>JACCEA010569636.1_pt1 | contig 36809 bp, 30 predicted proteins | sample 7449851 | NCBI WGS metagenome assembly JACCEA01 (sample SAMN15323453, study PRJNA562643) | freshwater metagenome | isolation source: river surface water | place: USA:Blue River Watershed | collected 2017-08-18 | reverse complement strand
GCTACAAAATACCTGATTATTTCTCTAAATTTAACTTCAGAGATTTTTGAACACTTAATGTACTTATTTATTTGAACCATGACAGTATCTTACCACATCTTTAAATGTGCTTTGATTGTCTAGCCCCAAAATTAATTATTACATTTATCTAATCAACTATTATAAATTTAAAAAACACAACTAAATCAACTCAGCCTGCTCTGGAGCGCTATGTTTATCAATAATTGCACTAACTTTTCCATCAGCAAAGCTAATATTAACGCGTGCATGATGCTTAGTCTGTTTGACACTTTGAATAACTTTACCTTGTGAATCTTGTAAAATTGCATAACCACGTTTCAAAACATGATGCGGATCAAGCAAAGTCAGTGCTTGCAAACAACCATCAAGCCGTGATTGCTGCCGTAGTTTATGATTATATATCGCGCGCTGCAATCGCAATTGTAATTGCTCTACGCGATTTTTGACCGGTCGTACATCAATTTTTAGATGTTGCAATTTACTTTGATATAAGTCTATTTGCCAAGCTAATTTAGCTAACCTTGTGGTAATTACATGCTTTAACTGATGTTGTAACTGAACAACTTTTTGACGTTGATTAACCAATTGACTTGATGGATTTAAAGCTTTGAGATTCGCGTATGCTAAATCAAGTTGCTGTTGTTTATTATTTAATACATTGTTAAATTTATTTACCAAGTTAAATTCAAGGCGATTCACTAACTCCAACCATTCATTACGACTTTTCGCAACTAATTCAGCTGCAGCAGTTGGAGTTGGAGCTCTTAGATCTGAAACAAAATCAATAATAGTCGTATCAGTTTCATGTCCAACCGCACTAATTAAGGGAATTTGACTCTTAAAAACTTCACGGGCAACAGCTTCTTCATTAAAGCACCATAAATCTTCCATACTACCACCACCACGGCAAACAATCAGCACATCTACTTCATGGCGTTGATTAGCCGTGCGAATTGCACGTGCCAATTGCATAGTAGCATCACTTCCCTGCACCGCACTGTGGTAAATCACCAGAGGAATATTTGGCATTCTTCGCTTTAAAGTAGTTACTACATCACGAATTACAGAGCCTTCTTTAGATGTAATAACACCAATAGAACGCGGAAAAACAGGAATTGATTTTTTGTATTTAGCTTCAAATAATCCTTCATCGCGTAATTTAACAATCAGACGGTTATACGCCTCCCATAATTCACCCAAGCCAACCTTACGTACACGCTCTACATTAATTTGATAATTACCATTTTGTGGATAAATCGTCACTCGCCCACGTATCTCTACTTGTGTACCATTTTCCAAGGGAAAATCTAACATAGCAGCCAATTTAGCAAACATCACACAGGAAATCTTAGCACCTTCATCTTTTAAATCAAAATATAAGTGTGCATAAGACTTTAATCCAGAAATCTCACCTTTAATCCACATAATAGGTAAATTATTTTCCAGTGCGGACTTTGCCATCTTATTAAGCTGACTAACAGAAATAACATCATCATCTGAATTAGTCTGCCCTGCAAAATTTGAATTAAATCTAATCATATCTAAGTGTAAACCTCATTCTCATTACAAGCACGCTGAATATTGGTATCAGTAATAGCGTCAACATTTTGTAACATACCAACATATTCCATTGGAAAACCCGCTGACATTGCTCCATGTAATAAATGAAAAACATACCAGCTATATGGCTTAAGATTATTATCAATAAAGTCATCCTGCGCAACATACATTAAGGCTGCACAAGGCTCGTACTCAACTTCTACCATAATATCTTTACGAACATAACCTTGTGTGGTACTGTTATAATAGCTTTGTTCCAGTTTATGTAAATCTTCTTCAGCAACTTCATAAACAACGCCCCAAATGCTATCATCTGGATTTCCTGTATACACGGCATTAGCTTTACTCGAATCATCATTGCCTATTTTATTAAATTTCAGACAATAACCATGCAACTCATAAATATCTAATGGTTCGGCACTCTCAACTCGAGTTTGAAACCATGCAACACTAATATTCGCCGAATATGAAAAATAATACATAAATAGTTCCTATGACAAATTGGAATACGTATAATTAATTAAACTAAAACATAATGTTGAAACTGATATAGCCCAAAATATTTCACATAGGATGCAGTCAACATCGCATTATTTTTTACGAGTAAGATTATACGATGTTTTACTGACCTTAAGCTTATAATAAATATTGCTGTGCAACACAAAATATTCAAAACAGACTAATAGATTTTTATCTAAAAATACTACATCTAAAATACTCAATAAATTATTTTATGAGCAACAATACGATAATATGATTCTGAGTCAGTAAGTGATCAGAAGCAATTAAATATTTTTGGATTTATAAATCACTGGCAACATTAATGCTAAAGTAATGATCACACAAACCAATGCATTTAAGCGATGAAACTCATGAGTATAAATTACATAAAACACAAACGTCACAGGCGGGACCGATGCAATAAAAACTGCAGTTAAATTTGCACCAAGCTTTTGAATTGCGCGCTGATTAAAATAAATTGGAATAATTAAAGAAGCAAAGCTAATCGGAATTAGCATCTGTAAATTTTGATAAATATTTATCCATAAGTCAGCTTTTGGTACGAATATAAATGCAACAATCCATAATAACCAAAAGCGCGTAGATAAAATTTGTAACGAATTAAGGCCACCTAATAGCGATAACTTGGCTGAATTAACAATATATAAATAAAAAGCACCTCCAGCCATTGCTCCCAATAAAATGCCTAAACTAACCGAATGATTAGTTGGAACTTTATAAAAAAACCACAACAAGATCAAACTAAACCCAAGTAATATAACACTAATTAACCTATGTATACTTCTATCAGTCCAACTTAAACATAAAAAGCCAATTAATGCCAAACTAACAAAAAGCGCGGCCATTGCAACAAATGGATCTGACTTATGACTAGCATAAACCATACAAATCCAATCCACAGCGAGACCAACGCTCATCCAAAAATATAATACTTTATGCTGCCAACAGGCTCTATATGTACTAATGATCTTATTTATGCTCAATAAATTAAAGAACAATAAAGCTATACTACTCATAGCAAGCAATGCAATCAATGGGTCTAATGCAACCATTAAATGATCAAGAAAAACAAATGCCAGTGACGACAAAATCACATAAATAGCAGCATCAAGATAACCAGACAATAACTCACCTATCTTACATAAAACAAAAATATTTATAAACTAGTCATAACCAATAAAATAATGTCACCTAACTTTGTTCTTCGTAACTGTTTAATTTGTGTTCAAGATGTATTTTAACAGCTGGCCATTCTGAATTTAAAATACTATATACATATCCATCACAAATCACACCATTTTCTAAGATTCTATGGTTACGTAAAATGCCATCTAATTTAGCTCCCAAGCGCTCTATTGCACGCCGACTCTCAAAATTAAATGAATTGGTTCTAAATTCAACTTTAATGCACCCCAATACTTCAAAAGCATGTTTTAATAGTAAATACTTAACTTCTGTATTTAAAATTGTTTTCTGGCAGCTCTTGCGGTACCACGTATAGCCAATTTCAAGTCGACGACTTTCTTGATCTAAATTACAATAAGTTGTCATACCAGCTAAATTATTATCACGACTTTGACTATTTGGCCGCAAATTAACTACTGTAAAGGGGTGCATCAACCCCTGCTCATATAATTTAATGCGCCGTTTAATTTCTGGAATCATGTTATCAGGAGAAGGAACACTTGTATACCAAAGGTTCCATAATTCGCCATCTTTAACTGCGTCGGTCAAATTTATTGCATTTGAATAGGTTGTCGGCACTAGCATCACATGCTTTCCTCTTAATTCAAGATCCTCTATCCATCTAGTCATAACATAACTCCTTGTGTCTAAAACATAAGTTTAATACAAGCTTATCACTTATAACTAAACTTTTAAATTAATTTAATTATATTTACAAGAAATACTATTCAATACTTTACTCTTAAAGATTATATTCACTCACTCAAACAATAAGTTCATCAACATATTCTTGCTTAAAGAAAATCTAACAAACTACCACAAAGTGGAACAAAATATATTAATTTATCAACAAATCCGATCTTATTAAAAAAGCAATTAAATACAAAACGGTGAACAAGATCGCTAACTCCGAATTAAGGCACAAAATTAACACCTAACTCAGGTATAATAACGCCTAAATACGCATATTTAATGAGGATAAACCATGTCAGCGATATTAAACATTGCCGTGCAAGCCACCTATAACGCTGGAAGCATAATTCAACAAGATAGCCGCAATCTAGAGCGGATTAAAATCGACCGTAAAGGACACAACGACTTCGTTACTGAAGTTGATAAAAAAGCTGAGCAAGCAATTATTCAAACTATTTTAAAAGCCTTTCCAAATCATAACATTATGAGCGAAGAAGAAGGCAGCATTAATAATAACTCTGATACAACCTGGATCATTGACCCAATTGATGGTACGACCAATTTTATCCATGGACATCCACAATACTGCATCTCAATTGCAGTTAAACATGAAGATAAAATTACTCACGGTGCAATTTACGATCCAAATCGTAATGATATTTTTACAGCAGAAATTGGCAAAGGTGCACAATTAAATGGTTCGCGTATTCGCGTTTCACGGATGTCTAGTTTGGCTGATAGTTTACTGGCAACTGGTTTCCCGACGTACGATATGAGCTTATTAGACCGCTATATGAAAATTTTCCGCGAAATGTTAGAATCAACTGCAGGTCAACGTCGTGCTGGTTCAGCTGCTTTAGATCTCGCTTACGTTGCAGCTGGAATGGTTGATGGATTCTGGGAGTTTAATCTTAAACCATGGGATATTGCCGCTGGATATCTAATGGTTAAAGAAGCTGGAGGTCTTATTTGCGATTTCGATGGTGGACAAAATATGCTAGAAAGCGGCAATATTGTTGCAGCTAATCCTAAATTAATCAGTCCAATTCTGAAAATCATTCAAAATCATTAATTAAATTAAAATTAAAGTGACTTAATTTTTTAAGGTGTAGTAAAAATATTGCTACACCTTTTTATAATTTATATCATTAATTGAAACATAGCACGGAGCATATTCAATGACTAATCCAGCCGAAATTAAAGCCAATCAGGACTTAAACTCGCATACACCAATGATGCAACAATATTTGCGCATTAAAGCAGAATACCCTGACATGCTTTTATTTTATCGGATGGGTGATTTTTATGAAATGTTCTTTGAGGATGCTGAACTTGGTGCACGCTTACTTGGAATTACATTAACTCAAAGGGGTAGTTCAGCAGGTAATCCCATTAAAATGGCTGGAGTTCCTTACCATGCTGCAGAACAATATTTAACTAAATTGGTAAAGCAAGGACGTTCCGTTGCTATCGTGGAACAAGTTGGCGAAGTAACTGGTAAAGGTCCTGTCGAACGCAAAGTTAGCCGCATTATTACACCAGGTACACTCACTGATGACAGTTTGCTTGATGAAAAACAAAATAATTTAATCATGTCATTACTACAAATCAAGCAACGTGTTGGCATCGCTTATATTTCACTTAGTGCTGGTATTTTCCGTATTAATGAAGTTGCTAGTGATGATTTAATTAATCAAATTGAACGACTACGTCCTGCAGAAATTATCGCACCGGTTAATTTAATTGATAAGCTTAAACTTGAACGACCAAATCTAGCTTACAAAACAATACCAGATTGGCATTTTGAATATGACCTTAGTCAACGCAAATTATGCGAACATTTTGGAGTACAAGATCTCGATGGATTTGGTGTTACAGCACATAAGTTAGCGGTTTCAAGCGCAGGAGTGTTACTTGATTATACGAAACAGACTCAAAATAACCACCTTCCTCACATTAATAATTTAATTTTAGACAACCAATCTAATAACTTGATTCTTGATGCTATTTCACGACGTAATTTAGAAATTAGTTTAACAATGCGCGGTGAAAGCTCACCAACATTACTTTCTATTTTTGATAAGTGTGCCAATCCAATGGGTAGTCGATTGCTTGATCATTGGCTAAATAATCCATTGCGCCAACAACATTCCCTCGAGCAACGCTATGATGCCATAGAATACTTACAAAAAAACTATATCATAGTTGGAAGTATATTACGTCAAATTGGTGACATTGAGCGAATTAGCTCACGTATTGCCCTACGTTCGGCACGTCCACGTGACTTAGCTGGGTTGCGTAATAGTTTATTGATTATTCCTGAATTAGATTTTCTAAGAGAAGATACCAACATTCAACTAATTTCAGCAATAAATCAAAATTTAACTACTATCACTGGTGAAATTGCGCATAAATTACAACAAGCTATCAAAATAGAACCAAGTCTACTTTTGCGTGAAGGTGGTGTAATTAACTCTAATTATAATCAAGAACTAGATTACTTGCGTAATATTCAGACTAATGGTAGTCAATTTATTTTAGAACTGGAAGCCAAAGAGCGTGAACGTAGTGGTATTCCAACTCTAAAAATTGAATATAATCGAGTACATGGCTATTTTATCGAAATTTCACGACTTAACTTAGATAAAACACCATTGGAATATCGCCGTACTCAAACTCTTAAAAATGCGGAACGTTTTACTACACCAGAACTAAAAGCTTTTGAAAATGAGGTTTTATCTGCTCAAGATAAAGCTCTGGCGTTAGAAAAAAAACTTTACGAAGAGTTGCTGGATTATTTAGCCAGATTTTTACCACAACTACAAAACGTTGCTTGTGCAATCGCTGAATTAGATGTATTATCTACCTTCGCCAAAATCGCTTTAGAAAATAATTACTGTCGCCCAACTCTAAATACAACACGACAACTTACTATTGAACATGGACGCCATCCTGTAGTTGAACAGCAAATAGATCAATTTATCGCCAATAATTTAGACTTAAATGTCAACCAAAATTTTTTATTAATTACTGGTCCCAATATGGGTGGTAAATCAACCTATATGCGACAAAATGCTATCATTGTACTGCTAGCTTATTGTGGATCATTTGTACCAGCTAAATCTGCAACAATATGTGATATTGACCGAATTTTTACGCGAATTGGAGCATCCGATGATCTAGCAGCCGGTAAATCTACATTTATGATCGAAATGTCAGAAAGCGCGAATATCTTAAATAATGCCACCGCAAACTCATTAATTATTATTGATGAAGTTGGGCGCGGTACTTCAACTTTTGATGGCTTAGCCCTTGCTTATGCCATTGCCAGATATTTAATTGACAAAAGCGGTGCCTATACTTTATTTGCCACACATTATTTTGAATTAACCAATTTGGCAACTAATTATGCACAAGTTAGTAATGTCCATTTAAGCGCAGTCGAACATAAAGATCAAATTATCTTTATGCACCATGTTGAAGATGGTGCTGCTGCCAAAAGCTATGGAATCCAAGTTGCTGCATTAGCAGGAGTTCCTAAATCAGTATTAAATATAGCCAAGAAATATTTGACCCATTTAGAAGATAATAATAATCAACAGCCTCAACCAGATTTATTCACTCTAGACATTATCGAAGAAGCAGAAGAAATAACGCCAATTAATCCCAACGATGAAATGGTTTTATCTCAACTAAAAACCCTGGATCCAAATCAGCTTAATGCCAAACAAGCTCTAGATATTCTTTATGAGCTGCATCAACAGTTAATGGATAAATAAGATGTTCCGTAAAAGTTGCTGGATAATTTTAATTGGATTATCCTTAATCGGTTATGGCTACGCACTAGGTAAAAATGAAATACCAGATTTCACTCCAGCCATCTATTTATGGTTAGCTTTATCTATTTTTATGTCTCGCAGTCTAGCAATTGTCAAAAAAATTGGCTTACCATTAGTTACATCGGAAATATTTGCAGGGATCATTTTAGGTAATTTACACTATGTTGGAATTTCTACTTTTTCTGGCATGGAACATAATGAAATCATTCAATTCCTGGCACAAATTGGTGCAATGATTCTAATGTTTGAAATTGGTCTAGAAACCCAGCTTGAAGATATTACCAGTAAATTAGGAACTGGAACTAAAATTGCACTTTACGGCACAATTTTAACTTTTGCTGGAGGTTACCTAGCAAGCCAATACTTGTACCCTAGTTCTGGGAATAGCTCATATATTTTAATCGGATTAATTTGTGCAGCTACCGCAACTGGAATTTCAGGAAAAGTCTTTAAAGAACTTAAAGTTCTGGATAGCATTGAGGTCAAAACAGTGCTTAGTGCATCGCTAATTGATGAAGTGATTAGCATTTTATGCTTTGCTATTCTTTCTGGATTAATGGTAACAGGAATTTTTAGCGTACATGAATTAGTAATTTCCAGTGTTAAAACTGCACTATTTTTCTTAATCTCGATTGGTATTGGGTCACGAATTACACCACTAATCACCAAGCTTTCTATTAAAATTCACTCTGGAATTAATATGAAAATTGGCATACTATTTATGATTTGTACTTTTTATACTTGGCTCGCAAGTCAATTAGGATTAGCACCTGTTATTGGAGCGTTTATTGCTGGAATTATTATTAAACCACAAGATTTTCAAAACTTCTCTCAAGCTAAATTTTTACGTGACTTTAAACAAATTGCTCAACATACAAATGATGAAAATGCACGGCTGCAAATTATTAAAACTGTAAATACTTATCAACTTAAATCTCTAGATGAATTGGTTAAACCATTATCAAATATCTTTGTTCCAATTTTCTTTACCTATATTGGTTTAATTTTAAATCTACCAGATTTACTTAATATAAAAATCTTCAGTCTTGCCATCCTTCTTATTATTGTCAGCTTACTCGGTAGAATTATTGGCGGATTATCTAACTCCAAGAATCTGAATATATTAGTTATTGGTTTAGGTATGACACCGATCGGCGAAGCTGGTTTAATTTTTGCAATTACAGGTCAACAATTAGGTATTTTATCGAATGATATACTTTCTGCAGTAATCGTAGCATTAGTTATAATCACAATTTTGGTGCCAATTTTATTAAAATACGCAATCAAAAATAAAAATATCACTAACTTTTAAGTAATTCTATAGATACTATTCATATATTTAAAATATAAAAACTACCCAAATAATTTGGGTAGCTTAAGTTTTATTTCGTAATTACTAACCACGCAATATTACATCAACTTTGCCAACTGACTCTGCAACTGTATTACTAAAGTATTTAACTCATTAACTCTTGCAGTATCCAATTCAACTAAATTAGCTGGTGCGCGCTCAACATACTTTGGATTATCCAATTTTAAACGCAGCTTATCAACTTCTTTAGTGTGTTTTTCAATTTCTTTATTCAAGCGAACTTTTTCCACAGCAACGTCAATTTCCACTTTAAGCATTAAGCGTGCACCTTGTATTACTAAAATAGGAGCACTACTGTCCTCTTCTAACTTATCAACTAAATTAACTTCAGAAACTTTAGCTAATACTTTTATATACTCTTTAATTTGATTATATCGCCCACTACCATTATTAGTTTCAATAAATAAAGGTACTTTAATCGCTGGCAACAACCCCATTTCGGCACGAAGATTACGAACTATACCAACAGAAGATTTAATGTTTTCCGCAAACACTATCGAATCATCTTTCAAATCTTCAACTTTTAATATGATATCTTTTAGCCAATCCATTTTTTTCATTACAACTACTTGATTGCCAACATAACTAGTATCACTAAACTTTGGATATTCGGCAATCATAAGCGAGTCCGCATCTTTAGTTTTAGCAAGAGGAGCTACAACTTGCCATAGTTCTTCAGTGATAAATGGCATAATTGGATGAGCAACTCTCAAAATACAGTCTAGCACATATAATAAAGTTGAAAGAGTGCTACGACGAGTATTCTGATCATCTGATTGTAAACTCACTTTTGCAAGTTCTAAATACCAATCACAAAATTCATTCCACATAAATTCATAAATACGACTAGCCGCAATATCAAAACGATACGTTTCGAATGCCTTATTTACATCATTAACTAGGCTTATTAATTCATTAAAAATCCACGCATCAATTGTCTTAGTTTGATCAACATTTAGTCCATTAAATAAATCAGTTTTATGATTTTCAACATTCATTAACACAAATTTAGTCGCATTGAATAATTTATTACAGAAGTTACGGCTACCTTCAATACGTTTTAAATCAAAATTGATATAGCGTGCTTGAGTTGCAGCCGATGCCAATGAAAACCGTAAAGCATCCGCACCAAAAGCTAAGAAACCATCTGGGTAATCTTTGCGTGTTTGTTTTGCAATTGCCTCAGCTTGCTTTGGATTCATTAGATTACTACTACGTTTGGCAACTAAATCATCCAGCGAAATTCCATTAATAATATCAAGTGGATCAATTACATTACCTTTGGATTTAGACATTTTTTCGCCATGCGCATCCATGATTAAGCCATTAATATAAATATCTTTAAATGGAACTTCACCAGTAAATTCTTCCGTGAGCATAATCATTCGCGCAACCCAGAAGAAAATAATATCAAATCCAGTAACCAACACATTCGATGGCAAAAACATCTTTAACTCATCAGTTTGTTCAGGCCATCCTAAAGTTGAAAACGCCCACAAACCAGAACTAAACCAAGTATCCAAAACATCATTATCTTGCTGTAAATTACTATGTCCAGCCTGTGCTTCTGCTGCTTCACGACTGCGTGCCACATAAACTTTACCTGCATCATCAAAGTAGGCAGGAATACGATGACCCCACCATAATTGACGCGAAATGCACCAATCTTGAATTTTTTCTAACCATTGATCATAGGTCTTTTTCCAATTTTCTGGTACAAAGTTAATCTTACCACTTTCAACTAATTCTAAACCACGAGCTGCAAATTTATCCATATCCATGAACCACTGATCAGTTAATAGTGGCTCAATTACTACCCCAGTACGATCACCACGCGGTACCATTAATTTATGTGGCTTAATCTCAACCAAAAACCCTTGCGCTTCTAAATCAGCAACAATTGCACGACGAGCGGCAAATCGCTCCAGACCTTGATATTTTACTGGCGCATTTTCATTAATATTACCTTCAAGAGTCATGATATTAATCATCTCAAGATTATGCCGTTTACCCAATTCATAATCATTAAAATCATGAGCTGGAGTAATTTTCACACAACCAGTCCCGAATGCGGCATCCACATAATCATCTGCAACAACAGGAATTTCACGACCAACCAATGGTAAAATTAAAAATTTACCTAATAGATGCTGATAACGCTCATCATCTGGATTAATTGCTACGGCAACATCACCCAGCATTGTTTCTGGGCGTGTCGTTGCGATAACAATTGATTCATCGCTGTCTTTAACCATATAGCGAATATGCCACATTTTGCCATTTTCTTCTTCAGAAATAACTTCCAAATCTGAGACGGCGGTTTGCAAATTAATATCCCAATTTACCAAACGTTTACCGCGATAAATATAACCTTTTTCAAATAAACTTACAAATACTTCATTTACAGCTTTAGATAAACCATCATCCATCGTGAAGCGCTCACGTGACCAATCACAAGAAGCTCCTAAACGACGCATTTGACTGGTAATTGTATTACCCGAATAGTCTTTCCATTCCCATATTTTCTTAATAAATTCTTCACGCCCCAAATCATGACGTGAAATGCCTTTAGCTTCCAATTGACGCTCAACAACAATTTGCGTAGCAATCCCAGCGTGATCAGTACCTGGCTGCCATAAAGTATTGTAACCTTTCATCCGATAATAACGAATTAATGCATCCATAATCGTTTGCTGGAAAGCGTGCCCCATATGTAAGGTTCCAGTTACATTAGGCGGTGGTAATTGAATACAGTAGCTTGGTGCAGCTTTATCCATACTTGGTTTAAAATAACCATTTTGCTCCCAAATTGGGTACCATTTATTTTCAATTTCACTGGGGGTGTACGAGGTTGCTAATTCCATTATCGAGACTATCCTAATTAAAAGTGTGTGTATTTGAGGGCAAATTTTAGCATAAATACGCAGTACCTACCAGCTATTTGTAAGATTCCCAGCCGCTTAACTATGGTAAAATCCCTAAGTTTTAAAAAGGATACTTGATGGCACGTATTTTAGGAATTGAAAGCTCTTGTGACGAAACTGGAATTGCTATTTATGATAGCGAGCTTGGATTATTGGCAGATACACTTTACTCGCAAATTGAGCTCCATCGTCAATATGGCGGCGTAGTTCCAGAACTTGCTTCACGTGATCATCTACGTAAAATTATTCCCTTAATTGATGAATGTTTAAATAAAGCCCAATGCACACTAAAAGATATTGACGCTATTGCTTATACCGAAGGGCCAGGTTTAAATGGTGCACTATTAGTTGGTGCTAGCGTTGCAAATGCCATAGGCTTTGCCAATAACCTACCAATAATTCCTGTACATCATCTTGAAGGACATTTATTGTCACCGCTTTTAGCCGAAAATAAACCTCAAGCTCCTTTTGTAGCGCTTCTAGCTTCAGGTGGGCATAGTCAATTAATCGCAGTACACGAAATTGGTAATTACGAATTACTTGGTGATACTCTCGATGATGCTGCAGGCGAAGCTTTTGATAAAACTGCTAAGATGTTGGGGTTACCTTATCCTGGTGGTAAGTTTATCGCAAAACTAGCCGTAAATGGTCAAGAAAGTTATCCGTTACCACGCCCAATGCTCCATAGCGGTGACTTAGCCATGAGTTTCTCAGGACTTAAAACCGCGGTATTAACTTTAATTAGCAAACTTGAACAGCAAAATATTAAAATCGAAGGTCAAGTTCTTGCTGATATAGCTAAATCAATTGAAGAAGCTATCACCGATGTCTTAATTAAGAAATCTCTATCAGCATTGAAAGAATCTAAAATCAAATCCTTGGTAGTGTCAGGCGGCGTCAGTGCTAATTTAACTTTACGTCAAAAGCTCGATAAATTAGCAATTAAACATGGCTTTAAAGTCTTCTACCCACCATTAGCATTATGCACAGATAATGGTGCAATGATTGCCTTAGCTGGAGCATATCGTTTAGCCAATAAAAAATTAAATTACAGCTTCAGTGTGCGCCCACGCTGGGACTTAACAAAGATAAATAATGAATAAAGAATTATTAGAATATCTACTTCCTATACAAAAATCCCAAATTGCGGTAGTTGCAAATGGAGAATTTCCCAAACGCTCCACAATCGTGGAATACTTACATAATTCGGATAAAATCATTGCGTGTGATGGTGCAATAAATAATTTAATTGCTAATAATATTATTGCCGATTATGTAATTGGTGATGGAGACTCCAGTTCATTAAATCAGATAGGCAAATTTGTTAAAAATCCTTACATCCAAATCCTAGATCAAAATAATAACGACTTAAGTAAAGCGATTAATTTTATTCAAAAAACTTTTAATACTGAACAGCAAGTCATTATTTTTGCAGCATCAGGCTTACGCGAAGATCACGCCTTGGCCAATATCGCTCTATTGATGCAATATGCTCAGCGATTTTCACGTATTTATATGCTTAGTGATCATGGCATTTTCCAAGTATGCCGTGAAGGTACACACAATTTATCAAGTATTACTGGACAACAAATCTCATTTTTTAGTTTAGAAGATGCTCAAAATAACTATATTAGCTGTCAAGAATTAAAATGGCCGTTAGTTGAGCTCAAATTAGACTATCTAAACAACGGTACATTAAATCAGGCCAACGATAAGCAGCTAATAATTAGCTGCACACGACCGACTTTAATTTTTCGTGCATTTGAAATAAAGCCTAACTAAAACTATCTCTTTGCAACTACCTAAAGATTATTCAATAAACTTTTCTATGTTGTCAAAACAACTAACCAACAAATATAGTTAACACTAAGACAAATTACCTATAAAATATCATAAATATAAATTTATATCAATATATTATTGTATTAAAAATAGGCGGTTTAAAATTGTGTTAACTATAACTGATTGTGATCATCCAATAAAAAAGAGGCGTATTTTCATACAACCTCTTTTTTAACTTAAATACCTAAACATTAATTCGGAGTAGCAGTAGTTGGGTGACCATTTAAGGACATCACTCCACTTTCCAATGAAATTACACTACTTAAATTGCCAGCACTTTCTTGAATAAAACCTTTTTTCTGCCATACTTGCAATTGATTATCCAATAGAATATTAACTACTTTACCCAATGCATCTGAACTTTGTTGATCCATTTGCGCATTACCTGCAGTTAAAAAATACTTCATCTGCAATAGGAATAAATACGCCATCACAGGTTTAGGAATAGTAAAATCAACTTTCAAAGAGAGTTTTGACATAAATTTAGTTTTATCATTCATGTCTGAAGATTCAAAACCATTAGTGGTAGCCTTACCTGAAATATTAATTAAACCTGTTGGTGTCTTAAGCGTCAATTTATTTAACTGAATAACTGGAGACTCAATAAAAATAGGTGTTAAATTAGTTTTCAGCGATTGAATGGTCTGAGCCTTATGCGCATCACGCTGAGCATCGGTTAATCCAGCTTCATCATTCAGCGTATCAACTACGGCACTAAATTTATCTGCAAGAATATGATCTAAACTAAAATCAAAGACCATTGGCCCATAAGTCAACTTATTACTTACCAATGACTCAAAATTAGCTTTTACATTTGCAGCAAAGTAATTATTTTCATCGCTACTTACAGATTTAAAATGAACTTCCGACAAAGTAAATCTAGTTGGATTAATAATATCTAAGCCATTTAAAAAATCTGCGGAGTTAATTCCAGTAAAGACACGAATAACTTCGCCAAGCTTTAAATCACTCGTCGAACTTTCGGTTAAATTAATACTAAAACTTTCTAAATCAAGCATCGTACTACCAACTTTGATGTCATGAATGCTGCGTGAAGAGTTAGCAGTATAATACAAATTTTTAAAAGATATATCACCTTTAGTTGGTGCGGAGAAATCTAAACCTGGTACTGAAAAGCTATTTTCAAATTTATTAAATTTACTATCGTAAGCTACATCCCATTTTAAACCTCCCCAATTTACTTTAACACCCGATAAAGCTTCCTCATATCTAAATATTGGTGAATAAATTTTATATTTGCCAGAATTATTTAAATACAGGATATTGCTAATTGAAACTGGCTGTTCATCTTTAAAAAATGTTTTTAAAACATTATTGATGCTCTCTGGCAATTTTAAATCGGTTGTTGAATAAGCAATCGTTGGTAAAATATTACCATTTAACCACCCGGCAAATAAACCATTCGTAATGTGAGTTTTATAGCTTAATTGATACCCAGATTCTGGTAATTGAAAACTTGATTCCTGCGTTTTAAGCGGCAACATTGTCACAAAATTTTTAATTGCTTGATTATTAACCGCAAGCGTAACATCCATATTTGACGTAAACCAACCGCGAGAATAACTTTTATTTACTACTGTGATGAATTTACTATCCGTCATCTTTGTAAATTGAGAATCAAATTGTTTTTCAGCTATAATTCCAAAAAAGTAAGCCGAAACAACCTGAACCAAAACTAGCCCTAAAATAATTGCCCCAAGTACCTTTAAATTTATTTTCAATACTTTTTTTAACATTAAATAAACCCTTTATGTGGATGACTTTACTAACCAAACCACAAACTACTTTCCCTGAATAGTTGTATGATCAGCATAAATTAGGCTATAATTATATCATCAATGCAATAACGATAAAAATATATCTAGTTAGTGACTAAATTGTCCTTTTAATTAGACTCAGTCGTTGTAAAACTAAACCAGTAAATTTAATTACTCTGGTTCTATTTTAATTAGGAAGCCGCAGCTATGAGCGAATGTTTATTTTGTAAAATAATCGCTAAAACCATTCCAAGCAAAGTTATTTATGAAGATGAAGATATATTTGTTTTTCATGATATAAATCCGTGTGCGGAAGTTCATTTTTTATTAATTCCAAAATTACATCTTACAAATATGTTGGAATTACAAAATGACCAGTTACACATATTATTAATGGGTAAATTAATGGTTAAAGCTAACCAATTAGCAATCGAACTAGGGTTAGCAAATGGTTATAAAACTCTAGTAAACACTGGGGTTAATGGTGGTCAAGAAGTTTATCACCTCCATATACATGTATTTGGTAATAAATAAGGAATAAAAAAATGGGCAGTTTAAGCATTTGGCATTGGCTGATAGTACTACTAATAATCGTTATGATCTTTGGTACTAGCAAATTAAAAAACATGGGCAAAGACGTTGGTGAGGCGGTAAAAAATTTTAAAGACGCTGTAAATACTGATGAACAACAACCTAAGAAGCCAGAATAAAGAGTGTTTGGAATTAATTTTAGTGAGATCTTGCTAATTGCGGTAATATCTCTGCTCTTATTTGGACCAGAGCAATTACCAAGTATAGCACGCAAGGCTGGTAAAATGTTTTCTACATTACGCAATTTGCGCACCAACCTTAGCTCACAACTCTATGAACAAATTGGTCTTCAGCAAATTAATCAAATAAAAAATGATCTCCAAAATACTATCACTCAACTAAAACAAAGTATTGATACTAACTTAACTTCGTCAAATGAAAATAATTATTTTGGACTTAGCGAAGCTGAATTTAGTACTCAGGAGTTTCAATTTCTATATCAACCTGAACTAGATTTTGAGTGTCAACCTGAATTATTTGACGAAATAGACAATCGCGCATGAATCCACAAACCGTACAACAACTAATCGAGCTACGTAAACGGCTAATTTTTTGTACAGTAGGTTTTATAATAATTCTTGCAGGTTTATTTCCATTTGCAAATCAAATCTATCAACTGTTAGCAATTCCAGCTAGTAAATATCTACCCAGTAACACTCATTTAGTTGCTCTTGAAGTTACCGCGCCATTTTTCGTACCGCTGAAACTAACCGCAATGGTTGCATTTCTTTTCAGCTTACCCAATACAATTTATCAAGTCTGGCAATTTATAGCTCCTGGACTATATAAGTCAGAACGTAATTTGTTAATCAGCATAATTCTTAGTAGCTTTGTACTCTTTATCCTAGGCATCGCTTTTTGTTATTTTTTAGTTCTTCCAACTCTTTTTCATTTTATTAGTGACTTTAAAGCATCACAAATTACTCTACTAGCAGATATTGATAAATATCTTAGTCTTGTATTATCTTTGTTTATGATTTTTGGCATTGCTTTTGAAACTCCAGTTTTAGTATTTTTATTAATAAAATTTGGAATTCTAAAAATTAGAACAGCAACTAAAATTCGTAAATATATTTTTGTTGGATGCTTTATAATAGCTGCAATTGTTACTCCACCTGATATACTTTCACAAACCATGCTTGCAGTTCCATTATACCTACTTTATGAGTTAGGCTTATTAACCGCAAGAGCTCTCATTAAACCGCAAAAATCAAAAATTTGATTTAGTCACATCAATTGCATATGTTATAATTCATACTTATTTATAACTCATCGATTAACAATCCATCAACATAAAAAAGAAGACATGAATAAAATAAATTTAGCTTTTCTAAGTTTCTTCTCAATTCAATTATGCTCAGCTCAATCTGCGATTTTCGATCTATTCGAATCAGATAATGCCAAAAGTAAAACTGAACCAACAGCGGTAGTCACAACAACTGCCGATGACCTAACTGATCAAATTGTAGATAATTATACAACACAAAATGCGCAAAAAAAGCCTAGATCTAATTCACGCATCCAAAATAGCACCACACTCTCACCTGAGCAAATTCAGCAAAAACAAACTGCAGATTTAATTCTAGCGGCACAGGTAGCAAATAAATCTGCAGCTCAAGCGGCACAAGCAGCAAATAATCTAGCAGCAAAACTTGAATTACTAATCAAAGCACAAGAATCTTCACAAAAAGCATCACAAAATAACTGTACACTCTTACCGGATAAAAATGAATCAATTAATGCTTCACAAGCTAAATCAAAGATAAATTAATAACATGCTGATATCTATTTATTATCTTGTACGCTAATTTAAATAATATTTGATTAATCCTAAATCTGCTTATAACAATAAATAAAAAATCACGCCGGAAAATTTCAGCGTGATTTTTAATAAGTTCATGATTAGCCTACCGCCCTGATTTAGCAACCGCCTGACTAAGCCATTCAATCTCAGATGTTAAACCACTTAGACTAGACATTTTCCACTCCCAATTAGGCGAACCAATTGTGCTTGGAGTATTAATTCGCGCATAATCACCTAATCCAAGTATGTCTTGCGCTGGAAAAATCACATAATCAGCCTGACAATTTAAATTATATTTTAACATTTTATGCTTAATTGTTAAATCATTAGCTTTAAAGAAACGTTTTAAACGCTTACGATTCCAATTATTTAATGACCAGTACCACCCCATCAAAGTGCTATTATCATGCGTACCAGTATAAATAATTGTATTTTCAGTTTTTTCTAAGTAACAATTATCACCACCTACATTAAACACGAATTGAAAAATTTGCATACCAGGTAATTTATAATGATCTCTTAATTCAAGCACTTCAGGACGCAAATCACCAAGATCTTCGACTACAATTTTAATTTCTGGTAATTCTTTATAAATTGTATCAAATAAAGCGTATCCAGGTGCTTCTACCCACGCACCATCAACCGCGGTTGGGCAACTAGCAGGAATTTTCCAATAAGTATCAAATGCTCTAAAATGATCAATACGAATGATATCAAAAGCTTGCATATTTCCATGCAAACGTTCAATCCAAAATTTAAAATTAGTCTTAGCTAGATTATCCCAATTATAAATCGGATTACCCCAGCGTTGCCCTGTTACAGAGAAATAATCAGGTGGTACACCAGCAACAAAAGATGGATTTTGCTCTGCATCTAACAGGAACATATCTTGGTTTTCCCAAACATCAAGAGAATCAAATCCAAGATAAATTGGAATATCACCCATGATTTCAATATCTTTACTATTTGCATAAGCTTTCAATGCCAACCATTGGCGACTAAAAATAAATTGAATAAACAATTCATAATTAATTTCAGTATTATAGATGCTTAAATCAAATTTTTTATCATTGATCCAGTTTTTATGCTCAGTTGACCATAAATTCCACGCCTGTTGGTTATTAACCTTTTTCAAAGTCACAAATACGGCATAATTATACGCCCAATTAGTTTTAGCTACAAATGACTCTAATTCAAGTTTTAGTTGGCTGTCTTTTACAAAATTAGCAAAAGCCTTTTTAAGCATTGATGTCTTATGTAAACGCGCACCTTGATAATCAATCACTGTTGCATTAGCTTTAAATTCAACTACATCAGATTGATCTAACAAGCCATCTGTAACTAATTGATCAATGCTAATATATATCTCGTCCCCAGCAAATGAAGAATATGGCTGATACGGAGAATTACCGTAACCCAAAGGATTAAGTGGTAAAACCTGCCAAATTTTAAGCTTCATTTGAGCTAAAGTATCAATCATTGCATAGGCTTGTGGACCAAAGTCACCAACTCCATATGGCGAAGGCAAACTTGCAATTGCTACTAATGCACCAGCTTTTTTCATAAAAACATATCCTATAAATGAATACAATTAAACTTTCCAGATATCTCGATTATATTCAGCAATTGTGCGATCTGAGCTAAAGAACCCAGCTTCACCAATATTGACTAAACTCATCTTAGCCCAACGCTTAGTATCTTCATAATCTGCAAACATTTTATCTTTAACTTGAATATATTCAACCAAATCAATTAGCGTCATAAACCAATCTTTACTGATTAATTCGTGGTGTAGAGTTGATAATTTTTCTTTATCACCAACTGCAATGACTTCTGGCGATAAAATAAAATCAACTGCACGTTTAATTAAAGGCTCACCAAGATAATAACCATAAGATTTATAACCACTTGTGTTATACAAATCAATAATTGTATCGCTATCTTTACCGAAAGTATAAATATTAGCAGGACAAACTAACTCTGCAATTTCAACATTCGCACCATCCATAGTACCGATTGTTACTGCACCATTTAGCATGAATTTCATATTTCCAGTTCCACTGGCTTCTTTTGATGCCAATGAAATTTGTTCTGAAACATCTGCAGCAGGAATTAATTTTTCAGCTACAGTTACATTGTAATTCTCAACAAATAAAACTTGCAAATGCCGACTTACTAGAGGATCGTTATTAATCAAATCTTGTAAACATAAAATAAGATGAATCACGTGTTTAGCAATGATATATGCAGGAGCAGCTTTTCCACCAAAAATAAACGTAATTGGACGAGCAGGATAATTTCCAGCTTTAACTTCAAGGTATTTATGAATAATATATAAAGCGTTCATTTGTTGACGTTTATATTCATGAATTCGTTTAATTTGTACATCAAAAATCGCATTAGCATGTAACTTAACGCCAAAAGATTTAGCTGCAAAATCAATAAATTGATGTTTTTTAAGCTGTTTAATTTCCATTAATTTAGCTAAAACTTCCTGATCTTCATGATGTTTTAACAAGCCCTGCAATTTAAGTGCATCTTGTTTAAATTCATCACCAATTAAATCAGTTAAATAATTTGTTAACTCGGGATTCGTTTCTAACAACCAACGTCTAAATGTAATACCATTAGTTTTATTATTAAATTTAGCTGGATAAATCCGATTAAATTTCTTCAACTCACTATTTTTTAAAATCTCCGTATGCAATGCAGCAACACCATTTACACTAAAACTATAGTGAATTGCAATATGTGCCATATGCACACGATTCTGATCATCAATAATATCAACACCTTGATTTGGATATTCTTTCTTAATTGTTGCATCAAAATAACGAATAATATCCATCAAATGCGGAACTACTTTTTCCAAATATGCCAACGGCCATTTTTCTAGAGCTTCAGCCAGAATAGTATGATTGGTATAAGCTACACAACTTTTAACAATCTCAATTGCACGATCACGTTTAATACCTTTTAACTCTAATTGACGAATTAATTCAGGTATAACCAAAGTAGGATGCGTATCATTAATTTGAATAACAGCATGATCAGCCAAATCATTTAATGCAAACCCATTAGCATCAAGATCATCAAAAATTAAGTTAACCGCATTACTTACCATAAAATATTGTTGATAAATACGCAATAGATGCCCAGCTTCATCACTATCATCTGGGTATAAGAATAAAGTTAAATTCTTAGCAATATCATTTTTATCGAATGAAATACCATTACTAACAATTGATTGATCAATACTTTCAACATCAAAAAGACTTAATTTATTCACACGATTATTAGCATAGCCAACTACATCAATTTCGTACAGTCGTGATTGAACGCTAAATCCATTAAAGTCAATCTTATAACTTTTCTCAGTTTTAGTTAACCACCCTTGTGCTTCAATCCATGGATTTGGCTCTTCATGCTGTGAGTTTTTATCAAATTTTTGTTTAAATAAACCATAGTGATAATTTAAACTAATTCCATTACCTGGCAAATCAAGGCTAGCAATTGAATCTAAAAAGCAGGCTGCCAAACGACCTAAACCACCGTTACCAAGTGATGGTTCTGGCTCGATCTCTTCAATAGCACTTAAAGCTTTACCATTACTCGATAAAAGATTGCGTACTTCATCATAGAGACCAAGATTAATTAAATTATTTGACAACATTTTACCAATTAAGAATTCACTTGAAATATAATAAACTTTTTTCTTAGCTACTGCTTGTGGACGTTGTTCAATTTTTTGTTTGGTGAACTGAAGAAGTGCATAATACAGCTCTTGATTACTTGCGGCCGAAATGGGCATTGGCAATAATTTTTGTAATTCTTGTTCAATAGATACGTTAAATTCCATTAAAATTCTTTCACTTAAAATATAAAACAGGACAACATTCAGATAATATTCGGCAATGCTAACGTCCTAAATAGAGGTTGTAATCTTATCAAAGGCATCATTTTAACACTTCTGACCTAATTAGCGCACAAAATAAGGCTATAGATCATAAATATAGCCATATTGAAATAGTTTACTTTACAAAAAATACCGAAGCTGCAGCAATTAACATCGAAATGCCTGCAACACCTAACATCATCACCGCATTGCCACCAACTAATGCCAAAATTACTCCACCTAAAACCCCAGCTGCAATTTGTGGAATGGTGATAGTTGCATTAAATACTCCCATATATACCCCCATTTTTGAAGCAGGTAATGCCGCAGATAAAATTGCATACGGCATCGCCAGAATAGCCGACCACGCTATTCCTATCCCCAACATAGAAAATAATAAGATATATTTATCATGTATAAAAACTATTGAAATTAGACCAATTCCACCACACAATAAAGACCACATATAAACTGATTTACGCCCAAATTTATTTGCCAATTTACTCATGAACAACGCAAAAACCGCGGCACATACACTATAAGCAGCAAAAATTATTCCAACCCAATTTCCAGCTTCATTAAATGCAGCAGAAGTTGAATCGGTTGGTAAGGTATGCCATACATTTTCAGCAATTGCCGAAGTGGTATAAACCCACATCATGAATAATGCAAACCATGAGAAAAATTGAACAACTCCCAGTCGCCACATAGTTGCTGGAGTTGATTTCAAAATTTGCAAAAATGACTCTTTATTTTTATTCGTGCTGATACCATGATAACGTGCATATTCTTCTGGCGGATATTCCTTAGCGGTAATTGCTGTCCATAGCACCGACAATAATAGGCACCCCCCGCCAAAATAGAAAGCCCAAATGACGGTTGGCGCAACTTTTGCACCTACTGCTGGAGTATTTGCTACACCAAACCAATCTAAGGCAAATGGCAACAATGAACCAATTACAGCGCCAGTATTAATTAGAAAACTTTGCACTGAATAACCCAAATTACGCTGTTCATCTGAGACCACATCGCCGACTAAAGCACGAAATGGCTGCATTGTAATATTAAATGCAGTATCCATAAATAGCAGCATAAATGCACCAAAGAAAACTGGATATACAAATGCAGCAAAATGCTCTGAATTTGGCATAAAAAACATCGCTAACGCCGAAGTAAGCGAACCAAGAATAATAAATGGAACACGTCGCCCCATCCTAGTCCAAAGTTTATCACTCGATAAGCCAACAATTGGCTGCACAATTAAACCCGCAAATGGCGCGGCTAACCAAAAATAACTTAAATGTTCAACATTTGAACCTAATGCGGATAAAATTCGGCTGGTATTTCCCATCTGTAGTGAATAACCAATTTGTACACCAAGAAAACCAAAACTAATATTAAAAATTTGCCAAAAACTTAATCGTGGTAATTTACTCTTACTCATTTTACTAAACCCTTAAAATATTATGCAATATCACGACCTGTGAAACTAACCCATAATTTAAACCAATCATCACGACTAAGATCTAATCCCAAACTTTGAATTGAATGACTAATTCGAGATAATTTACCACTACCAAGTAAAATTTGCGGCTTACTTGGTAATTTTAACAACCATGCCAAAGCGATTAAATCAGCCTCAACATCATATTTTGCGCCTAATTCAGTTAAAGTCGTAAAAACTCGCTGCTCAATCTCATTTGTAGGTAATAATGCTCGACCACCAGCTAAAGGCGACCAAATCTGTGGAATAACGCGTTTTAATTGTAAATGATCAAAATTACCATTTATGAAATTTTCATGACATAACACCGAAGCTTCAATTTGATTAGTCTGTAACGGGATATGAATATAAGATTGCAGTAAGTCAAATTGAACAGGTGAGAAATTTGACACACCAAAGCTAAGGACCTTACCAGCTTTTTTTAAAACCCCAAATGCTTCAGCAACTTCCGCAGCATCCAATAATGGATCAGGGCGATGAATTAATAATAAATCAAGATAATCTGTCTTTAAATTCGTCAATGAACGTTCTGCGGCTGCAATTATATGTAGCGCAGAAGTATCATAAATATGCGTATGCTTTGGGTATTTTGGTGACTCTAGTTTAATGCCACACTTTGAAGTCAATTTAATTTTTTGACGCAACTCTGGTGTTATATTTAATGCATCACCAAAAAGCTCCTCACAACTATAGCTACCATAAATATCTGCATGATCAAAATGATTAATCCCAATTTCCAGTACTTGCTGAATATACCGATTTAACTCTGGCGCAGAATAACCCCATTCGTTAAGCCTCCAACACCCCAAAATAAAGCGCTTAGTTACTTGACTAATCTCAATCTGTTTCATTCATTATCCTTTATAAATATCTAATTACATACGCTAACAATACTGGCATCAATGAACTCTAAATATTAACAATACAAAAACACTTCAATAACATTAAAAATTTAAGTAAAATCATGGCCAAAAAATGGTCAAAATAACCTTATTCTAGCATAGTTACATTCTCTATATTTAGCAGAAAGACCTAGCTCTAAAATTACATTAATTTTGTTCCAACCATAATGACCTTTATGCTAAAATATCACACAAGTACTATCTTTAACCTTTTAGTTAGGTATGCACATGAATTATGTTTTTATTTCGCCTCATTTCCCACCAAATTTCTATAATTTTTGCGTTCAATTACGTAATGCAGGAGCAAATGTCTTAGGAATTGGTGACGGCCAATATCATGAATTTAGGCAGGAATTAAAAGACTCACTAACAGAGTATTCTCAAGTAGACATGAATAACTACGATCAAATTTATCATACAATTTTATATTTCAGTAACAAATACGGAAAGATTGACCGTATCGACTCACAAACAGAACATTGGTTAGGGCTTGAAGCACAAATTCGCCAAGATTTCGATATTTATGGACAAAAACCAGAAGATTTGCAAATTAATCAAAGTAAACTTGGTATGAAACGTGTATTCCAAGAAGCTGGAATTCCTTGTGCAGAGGCGATGTCATTATCTGTTAGTACCGAAGAATTAAAAGCTTTTGTGGAACGTAATGGCTATCCATTTATTGTTAAACCAGATAAAGGAGTTGGAGCAAGCAACACATACAAAGTTGAAAACGAAGAGCAATTAATTCAAATTTTACATCACAACCATAATAATTATGTGATTGAACCATTTGTCGTTGGACAAATTGTTACATTTGATGGTTTAGTAGATAAAGATAGTAATATCATGTTCCACTCATCATTTGAGTTAGGCAATGATATTCTGACTGCTCTCAAGGAACAACGTGATACTTCGTATTTCTATAATCGAGACATTAATCCGCTCTTAATCGAATATGGTCAAAAAATCGTCAAAGGTTTTAACGTTCGTGAGCGCTTCTTCCATATCGAATTCTTTAAAATTCGTGAAAACGAATATAAAGTCATTGAAATTAATGTTCGCCCACCAGGCGGTTATGGAATTGACATGCAAAACTACTCTTGTGATATTGACTTATTTAGAGTTTTTGCAGAATTAGCGGTACATAACAACAACCATCTTGAATACGATAGAAAGTATAATGTAGCATGTGCGCTAAGACGTGATAGATTTCATTATAGACACTCCATTGAAGATGTAATGCATACTTTAGGTCCAATTGCAGTAGATTATAAACGCCTCCCTGATGCGTTTGCTGCAGTTATGGGAAATGATACATTCATTCTCAGACATGCAGAACATAAAGAACTTTTTGAAGCAGTTGACTACGCGCTTGAAAAAGCTTAACCAATAAAGAATGACCAATTATATAATTGGTCATTCTTATCAGATGGCTTGATTTATTATGTGATAATACAGCTATTTAATTGTTGTAGAAGAATAATTATCATTCAAGTCAGTAATTTCAACACTAATACCTAAATGCAATTGTTCTGAGCTTTTACTAAAACCTTGACTCAAAACCTCCACCAAGAGCTTGGAAACTTCATTAATTAAATTAGCAGATCGTCCTTTTAAAATTCGCACAGATAAATGCACAAATGCATTAGCTGGATTATTGTCCCCAAGAACAAATACATCATGCAAAACCAGACGACTCTTACAACTAGTCAATTTGGTTGGTAATCTTTCAACCAGTAAGTTTTGACAATCTTGCAAAATAACTTTAACTTTATCATTGGTTTCAATTATATTTGAAGAAGCTTCAAGAATTAAATGTGGCATCATACTCACCTTTACAAATATTTATAAATTTACTCTGTTTCGTGTTCTTTATTGTCACCAGAGGAAATACTATCAATTAAACTCACCATAATTTTATCAACACGATAACCGCCATCACGATCAACATCGACGATTTCAAAAAGATAATTATCAAATTCAAACTTATCAAACACTTTTGGTAGTCTACCGTGCTCACGCCCAATAATTGAAATAACAAACCCAGCTGCGGTTTGATAACTACCAACATCACCATCTGGAAGATCTTGAATGTCCAACTCGTCCAATAAATCGTTAATCGATGCTGTGCCATCAACTAACCATTTACCAGATGGGTCTTTCTCAATTAATAAACTACTTTCATTATGCACATTTGGAATATCACCAATAACTGCTGTTACCAAGTCTCCAAGGGTTATTAATCCATCCACATGACCATGCTCATTATAAACCAATGCAATATGTGTTTTATAGGTACGGAATGACTCCAAAATTTCGATCAAAGTCAAACTATTTGGGATAGAATGTATAGGTTTTAATCCATCAGTCCAATTAATTTGTAAGCTATTATTAGCCTCTTGTGATTGACGCACAATTTCTTTAATCACTAAAATGGCTGGGATATATCCCAAAACATGTTCTAAATCTTCTTTACAAATCAATAGATTTTGTGAAGGATTAGCTAAAATTTTATCAATATTTTCAATCGCAGACACGGTTACATCAATAAAGATAATATCAGAACGAGGCGTCATTAACGAGCCAACCTTACTTTGATCGAGACGCCATACATTTTCAAAAAGATCACGCTCAGTTTGAACTAAAACACCCGATTGCGCGCCTGCTTCAAACATTGCATCGATATCCTCCTCAGAAAGGTCTTCATTTCTCTCTGTAGATAATCCCATAAAACGTAGAATACGATCACTTAAAAAAGTAAAGCTTTTTACAATTGGTAACAATAACTTGATTACAAAATGCGTAATTGGTGATAAAAATGTCGCAACTGTTTCTGGATATAGTAATGCAATCCGTTTTGGTAAAATATCTCCAAACAATAGCAATAAAGAAGTTACTACAAAAAAAACACTTATCGATGCCACATGTGATTCATGACCTGGAAAATACCCCATCTCTCTAACCCAGTCAGCTACTTTGCCCGATAATGAAGCCTCTACAAAAGCCCCCTCCAACATGGTAATTACTGTCAAACCAATTTGCGTGGTTGCAATAACCGGCGTTGGGTTTTCGGATAGCTTTAAAATATTTCGGGCTTTATGGTTACCATTATCAATTAATGTTTGCAACCTAGTTCGTTTAGATGCAATCACCGACATGTCTGAAATTGTAAAAAATGCATTGGCAAAAATCAAAACCAACACAATAGTAATATCTGATAACATGAAATTCCTCTAATTATTCATTCAATTTAACTATTTCTAGCAGCCCCAATAAGAGCAGATCTGGTACAATTTCATCAAACAGGTGCGATGCATTAAGCATAGTAGCAAAACCGCCCGTTCCAATAACTACCAAGTCACTACGAGTAATTTTATACTCAAGAATTACTTGATTGATTAATTCTTTAGCTGCACCAATTTGACTGTAATATAAACCAGACTGAATTGCTTGCCGTGTATCTTTGGAAATTGCTTTTTTAGGTGCAGAGATATTCACCGTAAATAATTTTGCGGTATTATTTTGCAAACTTTCCATCATTAAACGAATTCCTGGCAAGACTGCACCGCCAACAAACTCCGCATCTGGTGTAACATAAACCATAGTTGTCGCCGTACCAAAATCAAAAATTAACAAATGTTTATCTGGATACTTGGTAATACCGCCAACAGCACCAGCAATTAAATCCGCTCCAATTTCCCCAGGATGATTTGAAGCAATTCTAATTCCTGTTTTAACCCCTGGCTGCAAGAACAATGGCTTTAAATTAAAATATTTTAAAAATGCTGCAGTTACACTATAATCAACCGATGGAACTACCGAAGCAATAGCCACTTTACGCAACGATTTTGGTTCAATATTATTCTCGCGTAGAACCTGCAACAAAAAAACGGCGAATTGATCCGAAGATCCAACATGTGATGTATTGTGTCGAAATTGTACTTGAAGCTCACCTGTAGCTGCAAAAACTCCACAATGAACTTGTGAATTACCAATATCAATACATAAATACATAATTCAAAACTCCTAATTTAAGATTTTTACAAAGTATTGTGTTGCATTATCCAAATAGCCATGATTTAAATAAAATTGATGCGTGCCATCAGCACGGCGGTGAAAGCTACTAGTCAGTTCTATTTTATCACAACCACAAGCTAGAGCATAATTTTCTACATATCTTAATAGGTTGCTACCTATCCCACCTCCACGCATCTCACAATCAACAACTAATGCAGCAATTTTGGCATACTTACCTTTGCAATGCAAAAAATGAGTTAATGTAATGGCAATTAAACCAACCAATTTATTGTCTAAAATCATTACAAAAATCTTATAACCAGAGCTATTATCACATAACTCCAACTTTACCTTAAATTCATGAGGTTCCAAATGATATCCTAATTGCTTAAGTAAGATAATGCAATCATTACAATCCTCTACTCTAGCTTCACGAATAAAATCTAACAATATTATATCCTTGTATCGATGAAATAACTCATGCATTACCACTTTTACTTAACTCTGCCATTAATCCAATTAATCCAGCTTCGTCAATTATTTCAGTACCAAGCTCATTTGCTTTATCCAACTTACTGCCAGCTTCAGAGCCAGCAATAACATAATTGGTTTTTTTAGACACACTTCCCGATACCTTGGCACCGAAATCCTCCAATTTAGCCTTAACGTCCTCACGTTTAAAGTCCATAAAACTGCCGGTAATTACAAAAATTTTACCAGTAACACGTGGATGATACAGGTTTTCTGCCGTAATAAATGCATAATTTACACCTAACTCAATAAGATCTTGTAATACTTTCAAATTATGCTCTTCAGCAAAAAAATCCAAAATTGATTGTGCAACAACATTTCCTATTTCACGAACTTGTAATAATTGTTCAAAATTTGCTTGCGACAATGCATCAATAGAACCAAAGGCTTTAGCCAAGTCTTTAGCCGAAGATTCACCGACATGGCGAATACCCAAAGCATAAATCAGGCGTGGCAACGTGGTATTTTTACTCAATTCAATAGCTTGAATTAAATTGTGCGCACTTTTCTCCGCAAATCTTTCCAATTGAGATAATTGCTCAAACTTTAAGCGATAAATATCTGGTATGGTATTAATTAGTCCAGCATCAACCAACTGCTCAACACTTTTTTCACCTAAACCATCTATATTTAAAGCCAATTTACTTGCAAAATGAATTAAAGCTTGTTTCTTTTGCGCTATGCAATATAAGCCAGCCGAACAACGTAAAATCACATCCTCATCTTCAGCAACTACTTTTGAACCACAAGCTGGGCACTCTGTTGGCATACTAAAAATACTCAACTCAGAAGAACGGCGTAATGGCAAACTACGAGCTATCTCTGGAATAACATCTCCAGCTCGTCTAACTATCACCACATCACCAACCCTTATATCTTTACGCCAAATCTCAGTTTGATTATGAAGAGTTGCATTAGTCACCAACACTCCAGCAACTAAGACTGGTTTAATCCGCGCAACTGGTGTTAAAGCACCTGTACGCCCGACCTGAACATCTATTTCCAATAACTCTGATTCAACCTCCTCTGCAGGAAATTTATGTGCAATAGCAAACCGTGGAGCACGTGATACATAACCTAGTTGTTCTTGCTTCGCAATATCATCTAATTTATATACAACACCATCAATTCCAAAGGTTAACTGATTCCGTTGATCCAACATTTTTTCATAATAATCAATTAGCTTTGCTGTACCAACGACTTTTTGGCATTCTTCTGCAATACTAAAACCAAAAGATTTTAATTGTTCAAGCTGGCTACTAAATAAATTAAAATGCAAGTCTTGACTATGCTGAACTAACGAATAAGCATAAAAACATAATGGACGACTCGCAGTTATACCGCTATCTAATTGGCGAAGGCTTCCTGCTGCCAAATTCCGTGGATTAGCATACACACGCTCACCACGAGAAATTTGCTGCTGATTTAACTCCACAAAATCTTGAGTTTGGATCAATATTTCACCACGCACCTCGAGTAATTCAGGAGTTAGCAAATCACAATGTAAATTCAAAGGTATATTACGAATCGTCCGAACATTATTTGTCACCTCTTCACCAGTATAGCCATCACCGCGAGTTAGTGCCTGAATTAGCACACCATCTTTATAAAGAAGGCTAATTGCTACTCCATCATACTTAGGTGATGCCACAAAACCTAATTCATCAACAGAACAAACCAACTCCTTGGCTACACGATTGACAAATTGAATTAACTCGGCATGTCTTAGTTCTGGCTCAACTTCTGACATCACAGAAAATACATTACTCAAAGATAGCATTGGAATTTTATGTTCCAATTGATTAAATTTACTTAAAACTACTCCACCTACTTTTTGGCTAGGACTATCAGCCTGCTTAAATTGTGGGTATTCACGCTCCAAATCAATTAATTGGCGAAAATTACGATCATAATCTTCGTCACTAATAACTGGATTATCGTAAGTGTGGTACTGCAAATTATGATAATTTAATTCCTTAGTTAATTGAATTATTTTAGCCTCAATTTGATCAGTACCATTAAATAAATCATTCATTAAAAACCATTATCACTTTCTAAGATAAATCTTTCTAAAATAAATCTTTCTAAAATAAATTAAAACTGATATTTTACCGACTACAACTCAATAAAAATGTAGGTCTTGATTCTAGCACTAAAACATTTTAAGTATAAACACACAATACTAACTGACACTCACTGAAACTATGCAAAATACCTCAGCTCAAAAAACCAAAAAACCCCACCAAAAGATGAGGTTTACAATCCAATTAAGGTAGAACTCTGAGAATTATCTCCGAGCCTAAAACAACCCCCTTACGATTACATTGATTTACATAATTTTTGACTTGACGGTCTAGCGCGGAAAATTCTTTTTCTGTCATTAACATTCGGTTAGTAGATAATATGCGCGATTCAAAGTACTGCATATAATTTTCTGCAAAGTCAAAAATCTCATTTATCGCTGACAAAGGATTTTCTTGATGATGTAATTTGGAAAGAATTGATAACACTTGATGTTGAGTATTTCCAGCCAATGGATTACCTTTTTCATCTCTAATTTCAAATATAGTTTTACCATTTAAACTATATTTATAAACACCATTCCAATTAGTAAAACCACTACTTACCAAATATTTATCTAATTGACGAATCTCAACTGGTTCTTTATTTAATAAAAACAACTCCAACTCCAATTGTAAATCCACCAAATGCTTCACTTGTTGTTGGATACGGCGTAACTCTAACTCTAAATCATTTTGACGAATAACGCCATCATTATGATTAGCAAAATTATTAAACTCATTATAAATATTATTTAATTGTAAACTGGTTACCAAGCCATCACTATCAATTATATTACTAACCACTTTAATACCATCAATTTGATATTTTTTACCACGCTCATACAAGCTCCAACCAATATTTTTTTCCAAAATATAAATATTAATGGTTTTATTTGTAAATTGCGCAACTTCTGGTAAAGCTTTTAGTTTAATTGACTTAGGAAAATAAACATCAATAACGTGGTCAAATTCAGCGCTAACTTTATCTGCATAAGGAAAAACCTTCTCTTCGTACTTAGCAAACAAAGTATTTGCCACTGGGTTAATAACCTCAGCTGCTCCATCTAATAAAGCATCAAAATCTGTGTCGCCAGATTTAGATGGTTTAGTTTCAACTTGAATAAATTCCACGCTACGCTCAGAAGTCTGAAAACTACTTAAATTACCCTCTGCTTGATTCTCAAATACAATGCCTTTTTCTTGATCGAGAACATCGCTTGTTGATTGATTAAAATTTTTCTCAACAATTTTTTTAAATTTGTTTTCTTGATAAATGTAATAACCTATAATGACCAAAACAATAACAGCTACTAAACCTACAATAGCAAGTTGAACCTGATTCATTAACTATTCTCCTCAACAATAGTTCTAATTAAGCGAAAAAGTTTCGTAAAATTACGGTTTTTTTGTAGTTCACGTTCACGACGCACCGAACGCACTAAACTTCGCAAATCTGCAATATCAAACCCCGAATACGCAGCAATAAAATTATCCAACGCGGCATCATCTTCAAGTAATTGATCACGCCACCGCTCTGCAATATGTAAAACCTGAGTAGCTTTAACTGAATCACCATTCGCATAATCTAGTTTTATTCGAATTTCATCTGCATCAACATTACGCATTAATTTACCAATGTACTGATACTGGCGACGAACGGCGCCATTCGCTGTAAGTTTTTGAGCCTGCTTAATTGCCTCCAATAACTCTGTTGGTAAATCTAATTTAGCCAATTTATCCTTGGAATACTTAGTCAACTCAATTCCAAGCTCTTGCAAAGCTTCAACCTGCTCTTTTTTCTTTGTTCTACTTAGAGGAATTTCTTCCTGTTCTAAATCTGGATAGTTATTCATGCCATTTTATCGATTATTTAAATTAATATAGGCGTTATCTTACTATATTTCACCAACTAAATTAAGGTAAAATAATGCACTTAAATTATTTTCAAATAGACTGGCAGGAATTATGGCTCAATTAGAATTTCTTTATACTCAATCGCAACTTCAAGATATTGCAACAACCATTGTCCAAAAATCTCTTGCCAAAGGAGCAACTAGTGCTCAAGTTGAATTAAGTGAGAGCATTTCAACTGATGTTGAAATTCTTAATCAAGAAATTGATAACTTTGAAACCAGCCACGAAAATCAATTACTAATTAGCGTTTTTAAAGGACATAAGAAAGGTAATATTGGAATTAGTAGTATAAAAAATGACAATCTAGATGACGTAATCCAACAAGCACTAGACATTGCAAAATATACCGAAGAGGATGAAGCAAATGGTTTACTTGAAAAAGAGTATATTGTCCAAGAAATGCATTCAGACTTAGAACTATACAACCCATATACGATAGATAATATCGAGTTAATTCGTCAAGCAAAAGAATTGGAAAAAATTGCACTGGAACAAGATCCACGCATTAAAGCTTCTGATGGATCGTCAATTAGCTTAACACGCTATAATTTTGTAACCGCAAATAGTAATGGACTCTTAGGTGGTTACCAAACTAGCCGTTATTCAAAATATGTAAGCTTAATTGGTGAAAATACTTTTGGAATGCAAACCGATTATTGGTACACCTCAAGCAGAGCTTATCCAGAATTAATGCACAATCAAGATCTTGCTGCCAAAGCGGCACAACGTGTTTTACGTCGCTTAACTAAAGGTGAATATGCTTCAGGTAAACCGCAAGTTATCTTTGAGAGTTCAATTGCCAAATCTATTATTGGCAGCTTAATGGGTGCACTTAGTGGCGGTAGTTTATACCGAAAATTAAGTTTTTTAAACGATAGCATGAAAACTCAAATTATGCCAGATTGGCTAACGATTAGCGAAGATCCATTTATTTTAAAGGGTATGGCTAGCTGCTATTTTGATAACGAAGGTAGCCAAGTTAAGCCTCGTGAAATTATTGCTAACGGGGTCGTCAATGGTTATTTACTCTCAAGCTACTCTGCACGTAAAATGAACTTAACATCAACTGGTAACGCAGGTGGTAATCATAACATTATTGTTAGTCATAATTTTAATGGTGACTTAATAAAACTTGCTCAACAAATGCAAAATGGAATAATAATTATTGAAACAATTGGTCATGGTTTAAACATGGTCAGCGGAGATTATTCCGTTGGTGCTTCTGGCTTGGTCGTAATCAACGGCGTAATCAGCCATTTTGTAGATAATTTGACCATTGCTGGAAACATGAAGAATATTTATCAAAATATTATTGCAATTGCCAATGATTATGAAAATGACTCAGTACGCTGTGGGTCAACGTTAATTAATTCTGGCGTAATTCAAGTTAGTTCAAAATAGCCAAGTTCTTGGTGCACAGCAACAACATTTTGCATGCATTTTTGATATACTACTAGTCAGGTATGTTATTCATTGAATAAGACAACCTTTTCTTCAATAGAAGAAAGCCAGAAGAAATTGTTATGATGATGAATTAAATTATGGAGAGCTACGTATGTCACAAATTGACTCGGTACAACACACAGAACAACATTTATTTCCAGTAAATCCGACCTTTGCCGCACAGGCAAATATCCGTAGTGAAGAACAATATCAGGCAATGGTTGAACGTGCCAATAATGATTATGAAGGCTATTGGGGAGACTTGGCTCAACAATATATTGACTGGAAAACTCCATTCTCAACTGTACTTAATCAAGACAGTGCACCGTTTTATAAATGGTTTCAAGAGGGAACCTTAAATGTTTCGTATAACTGCCTCGATCGCCATCTACTAACACACCCACATAAAACTGCAATTATTTTTGAATCTGATGCTGGACACGTAGAAACTGTAACCTATAAAGAACTGCACCATAAAGTTTGTCGCTTTGCCAATGGTTTAAAATCACTGGGTGTAATCAAAGGTGATCGCGTCGTAATATACATGCCAAACAGTATTGAAGCAGTCGTTGCAATGCAAGCATGTGCTCGAATTGGAGCAATTCACTCTGTTGTATTTGGTGGGTTTTCAGCCAAAGCAATTCATGATCGAATTAAAGACACCCAAGCAAAAGTAATCATAACTGCTGATGCTCAACGACGTGGTGGTAAAGTTTTTCCACTTAAAGATGATGTAAACCAAGCAATTAAAATTGAAGATTTGTCTTGTGTTGAAACTGTGATCGTGCATAAACGTACTGGTGAAACTCACACCTGGGTCGATGGACGAGATGTGTGGTGGCACGATGTTATTCGTGGGAAATCTGATCATTGTGAACCTGAATGGGTCGAAGCAGAACATCCATTATTCATTTTATATACATCTGGTTCAACAGGAACCCCTAAAGGTGTGCAACATGCTAGCGGCGGCTACTTACTAGGTGCAATAACCACCATGAAATGGGTCTTTGATATCAAACCAAATGATGTTTATTGGTCAACGGCTGATGTTGGATGGATTACAGGACATACCTATCTATGCTATGGACCGTTATCTGTTGGCACAACTCAAGTTATTTTTGAAGGTGTACCAACCTTCCCTTACCCAGATCGCTTTTGGCGTATGATTCAAGAACATAAAGTAACTATTTTTTATACTGCGCCAACTGCAATTCGCGCTTTGATTAAAGCTGGTGGAGATCTGCCACGTAATTATGATTTAACTTCATTACGATTACTTGGATCAGTTGGAGAACCAATTAATCCTGAAGCTTGGCTATGGTACTATAATGAAATTGGCGGTGGGCGTTGTCCTATTGTTGATACATGGTGGCAAACTGAAACAGGATCAAATATCTTAGCACCAATGCCAGGAATAACTCCATTAACTCCAGGATCTTGCACGCGCTCGGTACCAGGAATAATGGTTGACATTTTAGATGAAAATGGACACAGTGTCACTGATCATAATGGTGGTTATTTAGTTATTCGTAAACCATTTCCATCACAAATTCGTACTATCTGGAATGCCCCAGAACGCTTTGTTAGCTCATATTACCCAAGTGATATTGCAGAAGGTAAATATTATGTGGCTGGAGATTCTGCATCACGTGATAAGCATGGTTATTATCATATTCTTGGACGCATTGATGATGTGTTAAATATTTCAGGTCACCGTCTAGGTACCGCAGAAATTGAAGCAGCATTAGGCTCAAATCCAAAAGTTGCTGAATCAGCAATTGTTGGACGCCCACACGATGTTAAAGGTGAATCAATTGTAGCCTTTGTAGTTCTCAAAGGACCTGTTCCAACTGGAGATGATAAAGCGCGATTAGTTGCCGAATTACGTGAATGGATTGGTAAAGAAATTGGTAATCTGGCAAAACCTGATGAAATCCGCTTTGGAGAAAACTTACCCAAAACTCGCTCTGGTAAAATTATGCGCCGAATTTTGCGTAGCTTAGCTAAAGGTGAAGAAATTACACAGGATATTTCAACTTTGGAGAATCCAGCTATTTTAGATCAACTTAAATAATTCTGATCGCTCTACACTTTTAAGTATAAAACGGTACTAATTTAATTAGTGCCGTTTTATTTAAATTAAACCATTACAGTAGTTCCATTATCCTGCCACCTAAAAACAAATACCTTAACAATTTTAATACCTTAAGCTGAAGCATCTTGGAAAGATCTTATAGCAATTTAATACTACAAAATTCTCAAATGAATTGATTTACGAATGCTTTATAAATAGTTACGGACCTTCTTATTTCGCATTTTCCATAAAAACCCATCACTATAAAAATGAATTAATGATTGAAAAACAACCCAATAAAATAACCAATTGCCAAGTGTTAAACCTGAATAATT
>JACCEA010667470.1_pt1 | contig 36811 bp, 31 predicted proteins | sample 7449851 | NCBI WGS metagenome assembly JACCEA01 (sample SAMN15323453, study PRJNA562643) | freshwater metagenome | isolation source: river surface water | place: USA:Blue River Watershed | collected 2017-08-18 | reverse complement strand
TGCCCAACATCATGAAGGCCAAGAAAAAGCAGCTCGATACCCACAAGCCCGAAGATCTGGGTGTGAACGTCGCACCGCGCATCAAGACCCTCAAGGTCAGCGAGCCGCCCAAGCGGGGCGCGGGCATCAAGGTGCCCGACGTGGCCGCCTTGGTGGACAAACTCAAAAACGAAGCCAAAGTGATTGGAGCCTGACATGACTGCACTCGTCATTGCCGAACACGACAACGCCACCATCAAGGGCGCCACCCTCAACACCGTCACGGCAGCTTTGGCTTGCGGTGGTGATGTCCATGTGCTGGTGGCGGGTCACAACGCCGCTGCCGCTGCACAGGCCGCTGCCCAGATCGCTGGTGTGGCCAAGGTCATTCATGCCGAGTCGGCCGCGCTGGCGCATGGCCTGGCTGAAAACCTCGCGGCTCAGGTGCTGGCATTGGCCAGTGGCTACAGCCACATCCTGTTCCCGGCCACGGCAGGGGGCAAGAATGTGTCGCCCCGTGTAGCTGCCAAGCTCGACGTGGCTCAGATCTCTGACATCACCAAGGTCGAAGCGGCCGATACCTTTGAGCGCCCCATTTACGCAGGCAATGCCCTGGCTACTGTGCAATCGCTCGATGCCACCAAGGTCATCACCGTGCGCACCACGGGGTTTGATGCAGCCCCGGCAAGCGGCGGCAGTGCGGCGGTGGAAAGCGTGAGCGCCGTGGCCGACAGTGGCAAGAGCGCCTATGTGGGCAGCGAAATCGCCAAGAGCGATCGCCCCGAGCTCACCGCCGCCAAGATCATCGTCTCGGGCGGGCGAGCCATGGGCAGCTCCGAAAAATTCAACGAGGTGCTCACGCCCCTGGCCGACAAACTCGGCGCAGCCTTGGGTGCGAGCCGCGCTGCGGTCGATGCAGGCTATGCCCCCAACGACTGGCAGGTGGGCCAAACGGGCAAGATCGTTGCGCCTCAGCTCTACGTGGCTTGCGGCATCAGCGGCGCCATTCAGCATTTGGCGGGCATGAAGGATTCCAAGGTCATCGTGGCCATCAACAAGGATCCTGAAGCCCCCATCTTCAGCGTGGCCGATTACGGCCTGGAGGCTGACTTGTTCACGGCTGTGCCTGAACTGACCCAGTCCCTGTGATGACGATTTGACAAGGCCTCCTCGTGAGGCCTTGTGTTTTTCTGAGAACCTCATGCCCCATTGGAGATCGCCGTGAGCTATACCGCCCCCCTCAAAGACATGCTGTTCAACATCGAACACCTGGCACGCATCGACCAGATTGCGCAGCTGCCGGGTTTTGAAGATGCTGGCCTGGAGACCGCGCAAGCGGTGCTGGAGGAATGCGCCCGACTCAACCAGGACGTGATTGCCCCGCTGAATTGGGAAGGTGACAAAAACCCGTCTTTTCACCACGACGGCAATCAGGTGACGACCACCGCCGGCTTCAAGGACGCTTATCGTCAATACACAGAAGGCGGCTGGCAAGGCTTGCAGCATCCCGCAGAATTTGGTGGCCAGGGTTTGCCCAAGACCATTGGGGCGGCCTGTGGCGAGGTGCTCAATTCGGCCAACATGAGCTTTGCCCTTTGTCCGCTGCTCACCGATGGTGCCATCGAAGCCTTGCTCACGGCGGGCAGCGACGAGTTGAAGGCCATCTACCTTGACAAGCTCGTGTCGGGGCAGTGGACGGGCACCATGAACCTCACCGAGCCGCAAGCCGGCTCCGACCTCGCGGCCGTGCGCACCCGCGCCGAGCCCCAGCCCGATGGCACGTACAAGATTTTTGGTACCAAGATTTACATCACCTACGGTGAGCACGACATGGCCGAGAACATCGTCCACCTGGTGCTCGCACGCGTGCAAGGTGCGCCCGAAGGCGTCAAGGGCATCAGCCTGTTTGTGGTGCCCAAGTTCCGCGTCAACGCAGACGGCAGCCTCGGCGAGCGCAACGATGTGCATTGTGTGTCCATCGAGCACAAGATGGGCATCAAGGCCAGCCCCACGGCGGTGCTGCAATACGGTGACCATGGTGGTGCAGTGGGCCAACTGGTCGGCCAGGAAAACCGTGGCCTTGAATACATGTTCATCATGATGAATGCGGCGCGCTATGCCGTGGGCGTGCAGGGCGTGGCGATTGCCGAGCGGGCCTATCAAAAGGCGGTGCAGTATGCGCGCGACCGCGTGCAAAGCCGTCCGGTGGATGGCAGCTTGCCCAAGGCCGGTCCCATCATCCATCACCCGGATGTGCGTCGCATGCTCATGACCATGCGCGCCTACACCGAGGGTTGCCGTGCCATGGCCAGCGTGGCCGCCGCGGCCTACGATGCCTCTCATCATCACCCCGATCCCAAGGTGCGTCAGGACAACCAGGTCTTCTATGAATTCCTGGTGCCCCTGGTCAAGGGCTATAGCACCGAGATGAGCTTGGAGGTCACGTCCCTGGGCGTGCAAGTGCACGGCGGCATGGGCTTCATCGAGGAAACCGGCGCTGCCCAGTACTACCGAGATGCCAAGATCCTCACGATTTACGAAGGCACCACCGCCATCCAGGCCAATGACCTGGTGGGTCGCAAAACCGCTCGCGATGGCGGCCAATCTGCCAAAGCCATTGCGGCGCAAATCGCCAAGACCGAATCTGAACTGATGGCGCAGTCCAGCCCCGATGCCAAGGCCATTGCCAAGCGCCTGCAATCGGCCAGAGAGGCCTTTGTCGATGTGGTGGGTTTCATTGCCGAGCAGTCCAAGGCCAACCCCAATGCCGCATTTGCCGGCAGCGTCCCCTACCTCATGCTCGCGGGCAACCTCATGGCCGGCTGGCAATTGGGTCGCGCAGCCCTGGTGGCACTCAGCAAAGAGGCGCAAGCCCAGGATGCCGACTTCATGGCGGCCAAGCTCACCACCGCCCGTTTCTATGCCGATCACATCCTCACCAAGGTGCCCGGCATTCGCGACGCGATTGTGGAGGGTGCGCACAGTGTCACCGAGATGGCTCTTGAGGCCTTCTGATCCCACGTTCTTCACCCCATCCTGAAAGGCGAGTCATGGCCCTGCCTCCCGCATTGAAAAACGTCCCATTCCCCGTCATTGGTTCGCCCTTGTTCATCATCAGCCATCCTGCACTGGTCATTGCCCAGTGCAAGGCTGGTGTGGTGGGTTCCATGCCTGCGCTCAATGCCCGCCCTGCATCGCAACTCGACGAGTGGCTGGCCGAGATCACCGAGGCACTGGCCAAGCACAACCGCGATCACCCCGATCAACCCGCTGCGCCTTTTGCTGTCAACCAGATCGTGCACAAGAGCAACGATCGCCTCGAACACGACATGGCCTTGTGCGTCAAGTACAAGGTGCCTGTGATCATCACCAGCTTGGGTGCGCGTGAAGAAATCAACCAGGCCGCCCACAGCTACGGCGGGGTGGTGATGCACGACATCATCAACAACACCTTTGCCCACAAGGCGATTGAAAAAGGAGCCGATGGTCTCATCGCTGTGGCTGCTGGCGCAGGCGGGCATGCGGGCACCAAGAGCCCCTTTGCCTTGATTCAGGAAATCCGGGAATGGTTCGATGGTCCTTTGGCCTTGAGCGGTGCCATGGCCACAGGCGGTGCGGTGCTGGCGGCGCAAGCCATGGGCGCTGACTTTGCCTACATTGGCTCGGCTTTCATCGCCACCGAAGAAGCCCGTGCCGCTGAGGCCTACAAGCAGTGCATTGTGGAGAGCAATTCAGACGACATCGTCTACAGCAACCTCTTTACTGGCGTGCATGGCAATTACCTGGCCGCATCGATTCGCAATGCAGGCCTGGATCCCAGCCACTTACCTGAAAGTGATCCCTCGGCCATGAACTTTGGTTCGGGTTCGACCAAAGCCTGGAAGGACATCTGGGGCAGTGGTCAGGGGATTGGCGCTGTCAAGGCGGTTGTGCCCACCGCCGAGCTCGTGGCCAGACTCAAGCGTGAATACGCACAAGCCCGCGCCAGGGTTTGCGCGGGCTGAGCAGACCCACCAGGTTCACTGCATGACCGGCGTGACCTGCAAGGTCACCGTGGGGCCGGGGTCACGTGGCATTTCCACCGTATAGCGTTTGCCAGCGTACTCGTACACCACCTGGTAGCCCGTGATGCGGGTTTCGTAGACCGTTTGGTTGGTGCAGTTTTGAACGATTTGCGTGCGCGGGGGTTTTTCGCCTTCGATCTTGTCGCCCAGCATGGCGCCACCCACCACACCCAGCACGGTGGCCAAGGCGTTGCCGTCACCCTTGCCAATGGCATTGCCAATCGTGCCCCCGGCAATGCCGCCCATGATGGTGCCAGCGCCCGATTTTTGTTGGGGCACGACGACTTGCTGTTCGGTGCACACCTGTTTGGTGACGGGGGTTTGCTTTTGGATTGCGGTGCTGGAGATCACCGTGCCATAGACCTGGGCCTGTGCGCTGAGGGACACAAAAAGACCTGCACCCAGTGCAATCATGAGGCGTACTAAAGAATGAGTGTTCATGATGAAGTCCTTGGAAAAGCCAGTTGGGGTTGAGGAAAGCCAGCTCAGGGTCCATTTTAAAGAGCGCCCTTGAGTAACGTCCTCGACCAGGGGTGGCGTTGACAGGGTTTGATCTTGCATGGGTTCCTGCCCAATGGTGCAGATGGCAGACAATGCCCTTCATGACACTACAAGAATGGCTCCATTGGGCAGAGGTCGCTCACTCCAAGCCCATCGACATGGGCTTGGATCGCGTGCGAGCGGTGGCTCAGCGCATGGGCTTAGACATCCAGGTCCCTGTGATCACCGTGGCGGGGACCAATGGCAAGGGCTCCACCTGCGCCATGCTCGAGGGCATGCTGGAGGCTGCTGGCTTCAGGACAGGGCTCTACACCTCCCCCCATCTGGTGGACTTCGAGGAGCGTTGCCGCATCCGCCAGCAGCCTGTTGAGGCGCAGGTCTTGGTCAAGCAGTGCGAACGCGTTCGTGCTGCGCTGGGCGAGGTGTCGCTCACCTATTTCGAATTCACCACCCTGGCCATCCTGGGGGTGCTGGCTGCCAGCGATCTGGATGTGCTCATCCTGGAAGTGGGTCTGGGGGGGCGCCTCGATGCGGTCAATTTGGTGGATGCCGATGTGTCCATCATCACCAGCATTGACATCGATCACACCGAATTCCTGGGGCCTGATCGCGAGTCCATTGGTCGCGAAAAGGCGGGCATCATGCGTGCCCAGCGCCCCGTGATTGTTTCTGACCCCATGCCGCCCCAGTCGGTGCTGGCTCATGCCCAACAGCTCGGTGCCGACTTGTGGCTTCAGGGGCGGGACTTTGGCTTTCAAGGCGATGGCCAGCAATGGTCCTGGCGCGGCCGTCACTGGAAGCTCAATGGCTTGGCGCACCCGAGCCTGCGGGGAACCAATCAGCTCATCAACGCCTCGGGGGTGTTGGCGGCACTGGAGGCCATGCGCGAACGCCTGCCGGTGTCCGCACAGGCCGTGCGTGTGGGTTTGGCCGAGACCACGGTGCCGGGGCGTTTTCAGATCGTGCCGGGTCAGCCCGTGGTGGTGCTGGACGTGGCGCACAACCCGCATGCGGTGGCCACGCTGGCCAACAACCTCGATGCCATGGGTTTTTATCCCGTGACCCATGCGGTCATGGGCGCCATGGCCGACAAGGACACTGCCCAGATGATCCAGCGCCTGGGGCCACTGGTGCAGCGTTGGCACTTCACCGATTTGCCCAGCCCCAGGGCTGCGACGGCGCAGGCTTTGCTCGCGCAGTGGCAGGCGCTCAGCCCCCAGGGATCGGCCCAGGCCGAGGTCCATGCCAGCCCGGTTCAAGCCATGGCTGCAGCACGCTTGGCAGCAGACCCCGCTGATAGAATTTTGGTGTTTGGATCCTTCATCACCGTGGGTGAGGTGATGCGTGTTCAGGCCCATCGCGGGTGACTGAGCCTGCGACGACCTCTATGTAACCGACCAAAGATTTCATGGCTCTTTTCAAAACCCGATCTGGCGCAACCCCTTCCGAGCCTGAGCCTTCAGGCCTTTCTGACGAATCGGTTGAGGCCTTGCGCGTGCGCGCCCGGCGCCGCTTGATCGGTTCGGCCATTCTGGTGTTGCTGGCCGTGGTGGGTTTCCCGCTGGTGTTTGATCACCAGCCCCGTTCGGTGGCGCCCATGAATGTGCGCGTGGACATTCCCAACAAAGACCAGACGCCTTCGACCTCGCCCGTCAAGCCCATCGCAGCTGCCAGTGCCCCGGCGCCCGTGGTTCAGGCGCCTGCCTCCGCACCCGCAGACGAGGCTCCACCCGCGCCTGCCCCATCCGCTTCTTCTCCTTCCCCATCGCCTGCGCCCGCCGAGCTCAAGGCTGCGCCCGCCGAGCCGCCAGCCAAACCTGCGGCCAAGACAGAGAAGGTCGACAAAGCCGACAAGACAGAGAAATCCGACAAGTCGGCCAAGCCTGCTGCCTCGGGCGAGCGCTACGTCATTCAGATGGGCGCGTTCTCCGAGCAGGACAAAGCCAAGGAGTTGCTCACCAAGCTCGAGCGCGCGGGCTTGAAGGCCTACATCCAGACGGTCAAGACCTCGGATGGGCCGCGCACACGGGTGAGGCTGGGTCCCTACACCTCTGAGGACGAGGCCCGCAAAGTCCTGGATCGGGTCAAAGCCCTCAACCTCAATCTGCAAGCCCAGTTGCTCAAGCTCTGATGGCCGCGCTCGACTGGTTCTGGTTGGTGGTCCTGGCTTTCGCGGTGCTCCAGGGCATCTGGCGCGGGCTCACCCAGGAACTCTTCATGTTCATCGGCTGGCTGCTGGTGTTGGCCTTTTCCTCTCTGCTGGCGCGCTGGATCGCGCTGCACTTGCCCTTTGAGACCTGGTCGGCCATGGCCAAGCAAGCTCTGGGCTTTGTCCTGGCGGTGCTGGCCATCTTGATCACCGCGAGGCTGATGGGCTGGCTGTTGCGCAAGGTCATCGTGCTGGTTGGCCTGGGATGGCTGGACCACCTGCTTGGCGCGGTTCTGGGCCTGTTGCGCGGGGCCTTGATCCTGCTGCTGGTGGTCTGGGTCATCAAGCAAACGCCCATTGAGCGCCTGGACTTCTGGCAGGACTCGCAAGGGGTGACAATGGCGCTTCGTGGACTGTCTTGGCTGGAGATGGTTCTGCCCTCAGATTTCGGAAAGTTCATTGCCTCATGTGCGGAGTCATTGGCATCGTTGGTGGCATCCCCGTCAACCAACTGATTTACGACGGCTTGTTGCTGCTGCAACACCGTGGCCAGGATGCGGCCGGCATCGTCACGCACCAGCAAGGCCGCTTTCACATGCACAAGGCCAAGGGCATGGTGCGCGATGTCTTTCGCACGCGCAACATGCGTGCCTTGCCCGGCCACATGGGTCTGGGGCAGGTGCGCTATCCCACGGCGGGCAATGCCCAAAGCGAAGACGAAGCCCAGCCCTTTTATGTGAATGCGCCTTTTGGTCTGGTGCTGGCGCACAACGGCAACCTCACCAATTCAAATGCCCTCAGGGCTGATTTGTTCAAGTTCAACCACAGGCACATCAACACCGACAGTGACTCCGAGGTCTTGCTCAATGTCTTGGCCCATGAACTCGAAGTCACGACTCGGGGCTCCACCCTCACAGCAGCCGATGTGTTCAAGGCCGTGCAGGCTGTGCACACCCGGGTGAGGGGGTCGTATGCCGTGATTGCTCTCATTGCGGGTCATGGCCTTTTGGCCTTTCGCGATCCACACGGCATTCGCCCTTTGTGCCTGGGTCGCTCAGACGAGGGCACCTGGATGGTGGCCAGCGAATCCGTGGCGCTCGAAGGCACAGGTCACCGCTTCGTGCGTGACATTGCACCGGGCGAGGCCATCTACATCAGCGAACAAGGCCAATTCCACGAACATCGCACGGCCCTGGCTACCACGCGCTCGCCTTGCATTTTTGAATTCGTCTACCTCGCACGGCCGGATTCCACCATCGACGGCATGTCGGTCTACCAGGCGCGGCTCAACTTGGGCGAGACCCTGGCCAAGCGCGTGATCTCGACCGTGCCGCCCGATGAAATCGACGTGGTCATCCCCATTCCCGAGTCCAGCCGCCCCAGCGCCATGCAACTGGCGCAACTTCTGGGGTTGGCCTATCGCGAGGGCTTTGTCAAAAACCGTTACGTGGGGCGCACCTTCATCATGCCGGGGCAGGCCGTGCGCAAAAAATCCGTGCGCCAAAAACTCAATGTCATTGCCAGCGAATTCAAGGGCAGGCGGGTGCTGCTGGTCGATGACTCCATCGTGCGAGGCACCACCAGTCGAGAGATCGTTCAAATGGCACGCGATGCCGGTGCCACCAAGGTCTACATGGCCAGTGCGGCACCGCCTGTTCGCCACCCCAATGTTTACGGCATTGACATGCCCACCAGCGAAGAGCTGGTGGCGCATGGTCGCAGCGTCGACCAGATCCGCGAGCTCATTGGCTGCGATGCCCTGATCTATCAGGACGTTCAGGCCATGAAGGACGCGGTGAAAAAGGCGGCCACGTCGCCATCGGCCATGCCCGACCGATTCGAGGCCTCATGTTTTGATGGCGACTATGTCACCGAAGACATCACGCCCGAGCTCATCCACGCCATGCGTGCCGAGCGTGACGCCGTAGAACGCTCAGCCCAGTCTGAATCCGCAGGATCCCAATCATGAAACGCAAAACTCCCCCAACGGATTTACACCTCGACACCTTGGCCGTGCGCGCCGGTGTGGAGCCCTCTCAGTACAGCGAAAACTCAGAAGCCCTCTACCTCACCTCGAGCTTCACCCAGCCCGACAGCGAGACCGCCGCGCGGCGGTTCTCGGGGGAAGAGGACGGCTACATCTATTCGCGTTTCACCAATCCCACCGTGGCGTCCATGGAAAAGCGCCTCGCCGCCCTGGAGTCCACTCAGGCGTGTGTGGGCACCTCCAGTGGCATGTCCGCCGTGTTGCTCATGTGCATGGGCTTGCTCAAGGCAGGTGACCATGTGGTGTGCTCGCAATCCATGTTCGGCTCCACCCTCAAGCTGATCGGCACCGAGTTTGCCAAGTTTGGGGTCACCTCCACCTTTGTGCCTCAAAGCGATGTGCAGGCCTGGCGCGCCGCCGTCAAGCCCCAGACGCGGTTGCTGTTTGCCGAAACGCCCACCAATCCGCTCACCGAGGTGTGTGACATTGCCGCCTTGGCTGACATTGCCCACGCAGCGGGTGCCTTGCTGGCTGTGGACAACTGTTTTTGTACGCCAGCCCTGCAACAGCCTGCGCGCTTGGGGGCTGACATCATCATCCATTCAGGCACCAAGTACCTTGACGGCCAGGGCCGCGTGGTGGCCGGTGCCTTGTGCGCTTCCGAGGAACTGGTGCGCAACACGTTTGTGCCAGTGATGCGCAGCGCAGGCATGAGCCTGTCGCCCTTTAACGCCTGGGTGGTGCTCAAGGGCATGGAGACCTTGGGCATTCGCATGAAAGCGCAATCGCAGCAGGCACTGGAGCTGGCGCAGTGGCTGCAAGATCACCCCCAGGTCAGTCGTGTGCATTACCCCGGGCTTGCCAGCCACCCGCAGCACGCATTGGCCATGCGCCAGCAATCGGGTCTGGGTGGGGCGGTGCTGTCCTTTGATGTCAAAGGCCCTGAGCTCAGGCGCAATGCCTTCCATGTGATCGACTCCACCCGACTCATGTCGGTCACCGCCAATCTGGGCGATGTGAAAACCATCATCACCCATCCGGCGAGCACCTCGCATGGCCGACTCACCGAAGCGCAGCGTCAAGCTGCAGGCATTGGTCAAGGCCTCATCCGCGTGGCCGTTGGCCTGGAGCACCTCGATGACCTCAAGGCCGATTTGTCGATTGGCCTGGATTCCTTGGCATAAATCATGACCGTTCGCACCCGCTTTGCGCCTTCGCCCACTGGCTTCATCCACCTGGGCAACATCCGTTCGGCCTTGTACCCCTGGGCATTTGCCAAGTCACAAGACGGCGTTTTCATCTTGCGCATCGAAGACACCGATGTCGAGCGCTCCAGCCAAGAGGCCGTGGACGTCATCCTCGAAGGCATGCAGTGGCTGGGCCTCAACCCCGATGAAGGTCCCTTCTATCAAATGCAGCGCATGGACCGCTACAAGGAGGTCCTCGAGCAATTGCGCGCGCAAGGCTGGGTCTACCCTTGCTACATGAGCGTGGCTGAACTCGATGCCTTGCGCGAGCGGCAAATGGCCGCCAAGCTCAAGCCCCGCTATGACGGCACCTGGCGGCCTGAGCCGGGCAAGACCTTGCCCGCCATCCCCGAAGGCGTCAAACCCGTTTGGCGCTTCAAGACCCCGCTGGGCGGCAGTGTGGTGTGGGACGACAAGGTCAAGGGTCGCATCGAAGTGGCCAATGCCGAACTCGACGACTTGGTGATCGCCCGCCCGGACGGCACACCCACCTACAACTTTTGTGTGGTGGTGGACGACATCGACATGGCCATCACCCATGTCATTCGCGGCGACGATCACGTCAACAACACCCCCCGGCAGATTCACATCTTCCAAGCCCTGGGGCGAGCCCATCCGGTCTATGCCCACTTGCCCACCGTGCTCAACGAGCAGGGCGAAAAAATGAGCAAGCGCAATGGTGCCAAGGCTGTCACTCAGTACCGTACCGAAGGCTATCTGCCCGATGCCATGGTCAATTACCTGGCCAGACTGGGCTGGAGCCATGGTGACGACGAAATCTTTTCGCGCGAGCAATTCCTGTCCTGGTTCGACCTCGACCACCTGGGCAAGAGTGCAGCCCAGTTTGATGAAGCCAAGCTCAAGTGGGTCAATGCCCAGCACCTCAAGGCGTGTACAGGAGATGCGCTTGCCCAAATGGTCAAGCCCTGGCTTGAGCCCCAAGCCCTGGACGGTGACCCTGCGCGGCTGGCTGCGCGCTGCGATTTGTTCAAAGACCGCTGTGACACCTTGTGTGTGCTTGCCGATTGGCTCAACCGCATGGCAGGCCCCGTGCAGCCCAGTGCCGCCGATCTGGCTCAGCATGTGACCGATACCGTCAAACCCGCGCTGGCCGAATTCGCCCAGAGCCTGCAAACCGTGGAGTGGTCGGCAGCGGCCATTGCCGCAGGCATCAAGACCGTGTTGCAGGCCCATCAACTCAAGATGCCCCAGTTGGCCATGCCCGTTCGCGTGCTGGTGCTGGGCACGCCGCAAACCCCATCGCTGGATCAGGTGCTGGCCTTGAGCGATCGCGATCGCGTGGTGGGGCTCATCCGCGCTGGACTTTGAGGCCGGCTTCACACGGGGCGCCTCGGGCTTTGGGGCGTGTGAAGGGTGGGTCGGTCAGGGGGCAATAAAAGCTGGCTATAATGCCCGTCTCGATGCCCAAAGGGGGTATAGCTCAGCTGGGAGAGCGCTTGCATGGCATGCAAGAGGTCAGCGGTTCGATCCCGCTTACCTCCACCAAAGTGTCGAGAAGTCCAGGTTTTGACCCTATCGTCTAGAGGCCTAGGACATCACCCTTTCACGGTGAGTACCGGGGTTCGAATCCCCGTAGGGTCGCCAAGTTGTTGCACTTGACCAAACTCTGTTTGGTGAACGCACAAGCCACGTGGAGTGGTAGTTCAGTTGGTTAGAATACCGGCCTGTCACGCCGGGGGTCGCGGGTTCGAGCCCCGTCCACTCCGCCACTTTAGAAACGCGCCAATGGGCGCGTTTCTTTTTGTCCGCCCCACAAGGGGCCATGTCGAGGAACACCATGTACAAAAACCTCAAAGGCCAGTTGTTGGCCGTCTGTTGTCTGCTCAGCTTCTTTACCACCGCCCAGGCTCAGTCCAGTGCGATTGCGCCAACGCCACTGGAGGTGGGCTTTCTCTATGTCGCTCCGCTCACCGACATGGGCTGGGTGCGGCAACACGAGTTGGGGCGACAGGCGATTGAACAGAGCTTGAACACGGCTGGGCAAGCGCCCCGCGTCAAGACGCGCTATGTCGAGAACCTGGCCGAAGGACCGGATGCCGAGCGGCTCATGCGCCAGTGGGCGCGCGAGGGCGTGAAGCTCATTTTTGCGCCCAGCTTTGGCTACATGGAGCCCGTCATGCGGGTTGCCCAGGAGTTCCCTGATGTGCGCTTTGAATCCATCACAGGCTACAAGCGCGCTGCCAATGTGGCCACCGCCAATGCCCGCTATTACGAAGGCCGCTACCTCGCAGGCGTGGCCGCAGGCATGGTCAGCCGCAATGGCGTGGCTGGTTATGTGGCGGGCTACCCCATCCCCGAGGTCTTGCAGGGCATCAACGCGTTCACCCTGGGCATGCGCTCCGTCCATCCCCAGGCGGTGGTCAAGGTGATCTGGCTGCAAGCCTGGTTTGACCCTGCGCGGGAGCGCGATGCCGCCATGACCCTGCTCGATCAAGGCGCCGAGGTGCTGGCTTTTCATACGGGATCCACCGCAGTGATGGCGGCAGCCCAGACGCGTGGCGCCTGGGCTGTGGCTTACCACTCCGACATGCGTGCCATTGCCCCCGATGCCCAACTGCTGGCCGTGGAGCACGACTGGCGCGCCTACGATGTGTCACGCGTCAAGGCCGTGCTCGAGGGCAAATGGGTCTCGGGCGATGTGTGGGGCGGACTTCGCGAGGGCATGATCCGCGTGGGCAGCTACGGGCATCGCGTGCCCAAGGCCGTGCAACACAAGGTGGACGCCATGTCCAAGGACATGGCCAGCGGCAAGCGCCAGGTGTTTGTGGGTCCGGTGACCGACCGCGAGGGCAAGCTGCGCGTGCCCAAAGGGCAGGCGGCCACCGATGCCGACATCCTGAACATGAACTACCTGGTCCAGGGTGTTCAAGGGGCTTTGCCCTGATCTCTACAATGCCCTTCATCCACAGGGAGTGCACATGAGCATCAAGAGTGATCGCTGGATCCGCCGCATGGCCGAGCAGCACGGCATGATCGAGCCCTTCGAGCCTGGTCAAATCCGCATGCGCGACGGGCAAAAGATCGTGAGCTATGGCACGAGCAGCTACGGTTACGACATCCGTTGTGCACCAGAATTCAAGGTTTTCACCAACATCCACAGCACGGTAGTGGACCCCAAAAACTTCGACGAGAAGAGCTTTGTCGACATCCACGCCGATGTGTGCATCATCCCACCCAACAGTTTTGCCCTGGCGCGCACGGTCGAGTATTTCCGCATCCCGCGCAATGTGCTGACCATCTGCCTGGGCAAAAGCACTTATGCCCGCTGCGGCATCATCGTCAACGTCACCCCCTTTGAGCCCGAGTGGGAGGGTTATGTGACCCTGGAGTTTTCCAACACCACCCCCTTGCCCGCCAAGATTTATGCCGGCGAGGGCTGTGCCCAGGTCCTGTTCTTCGAAAGCGACGAAGTTTGCGAAACCAGTTACAAAGACCGGGGCGGAAAGTACCAGGGACAGGTCGGCGTGACCCTGCCCAAGGCCTAAGCCCCGCAGGTGCGACAATGCGCACCAATGAGTGCATTTAGTCAACTGAACCTTGCCCCTCCTCTGGCCAAAGCCGTGGCCGAGATGGGTTTCGAATCCATGACCCCCATCCAGGCCCAGGCCATCCCTGTGGTGCTCACTGGGAGAGATGTCATGGGCGCAGCCCAGACGGGCACTGGCAAGACCGCCGCGTTTTCGCTGCCGCTCTTGCACCGCATGCTCAAGCATGAGAACACCTCCACCTCGCCAGCGCGCCATCCGGTGCGCGCCCTGGTGCTGTTGCCCACCCGCGAGCTGGCCGATCAGGTGGCTCAGCAAATCCTGCTGTTCGCCAAATACACCCACTTGCGCAGCGCCGTGGTCTTTGGCGGCATTGACATGAAGCCTCAAACGGCCGCCCTCAAGCGTGGTGTGGAAGTCCTGGTGGCCACGCCTGGGCGACTGCTCGATCACATCGAGGCGCGCAATGTGGTGCTCAACCAGGTCGAGTACGTGGTGCTCGACGAAGCCGACCGCATGCTCGACATTGGCTTTTTGCCCGACTTGCAACGCATCCTGAGCCATTTGCCCAAGCAGCGCGTGACCCTGCTTTTCTCGGCCACCTTTTCGCCCGAGATCAAGCGGCTGGCTGGCAGCTACTTGCAGCAACCTGTGACCATCGAGGTCGCCCGCCCCAACGAAACCGCCAACACCGTCGACCAGCAGTTCTTCTCGGTGAGCGACGAAGACAAGCGCTATGCCTTGCGCGATCTGGTGCGCGAGCGCGAGATTGGCCAGGCCTTTGTGTTTTGCAACAGCAAGCTGGGTTGCGCCCGCCTTGCGCGTGCGCTCGAGCGCGATGGTTTTGTCACCAACGCCTTGCATGGCGACAAGAGCCAGGACGAACGCCTCAAGGCACTCGATGCCTTCAAGCAAGGCCAGGTGCAATTGCTGGTGTGCACCGATGTGGCTGCGCGCGGCCTGGACATCAAGGACGTGCCCGCCGTGTTCAACTTTGATTTGCCCTTCAATGCCGAGGACTACGTCCACCGCATTGGCCGCACGGGTCGTGCCGGGGCTTCGGGGTTGGCCCTCAGTTTTGTCACGCCGTCTGATGCCCGACTGTTGGGCGACATTGAAAAGCTCACCAAGCAAAAAGCCCAGCTCCAGACGTGGCATGCCCCGCAACGCCCCGCCCGCGACGATGGCCACCGAGGCTCGCGCGACGATGCCCATCGCGGTTCGCGCAGCAATGCGGCTCCCGCGCGCCCCCGTTCTGCCTCAGCGCCTGCGGCCGCCAAGCCGCTTGATCCGTTTTTCACCCAGCCCTACAACGCCGATGTGCCCGAGGGTGAAACGCCCACCTGGGAGTCGCAAAAGCCAGCTGCGTCGCCCACCCGCTCGAGCAACATCCGCCCCAAGCGCAAGGTGGCGGCCCTCTTCAAGAACTCGGACAGCTGACCTGCACCCAGCGTGCCGGGTCGCACCAGTTCGACGGTTGCACGGGGTCCAGTTCCACGGCACTGAGCAGGCCTCCCCACACGCACCCTGTGTCCACATTCACCAGGTTAGGCCGTTTGAGCCCACCCGCGGTGGACCAATGCCCAAAGGCCATGGGGGTGTTCTGGGTGCGGCGCCCTTCGATGTCAAACCAGGCTGCATGACCGCTGGGCGCGTCGTTCAGCCCGGACTTGGCCTCAAAGTCCATCACCCCATCGGGGGTGCAAAAGCGCAAGCGGGTGAGGGCGTTGATCACCACACGCCAGCGTTCGATGCCCTGGAGGTCATCGCGCCATTGGCGAGGCTCGTTGCCATACATGTGTTCAATCAACCAGGGCCAAGACTCGGATTGAAGCTCACGGCAGACCTCGTCTGCCAAGGCCAGGGTGAGCGGCGTGTCCCATTGCGGCAGCACGCCCGCGTGCACCATGAGCACGCCATGTGCCCAGCGTGCCAGAGGCTGTTGCCGCAGCCAATGCAGCAAGTCGTTCACATCGGGGGCATTCAACACATCTGCAATGGTGTCGCCTGGCTTGAGCGACTTGAGCCCCAGGTGCACAGCCAGCAAATGCAAGTCGTGATTTCCGAGCAAACAGGAAAAGGCCGACTCCTGCTCACGCAATCGGCGCAACAAACCCAGGTTGTCAGGTCCCCGGTTGACCAGGTCGCCCAACACATAGGCATGGTCGCGGCTGGGCGAGAAATCCAAAGCTTGGAGCAAGGCCTCAAAGGCGGGCCGACAACCCTGCAAATCACCAATCAAGTACAGTGCCATGCATTGATTGTCGCCCCCAACTGAATGGACATCCTTCTCATCGTTTTTCTGACCCTGGTCAACGCGGTCTTTGCCATGTCCGAAATGGCCGTGGCCGCTTCGCGCCGCAACCGCCTGCTCAGCCTCGCCGAGGATCAGGTCCCAGGTGCGCGCAAGGCGCTGGAGCTGGTGGACAAGCCCACCGAGTTCCTCTCCACGGTTCAGGTGGGCATCACCTCGATTGGCCTGCTCAATGGCATCGTGGGCGAGGCCGCATTCAGCGGTCCGCTCATGGCCGATCTGCAAGCCCTGGGTCTGAGTCCAGCCTGGGCTTCGCCGCTGGCCACCGCCCTGGTGGTGGTGGGCATCACCTTTTTCACCATCATCTTTGGCGAGCTGGTGCCTAAGCGCATTGGGCAAATGTTTCCCGAGACCCTGGCCCGCTGGCTTGCCCCCCTCATGTTGTCCCTGGCCTGGCTCACCAAACCCTTTGTGCGCTTGCTTGCAGGCTCAACGGCCTGGATCCTGAGGTTGCTCAGGCTGGACAACGCCGCAGTTCACCGCATGACATCGCAAGACGTGTCGGTGAGCCTCACCGAGGCCGTGGGGCATGGCGCCATCGAGGCCGAGGAACATCAGGTGGTGAGCAACGTCTTTCGTCTGGACGATAGACCCTTGACCTCCTTCATGACCCCGCGTGCCGATGTGGTCTGGCTCGATGGCCAGTCCACCGTAGAGCAGGCGCTGGCCGAGATTCGTGAGCAACCCCTGCACTCCTGGTATTTGGTGGCCAAGGGCTCCATGGACCATGTGCTGGGGGTCATTGCGCTGTCGACCCTGATCCAGCATCCCCAGCGCCATGAACCCATTGCCGACTTGATCGAGCCCGCGCTCTATTTGCCTGAAACCCTCACCGGGCTGGACTTGCTCACCAAGCTCAAGGTGGAGGCCGAGCAACACCAAAATGTCAAGCGCCACGGCCTGGGGCGCCTGGCCTGTGTGGTCGATGAATATGGTGAGGTGCAAGGCCTGGTGACGCCGGGAGATTTGCTCGAGGCCATCACGGGTGAACTCACCCCGTCTTCGCACGACACCATCCACTGGGCGACGCAACGCGAGGATGGGTCCTGGTTGCTCGACGGCCTCATGCCCTTGCAGGAGATCAAGCTGCGCCTGGCACTGGACGACTTGCCCGATGAAGAGGGTGGCCACTACAACACGTTGGCGGGCCTGATGCTCTACCTCATGGGGCGCTTGCCCACCGAGGGGCACAGCGTGACCTGGGCCAACTGGCGTTTTGAAGTCATGGACATGGATGGCCGGCGCATCGACAAGGTGCTGGCCAGCCAAACCGGCCTGAGCTGAACCGGCGGCGCGGGCTCAGCGCTTGCGCATGGCACGCGAGTGCGCGTGCACCGTGTCCACCAGGGCGCTCACATGCTCGGGCGGCGTGAACTGGTTGATGCCGTGACCGAGGTTGAAGATTTGGGTGGGGCCGGTGGTGGACGCATCGGTGTGCGGTGCGCCAAAGTCTTCCAGCACACGAATGGCCTCGGCGGCCACTTGCTCAGGCGGCGCAAACAAGGCCATGGGGTCAAAGTTGCCCTGCAAGGCTTTGCCCGGACCGCCCACGGCGCCGCCCACCAGCGCGCGTGCTTTGCCCAGGTTGACCGTCCAATCCACACCCAGCGCGTCGCAGTCCAGTGCCGCCATGTCGCCCAGCCACTGGCCACCGCCCTTGGTGAAGACGATGCGCGGGATGGTGACGCCCTCGTGGGTGCGGATGAGTTGCGACAACACGCGAGCCACAGACGCGAGGCTGAAGCGCTGGAACAGGCCATCGGCCATGACCCCGCCCCAGGAATCAAACACCATCACGGCCTGCGCGCCTGCGCGGATTTGTTCATTCAGGTAGAGCGCCACCGCATCGGCATTGATGTCCAGGATGCGTTGCATGAGGTCGGGGCGGGCATACATCAGCGACTTGACGGCGCGGTAGTCCTCCGAGCCGCCGCCCTCGACCATGTAGCACGCCAGGGTCCAGGGGCTGCCCGAAAAACCAATCAGGGGGACGCGCCCCTTGAGTGCACGGCGGATCGAGGTCACCGCATCAAACACATATTTGAGGCGGTTCATGTCAGGCACGGCCAGGCCTTGGACATCCTGCTCGGTGCGGATGTTGCGTTCAAAGCGGGGTCCCTCGCCCTGGGCAAAGCTCAGGCCCAGACCCATGGCATCGGGCACGGTCAGGATGTCGCTGAACAAAATGGCTGCGTCCAGCGCGTAACGCTCCAGCGGCTGCAAGGTCACCTCGGTGGCATAGCCCACGTTGGTGGCCAAGCCCATGAAGCTGCCGGCTTTGGCCCGTGTGGCGCAGTATTCGGGCAGATAGCGTCCGGCTTGGCGCATGAGCCAAATCGGAGTGTGGTCTGTGGCCTGGCGCAGGCAGGCTTTGAGGAAGGTGTCGTTCAGCAGGGGAGCATTCATGGCGGGCAATGGGCAAACTGGAAATCGGTACTACAAAACCCCCATCACCTGAACAGGACAAGTGCGGTGGCATGAACAGCGAAGATGCCAATATAACCCCAGTCCACAAGGAGCCTTTCATGTCCTCAACCGATGTGCTGGTTCGCCAGCAAGGCCGCATCACCATCGTGAGCCTCAACCGTGCCCAGGCTCGCAATGCCGTGGACCGTGCCACTGCCCAGGCCCTGGCCGATGCCTTTCGCCGTTTTGATGCCGATCCCGACGCCGATGTGGCCGTGCTGCATGGCGAGCACGGCAGTTTTTGCGCCGGTGCCGACCTCAAGGCCTTGAACGATGCCGAGCGTCGCAACCGCATCGAGCCCACTGGCGATGGTCCCATGGGACCGTCGCGCATGCTGCTGGGCAAGCCGGTCATTGCAGCGATTGCCGGTCATGCGGTGGCGGGCGGGTTGGAGCTGGCCTTGTGGTGTGATTTGCGGGTGATGGAGGACTCGGCGGTGATGGGTGTGTTTTGCCGCCGCTTTGGCGTGCCCCTCATCGATGGCGGCACTGTGCGCCTGCCCCGGCTCATTGGTTTGTCGCGTGCCCTGGATCTCATCCTCACGGGCCGCGCTGTCGCTGCACCTGAAGCCCTGGCCATGGGACTGGCCAACCGGGTCGTGCCGCATGGTCAAGCGCTTGCAGCAGCAGTGGCATTGGCCGAGGAACTGTCGCGACACCCCCAGACTTGCATGCGCAACGACCGGCGATCGGCTCACGAGCAATTTGGCCTCACCTTGGACGAGGCCTTGGCCCAGGAGTTTGAATGCGGCCTCCATACCCTGGCCTCGGGCGAAGCTGAACGCGGCGCCAAGGCCTTTGAGCAGGGGGCAGGACGTGGCGGTCAACGCCTGGGTCCCGCATGAGGACCTCACCGCGACACTGGCCTTGCACGAATTGACACCCTGGGGGTGCGTACCTATATTCCAGACAAGGAAATGCTTGGAATATGGAAAAGACGAATGACTTATCGCAGCGTGTTTCGGCCGGGTCTTTTTGCCCAGCAAGTGGTGCTCGTCACCGGGGGCGGCTCTGGCATTGGGCGCTGCACCGCCCATGAACTCGTGAGCCTGGGCGCGCGCGTGGCACTGGTAGGCCGCAAGCGCGACAAGCTCCAAGCCGTGGCTGCCGAGTTGGCTCAGCAAGGGGGCGAGGCCAGCATCCACGTGTGCGACATCCGCGAAGAAGACACCGTGCGGGAGACCGTGGCCGATGTGCTGCGCATCCATGGCCGCATCGATGGGCTGGTGAACAACGCTGGGGGTCAATTCCCATCGCCTCTGTCAGACATCAGCGCCAAAGGCTGGGATGCCGTGGTGCGCAACAACCTCACCGGTGGTTTTTTGATGGCGCGCGAATGCCGCAATCAATGGATGGCGCAGCACGGTGGAGCCATCGTCAATGTGATTGCCGACATTTGGATGGGCATGCCAGGCATGGGGCACTCGGGTGCGGCGCGCGCTGGCATGCTCAACTTCACCGAAACCGCCGCCCTGGAGTGGGGACCCGTTCGCGTCAATGCCGTCGCTCCGGGCTGGATCGCTTCCAGTGGCATGGACCAATACCCCCCCGAGATGACTGCGCAAATCCGTGGCATGCGCCAGCTCGTGCCCGTGCAGCGCATGGGCACCGAAAGCGAAGTCTCGGCAGCCATCGTGTTTTTGCTCAGTGAGGCTGCGGCCTTCATCTCTGGGGCTTGCTTGCGCGTGGACGGCGCAGCGCCCAATGCCAAGCGCATCTGGCCGCAAGTCGGCACGGGGGGCAGCACACCCGAGTTCAATGGCTTTCACTTGGCCAGCCGTCCCAAGGTCCTGGATGAGCGCGCATGAGCACACACCGCGAACACCACGCCCAAACCCTGGCACGCTGGCGCGAGATCGAGGCGCGCACCCGCGAGCGCAGCGCGCTGGCTCTGCCGCGCATGACGCGGCGCGGGCAGTTGCTCCCCCGCGAGCGCGTGCAACGCCTGCTCGATCCTGGTTCGCCCTTTCTTGAACTCTCCACCCTGGCGGGCTGGCTGCAAGACACGCCAGATCCGGACAAGTCCGTGGCGGGTGGGGGTCTGATCACCGGCATAGGCCGTGTATCGGGCACTTGGGTCATGCTGGTGGCTGACGATGCGGGCATCGATGCCGGCGCCTTGCAGCCCATGGGTCTGGAAAAATTCCAGCGTGCCCAGCGCATTGCCCTGGAAAACCACTTGCCCTTTGTGCACCTGGTGGAGTCTGCCGGGGCCAACCTGCTGCAGTACCGGGTGGAACAGTTCATTCATGGCGGTGGGAACTTCCATCTCCTCACCCGCTTGTCAGCGGCGGGCATTCCTGTGTTGGCCGTGGTCCATGGTCCTTCGACGGCGGGTGGGGCCTACATGACGGGCTTATCCGACTACGTGATCATGGTGCGTGGGCGCGGGCGTGCATTTCTGGCCGGGCCGGCCTTGCTGCAAGCGGCCACCGGCGAAGTGGCCGATGACGAAGCCCTGGGTGGCGCTGACATGCACGCCAGTGTGTCGGGTCTGGCCGAGTACGTGGCCGAAGACGATGCCCATGCCCTGGGTCTGGCGCGCGAGTTGATTGCTGCTTTGGGCTGGCAGTCTCCCGACTTCACCCCCTCTGCCGAGCTGGCCCCGCTGGTCCAGGCCGAGGGCTTGCTCGACCTCATGCCGCCCGATTGGCGCACCCCCATCGACATGCGTGAGGTGCTGCGGCATGTGGTCGATGGCTCCCACTGGCTGGAATTCAAGGCCGATCATGGCCCGGCCTCCTTGTGCGTCCATGCATCGATTGGCGCACACCGCGTGGGCGTGATCAGCAACAACGGTCCCATCGATCCGGCTGGCAGCAACAAGATCGCCCACTTTGTGCAAGCCTGCGACCAAAGCGGCTTACCTCTGGTGTGGCTGCAAAACACCACGGGCTTCATTGTGGGCAAAGAGTCCGAGCAAGCCGGCATGATCAAGCACGGCTCCAAGCAGATCCAGGCGCTCTCCAATGCCCGTGTGCCACAGATCACCGTGCAGTGCGGCGCCTCGTTTGGCGCGGGCAACTACGGCATGTGTGGCCGCGCCTTTGGTCCCCGCTTCCTGTTCGTGTGGCCCAACGCCCAAACGGCGGTGATGGGTCCGCAGCAGGCAGCGGGCACCATGGGCATCGTGATGCAGGAGTCGGCGCGGGCCAAAGGCGAGTCAGTCGACCCAGCCCGCTTGCAAGCCATGCAGCAGCGCGTGGTGGACACCTTTGAGCGGCAGATGAGCGCCTTTTACACCTCGGGTTTGTTGCTCGATGACGGCATCATCGATCCGCGTGACACGCGCCGTGTCCTGACCCTCACCTTGGGCCTGTGCCAGCGCGCCCAACACACCCCCCTGAGGCCCATGCAATATGGCGTGGCCAGACCCTGACATCCCTTTGAACTGGAGCCCCCATGCTGATCACCCATGAACACGAAGAGCTCGAGCGCAACCTCAAGCGCTTCATCGACCAAGAGATCAACCCCCACGTGGACGACTGGGAGGCCGCTGAACAGTTCCCCGCCCACGATGTGTTTCGCAAGCTGGGCGATCTGGGATTCCTCGGTTTGACCAAGCCCACCGAGTATGGTGGCCTGGGTCTGGACTATTCCTATTCGGTGATGATGGCGCAGACCCTGGGGCACATCAGCTGCGGTGCCATCCCCATGGCGATTGGCGTGCAAACCGACATGGCCACCCCCGCCCTGGCGCGGTTTGGCTCCAAAGCACTGTGCGAGCAATTCCTGGTGCCAGCCATTCGGGGCGAGCAAGTGGGCTGCATCGGGGTGTCCGAGCCTGGTGCGGGCTCTGATGTGGCCTCCATTCGCACCACCGCACGCAAAGATGGCGACGACTATGTGATCGATGGCGGCAAGATGTGGATCACCAACAGCTTGCAAGCCGACTGGATGTGTCTGCTGGCCAACACCAGCGAGGGTGCTGCCCACAAGAACAAAAGCTTGATCATGGTGCCCATGAACACACCAGGCATCACGCGCGCGCGCAAGATCCGCAAGATCGGCATGATGGCCAGTGACACCGGCGTAATCCATTTCGACAGCGTGCGCGTGCCTCAGCGCTATCGCATTGGCGAGGAGGGCATGGGCTTCATCTATCAGATGCAGCAGTTCCAGGAAGAGCGCCTGTGGTGCGCGGCCAATGCCATCCAGGGGCTGATCAACTGCATCGACCAGACGATTGACTACACCCGCGAGCGCGAGGCTTTTGGCCGCGCCATCCTCGACAACCAAACAGTGCACTTCAAGCTGGCTGAGCTCAAGACCGAAGTCGAGTCCCTGCGCGCGCTCACCTACATGGCCACCGAGCACTACATCGCCGGGCGCGATGTGACCGAGTGGGCATCCATGGCCAAACTCAAGGCCGGTCGCCTCTTGCGCACCGTGCCCGATGCCTGTTTGCAGTTTTGGGGGGGCATGGGCTTCACCTGGGAGAACCCCATTTCGCGGATGTACCGCGACGGACGTCTGGCCTCGATTGGCGGCGGCGCCGACGAGGTGATGCTGGGCATCATTTGCAAATTCATGCACACCTTGCCCAGGACCTGACGCGCGTGGGCTCAGGTCGCTTCCAACCCTTTGACAGCGTGCTCATCGCCAATCGTGGCGAGATCGTGGCCCGTGTGTCGCGCACAGCCCGGCAACTGGGGCTGCGTTGTGTGGGTGTGCATTCGGATGCCGATCGCGGTGCGCCCCACCTGCAGGCCTGCGACCAGGTGGTCAGCCTGGGCGGTGAGCGCCCTGCCGACTCGTATCTCGACATCGCCAAACTCCTTCATGCGGCTGGCCAAAGCGGCGCCCAGGCGGTGCATCCCGGTTATGGGTTTTTGTCTGAGAACGCTGACTTTGCCCAAGCCGTGATCGATGCGGGCCTGGTCTGGATAGGACCTGCGCCCTCGGCCATGCGGGCCATGGGGGACAAGGCCAATGCCCGCGAACGCATGCAGCGTGCGGGCGTACCCGTCCTGCCCGGCACATCGGCCAGCCTGGACTTGAAGGCCTTGCAAAGTCAGGCCAAGGGTCTGGGTTGGCCCATCATGGTCAAGGCGGCAGCGGGCGGTGGCGGGCGCGGCATGCGCTTGGTCACTGAGCCAGACGAATTGCCTGCGGCATTGGCATCAGCCCAGGCCGAGGCACAGGCGGCGTTTGGCGACGGCCGCCTGCTGCTTGAGCGCGCCCTCATTGAGCCGCGCCATGTTGAGGTACAAATCCTGGCCGATGCCCATGGTCATGTGTTGCACCTGGGCGAGCGCGATTGTTCGGTGCAACGTCGGCATCAAAAGCTCATCGAGGAGGCTCCCTCACCCCGAGTCGATGCGGCCTTGCGTCGCCGCATGGGTGCGGCTGCGATTCGCGTGGCGCAGTCGGCCGGCGAGGCCGGCTACTGTGGGGCCGGGACGGTGGAGTTTTTGCTCGATGCCCAGGGTGAGTTCTGGTTCATGGAGATGAACACGCGCTTGCAGGTCGAGCACCCGGTGACCGAATGCCTCACGGGGCTGGATCTGGTGGCGTGGCAGTTTCGTGTGGCGCGTGGCGAGCCCTTGAGCCTGGATCAGGATGAATTGCTCGCACGCTTTGAATCGTCTGGCCACGCGCTGGAAGTGCGCCTGTGTGCCGAAGACCCGGCTCAATCGCATTTGCCGCAAGCGGGGCGCTTGCAGCGCTGGCAAGCGCCCGAAGGCGTGCGGGTCGATGCGGCTTTGCACAGCGGGCAAACCATCAGCCCGTTTTACGACTCCATGCTGGGCAAGCTCATCGCCCACGGCACAGACCGGGACGATGCGCGCCAGCGCATGATGCGGGCCTTATCGCAGACCGTGTGCCTGGGCCTGCCCACCAACCGCGTGTTGTTGGCCCAGGTGCTGGCGCACCCCGTGTTCGAGGCTGGTGCAGCGCACACGGGTTTCCTGGCCGATGAGGCGCAGGCCCTCCAGCCTGTGCCAGATGTGCGCTTGCAGGCGCTGGCTGCCCTGACCCTGGCGGTCGCGCCCCATGGTTGGCAAACGGCGCAGGAGCCCCTGTGGCATGCCTCGCACCGCCTGGAGCGGCAGGTGGTGATCCAGTCGGGTGAGGCGCGCCAAAGCTGGCACCTTGTGGGGCATGCCCAGGACTGGCAGGTGAGCCTGGGCGAGCAAACCTGGCACTTGAGCAATTGGCAGGTGCTCGACGCGCAGGTGGTGTCGGCCTGCATCGATGGTCAGCCTGTGGTGGCGCAGTGGGTGCGCGCGGGCGATGCATTCTGGATGCAATCGGGCCTGTCCCAGTGCGAAGGCGAGGACGTGAGCCTACAGCCCGCCAGCCGCCATGCCGCCGTGGCCGATGGCACCGTGAGCGCCCCCTTGCACGGGCGTGTGGTGCGCGTCGAAGTGGCCCTGGGGGATCAGGTGCAGGCGGGCGATGTCTTGCTCGTGCTCGAAGCCATGAAGATGGAGCATCGCCTGTGCGCGCCGCGTGCCGGTCAGGTGACCCAATTGACGGTGGGGGTAGGCCAGCAGGTGGCCGCCCGCCACATCGTTGCCCACATCCAGGCCTGAGGTCTGCCACATCCACCGAGGTCGCACCATGTCGGACACCCACAGCGTCTTCAACCAGTCCACCTCGTTTGTGGACGTCAACCTCTACGCGGTCGACCCGGCCTTGCAGCAGGCCACGCGGGTCTTGGCCCAGCCCAGCACCGAGCAACAAGCCCGCTTGTCGGACATGGGTCAACGCTATGGCAGTGCCCAGGCTCAGCAGTGGGCCATCGAGGCCAATGCGAACAAGCCCAGCCTCAAGGCCTTTGACCGCTTTGGCCACCGCATCGACGAGGTGAGCTTTCATCCGGCCTACCACCAGCTCATGCACATGGCCTTGAGCGACGGCTTGCACGCTTCGCCCTGGGCGCAGCCGGGCGCGGGCGCGCAGGTGCACCGAGCTGCCGCCTATTACCTCTTTAGCCAATTGGAAAACGGCGTGCAATGCCCCGTGACCATGACCTTTGCTGTGGTCCCGGTGATGGCACGCCATCCCCAACTGGCCGCCGATTGGTTGCCGCGCCTGCTGGCCAACGATTACGACCCGCGTTTGGCTTTTGTGCGCAGCAAAAAAGCGGTGACCATGGGCATGGGCATGACCGAAAAGCAAGGCGGCTCCGATGTGCGCAGCAACACCACGCTGGCTCAGGCCGTGGGCATGAGCGAGTGGGGTGAGCAATACCAGGTCACTGGGCACAAGTGGTTTTTTTCGGCGCCGATGTGCGATGCCTTTTTGATCCTTGCGCAAACCGACCCTGGTAGCTCGGCGGGGTTGACCTGTTTCTTTTTGCCCCGCGTCTTGCCCGATGGCTCGCTCAACCGCATCCGCATCCAGCGCTTGAAAGACAAGATCGGCAACCACTCGAATGCCTCCTCCGAGGTCGAGTTCGATGCGGCCAGCGCCTGGCGTGTGGGCGAGGTGGGACGTGGCATTCCCACCATCCTGGAAATGGGCAACCACACCCGGCTGGACTGCACCATTGGCTCGGCTGGCCTCTTGCGCGCAGGCGTGAGCCAGGCCATTCACCATGCCCGAGCGCGCAGTGCTTTTGGCCGCCGATTGAGCGAACACGGCCTGATGCAAACCGTGCTGGCCGACTTGTCGCTGGAGAGCGAAGCCGCCATGTGGTTGGCCTTGCGTTTGGCGCGCACCTATGACGCACAGGCCAGTGAGTCCGAGTTGGCCTTGCGCCGCATCCTCACCCCTGCGGCCAAATACTGGGTGTGCAAGCGCACGCCCCAGGCCATGGCCGAGGCCATGGAGGTCACCGGTGGTGCGGGCTATGTGGAAGAAGGCCCCTTTGGCCGGCTCTTTCGCGAAAGCCCGCTCAATTCCATCTGGGAGGGATCGGGCAATGTCATGTGCCTGGACGTGTTGCGCGCCCTCGCGCGAGGTCCGCAATGTCAGGAGGCCTTGCAGCAGGAGTGGCAAGGCGCACGCGGTTTCCATGCCGACTGGGATGCGGCTTACCAGGACTTGGTCTCGACCCTGGCCCATCCCCAGCACAGCACCGACGAAGCCGCTGCGCGTGGGCTCACCGAACAATTGGCCTTGCTGATGCAGGCCAGCCTGCTCATCGCCCATGCACCCGAATCGGTGGCGGTGGCGTTTTGTCAGACGCGATTGAGCCGCAAGTGGCGCGGCACCCTGGGCAGTGCGCCGATTCCAGGGGCTGCCGCCATCGTGGAGCGGGCGTTGTCGCAGGGCTGAACGGGGTCTATCGTCTGTTGCCCACTCAAAAAAAACGCCCTCCTGAGAGGGCGTTGAATTCAGATCAAGGAAGCGGGCCACAAGCCCGTTTCTGAGTTGGGATCACTGCACGTAACCCGACACCACTTTCCAGCGGCCTTCCTGGATTTGCGACAGGCGTGAGGTGTTGCTGCCCAGGCGCTTGGTGGCGCTGAAGGTCATCGCGGGGCTGCCAAAAATGTCGGGCTGGATGGTGGTGGAGTCCATGGCCTTGATGAAGGTTTCATGAGTCAGATTTTTGCCGGCCTTGCTGGCCGCGTTGGCAAAGTGGCTCAGCGCCTGATAGCCGTACACGGAGAACACGGTGGGGTCTTCGTTGAATTTGGTCTTGTACTTGTTGGCCCAGAAGTTGATGGGCTGGGAGGCCTCATCCAAGTAGGGGTGCTGCGAAGTCATGGTGGCATAGAGGCCGTCCATGGCGCGTCCGCCCAGCTTATGGATCAAATCGGTGTAGGAGGCCGAAGAACCCAGGAAGACCGGGTTGAAGCCCGTTTTACGGGACTCGCCAATGGTGCCCACGGTTTCGCGGATGATGGTGCCCAGGACCACCATCTCGCAACCCGCCGACTTCATGCGAGCCACCTGGGACGAGAACTCGGTCGCGCCCCGCTTGTAGGTGGTTTTCTCGGTGAAGTCCATGCCAATGGACTTGAGGCCGGCTTCAGCACCCCGGAAGACTTCCAGGCCGAATTCATCGTCCTGGTAGATGGTGCAGATCTTTTGCAGGTTCTTTTCTTTCACCAGCTTGGGCGCGGCCAGGCGCATCTGGTCGTAGTAAGTGGCTGCAAAAGCGTACTTGAGCGGATGCAGGGGCTCGAACATTTCGCGCGCCGCCGTCACTGGGAAGAAGTTGATGACGTTCTTGCTGAATTGAACGGGCATGGCTGCGAGGTTTTGCGCCGTGCCGATGTGGCCGATCATGGCGAAGATCTTGTCTTGGTTGACCAGCTTTTGCGCGGCCAGCACGGCCTTTTTGGGGTCATAGCCGGAGTCTTCGATCTTGATCACGATCTTGCGGCCATTCACACCGCCTTGCTCGTTGATTTCGTCAGCAGCCAGCAGCAGACCCATGCGCACCTGCTTGCCAAAGCCTGCCAGCGGTCCGGAGAGGTCCTGAATCGACCCTAAGGTCAGGGTGTCCTTGCTCACGCCTTGCTGGGCGAATGCGGCACTGCCCAGCGCCAGGGCCAGGGCCAGGATGCTCAGATTGCGTTTCATGGGAGGTCTCCTTGTTGAATGAAACAAAAAAGGGGTCAGGACCGGTACATCGTCTCGATGCGCTCGGCGTATTTCTTTTCGATGAGCTTGCGTTTGAGCTTCATGGTGGGGGTCAGTTCCTCGTCCTCGGCGGTGAGTTGGGTGTCAAGGAGGAAGAACCGCTTGATTTGCTCCACGCGGGCGAATTTGACATTGACGCGGTCGATTTCGGCCTGGATGAGCGACTGCACCTCGGGCGTGCGCGTGAGAGAGGCGTAATTGCTGAACGGTACATCGGCATCCTGGGCAAACTTTTCCACGTTTTCCTGATCGATCATGATGATCGCGACCAGGTAGGGACGCCGGTCGCCAATCACCACTGCATCGGTGATGTAGGGCGAGAACTTCAGCTCGTTTTCCAACTCGCTGGGGGTGATGTTCTTGCCACCAGCTGTGATGATGATGTCTTTCATCCGATCGGTGATCCGTAAAAACCCTTCATCGTCCATCGCACCCACGTCGCCGGTGTGCAACCAGCCGTCGGGATCGATGGTTTCTGCGGTTTTGTCGGGCAGATTCAGGTAGCCCTTGAAGACATTGGGACCACGGACCTGGATTTCGCTGGTTTGCGGGTCAAGGCGAATTTCGTTGTACGGCGCGGGCATCCCAATGGAGCCGGGTTTGATGCGGTCGGGCGCAACGCCGGTGGCCGCGCCGCAGGTCTCGGTCATGCCCCAGACCTCGATCATGGGCACACCCAAAGCCAGGTACCAGCGCACCAGATCGGGCGAAATGGGGGCTGCGCCCGTGACCAGGTAGCGCGAGCGGTGGATGCCGATGACCTTCCTCACATTGTTGAGCGCGAGCCAGCGCGCCAGGGTGAAGGCGAGCTTGAGGTGCAGGGGCACGGCTTGGCGGGCCAGCACCTTATTGGCCACAGCCTGGCCAATGCCAATGGACCAGGCATAGGCGGCTTGCTGGATCACCCCCGCTTCCTTGATGGAGATGGCCACCGCCGAATAAAACTTTTCCCACACCCGGGGCACAGCGGTGAACACAGTGGGTGCAATCTCGCGCACGTTCTCGGGCACGGTCTCGGGGTTCTCGACGAAGTTGAGCACTGCGCCGGTGTAGAGGGAGAAGTACTCGCCGCCCAGGCGCTCGGCGATGTGGCACAGGGGCAAAAAGCACATGCACTCATCGGTGTCGTAGCGCGCATTGATGGTGTTGTAGCCGTGCGTGGTGTAGACGATGCCGGCATGGGTGTGCATGGCGCCTTTGGGCTTGCCCGTGGTGCCCGAGGTGTAGACCAGGATGGCCAGGTCTTGAGGCGAGACGGCGGCACTGCGCTGGGCCAGCAGGCCGGGGTGTTGCGCCATGTGGGCACGCCCCAGCGCGCGCAAATCCTCCAGGCTGATCACATCGGGGTCGTCGAGGTGGTGCAAGCCCTCCATGTCAAAGACCACGATCTTTTGGAGGAGGGGCAGTTGATCGCGCACCTCCAGGGCTTTGTCGAGCTGTTCGTCGTCTTCCACGAACAGGATCACTGTGCGCGAGTCCTCGCAGAGGTATTGAACCTGCGAGGCCGCATCGGTGGGATAGATGCCGTTGCACACGCCGCCACAGCACAGCACGGCCAGGTCAGACAGGACCCATTCGACATTGGTGTTGGAGAGGATGGAGGCGGTGTGCTGGTGTTCAAACCCCAGCGACAAAAGGCCATGGCCGATTTCGCTCACCGAGGCCGCGGTCTGGTCCCAGGTCCAACTGCGCCAGAGGCCAAACTCCTTTTGCCGCAACCACACTTTTGGACCACGCGCCTGGACCGCATTCCAGAACATGGCGGCCACCGTGTCCCCTGGCAGCACCACGTCATGACAGGGTTGGATGTGAGAGAGGTTCCAGAGGTTGCTCATGGGTCAGCGCCAGTTCTTCTTCTTCTTCCAGCGGCGCTCGGAGCGGACACCTTGCTCCTTCATGCCGAGGTAGAACTCTTTGATGTCGTCTTTTTCACGCAAGCGCGCACAGGTGTCCTCCATCACGATGCGGCCGTTTTCCAGGACATAGCCGTAATCTGCGGCGTTGAGGGCCATGTTGGCGTTTTGCTCCACCAGCAAGATGGTGGTGCCGCGCTCGCGGTTGATGCGCACCACGATCTCAAAGATTTCCTTGGTGAGCTTGGGGCTCAAGCCCAGGCTGGGTTCGTCGAGCAGGATGAGCTCGGGATTGGCCATGAGGGCGCGGCTGATGGCCAACATCTGCTGTTGTCCGCCCGAGAGCAGGCCTGCGTCCTGGTGAGCGCGCTCGCTCAGGATGGGGAAGTAGCGAAACACCGCTTCCATGTCGTGCTCCACGGCATCGCGGTCCTTGCGGGTGTAAGCCCCCATGAGCAAGTTGTTGCGCACCGACAGCAGGGGGAAGACCTCGCGCCCCTCGGGCACGTGCATGAGGCCGCGCTGCACCACGTGCGCGGGATCCATGGCGGTGATGTTTTCACCCTTGAATTCGATGCTGCCCTTGTTGGGATCGATGATGCCGCTGATGGTCTTGAGGATGGTGCTCTTGCCTGCACCGTTGCTGCCCAGGACCGTGGCAATCTGGCCCACACGCACCTCCAGGCTCACGCCACGGATGGCCTTGATGGGGCCATAGGCGCTTTCCACATTGAGCAAGCGCAGCATGACGTCGTCCTGCGTGGTCAGCGTGTTCATGCGCCCCCCTTGGCCGGCTCGCGGCGCAGGCTGGTCACATCGTCGATGGAGCCCAGGTAGGCCTCAATGACATCGGGATGCGATTGCACTTGTGCGGGTGTACCCATGGCGAGCACCTCGCCCTGGCTCATGGCCAGCACCCGATCGGAGACCTTGGAGACCAGGCTCATGTCGTGCTCCACCATCAGCACGGTGATGCCCAGCAAATTCTTGATGTCTGAAATCCAAAACGCCATGTCCTCGGTTTCCTCGACATTGAGGCCGGAGGAGGGTTCGTCGAGCAGCAGCAACTTGGGCTCGGTGCACAAGGCGCGTGCGAGTTCAATGACTTTGCGCACGCCATAAGGCAAGCCCGCCACCATGGCATCGCGGTGGTGTTGCAAGTCAAGAAAGTCGATGACTTGTTCCACCTTTTCGCGCGCCTTGATTTCGGCCTCGCGCACGCGGCGGGTGAAGAACATGTCGCTCCACACGCTGGTTTCACGGTGGGTGTGACGGCCAATCAGCAGGTTTTGCAAGACCGTCGCATGCTCAAAGAGTTCGATGTTCTGGAAGGTGCGGGCAATGCCAAGGCCGGCCACGCCGTGGGGCGGCACACTGGCCAGTGACTTGCCCTGGTACATCACCTCACCCTGGGTGGGCACATAAATGCCACTGATGAGGTTGAACACCGTGGTCTTGCCCGCGCCATTGGGGCCAATGAGGGTGAAGACCTCGCCCTTGTGGACGTCGAAGCTCACGTTGTTGACCGCCAGCACGCCACCAAAGCGCATGCTCAGCTCGCGGGCGGATAAGAGGATGTCTTCGCTCATTTGAGTCGATCCGATTTCTGGAAGCTCTTTTGCCGCTTGAACATGCCCCGGCGATAAAAGGGAAAGAGCTGCAACCACGTGCGGATTTTGAGCCAGCGGCCATACAAGCCCATGGGCTCGAGCAGCACAAAGGCAATCAGCACCACCCCATACACCACGGCCTGCAAACCCGGTGCCTGGCCAATCACATCCGGCAAATGGTCTTTGCCCAATGAAATGAGTTGAGGCATGGTGATGAGGAAGATGGCGCCAAGGAAAACGCCGTGGATGGAGCCCAGTCCGCCGATCACCACCATCAGCAACAAATCGATGGACTGCAGGATGTTGAACTGGTCGGGGCTGATGAATTGCAGCTTGTGGGCGTAGAGCGCGCCCCCCATGCCAGCCAGCGCAGCCGAGATCATGAAGCTCAGGGTCTTGTAGTGAGCCAGGTGGATGCCCATGCTTTGCGCCGAGATTTCAGAGTCGCGGATGGCGACAAAGGCGCGCCCCGTGGGGCTGCGCAAGAGGTTGAGCACCGCGAGCGTGCTGATCGTGGTCACCACCAGGCAGACCATGTAAAAACGGGTTTCGTCGCTGGCTTCCCAGCCAAAGGCATTGAGCGTGGGCACGTGCTTGCCTGCATTACCGCCAGTGAGGCTTTCCCAGCGAGCCAGCACCTCTTCAACGATGAAGCCAAACGACAAGGTTGCAATGCCCAGATAAATGCCTTTGACGCGCAAGGCTGGCAAGCCCACCACCGCACCCACGGCGGCGGCCAGGAGCGCGGACATGGCCAGCGACAAGGGAAACGGCCACCCGTGGTGAGCCAGCACCGCTTCGGTGTACGCCCCCACCCCCAGGAAGGCCGCATGGCCAATCGAGAACAGCCCGGTGAAGCCGGCCAGCAGCATCAGCCCCAGGCCAATCACGCCATAAATGAGCACAAAGGTGAGTTGGGCCAACCAGTATTCATCGAGCAGCCAGGGGGCTCCCACCAGAAAAAGGACCAGCAAGCCATACCAAAACACATGGCCGCCGTGCTTGGCCAGGCGAATGTCTTGGTCGTAATCGGTCTTGAAGATGAAGCGCATGACTCAGACTTTTTTCCGCAGGTTTTCGCCAAACAAGCCATTGGGCTTGATGGCCAGCATGAGCAAGACCACCACATACGCCGCCACGTCCTTGAAGCCCTCGGGCAGGTAAAAGCCCGAGAGGGCTTCGACCAGGCCGATGATGAGGCCGCCCACGATGGCACCGGGCAAGCTGGTGAAGCCCCCCACCACCGCCGCTGGAAAGGCCTTGAGGCCAATGAAACTCATGTTGGCATGCACAAAGGTGATGGGGGCGAGCAGCAGACCGGCAATCGTTGCCACCACAGCGGCCAAAGCCCAGACCAGGCCATTGAGCTGTTTGACCGGGATGCCCATGTAATAGGCAGCGAGCTGGTTTTGCGAGGCCGCTTGCATGGCAATGCCCAGGCGGGAGCGGCTGAACACCAGGTAGAGCAGGCCGCACAGTGCGGCCGTGGTGACCACCACCACCACCTGGCTGGCACTGATGACCATGCCATGGATGTCGTAGGTGATCTCGGAATAGGGTGTGGCAAAGGCATGGGTGTCGGTGCCCACGTTGGGGATCATGGTGATGAGCCCGCGCGCCACATAGCCGATGCCAAAGGTGAGCATGACCACCGAAAAGGCGGGTTGACCCAGGATGGGACGAATGACTGCGAGTTCGATGAGCCAACCCGAGATGGCCATGGCCACCAAGGCGCTGGGCACCCCCAACCAGTAAGGCCAGCCCATCCATTGCGTGAGCGCCAAACCACAAAACGCCCCCAGCATCATCAGGTCACCCTGTGCAAAGCTGACGGTCTCGGTGGCTTTGTAGATGAGCACGAAGCCCATGGCGATCAGGCCGTAAATACATCCTTGGGCCAAGCCATTGAAGATGACTTGCAGTTCCTGCATCCTGTGGTGATTCCTGTGTCCGTATCCTGCGTTCGATCTGTGAGCGCGAGAGTCGGTTTCAATGACGATTGAAAACCAGCGCTTGCGCCGGGATTGTTGAGTCAAAGTGTGGTCACGGGTATCTGTGTTAACCCTGAAGCCGTGCGCTCTCAATCACACACTCAATAAAAGGGTATCCACGCGGCCATCACGAAGGCCAGCGCAAGGGCTGTGGCTTATGCGCCGCTCAGCGGCTGGGGAAGCGGGGCTCGCGTTTTTGCAGGAACGCATTCACCCCTTCTTGAAACTCGGGCTTGTCGATGAGCTCGCGCTGGCGTCGGGCTTCGTACTGGAGCTGCGTGCCCAGATCCTGTTGGGCGGCGGAGTCAAAGGCCTGGCGAATCTCCTGTGCGGCGTGCGCTGGCAATTGGCTCAACCGTTGCGCCAGCGCCATGGCCTGCGGCATGAGTTCGGCATCGTCCACACACGACCAGATCAGCCCCCAGCTGTGGGCTTGCTGCGCGCTGATCCGATCGCCCAGCAAGGACATGGCCACAGCGCGTGGCCGACCCACAAAGCGTTCCAGGAACCAGGTGCTGCCCAGATCCGGGACGATGCCCAGGCGAGGCATGAACGACAAAAAGAAATACGCCGACTGGGCTGCCACCACCAGGTCAGCGGCCAAGGCCAGGCCAACGCCCGCGCCCGCACAAGGGCCGTTGAGGGCACTCACCACAGGAAAGGGCAGGGCGCGAAGGTCTTCAACCAGCCGATTGGACAGCTTGAGCATGATCTCGCAGGTTTGCTCGCCCAGGCTTTGCCCTTGGACTGGGGGCTGCATGCTGGTGAGGTCTGCCCCCACGCAAAAGGCTTTGCCTGCACCCGTGATCACCAGCGCACGAACGCTTGTGTCGCGTGCGAGTTCCTGCAAGCGCTCACGCAAACGCTCTTGCAAGGGCAGGCTCAAGGGATTGAGTCGTTCGGGCTGGTTCAGGCGCAGCACCGCCACCGCACCGGTGTGCTCCACCGTGACCAGTTCAGCCTGGGGGTTGGGCTGACTCATAGGCGCTCAATGAGGGTGACATTGGCCATGCCGCCGCCTTCACACATGGTTTGCAGGCCATAGCGCTTGCCCTGCTGGTGCAGGGCATGGACCAGGGTGGCCATGAGTTTGGTGCCCGATGCCCCCAGGGGGTGGCCCAGGGCAATCGCACCGCCGTGCACATTGAGTCGATCCGGGTCGGCATCCAGGGCTTTGAGCCAGGCCAGCGGCACGGGGGCAAAGGCTTCGTTGACTTCGTACAAATCGATGTCATGGATCGAAAGCCCCGACTTCTTGAGCGCACGCTCGGTGGCGGGCAGGGGGGCTTCGAGCATGATGACCGGGTCATGACCCAGGACGCTCATGTGGTGAATGCGCGCCAAAGGCTTGAGGCCAAGTTGCCGCAGGCCACGTTCATTGACCACCATCACACCGCTGGCGCCGTCGCAGATCTGGCTGGCGTTGGCGGCGCTGATCAGGCCGCCCTCTTGCAGCAGCTTGACCGAGGCGATGCTCTCGAGGGTGGCATCCCTGCGAATGCCCTCGTCTTGGGTGTGCATCACATCGGTGGGGTGACCGTGCTCATCGCGCACGGCCACGGGCACGATCTCCCGCTCAAACACGCCCGCTTCGGTGGCGCGTTTGGCGCGTTGGTGGCTTTGCAAAGCATAGGCATCCAGGGCTTCGCGGGTGAAGCCATATTTGCGCGCCATCATCTCGGCGCCCATGAACTGGCTGAAGATCACATCGTTGTAGCGCTGGTTCACCAGCGGGCTTTGATAAAAGCCCATGCCCGCCTTCTGGGGCAAGGCCGAGGAGGTGAACATGGGCACGCGCGTCATGGATTCGACACCGGCGGCGATGACCACATCCATGCTGCCCGACATCACGGCTTGGGCAGCAAAGTGCAAAGCCTGTTGGGAGGAGCCACATTGCCGATCGAGCGAGGTGCCCGGCACAGACTCGGGCAAGCGAGAGGCCAGCACGGCATTGCGCGCCACATTGGTGGATTGCTCACCCACCTGACTCACGCACCCCATGATCACATCCTCGATCAGGGCTGGATCGATCTGGGTGGTGTCGACGAGGTGGTTGAGGACCTGGGCGGCGAGGTCCACCGGATGCCAACCCGCCAAACGACCGCCCCGGCGACCGCCCGCGGTGCGGGCTGCGGCCACGATGAATGCTTCAGACATGTCTTGCTCCTCAAAGTGCGCGGGCGATGACTTCTTTCATGATTTCACTGGTGCCGCCATAGATGCGCTGGATGCGCGCGTCAGTGTACATGCGCGCAATGCGGTATTCGTTCATGTAACCATAGCCGCCAAACAGTTGCACGCAGGCATCGATCACCCGCCCCTGTGCTTCTGATCCCCACAGCTTGGCCATGGATGCCGTGGCGGTGTCGAGCTGGCCTTTGAGCAAGTCCTCGACGCAGCGGTCGATGAAGGCGCGACCCACCTGGATGTCTGTGGCGATCTCGGCGAGCTTGAAGCGCGTGTTTTGGAAGTCGGCAATCGCCTGGCCAAAGGCCTTGCGTTCGCGCACATGCGCCAGGGTGAGTTCAAGCGCGCCTTCCATGGCAGCCACGGCGGTGAGGCCAATGATGAGGCGCTCGTAGGGCAAATCGGCCATGAGCTGATAAAAGCCCTGACCCTCCACGCCGCCCAGCACCGCATCGGCGGGCACGCGCACATCATCAAAAAAGAGTTCGGAGGTGTCTTGTGCCTTGAGACCGATTTTGTCGAGCACCCGGCCCACGCGAAAGCCGGGGCAGTCCTCGGTGTCCACGATGAGGATGGAGGTACCCGCCGCAGCTTTGCTGGGGTCGGTCTTGCACACCACCAGGATCACACCAGCCAACATGCCGTTGGAGATGAAGGTCTTGCTGCCGTTGATCAGATAGTGGTTGTCCTGCTTCTGGGCGCGAGTGCGGATGGCTTGCAAATCCGAGCCTGTGCCGGGCTCGGTCATGGCAATCGCACCCACGCATTCGCCGCGCGCCATGCGGGGCAAGTAGCGCTGTTTTTGTTCGAGTGTGCCGTGGTTGAGAAAGTAATGCGCCACGATGGAGTGCACAGCGGCGTTCATGCCGCTCAGGCACAGGCGCGACATTTCCTCGTGCAAGACGGCCTCGTGCCGGAAGTCGCCCCCTGCGCCGCCCCATTCGGTGGGGATGTCGGTGCACAGCAAACCGGTTTGACCGGCCTTGCGCCAGAGTTCGTGACCCACATGGCCGCGCTGTCGTGCGGCTTCGTCATCGGGGATCATGTGGTCGTTGAGGAACCGCAAGACGGTGTCGCGAAAGAGTTCGATCTCGGGGTTGGACCAGGAGCGTCGGAATGAAATGGGCATGGTGCGTGGCTGAACTTGGCGCAGTGCGATGCACACAGTGTGCGTCAAAACACAAGGCCCAGCCATTCGGGGTGTCCCACACCTTTCATCCAGGCTGGGGCGGCCAAGCGAGAGGCCTCAGGCTTCTGGCGGGCCTAAGCCCAACCGGGCCAAGGCCTGATCCAGCGCCAGCCCATCGATGCTCACGCGCTTGATGCGCTGAGTCTGACCCGATGCCAGCACCACGTTCTTGCGCGGCACACCCAGGGCGTCGGACAAGAACGCGAGCAAGATGTCATTGGC
>JACCEA011973754.1_pt1 | contig 36814 bp, 36 predicted proteins | sample 7449851 | NCBI WGS metagenome assembly JACCEA01 (sample SAMN15323453, study PRJNA562643) | freshwater metagenome | isolation source: river surface water | place: USA:Blue River Watershed | collected 2017-08-18 | reverse complement strand
GGTAAGGGTAAATTCATTACTCGTGCTGTATCTCGGATTGCTGATTTCGCCGCCATGGTGCCATAGGTGATGATTTGTGCAACTTGATTTGCACCATATTTATTGATTACATAATCAATTACCTTACCGCGACCTTCGTCATCAAAATCAATATCAATATCTGGCATGGAGACGCGATCAGGGTTAAGAAAACGCTCAAAAAGTAAATCATACTTTATCGGATCCACATTAGTAATACCCGTGCAATAAGCAACAACAGAACCCGCAGCAGAACCTCTTCCTGGTCCGACAGAAACGCCCATATCTCGAGCAGCTTGACAAAAATCTTGCACGATAAGGAAATATCCAGGATAACCTGTTCGCTCAATTGTGCCAAGCTCAAAATCTATTCGCTCTTGGATTTCAGGTGTTATGTCTTTGTAGCGCTTCTTCGCTCCTTCAATGGTCAGGAAGCGTAAAAAATTATTTTCACCTCTTTTACCACCATCCGCCAAATCATTGTCATCACGGAATTCTGATGGAATCTCGAAAGCAGGAAGTAATACATCTCTTGAAAGACCATATGATTCGCACTTCTGAATAATTTCACCAATGCTCTTAATTGCCTCAGGAATATCCGAAAAGAGCTCCAACATTTCCTTTTTTGACTTAAAATAATAGTGATCATTTTCTAAGCCATATCGAAAACCTCTCCCTCGTCCTTTAGGAGTTTCCACCAATTCATTGTCCTTCACGCACAATAAAACGTCATGTGCTAAAGCGTCCTCTTTTGAAAGGTAATACGTGTTATTTGTTGCAACTAATTTAACTTGATGCTTTTTTGAAAAATCAATTAAGGTTGTATTGACGCGATCTTCAACTTCTAAATAATGTCTATTCAATTCTAGGTAAAAATCCTCTCCAAAAAGAGTTTTCCACCAAACGAGGGCTTCTTCAGCTTGACGTTCACCAACATTTAAAATTAAATTTGGAATTTCTCCATATAAATTTCCGGATAATGCAATTAGGTGACTTGCGTGTTTTTCTAAAATCTCTCTATCGATTCGCGGTACATAATACATTCCCTCAGTATAAGCAACAGATGCTAATTTGATGAGGTTTTCATATCCCTGTTTATTTTTTGCTAAAAGTACAATTTGATACCCGTTATCTTTTTGAGTTTTATCAAGACGATTTCTACATAAATTAAACTCGCATCCTATAATAGGCAACAGTTCTTTCTTCGAAAATGGAATACCATTCTCCTGTGCCTCTTTTCTATCTGCCGCAATTTTTTGATTGTATGATGATACTGCTTTCTCAAATTGAAATGCCGCCATCATATTTCCGGTATCTGTTATAGCGACGGCCTCCATTTCTAACTCAATAGCTTTATTCACAAGAGCCTTAACCTCGGAAGTGGATTGTAATATAGAAAATTGTGTGTGGTTATGCAGATGTCCAAAAGGAAGATCCAAAAGTGTGGATAAATCCGAATTATCTACTTCGGTGTTTTGCTCTTGTTTTTTGGGAGCTGGTCTTAACTTGGCACTTTCTTGTTTCAAGTTAACATGACTTAAACCAATCGGTGATATTTGAATAGGGTTCTTCAATTTAAACGCTTCCAAGAAATCCTCTTTTTGTTGAAGAGCATCAGCTGGAAAAAATTCTTGCCTAATTAACTCGAGAAAACATCGCGATGTAGCCTCAACATCGGCAGTTGCATTATGTGCCTCCTCAAACCCTTCATTGAATAAAAAGTAATTCAATTCCGTTAGTGATGGCAATTTAAATTTCCCTCCCTTTCCTCCGGGAAGTTTTAGCAGTTCAGCAGTTTTTTCAGTACATGTATCTAAAATAGGATGATGAAAAGGAACCTCCTCTTGCAACCTGTAGAACTCACAACCTAATACATTTAAATCAAATCCAACATTGTGACCGACAACAAAGGTTGCTTTTTGTAAACTTCTTTTAAACAGGTGCAACACATCTTCCAATTCTTCTCCCACCATGTTGGCGAGTTCCGTTGAAATTCCGTGAATACTTTCGGATTCAAAAGGAATATTAAAACCGTTCGGACGAATTACAAAATCTTTTTGTTCTACCAAAACTCCCCATTCATCGTGCAACTGCCAAGCAATTTGAACCACTCTCGGCCAATTTTCTGTGTCACTAATTGGAGCATTGAAATTCTTCGGTAAACCCGTGGTTTCGGTATCAAAAATTAAATACATGAGATAATAATTATCAGAAATCTAAAGATAACAATTATAGTTTCTCAAATTAACAGTTGTGAATAACTAAAATGAATCCTAGGAAAATAATATAAAGGTGATAAAGGAAGCAGAATAGGCTAAAACCCCCATGAAAACAATTTGAATAATTGGCCATTTCCATGAGTTGGTCTCTCTTTTAACTACTGCCAGTGTCGCCATACATTGCATAGCAAAAACATAAAATACCATTAAACTCATACCAGTGGCTAATGTGTATACCGGTGTACCGTCAGGTTTTAGTTCTTTTTTTAATCGGTCGATTAATCGGTCGTTCTCCTCGCTTTCGTCATGTACTGCATATATTGTTGCTAAGGATCCAACAAAAACTTCACGGGCTGCAAAAGAAGTGATTAAAGAAATTCCGATTTTCCAATCATAACCCAAAGGTGCAATCACTGGTTCAAGACCTTTTCCCATAATTCCGATGTAGGAATGTTCCAATTTGACGCTTGCAATTTGTTGCTCTTTTTCATCTTCAGAAAGTGAAGAAGATGCTAAGGATTCTTCTCTTTTTTTCGCTTCAATTTCCATTGTGTTTCCCGGACCAAATGTAGCCATTGCCCAAAGAATGATTGAAATTGCCAGAATTACTTTTCCTGCATCCAGTGAGAATATTTTAACCTTTTCTAAAACGTTGATAATTACATTTTTCCAACGAGGGGATTTGTAACTTGGAAGTTCTAAAAGTAAATATCCTACAGATTTAATTTTTATAAGTTTATTTAGTATTATAGCGACGAGTAAGGCCGACACAATTCCAAGTAAATAAAGGCCCATGAGCACAATTCCTTGTAAATTAAATATTCCCGCAACATCTTCGTTCGGTATAGTCAACGAAATTAATAAAGTGAATACAGGAATACGCGCACTGCAACTCATTAGTGGAGCAACAAAAATTGTAATCAAGCGCTCCTTCCAATCAGCAATTGTTCGAGTAGCCATAACCCCAGGGATGGCACAGGCCACACTGGACATCAGAGGAACCACACTTTTACCATTTAATCCAAATGGCCTCATCAATCTGTCCATTAAAAATACAACTCGCGCTAGATAACCCGTTTCCTCCAAAACGGATAAAAAGAAAAACAAAAGAGCGATTTGAGGTATAAATACCACAACTCCCCCTATTCCAGGAATAATTCCTTGCGAAACCAAGTCATTAAACAAGCCCGATTGCATAGTTGTTCCGACCCATTCTGACAACTGACTAAATTTTAAATCAATAAAATCCATGGGAATGACAGCGAAACTGAAAATAAACTGAAAAACTGCGAAAAGAACAAAAAGAAAAATCAAGTAGCCAAATACAGGATGTGTAAGGATTTTATCAATTTTTTTAGTTCTCTCTTCTACAACAGGCTTGGATTTTAAAAAATGAGGGAGTTTCTCGTTTATCCAACCATATCTGATTTTAATTTCATTCTCCTGACTTTTTTTATCTTCAATTTTGGATAACTCAAAGGAATCAATTATCGGAGAATAATTTGATGTTTCAATAGTCTTTTCTAGTGCCTCGAATATTCTTTCTTTACCTAAACCCACACGCGCATTAGTCTGCACGAATGTCACGCCCGGAAAAGTTTTTTCTAAATTGGAGAGGTCAATTGTCAATCCTCTTTTCTCTACTAAATCCCACATGTTTAAAATAGCTACAATTGGAATTTTTAAGTCATAAAGTTGAGTTAACAGCAATAAATTTCGAGAAAGATTAGAACTATCCAGAACAACGCATGCCATGTCTGGAAAATCAAGGTGATTCGGTTCTTTTAAGACATCGTACACCACCTGTTCGTCCTGACTTGTTGGATATAGTGAATAAATCCCGGGGAAATCGATGATGGTGAAGGTTTTTACTGAACGCTTGATTACCCCGTATTTTTTTTCTACGGTTACACCAGGAAAATTTCCCACGTGTTGATTTAACCCTGTCAGCATATTAAACAAAGAACTTTTTCCTGTATTCGGATTTCCAAAAAGTCCAATTTTCAGCGTCATATCAATTGAATTTTTACAAGACTTGCCTCTTTTTTACGCAATGATAAGAGGCTGCCATTCAACTCAATAGCAATTGGGTCTCCAAAAGGTGCTTTGAACGCAACGGATAACTCTGCTCCTTCAATAAGGCCCATTTCTGCCATTTTTGCACTTAAGGATGATTGTAAAACCTCCAGAATAACCGCCTTGTTACCTAACTCAAGATCTAATAATGTAGACACAGGGTAAAATTAATAGGAATAGAAGAATTCACACTACCTTAAATTAGGTATTATTTATTTTTTTTCACAACGAAACGAGCCGTTTGTCTCGTTCTTTGTTGAACTAGTATTTCTTTATTTGCGGTGACTTTCTGAATCGTTGATTCATCATAATGACGAATAGTGATCAATTCCAATCCCTCATTATATTTCACATGATAACTATCACTAAACATATGTAAAACATCTTCTGGATTAACTTTCTTTCTGTCAAGAAGTATCGAAAAACTCAATGCTGAGTTCTGCATCATATTAATCTTCGCATTCGCATTCGCTAAACGCTTAAAAATATCGCTTAAATTTTCTTCCACGAGAAAAGAAAAATCCTTTGGTGTAATGGTGTATAATACTTGGTCGAATTTTAAGATGTAAGAAGGTACTAAACTATCAAAATCACTTTTTTCTTGAATAACAGTTCCGTTTTCCTCGGGCTTGATAAACGACTTCACATAAAGTGGTATATTTCTGTTCTGGAGAGGTTTAACCGTTTTAGGATGTATAACACTTGCGCCATAATAGGAAAGTTCAATTGCTTCTTTGAAGGAGATTTGTTTCAATAAAACTGTATCATCAAAAAGTTTTGGATCAGCATTTAGCATACCAGGAACATCCTTCCAAATCGTCACACCTTCAGCCTTGAGGCAATATGCAAATATTCCCGCAGTATAGTCCGAACCCTCTCTCCCTAGCGTAGTTGTCATTCCTTCGGGGGTATGACCTAAAAATCCTTGTGTTACTAGAATTTTATTTTGTGTGAAAAGTGGTTCCACATTTCCTTGAATCAATTCTTCGGTTTTTTTCCAATCAACATTTCCTTCTTGGTAATTATTGTCAGTTCTAACTAAGGAACGCGCATCAAGCCAAACAGACGAGAATCCCCTCTCAACTAGGTAAGCGTTAATCACATGAGTTGACAGAACTTCTCCTAACGAAACAATTTGGTCGTATTCAAATGAAAAATTTTCTGAGAATGGTTTTTTAAATCTTAATTTTAACTGATCGAAAATATCTTCGATGATTCCGTAGATTTTAAAGTGTCTATCTGAAAATAATGACTGAAGGATTTGAAAATGAAAATCTTCGAGCTCATGAACCAATCTCATAAAGGAATGTTCTTCTCCACGTTGATAAGCAAAAACGATTTCTTCCAGTTTATTGGTTGTTTTTCCCATGGCCGACACAATCACTAACAGCTTATCCTTAGGGTACTGTGATAATATGGAGGCAACATTTTGAATGGCGGAAGGATCTTTTACTGAAGCTCCTCCAAATTTGAATACTTTAACCATTTATGTTAATTTTTCTGACAAATTATTTACTGCTTCTTGCGGATTAATCCCTTGATAAATTACGGCATTAACCATTTCCAATATAGGCATTTCTACTTTAAACTTCTGATTGATTTCAACCAATGACTTGGTAGCATAATATCCTTCAGCGACCATTTTCATTTCTAGTTGTGCATTCGCTACAGAATATCCTTTTCCGATCATGAATCCGAAGGTTCTATTTCTTGAGAAATTTGAATAGGCCGTTACCAACAAATCTCCCAAGTAAGCACTTGTTTTCGTATCTCTATGAATTGGACTTACCTCATCGATAAATCGCTCTATTTCTTGAATTGCATTCGCAATTAGAACGGATTGAAAATTATCGCCGTAACCAAGTCCCGAGCAAATTCCGGCTGCCAATGCATAGACATTCTTTAGAATCGCAGAAAGTTCAGTTCCGAATAAATCATCCGACTCGGTTGTTCTTATGTACCTATTCGCCAACAAAGTAGCTACTGCATGTGATTTAGCATTGTCCAAGCAAGCAATTGTTAAGTAACTTAATCTCTCCATTGCAACTTCTTCAGCATGACAAGGCCCACAAATGATTCCAATGTTCTCGTATGGAATATTAAAGGATTTATGTAGGTAACGAGCAGGGATTGCATTGAATTCAGGCACAATACCTTTTACTGCCGAAAATATAGTTTTTCCCTCGAAATGCTCCTTCGTCAAACCGTTAAATGTTGAATTCATATACGCCGCAGGCACAACAATAATTATGATTTCGCATGAATGTATTGAATTCACTAAATCTGTTGAAAGTGTAATATTCGACAGATCGTATTCAACTGATTGGAGATAGTTCGGATGATGCTTGAATTTACGGATATGTTCAACCGCTTTCTCATTTCTCATCCACCACTGAACAGCATATCCATTCGATGAAATAATTTTCGTAAGTGCCGATGCCCAACTTCCGCCGCCGATAATGGCTACTTTTCCGATGTGAGGTGAATGCATGGAAACAAAGATACAATTTCTCGAATTAAGCAATAGAATTGAATGAAACCAAAAAATAATTTACACGTATGTAGGGAATTATAATTCATGACTTTCAAATCACGTATACGTAATTTTTTTGCCAATAAATGGGTGCGTATTCCGTACTACTTTTTTTTATACGTATTTGCAATTCTCGGGGCAGGTGTTTTTTTAGCATGGGTCATGTTTCAGACTGGATTGATGTCTTCTAATGATTTTGGTATGGTGGATCCTAACAACCGCTACTTCCAAGAAATGGACGACAAATACAATCAGGGATTTAAAACCGACAGCGTTAATGTTGTAAAGCATCGTTACGAAGCCTTAAATAGAATTATGCTGCTGAATCGCTATTATCCTCTGAACGCAAACTATATATTGAAGGCATGGACAGAAACCAAAGATGAAAAATTAACCCTAAGAATGCTGGATGCCGTTGATCTTCGTATGCGAGAAAATAGCCAGTATCAATCTGATTTAGCACAGATGCAAAACAATCTTTCGCCTCGTCAAAACACTAATTTAAGCGTTTTTGAATGGATGAATATTGCGGAATGGATTGCTTTTAAGGAAGCCGTTAAAAAAGATAAATACTACATTGATTCTGCTGCAAAGGTGTCAGGAGTTGAACCACGCTTAATTGTAGCATGTCTTGTTGGAGAACAAATTCGTCTTTTCAATTCAAAACGAGAATCCTACAAAAAATATATTGGGCCTCTTAAAATTTTGGTGGTTGAAAATAATTTCTCTTATGGTGTTACCGGAATCAAAGAAACGACGGCTCAGCAAATAGAACAAAATCTAAAAGATAAAAATTCAACATATTACTTGGGTGCTGAGTATGAACACTTATTGGACTATGATTCCACTCAAAACTTCGATGCCGCAGTCAATGAAGGTATGAGTCCTACTATAAAACGACTGGTACAAATGAAAAATCATTATTATTCTTATTTGTACACAGCCCTTTTTGTAAAACAAATTAAAATGCAATGGGAAAGAGCTGGTTTTCCAATCAACGACCGTCCAGAAATTTTTGCTTCATTGTTCAACCTTGGTTTTAATAAATCCAAACCAAAAGCAAATCCAGAAGTTGGAGGATCTAGTTTCGAGGTGGGCAATACCCAATATTCTTTTGGTGCTGTCGCCTTTGAATTTTACTACTCTGGCGAATTACAGGAAATATTTCCTTTCAAACGGGCACGTTTTGATTACGAGAAAGTACCCGAGCCGAAATTATTTTAGTTTTATGGAGTTCTCCGTTAAGGTTATAAGTTGTTTTTTTAGCAATTTACCAACGGTTTGTTTAAATAGCTTTTTACTCATACCGAGCACTGAAACAATTTCCTCTGGACTTGATTTATCGTGAAGAAAAATTTCTTTTTTCTCCTTTAGAAGATCCAATAGTATAACAAAAGCATTGTCATATTTTTCTAATCCCAATGCATCTATTTGTAGATCTAATTTTCCGTCCTCTCTTACTTTCCTTACATAACAGGTAATCTCGTCACCAATTTGAAGATTTTTATTGACATCATTTTTGAAGATCAGACCTTCGTAACGCTGATTTACAACAACCTTTACACCCAATTCTGTACGTTGCCAGATCAATCCATTAACAATTTGTTCTTCTAAAGATTCTCGGCAGGGTTCAAGGACTTTACCAATCTTGCTGCTACCAAATAGGCGATCTGTTTGATTATCGTAACGCAAGGTTACCAAATAAGATTGACCTTCCTCCATTTTTTGCGCTTGTTCTTTAAATGGAACAAATAAATTTTTGTCTAGTCCCCAATCGACAAAAGCACCGTACATGTTTACCGTATCCACTTTTAGGTAGGCGATCGTCCCCAAAAGTAAAAAGGGTTTCTCTGTTGTTGCTACGATTCTATTTTGAGAATCTTTGAATACAAAAACATCAACAGTGGCTCCAACTTGGAAATCACTTTCGGGAACAAGATATTTTTTTGGCAAGAGCACTTCGTCACCTTTAAAATCCTCTAAATACGCTCCGGGTGGTGTTATTCTATTAACAGTAAGTTTATTGATTCTACCTAACTGCATTATTGTCCATTGATTTCATTGAATTTCCGAGGTTTCCTTTTTGTTTTATATTTACCGGTGGTGACTTTCAGACTATTTTTGGATTCCCTCTTACTGGTTTTTACCTTTTTTGGAACCATATTCATCTCATTTTTGGCAGATTCTAATTCTGATTCAGGAGTTCTTGCTACGTGATTAACTGTCTCGCCTGGTCTATCTTCATCTGGATTTTTCCATTGACGCATTTCTTTTTTTGCATCTCCTTGATTAACAGCAATTACATCTTCACGTAAATACCACATTCCATCTTCTAAATAAAATGCATCATATGACATGTCAGGAACATAATAGGATTTAACACCCGCCAAACTTTGTGCTTCAGGAGAAAGATGATCCATTACTATTCGATTGTACTTCTTATCAAAGGTCAAGGTCATTTTCGCTTGCTCGGAAAACTCGTAAATCATTCTTTTATGAACCGTGTTTTTTTCTTTGAATACAGGACTTCCGAACTTGACTCCATTTGAGGACACTGTCATCACATCTATGACTTTAAAATTATTTCCCGGAGTTCCTCCATCCCAACCAAGAAGAACATATTCCATTTTGCCATTTCTCTCAAATGGAATCATTTGATAATACAAGGCGCCGTACCAATTTTTTGCATCAATTATGCCGGTTGGTCGCTCGGAATAAGGATCGAGAATGTCATTTAGCTCGAATAACTTAACTTTTTCTTTCCTGTCATCAAAATGCATAACTACCCCATCAAAGGCATAGGTAAAATCAGTGTATTCAATATTCCAGGTGATCAATCGTACAAGGCCATCAGGGCTATCTAATACTGAGATAGTTTTGCACGAATTAAATTTGTGAGTGAGTGCTCCCTCATTTTTAAGAAAGTCTAACATTTTCACTTTGAATTTAGCATTTAGTTCAGTCATTTCCTCGTCTGTTGTCGCTCCCCTGAGAAGAAGCAACGATTTATTGAGTTCATTTTCTTTCTCACTCAAATCTTGTGAATAGAAATTAGAGGAAAGTAAAACTAAAAAAGTGAAGAAAATTAGTTTCATGAACATACAAACGCACTCTGAAATAAAAAGTTACTACAATTCACTTAATGATTTTATGGTAGCCAATGGTGAGTTAGAACCAAAGACAAAACTGCCTGCAACAAGAGCATCCGCTCCTGCTTGAATAAGAAGTTTTCCTGTCTCTAAATTTATACCACCGTCTACTTCAATTAAGGCACTTGAATTTTTTAGTTTAATTAATTCTTTGATTTTTGCTACTTTATCTGTTGCGGAAACGATAAATTGCTGACCACCAAAACCTGGGTTAACAGACATAACTAATACCAAATCTAGTTCTGAAATTATTTCTTCCAATACACTGATTGGGGTATGAGGATTTAATGCAACTCCTGCTTTCATTCCCAAGCGTTTAATTTCTGAAACTGTTCTATGCAAATGAGTACATGCCTCATAATGAACCGTTAATATATTCGCGCCCGCAGCACAAAAATCCACCAAGTAATTATCTGGGTTAGCTATCATGAGGTGGACATCTAAAACTTTCGATGTGTGTTTTCGAATTGCTGTAAGAACTGGAAATCCAAATGAGATATTCGGTACAAAAACCCCATCCATTACATCGATGTGAATCCATTCTGCATTCGAGGAATCTAACATCTCAACATCTCTTTGAATGTTGCCAAAATCACAGGATAATACAGAAGGAGAAATTATAGCCATATCACAAAATTACGTAAACTTTTTATCCTCCTATTAATAACTTTACATATTCTTCCTCTCTCTTATATAGGTCAAGATGAAAGTACAAAAACTCTTTTGTTGCACTAACTGTTATGTATTCAACGAAAATTGGTATCGACTTTTTAAGCGGAATACTGAAGTTTATTTCTCTCTGTAAGATACTATCTATGGAATCCCTGACGAAAATATTTCTATTTTTAGGACGAATCGAATCATAATCCAAAATTGTTTTCGCCAATTCTACTGGATTTTCACACCGCATACAACCATGAGAAAAACTCCTATACCCTCTTTTAAATAATGACTTAGACGGTGTATCGTGCACGTAGACATTGTAGGAATTGTAAAATTCAAGTTTAATGATTCCTAGGCTGTTATGTGGGCCAGGGTCTTGAATAACTGTGTATGGGAAATTCTTGCTGTATTTTTTCCAGGAGACACTACTCGGATTTATTTCAGTTTTTCCTCTGTAAATTCGGTAATGATTTTTCGAAAGGTAATTTGAATTTGCTTTAACCGCAGGCAATATTTCTTTATCTGCTATGGATTGTGGGACCTTCCAGAAAGGATAACAAACAATTCTATTTATCGTGGCCTGTAATTCCGGTGTTTGGTTAGATGTTTTTCCAATAATTATTCGATTTCGGCTTCTCAATGTGTCATCTGCGACAAAAAACAACTCAAACGAAGGCAAATTCACACGAACAAATTTCTTTTCACTTGCTGGTCGCTGCCTCATCTTATCGAGTGCAATGGAAGCCCGAACAACCTTCGTGTAAGTGCTCTCATTTAAAGCTTGTAACGTAGCGTCATCGATATTGCTATCTTCATTGAAGCCACAATACAATTTGAATTTTTTTATTGCTTTTTTAAATTCGAGATCTGTCGCTTTATTGTTCAGAAATCCTTTAGAAACAAGACATGACTTAATATTTTTTTCGAAATTCAACGTGTCTTCTTTTTTAGATTTTAATGAATAGGTATGGGTGTCCAATGGGTAGTTTTGACAAAAATCATAAAGATGTTGGGCTAGGTATTGATAATTGGTGTCAATTGAGCCTTGTTTTATAATAAGTTTTGATAATGGAATAGTGTCTAATTGCTTCAGTTGACTGTAGAATTCCTTTCCATCTAATGGAATTAATTCCTTAAATTTCTTTTGCTCAAAATCAAGTAATCCGTTTTTCAAAACTCCTACCATACTCAACAGATTAGAAGTCATTAAAATTTCTTTTTCTATCCAATGATAGTTTTTTTTCAGCTCGATCAATCTATTCGTAGGTACACCAAATTGCAATGGTTCCGCTAGACATTTTTCGACCGTCAATCCAAAATTGGTCAAAGAATCCTTGACATAATACTTAAACTTGAATGCGTTTTCTTTGTAAAAACTAATTACGGCTTCTTGCTGTTTACTATTTATTCCCAACGAATTTAAAAATCTGGGATCCAGTGCTCTTGAAAACTTTTCGTTATCGGTAATTGAGGGGTCATTTAGGAACGACTTATCTACATGCTCAATTTCTTCTGCATTTTCCTCACTATTACAACTACTAAATAGCAGTAGCGTTAACAGTAAAAATAAAAATCTAGTCACCTCTCTTAAATAATTGGTTAATTTAGTAAAATATGTTCATCGCCTCCAAAGGATTAAGTATTATTTTATTACTAATGTTGTTGACCATTGTAATTTCGGTCGTTTGTTTTAATTCTGAAACTTGGAAAAGTAAATTGACATTTTTTCCTTATCGAATGAAACGGAAAAATGAAATCTATAGAATAATATCTCACATATTTATACATGCTGATTTCCAACACCTTGCATTCAACATGCTTTCGGTTTATTTTTTGGGATCATTTCTCGAATATCAATGGCGGTATCAATTTGGTCCGGAAGATGGTGCTCTTCATATTGCGATACTTTATTTTTTCGGTGGAATCTTTGCTACAGGTTATTTGTATTACAAACATCAAGACAATGTGTTTTACCAAAGTTTAGGGGCTTCAGGGGCAGTTTCAGCTGTTATTTTTGCTGCTATTTTTTGGCATCCAACCATGAAACTGGGTTTGTTATTTATTCCTGTACCTATACCGGCTTTCGTTTTCGGTCCTGTTTACCTGTTAATTGAATATTTGGCAATGCGAAGAGGTAATACAGGAATTGCACACGAGGCACATATTGGAGGAGCTCTTTTCGGAATTCTTTACGTAACTTTGTTAGAGCCCAATAAATTGATAACCTTTTTTGAACTGATTTTTTAATGGCTATATTATACGTCAACAATAACGGAACAATATTACCTGCAGATGCCCCTACAATACATCCGGGTAACAGAGGACACTTGTACGGGGATGGTGTATTTGAGAGTATTCGAGTAATTGCTGGTAAGCCTCTAAATATGGAGAACCATATTAAGCGTTTATTAGAAGGAGCAAAGGCAATTAAAATGCGTACTCCTAGTTTTTTTAACGCTAATTTTTTTGAAGAGAAAATTAAAGAATTACTTTATCGATCATCTATAAAAGAAGGTGGTCGTTGTCGTCTTTCTCTTGACAGAGTGACAGGTGGAGCATATCTGCCTGATTCGAATGAATGTACCTATTACATTGAGGTATATCCTTATGAAGTGAATCATTTTGAATTAAATGCCAAGGGACTTGAAATTGATATTTACCAAGATATTAAACTTCAAAAGAATTTTCTTTCAAACTACAAAACAAAGGCAGGATTAACATACGTGATGGCCGCATTATCTGCACAAGAAAAAGGGCTTGACGATTTGTTTTTATCTAATGACAGGGGAAATATTTTGGAAACCTCCTCTTGCAATGTTTTTGTGGTAAGCAATGGTGTTTTATACACTCCAGGATTAGATGAGGGTTGTTTGGCAGGAACTATGCGTATGCAAATTATCAATTTAGCACTGGCAAATGGTATTAAGGTATATGAATGTGCTATATTGCCTCAAAACCTTTTAGCTGCAGATGAAATTTTCGTTACTAATGCTATTCGCGGAATTAATTGGATTGGTGGCTATAGAACTAAACGCTTCTATAATAATATGTCCAGAAAACTTGTGGTTCTTCTCAATGAATTTTGGGAAAAACAATTGGAATTATGATGCAATTAGTTATCGTAATATTTTTTGTTTCAGTAGCTATTTCTTATCTAGCTTATTTATTTTACTCTAAATTTATCAAAAAACAACCGCCTTGCGATGGTTGCGCATTTGGTAAATCTGCACATCAAGAATCTCATGAGTAATTGCCAATTATATCAATATAACACCGCATTTTTTGCTATTAAAAAAGAATCAAGTCATTATTTTGCCGATAATTTTTTGGAAGGTGATATCGATACCGATCATGTGTTTTGGTTGAATTATCATGGATTAGAGGATAGAAATGCCATTGAACAATTAGCTAAGAAACTAGGCATTGATAAGTTGGTTATTGAAGCCCTCTATACCCCCACAAGACGTCCAAAAGTTGAAGAATATCCAACTTTCCTTTTTTTTTCGGTAAAATCGCTTTTACCTAACGAAGATAATGACAACAGCTTAATTGAAGATAAAATAAGTTTTATTTTAAATGAAAACTACCTGATTTCCTATCAAGATAAATCTTCAGATCACTTCACCGATGTTCGCGATAGAATTGAAAAAGCTCGCGGAAAAATTAGAATAAAGGGTCCTGATTTCTTACTTTACAGAATGTTGGAATCAATTATTGACAACTATTTCGAGGTTCTTTCCGATTGTACCAAAAATATTGAAGCTATAGACGGTCAAATTTTAAAATATCAAAGCAAGCAGTTATTTAGAGAATTAGAAAACGAGAAAAGAAAGCTCATTTCTTTGAGAAAAATTGTTCTACCATTGCGAGAAATAAGCAATGAACTTTTATCCTCAGATAGTAAATTTATCGAAAAAGACAACGCACGCTATTTTCAAAACTTACAGAAATCTTGTGCGAGTATCCTAGAAGAAATCGACGCCAACAAACAGATTATTGAAGGTATTTCGAATTTATATTACGCGGCTCAAGGCCAAAGAATGAATGAAATCATGAAATTTCTTACAGTTGTCTCGTCCATTTTCATTCCTCTTACGTTTATTGTAGGTGTTTATGGAATGAACTTTAAGTACATGCCTGAATTAGACTATCCATACGGATATTACACAGTCGTTGGGCTCATGATCGTACTCTCTCTAATTCTTCTCTTTTATTTCATTCGTAAAGGTTGGTTAAAGAGAGACGAATAATGCTTGTTAACGAAGTGTTAAAAAAAACAATGAATGGATTTTAGGTATTATCTTTGATTCATACAATTGAAAAACTTAATATCATGAAAAAATTATTCTTCTCTTTTGCATTTTTAGTAGCTGCAATGGTTACTGCAAATGCTCAAAACACAGCAGTTCAAGCTGGCGCAAAAATTGAATTCAGTAAAGAAACTCACGATTATGGTAACATTAAATACGATGGTGAGCCTTATTGTTCATTTGAATTCAAAAACACGGGTGATCAACCTTTGATTATTTCAAATGCAAAAGGATCATGTGGTTGTACAGTTCCTGAGTGGCCGAAAGAACCTATAGCTCCCGGTGCTAAAGGATCAATTCGTGTTAAATACGACACAAAAAGACCAGGTCCAATTAATAAATCAGTAACTATCAATTCTAACGCTGTAAATGTGGAAGGTGGTATTTCTGTACTTAGAATCAAAGGAGAGGTTGGTCCTGCGCCGGAAAACGGTACGCCAGTAAACAATTCTGGAGCTCCAACAAATAATTAATTAAATTGAAGAACTGGCTATTAGTCGCTTCACTATTTATCACCGCCACTGTGTACGCACAGATGGCGGTTTTTTCTGTTCCTTACCGTACCGCTAAATTCCCTAAAACTCTAGAGGGTAAAATAGTTCATTACACCTATTTAGTTACGAATAAAGGAAAGGCCCCGCTAATTATATACTCATCTGAGACGGAATGTTCCTGCACAGAAGTTGAGTTGCCAACGTCACCAATTGAACCGGGAAAAACAAGTAAAATTGAAGTCTATTTCAATACTTCTGGCAAGTATTTCTATCAAGATAGACTGATTACGTTGAGAACAAATACTCGAAAAAAAATAGAACGACTACATTTAAAAGTATTCGTTATTCCTAAGGAATAATTTTCTTTGAATCAATTTAAATTTGGTGAAGCAAGTTATTCACCTCATTGAAGTCTTTGGCTCTATAGATTGAATTACTACTCATTCCCTGTTCTCGCAAAACATGTATTGTCTTCAAACCAGCCATACTAGCTGCATCTATTTCTTCCTGAATATCTGATAGGAAAACGATATCACTAGGATCAAGTCCCATTCGAGAAGCGATTTTCAAATAAGATTCTTCACTTCTTTTTTGCCCAATATTCGTATCAAAATAATGAGATAACCATTTTGTTAAATCTCCAGCTACTGAATATTTAAAAATGAGCTTTTGCGCGTTAACGGATCCAGATGAATAAATTCCGACATTTAATCCGTTCAAAACCCACTTTTCAAGGTTGAATGCGACATCATCGTAAACGTGACCTTTCAATTCACCTAGTTGATAACCCTTATCCCATATAATCCCTTGAAGAGTTTTCAAAGGTGTTATTTTCCTATCCTCTCTACTCCATTGAAGTAATTTTTGAATCACCTCCTCGCTTGTCGTAAGAACAACTCCTTCCTCTTGTTGGCAAAGATTAATCACCTGGGCAAATGCTTCTTTAACTTCGGAAAGATGCGCAAACTGAGTGATTTCACCAATATGATTTCTAAAGTATGGAAAAAGTATGTCATATACATAAGAAACAGAAGATGTTGTTCCCTCAATATCTGAAAGCACAAAACGGCAACGAAAACTCATTTAAGGCATTTTAAAATCAGCAAAAGACTTTTCAATTTGCGAGTCTGTATAATGTGGTACCCATCCGCTCATGTCAATAAATATGCGAATAGCTTTTACAAAAGGATTTGTTTCTCCGGCGTCAAACCAATGTTTTGTCCCTTCTGGAACGGATATTAAATCGCCTTTTTCACAAAGCAAATTAAAAATAGGTTCTCCCTCTAGGTGGAACCAAAATAAACCTTTACCATCCACAAAAAAACGAATTTCATCTTCTGTATGAATATGTTCAGCTAAAAATTTCGCGCGAATAGCCTCATAGTTTTCAGTAGTGGAATTTATTGAAATAACATCTGCAGTTTGGTAACCACCATGCTTCATGAAGGGCCCTAAGTCCTTTTCATATGCACTTAATATATCTTCTTGTGTTGCTGAATCTTCAAATACTACGTCGCAAGTCCATTGGTCGAAGAATATTCCACGAGCTTCAAAAAAACTCCGAATTTCTTTTACATTTCTAGTTTGAAAGTCTTTTTCGGGTATTGATAATACAGCCATTACTTTGTATTTAAGAATTCACATTGACAAAGATAATCCAAAGTTTCCAAATGTCTTTTTGCCTCAAAAAGTGTGGTTCCCCAAGCATAGGTCCCGTGTTTTTTAATAATAAAGCACTTGTTATTTAATTGCGATTTTCGATAAGACAGTTCTTGTTTAAAATATGTCATGTCTTGGTTGTTTGAAATAACAGGAATCACCGTTTTTGTCACATGCGAAGAAACCTCGGGAAAACCTTTCTGAATTTCATATCCTTCAACGGAAAATTCATTTTGCAATTTTATTGACACCAAAACTGGAAATGGGCCATGGCTGTGCAGAATAAACTTAGTGTCAGGAAACAGTTCGTATAGTACACAATGAATTAGTGTTTCGGCAGAGGGCTTAATATTTGAATACTCACCAATAGACTCTCCATGATCAGAAACAGTAATAAAATCCTCAACAGAAATAATTGATTTATCAATTCCGGATTTAGTAACCCAAATCTGTCCGGTTTCATCTTTGAAAGAATAATTCGTAGAAGTAGCAGGTGACCATCCTTTCGAATTATAACTTTTTATTACTTCAACCATTTCTTGTTTAACCTGACTCAACTTCATTTTTCAAAGATAAAAAAAACGCACCTTTCAGTGCGTTTCCGTTATGTGATTGTTGTTTGTTTATTTGTTTAATGCTTCTTTAACGAGTTGCGCCACAATCTTTCCATCTGCTTTACCTGCTAATCGTGGGGTTAAAATACCCATTACCTTTCCCATTTGTTGTGGACCATCAGCACCGGACTCTTGAATTGCCTTCAAAACTTCTTGCTGAATTTCTTCATTGCTCATCATCTTTGGAAGGTATTCTTCTATCACCTTGGCTTGAAAAATTTCATCTGCAGCTAGATCCTCTCTTCCCTGTGCAACATACAAATCATAGGTTTCCATCCTTTGTTTATGCAATTTCAGGCAAATTTTTATTGCCGCTTCATCACTGACTTCACCACCAGCACCCGAGGTTGCTTCCAACAACAATTTAGATTTGATATCACGCAAAGCAGCCAGTCTTTCTTTCTCCTTCGCCAACATTGCTTGTTTAATAGCGTCGTTAATTTTCGCTGAAAAACTCATATTAATCTACGTTATCGTGTAAGAAGTTATTATTTCTAAGTGAAAATTGACCTGTACCATCATCGGCCAAACCAAATCTTGAAAAATTCTCTTCAGAACTTGGCGTAGTTGAATTTAAGGTAATATTTCTCCTCACAAATGCTGGTTCTTTTTCGAATTCATTAATACCGTCTGCTTTTTTCAATTTTGCAGTATATTCTTGAATTCGAGATACGCGCTCTTGTGTTCTTTGTTGCAATTCTTCTGCACTGATAGGACGTTTTACCTCTTCAGTAGAGACTGGAGAAACTATATCATCCTCCAACATATGTCGCACTACGTTTTGTTCTGACGCTAAAGGCACTTCTGTCGATGATACTGTATCTTCTTTAATTTCACTTGTCATTTCCCAAGTAAAAGCTTCAGTTGTATCTTCTAACTCTGCTGTTGGCTCAATTTCCTCCTCAGAATATTCATTATTCCAAGTTGTTTCTGGTGTTTCATTAATCAATGTTTCATTCCAAACAGGTGTTGTATCTGTTGTATCCGTATTTTCCTCAGTACTTCCGAATAAATCATAAGAAATCTTCTCTTCTGAAGAAGATTCAACTACCGGCTGAATTGGTTCACTAAAAGAAAGAACTTCCTCGCTTACAACATCTGAAACAACAGTTTCTGAAGAGATATCATTAGCACTAGATGTTAATACCTCCTCTGTTAGATTCGTACTCGTATAGCTCGGTAAAACTTCGCTTGTTTCTGTTTTTAAAAAAGGTTCTTGCTGTAATTGTTCTGTTACGGAAAGTTCTTCTGCCACTACATCTGTCGTTTCGGTACTAGCATAAACTGGCGAATCAAGCGGTGTGGTCAACTCTTTTCTTGCTTCATCCTCTAAGGATACAACTTTACGCTCCGGTGCTTTTTCGAAACCTGTAAGAGGTTCAGAGCTGAACCCAGTTGCAATTAACGTAATACTCAAATTATCTCCTAAGGAACTGTCATAACCATGACCCCAAATTACATCTGCCGTAGCACCAGCGGCATCTTGAATGTAATCAGTGATTTCAGTTATTTCGTCCATCATTACTTCTTTGTTACCATAAGTGATATTCAATAACACGTATTTCGCACCGTAAATATCATTATCGTTTAGAAGAGGTGATACCAATGCATTTTGGACAGCATCAATTGCTCTATTTTCACCTTCACCAATGGCACTTCCCATAATAGCTCGACCGGAGTTTCTTAGTACTGTATTAACATCATTGAAATCAACATTTATTATTCCAGTTACTGAAATTACTTCTGCGATACCTTTTGCCGCAACTGTTAAGATATTGTCGGCGTGTCCAAATGCTTGGGACAAAGACATATCTTTTCCGAAATCACGTAACCTTTCATTATTAATTATTAATAAAGTATCAACGTTTTCTCTCATTTTATTCAATCCGTCTTCGGCTTGTTGACGACGTTTACGACCCTCAAAATTGAAGGGAACGGTTACGATGCCAACAGTAAGAATTCCAAGATCTTTAGCCACTTGAGCTATTACAGGCGCTGCACCAGTTCCTGTTCCTCCACCCATACCGGCAGTTACAAAAACCATCTTCGTGTTACGAGAAAGTAATTCTCGAATCTCTTCAATGTTCTCCATAGCTGCATTCATACCGATTTCAGGAATCATTCCCGCACCGCGTCCTTCAGTAAGAGCAGGACCAAGTTGAATTTTGTAAGGCACAGGAGAAATATCCAATGCTTGACGATCCGTGTTACATACAATGAAATCAACACCAACGATTCCTTGGTTAAACATGTGGTTTACGGCATTGCTTCCACCACCTCCTACACCAATTACTTTTATAATGGAGTTGTTATCTTTCGGTAAATCAAATTCTAATGACATAGTTTTTATTTTTGTTTCGTTATTAATTATCGTTATCGTCAAAAAAGCCTTTTACTTTTGGCAATATTTTATCAAAGAAGCTGCCTCTTTTTTCTTTTTCTGAATGACCTGCCACTTCTGTTTTTACTGTTGCTTCCTGAAGTTGAGGTTCGGCTTTATATTTCTTCTCAAATTCTTCGAATCCTTTCAATACTAGCCCTATTCCTGTAGCGTACATTGGGCTCGATAAATTTTTAATATCATTGGTATTCGCTAAATGCTCAGTAGGATATCCAATTCTGGTATCCATACCCGTCATGTATTCAAAAAGCTGAGTCAAATGTTTTAATTGCGCTCCTCCACCCGTAACTACAATTCCCCCAATTAATTTTTTACTGTAACCGGAGTTTCTAATCTCATAGTTTACGAGTTCGATAATTTCTTCCATTCTTGCTTGAATGATGCTCGCAAGATTTTTTATGGTAATTTCTTTGGGGTCTTTGCCTCGAATGCCTGGTATACAAACCACCTCATTATCTCTACTTTCAGAGGCCAAAGCGCTTCCAAATCGAACTTTCAATGCTTCAGCATGACGTTGCATAATCTTACAACCTTCCTTAATGTCTTGGGTAATCACGTTTCCGCCAAACGGAATAACTGCAGTATGACGAATTAGGCCATCCTGAAAAATGGCTATATCTGTAGTTCCGCCACCTATGTCAACAAGAACCACACCCGCCTCTTTTTCTTCATCACTTAGAACTGATTCTGCAGAAGCAATTGGTTCAAGAATAATTCCTTTCGTATTTAAGCTGGACCTATCAACACATTTTTTAATATTCAAGACATTACTAACCTGTCCAGTAATGATGTGGAAATTTGCTTCTAAACGGGTCCCGGCCATCCCAATTGGATCTTTTATCTCCGGTTCATTATCTACAATGTACTCTTGCGGGATTACGTCTATAATTTCTTCACCAGGATTCATCACCAACTGGTACATATCATCTATGAAATTATCAATATCACGTTGAGAAATTTCTCCGTCTTTGGCTCTACGGGTGTAGATTCCTCGGTGCTGCAAACTTTTTATATGTTGACCTGCAATTCCAACGAAGACATTCTTAATCTGAAGATTGCCATCTTTGCAGTTTTGCGCTTCTTGAACAGCGGCGGTAATGGACTGTATGGTTCTTTCGATATTTGAAACAACACCGCGCATTACACCTAGGGACTCGCTTCGCCCCATCGAAATAATCTCAATCTTGTTGTGTTCGTTTTTTCTCCCTACAAAACAAGCAATTTTCGTAGTTCCGATATCTAGACCTATTACCACAGGACTTTTTCTAGTTGGCTGGTTGCTCATATCTTTTTCTGCAAACGATTTGTCCATCATAACTTAAATTAATTTCAGCATATTTATTCCACCCCTCAAAAGGCATTCCCTGTTGATAAAAGACCTTTAACCGATCAAATTTATCAGCGACACTTCGCTCCGAATCTGCCTTTCCAAAAACAATTAATGCTTCTCCAACTATTGGAATCATAATAAAATTCCCGTTCTCATCTATGTGTACTTGAGATATCAAATGATACAATAGCGGATCATTGCAAACATAATTTGAAATTCGGTAGATATCGTCTAATTTTTTAATACTTTTCAAGGAGTCGTTGTTAATAATTTCATTAATATTTCCAACTTGAAATTTATCATTTATATTTCCTGTAAAAACAAGCGTTCTTGCGGTATGTAGATCCGATCTATTCATTAAAAATCCATCGGCATCAAGGTAGAAAGATTGGCCAAAAAGATTAAAAATTCGAGCAATTGGTTTTCTTAATTCTAATTCAATATTCCAAGTGCTTCCAATATCCCTAAACACATGTGCATTTTTTACTTCTGGCATATTATTAATTGCCTCTTCAATAATAGTAATGTCCAACTCGTTAACGCGCTGATCATTAAAAATTAGGTGTTTTTCTCTCAAGCGATGTAACAATTCTTTTTCAGTTAACATTGCATTTTCTCCTTCGTAGTGAATTGCAACATTGGGAGAGTCGAGGATTTTGTTTTCGTCGAATTTATTTGCTAAATAAAAAATTACCCCAACACCGGTTAGTAGAAGAATCCAAGCAGATATTTTGAGCCACATTTTCATTCGCTTAAATTGCTTTGAAGTATTTCTTTTAACGGTTGAATAATTCTGTCAATATCTCCTGCGCCGATAGTCACGATAACCCCATTTTTTTGCTCTTTAAAATGAAGAATAACCTCAGATGGAGATTTTAACGACTTGTTTTGTATTTTAACTTTTTGCAATAGCCAATCGCTTGTAATTCCGTGAATTGGCTCTTCTCTTGCCGGGTAAATTGGCATCAAAATCAACTCATCCAACAGGGATAATTCTGCAGCAAAACCTTCAGCAAAATCTCGTGTTCGAGAAAATAGATGTGGCTGAAAAATTCCGATTAAAGTTTTGTTTGGATAAAGCATTCTCAACGAAGAAACTAAACTTTTTATCTCCATTGGATGGTGTGCATAATCGTCTAGGTAAATTAATTCCTCTGTTCTGATATGGTATTCAAATCTTCTTTTCACTCCTAAAAAACTTGACAAACCTGCTCTTAATTCGGCTTCATGCATTCCTAATTCAGTTAACAAGGCAATACATGCCAAAGCGTTTTCCGCGTTATGTAGTCCAGGAATTCCTAACTGAACATTCGGCATATTTATCTTTCTACCGCGTACATCTCCATACAAAAACCCATTTAACCATCTTAAGTTATGCATAGAATAATCAGCTGTTTCTGACATCAAAGCATAGGTGATTACCTTAGATAAACTTGGCAGATTCAATCCTTCTTTTTGTACTGAAAATCCATTCATGTCTGACTTCATCGCATATTGCCGAAATCCTTCTAAGAATTGCTCTTTACTGCCATAAATATCCAGATGATCTGGATCAGCAGCAGTTATGATGGAACTGTGCGGACTTAGTTGTAAAAATGATCTATCAAACTCATCTGCCTCAATTACTGTCAATTCACTTGAAGAAGAGAGCACAATGTTAGAATTAAAATTTGTCGCGATACCACCAAGGAAAGCATTGCATTTCCAAGTGCTTTCATTCAAAATATGCGCAAGGATAGAGCTAGTGGTGGTCTTTCCGTGCGTACCGGCAACACATAATCCTTTAGAAAACCGCGTGATTAATCCCAAAACTTCTGCTCTTTTCAAAACTTGAAATCCATGTGACTGAAAGTAAATGAGTTCTTTCATGCTTTTAGGTACTGCAGGTGTAACCACTATCAAGGAATTTTCCACTTCCATAAAATCTTTTGGAATTTCTTGCACATCATCCTCATAATGTACCCAAGCACCTTCCGATCGAAGGGTTTCAGTTAACTCACTTGATGTCTTGTCGTAGCCACCAACGCTTTTCCCCAAACTCATAAAATACCGAGCTAGTGCAGACATACCAATTCCTCCTATTCCAATAAAATAGACAGAAGAAAATTTAGTTAAACTAACCCTATTCATGCTTCAATTGCTTTTTCACATTCGTCTACTATCTCTTTCGTTGCATGTGGCTTAGCCAATGAACTGCTATTTAATTCTAGTTTTGTGATTTCGGTTTGATCAGCCAATAAAGATTTAACTGTATTTATCAACTTATTATTCAATTCGTTGTCTTTGAGCATAATTGCAGCATTTTTAACTACTAAAGACATTGCATTTTTAGTTTGATGATCTTCTGCCACATTCGGAGATGGAACTAAAATAGACGCCTTACCCAACAGGCATAATTCAGATACGGATAATGCTCCCGCTCTTGAAACAACCAAATCCGCGGAAGCATAAGCTAAATCCATACGTTGAATAAACTGATGTAAAACAATGTTTTTAGCACCACTTTTTTCGACTATTTCCGAAAGGTTTTCATAATACAACTTGCCGCATTGCCAAACTACTTGAATATCATTTTCAAGAGCTTTCCAGCCTTCAATTTCATTAGAAATCGCTTGGTTAATAGATCTTGCACCGAGTGAACCTCCAATAACGAGTATAGTTTTCTTATTTGGGTCTAATTTAAAAAACTCAAATGCCTCTAATCTATTCACTTGAACAGACATTTCTTTTCGCACAGGATTACCTGTCAACACGATTTTCTCTTTTGAAAAAAATGATTCCATTCCGTCGTAAGCTACACAAATCGTTTTTGCTTTTTTAGCTAGAAGTTTATTGGTTTTTCCTGCAAACGAATTTTGTTCTTGAATTAACGTTGGTATACCTAACAAATTTGCCATTTTCAGTGTTGGTCCACTAGCATAACCTCCCACTCCGATGACAAGCTGCGGTTTGAACGAACGAATAATTGCTCTTGCTTTTAACAAGCTTTTTGCAATTTTAAATGGTAACAGAAAATTTGAAAAAGTCAATCTTCTTTGAAGTCCCGCGATTGGTAAACCAACGATAGCATAACCTGCTTGGGGCACTTTTTCCATTTCCATTCTACCTTGTGCTCCTACAAATAGAATCTCAATTTTAGGATTTCTATTTTTTAATTCATCCGCAATAGCCACAGCTGGGAAAATATGTCCCCCTGTTCCTCCTCCAGATATGATTACTCTTTCTATCATGATGCGTTGGCTGCTTGAAAATTCGTTTCACTAACTTCTATCTTTCTTTTTTGCAGGTTATAAGCAAAAGATTGTACAATTCCGATAGACGCGCATGCCATAATTAATGCTGAACCTCCCATCGCTAAGAACGGCATGTTTTGTCCAGTAACGGGAAAAACACCCGTACAAACGAGCATATTTATACTGGCTTGAGTGAGCAGATGTATACCTACCCCCATACACACATAGGTTTGAAAAAGATCATCTGTTTTTAGGGCTATTCTAATAATCCGTAGTAAGAGAATCATATACATTAGGATTAAAAATATTGCTGATACTAAACCGAATTCCTCAACAAAACTTGAATAATAAAAATCGGCATAAGCCTCAGGGATGAATTCTTTTAATTTTCCATCTCCGACACCTTGTCCAAGAATAGCTCCATTATGTATGGCGAGTTTTGCATTATTCGCCTGGGCATTTTTCAGGATATCTGCTGAAGATTCATCAACTTTTGAATTATAACGACTTACCCAAGTGTCGTATCGAGGTAAAATATTCAATTGAGGCGCTGCTTTGTGAAGTGATATTACTAAAACCACTAAGCCTATACCTGCCCCCATCATTGTAAACAATTTTCCATACGGCATTCGACCAATAAAAAGCATGGCAAATGACAGCATAAAAAGCATAGCTGCAGTTGAAAAATTATCTTTTAAAATCAAAAAACAAATAACAATAATTGGAAGCACAACGGGAAGAACACCTTCCTTCCAATCGTTGAACTTTTCTTTTTTCTTAACTAATAAACGAGATAAATAAACGATGAGCGCCAGTTTGGCAAAATCTGAAGACTGAAAGGTCAAACCAATAAATGGAATTTTAATCCAACGACCGGCATCATTCACTTGGGTTCCAAAAAACATCGTAAAAAGTAAAATTAGAATGGCTACGTAGTAACTAAATTTTGCTAACTGTCCTATGTACTTCGAATCGGTTCGATGAATGAAAAACATCACAAAAAAGGCAATGACGACATAGAGTAAATGTTTGCCAAGGTACTGAATTGGTGATCCGCCTTCGATTTTGACAAGGATAGGCACAAAACTATATACAGTAACTAAAGAAAAACCCATAAGTAAGATGGTGATTATCCAAATTACAGGATCGCCTTTCAGGTATTTAAGGTATTCTCTCATTTTGTTTGCACCAATTGAAGGAATTCAGCGAATTTTCTCACGTTAAACTCAGTGTTACTATTGGAACTGGTGAAGAGTAAAATTCCTGGTTTAAACTTCATTTTTACACATGATTCCAAGGCCCAATTCACATCTTTTTCTTTTTCAGGCGTGTCATAAATTAGCGTAATTAATTTATCCTCTTGAATGTTTCCATGATTGATTAGGGCCTGAATTTCTTGTGGATTTCCTATCCAAAGTACATTAAACGGGAATGAAAGAATTGTGCGTTCCAAGACTTCAATATTCGGATATTGCCAACTAAATGCATCCATTTCTAAAACCTTTCCTCGGGCAACTAGCGTGCTGTCCCTATCTAGGAGCAGACCATTTTTTTTAGCCTCGGAAAGTTGATTTTCGATATGTTGAAGTTCTTCCTTGCTCATATTATAGCATTCTGACAGCTTGTTTGAACTGATTCCCTCGGTCTTCATAATTTTCAAACAAATCAAAGCTTGCACAAGCTGGTGATAAAAGCACGGTCTCGTCTTTTTTAGCCAATCGATAACCATAGGCCACGGCTTCAACAGCTGAACTCGCTTCCACGATGGTTTCAACGGTTGTTGAGAATGCCTCAATTATTTTTTGATTTTCTGTTCCAAGGCAAATAATTGCTTTCACTTTGTCTTTAACAAGTTCCATCAATTCGTTGTAATCGTTTCCTTTATCTACGCCTCCTACAATCCAAATCACTGGTTTTTCCATACTTTCTAAGGCAAACCACGTAGAATTAATGTTCGTAGCTTTTGAGTCATTTATAAACTCAATACCGTTTACTTTTGCAACGAATTCTAGTCTATGTTCAACATTTACAAAGTCTTCGAGACTTTCTCGAACCACATCTTTACGAATTTCTACAATTCTCGCGGCAATACCTGCTGCCAGCGAATTTTGGGTGTTGTGCTTACCCTTCAAAGCTAAATCATGAATGGACATAGTTAATTGATCTTTTATATTTATTGTTAGTTGTTCCTTAGTTGCATACCCTCCTACCTGAATCTCTTCTTTGAGTGAAAAAGGTGCGGTTTTCATTGGGAGTTTTCTTTTGGCGATTTCTGCCTGAATTATGGGGTCATCGAAATTATAAATGAACCAATCTTCATGGGTTTGATTATTTAAAATCCTAAATTTTGCGTCAACATAGCGTTGCATTTCATAAGCGTAGCGGTCTAAATGATCTGGGGTGATATTGGTTAGAATTCCAATGTCTGCTTTGAAATCAAACATATCGTCTAACTGAAATGAACTCAATTCAATGACATACCATTCGTGGTCACCTTCAGCTACTTGTTTGGCAAAACTATGTCCCACATTTCCCGCCAATCCAACATCCCAACCTGCTTTTTTCAGAATGTGGTGTGTAAGCATGGTGGTGGTAGTTTTGCCGTTACTTCCTGTGATGCATATTTTTTTTCCTTTGGTATAATAACTTGCAAATTCTATTTCCGAAATAACAGGAATTCCTCTATTGCGCAGTGCTATAATAAGTGGAGCAGTATTCGGTATTCCAGGAGATTTTACAATCAAATCACAGGATAAAATACGCGTCTCATCGTGCTGACCTTCTTCCCATTCAATATTTAAATTTTGCAGGTCTAGTTTAAATTCCTCTTTAATTTTTCCGGCATCAGAAACAAACACGTTCCACTCTTGCTTTATGGCAAGAACAGCAGCTCCGAGTCCACTTTCTCCGGCTCCTAAAATCGCGATATGTTTTCCTTTTCCTTGCATTGACTATCTTAATTTTAGCGTTACGATGGTTACCACCGCTAGAAGCACTCCCACAATCCAAAATCGGGAAACAATTTTTGCTTCGTGTAAGCCTTTTTTCTGAAAATGATGATGTAAAGGAGCCATTAGAAAAATGCGCCGTCCTTCGCCAAATCGTCTTTTTGTGAATTTGAAATATCCAACTTGGAGCATTACGGATAAATTTTCAATAAGGAACACCCCACAAAGCACCGGAATCAGCAGTTCCTTTCTGATGGCAATAGCAAATACGGCAATGATTCCGCCAATTGCCAAACTTCCGGTATCTCCCATAAAAACTTGTGCTGGAAATGAGTTATACCACAAAAATCCGATACATGCTCCTACGAATGCCGCGATAAAAATTACCATTTCTTCTGCTAATGGTATGTACATTACATTTAAGTAATCTGCAAACTTCGCGTGAGAGCTGACATAAGCCAAAACAGCCAAGGCCAAACCAATAATCGCAGATGTACCTGTTGCCAAACCATCTAATCCGTCGGTCATGTTGGCTCCGTTCGAAACAGCAATTACAATAAATATGACTATTGGAATAAAGAGCAACCAGCCATAAGATTTATCCATATCACCAATAAGCCAGTTGTAATTAAACTCATTCCCTTTGATAAATGGAATGGTGGTCGTCATGTCGTCGGTTTTGATCCATTTATAGTTCTCACCGTCATTTTGAACGTGAAGGTGCGTAACAAACTCTTCGTCATTCTGTAATTTATAGTCTGAGCTTACTCTTTTGTGAACGGTTACATCATCAGAAAAATAGAGGATACATCCGACTATTAATCCTACTCCAATTTGTCCTATTACTTTAAACGAACCCTTTAATCCTTCTTTGTTCTTTTTAAATACTTTGATATAGTCATCTAAAAAGCCTATCATACCCAGCCAAATTGTGGCGATTATCATAGTGATGACGTAAATGTTATGCAGTTTAGCAAATAGAATCGTTGGAATTAAAATAGCGCTAAGAATGATGATCCCTCCCATTGTAGGCGTTCCTGACTTTTCTATTTGTCCTGCAAGTCCAAGATCTCGAACCGTTTCTCCGATTTGTTGCTTGCGTAGGGCAAGGATGATTTTCTTCCCAAAAACAATTGATACAATTAATGAGGTGATCAATGCCATGGCTGCTCGAAAGGAAATAAAGTCGAACAAACCGGCTCCCGGAACATTAAGTTTATCTAAGTAATCAAATAAGTAGTACAGCATTATTTCTTCAATTCATTAGTTAATTCTTGTGTTATCTTGAAATCATCAAAATCGTATTTAACTCCCATGATTTCTTGGTATTTCTCATGTCCTTTGCCCGCAATTAAAATGATATCACCCGGTTGTGCGAGTAGAATCGCGGTTTTAATAGCCTGTTTTCTATCCAGTACAGAAATGGATTTAGTTTGCAAATCTGGGGTCAACCCTGATTCCATATCTTGTAAAATTTGAGCGGGATCTTCTGTTCGTGGGTTATCAGAAGTTAAAATAACTTGTTGACTCATCTTAGCGGCTATTTCCGCCATCAACGGACGTTTTGTTTTGTCACGATCTCCACCACATCCTACAAGTGTGATGACTTTTTCTGTCCCCTTCTTTATTCCGTTAATAGTTTGGAGCACATTTTCCAATGCGTCAGGCGTGTGTGCATAATCCACAATAACTGTCAATCCGCCTTGACTTCTGTAATATTGAAATCTCCCATCAACTGAATTTAAATTACTGAGGCCTGTTAATACTTCTAATGATTCAAATCCTAAAGAGGTGGCCACGCCATATACTGCCAGCAAGTTGTAGGCATTAAATTCTCCAACCAATTTGGTGTATACTTCTTTATTATTGATTTGAAGCACTAAACCACTGAGTGCGTTCTCACTAATTTTCCCTTTAAAATCTGCAGGAGTTTTAAGTGCATAACTTAATTTTTGTGCCTTCGTGTTTTGCAACATTAGCGTTCCGTTCTTATCGTCAACATTTGTCAAAGCAAAAGCAGCGCTGCTAAGTCCATCAAAAAAGGCTTTTTTTACATTTATGTATGCAGCAAAAGTTTGGTGGTAATCCAAATGGTCATGTGTTATATTGGTAAAAACCGCCCCATTGAAATCTAATCCAGCTATACGATGTTGATGAATTGCATGCGAACTGACTTCCATAAAACAATACCCACATCCTTGGTCGACCATTTTTCTCAATAATGCATTGAGTTGGACAGGATCGGGGGTGGTGTGTGTGGATGGGATTTCCTCTTCTCCAATCTTATTTACCACTGTTGAAAGCAAACCGGCTTTAGCTCCTAACTGCAAGAATAGACTATGAAGAAGAGTGGTGGTGGTGGTCTTTCCATTTGTTCCGGTTATACCCACTAATTTGAGATTTTTTGAAGGATGATCGTAAAAATTACATGCCGAAACTCCTAATGCATAGGCGGAATCTGCAACTTCCATCACATTGGCATCGTCAAATGAAACCTTATTAATTTCTTGAACTACAAAATTGCGACAACCGTTAGCATAGGCCGCTGAAATATAATCATGACCATCGTTGTTCGTTCCTCTGATGGCGAAGAATAGTGAAGACCCTGAGGCTTGACGAGAATCAAACGTTAATAATTCAATGGCATTATCAAGACTTCCTCTTACCTGAGAAAAAGCAATTCCATTTAATATATTATCTAATGTTTTCATTTAAATTCTAATCGTATTACTTGTCCTCTTGTTAGCGAAGTTCCAGGTGTGAGAGATTGTGACACCACCTTACCAAATCCTTTCATCTTCACAATTAACCCTTTACTCTCGAGAATATAGACTGCATCTTTGGCATTCATTCCAAGCACATTTGGCACTTTTCCGTCTAGTTTTAATTTACTCGAAATAATTACCTTTCCTTTGGTGGTATCAGCTCCTTGCCAATCGCCTAAAGATTGTATTGCGTATGGCAAGCCTAATTTTTGAGCTACCGAAATAATATCTTTGGAATATCCTGTTTTAAACTGTGGTAAATCTTTTGATTTGACTCCTTCGTTTACTGCCTTGTGGTATTTTAAAGAGGACGCGTACACCTTGTTAGCTACTTCGGCAAATACAGTTCCTGCAGCTTCCGCACCATAATATGCAATTGCTGGATTTGGTTTTGAAATCACTACAATACAACTGTATATTGGGTTATCCGCTGGAAAGTATCCAACAAAAGAAGCCTGATAAGAGCTATTGGACTCATTTTCTCCGTATTGACCTTTGTCCCCTTGTATTTCGGCTGTACCTGTTTTACCTGCAATTTTAAACATGGAACTTATTAGTTGCTTACCTGTACCGTTTGTCATTACCCCTTTCATGCATTCCTGCATAATTTTTACGGTTTTATCAGAACATACTTTTTCACGCAACACCACTGGGTTAAAAGTTTGAATGGTAGCACCTCCCCTTCTTATTTCTTGGACAAAAAGCGGACGTACAAGCTTGCCATTATTTGCTATCGCATTATATAAGGATAAGGTCTGTAAAGGCGTTTGCAGCACACTATATCCAATAGACATCCAAGGCAATGAGATTGCGTTCCAAGCATCCGTTCCTGGTTTTGGAAACACAGGATTCGCTTCACCTTTCAGGTCAATACCGAGAGGTTCAGTTACACCAAATTGTTTGAGTTTATCCAAGAATCGTTGCGGCTCATTTCGATACGCATTATGTATAATTTGAGAAATAACATTCGAAGACTTTTCAAAAGCCTGTTGGATGGTTATTTGACCGTAACCATTTCCGTGATTCGAGTCTTTAAGTTTATGGCCTGCTGCGAAATTATAGGTTCCGACCGCATTCACTTTGTCGGTAATGTTAAATTTCCCATCTTCCAATCCCGCCATTAGAGAGGCCAGTTTCATTGTGGAACCAGGCACTTCTCCTTGAGCTAATGCATAGTTGAACTCGTCTGCACATGTGCCATTTGATTTTCTTTTTAAGTTGGCGATGGCGCGCACGTAACCGGTTTTGACTTCCATTACAACAACACAACCATGATCTGCCTCTAATGCCAAAACTTGTCGATAAAGTTCTGAATGCGCCACTTCTTGAATCTCTTTATCTATGGTAGTTACAACATCGGCCCCTTCAACAGCATCTTTGGTAACCTGACCGATTTTTTTCCATCCTGTCGCAAAACGCTGCTCGACCTCTTCCCCTGGTTCTCCTTTCAGGTAATTAAAATAAGCTCCATAAATTCCAATCATACGGTCATCACCCAAGGTTCTTGTCAACATTGGATTATAAGGTTTTTCAATTTTCACGTGCTCAACATCATCAATTAAACCACCTTTGAAGCGACCTAATTTAAAGATGGGTAATTTTCGTAATTTCAATCGCTGATCATTGGTAACAGCCTTACGAATCAGAACACTTCGACTGCCTTCATTTCTTGCCTTGAGAATTAAATCCACATAATGCGCTTCGTTTTCTTGTGGATACATTTTATGAAGTGCTTGTCCAAGTTCATTAAGGTCTTTATCGAATACCTTTTGATCTACAACGGTTGGATCCATGTAGATATCATAATAGGTAACATGAGTTAGTAAGGTATTGTAATTTCTATCTAGGATTTCTCCCTTTCTGGCTGGTCGCTCCACAGTACGGTATGGGATTTTGTCATCAGAACTTGAAAACACATTCGACCTACCCTCCATTTGTAAGGAAACCGTTTTATACAAAACAATTAGCATGAGCACAATAAAACCAAAGTAGATGGTATATGCACGGTAATAAAGAAAATTCTTGTCCTGACTCATGGTTTAACTCGAATTACTTTGGTGGCATTTTTAGTTTCTTTAAGACCAGTTGAATCCAACTTTTCTACTAAACTTATTCTTCTCGTTTCCGCCTCTAATTTTGATTTAAGTTCCACATATTCAGCAGCACTTTGATCAAGATCGCGTTGAGCTTTTACAATATCCTTTCCTACTTCTTTACCGTAATATCCTTTTGCGATAAGCAGAATTAACAGAAACATTAAGAAGAACAGAAAACTCAAGTTATTCAAAAAGAATTCTTTAGTAAGAAAATCCCCATTTAAGATTTGCGTGAACGCATTTACCTTCTTTGGGTTTTTGTTAACAGATTTAGGAGCATTGTTTTTCTTCTCTGCTTTTTTAGCAGGCTCCTTATCATCAGGCAGATTGTATACTATGTAGTCATTATCTGTCATCTCTTCTCTGCAATTCTTAATTTAGCGCTACGCGAACGCGAGTTTTGTTGAATCTCATTTTCATCAGCCACAATAGGATGGCGAGTAATTTCATTAAAAGGCTTCAGTACATTTCCAAAAAAATCCTTTTCGATATTTCCATCAAACGAACCGCGTTTCATGAAGTTTTTGACAAGTCTATCTTCTAAAGAATGATACGACATTACGACCAATCTACCTCCTGGTTTAAGCAATTCAGCAGCTTGTTCGAGCATTGATTTTAGCACTTCCAATTCTTGATTAACCTCAATTCGAATCGCCTGAAAAACCTGTGCGTAGAACTTATGATCTTTAAACTTTGGCGCAAATCGTCGTAACGCCTCCATTAATTCAACTGTGGTTTCTATTGGAGTATCTGCTCGCTTGGAAATGATTGTTGCCGCCATAGCGCGGGAAGAAGGCAATTCACCATATACTTTAAAAATTTGAGTTAACTGCTCTTCTTCATACTGGTTTACCACTTCATAGGCAGATAATTTTGCTTGCTGATTCATTCGCATATCTAAGCGCGCATTTTCACGGATGCTAAATCCTCTTGCAGGCTCATCAAATTGATAAGAAGAAACACCAAGATCAGCCAACAATCCATCGATTGCCAGAACATTATGAAGTTTCAAATGATTTTTTAAATAGCTAAAATTCGCAGGAATTAACTGGAAATTTGGTGCTTCCCATACATTTTGCTGAGCAGCTTGATCCTGATCAAACGCGAAGAGTTTTCCTTGATTTCCTAAAGCATTAAAAATAGCCTTGGAATGCCCACCACCTCCAAAGGTAACATCTACATATATACCGTCTGGATTAATATTCAACCCATCGATACACTCATTAAAGAGCACTGGTATGTGGTAAGCCGTATTATTCTCCATTGTCCAAATCACCCATTACTTCATCCGCCAAATCAGCGAAATCAGCCATGTTTCCTTCGATCATTTCGAAGTATTTGGATTTGTCCCAGATTTCAATTCTGTCATTGTATGCAATAAGCATAACCTCTGACTCAAGGCCCACCCGCTCCATTAGCGCAACAGGTATTAACACCCTGCCTGCATTATCCAATGTCACCTGTTTTGCCCCTTGGTGAAATAAGCGGTAGAACATCCTGTTCTTCGGTTTGAATAAGTTCATTTTCGAAAGCTTGTCGCTTATTCGCTCCCAATCTGGAAGAGGAAACAAAGTCAAACACTCTTCAAATCCTTTATTCAACATGAAATCTCGCTGAGACGACGTAGGAAGCTGCTTCCTTAATCCAGAAGGAAATAAAAACCGACCCTTTTCGTCAAGTTTTACTTCAAATTCTCCTACTAATCCTGCCATAGCTTAAATAATGGGTAAAATTAATGGAATAATTACCACTTTTTACCACTTGATTTTAAATTGTTGATAACTTCTAACGTTTAGCAAATATATTGGTTTCAATTGAGAATAAAAAATACGTCTAATTCCTTTATTTTATTTGACTTTTTTAATTATAGTGGGAGTTTGTGGGAACTTTTTAACACGTAATTCACAATGTACGTTTACAAGTTTTAAAATGCTTAGAAATGTTGCCACTCAATTGACTTAATTTTGACGCATGACCAACGCCCTTAAAAGCTGGATTCTATTGATTATCCTTTCCATCATCTGGGGAAGCTCATTTATATTGATGAAAAAAGGCATGTATGGCAGTAATGGCGAGCCAATTTTTAGTGCTCCTCAAGTTGGATCACTTCGCATGCTGATTGCTTCAAGTGTTTTATTACCCTGGGCAATCAAGGGATGGCAATCGCTCCAATCGAAGAAAGACATTCTTTATTTCTCCATTGTGGGAACTTGTGGAAGTTTCTTGCCTGCGTTTTTATTTACGTTTGCAGAAACAGGTATCACATCTGGCCTCGCAGGTATGCTAAATAGTTTCACGCCTATTTTCACTATTCTTCTCGGATTACTAATTTTTCAGCAACGACTAAATTCTTATCAATATATTGGAGTAAGTATCGGCACTGTTGGAATTATTTTACTTGTTTTGTCTGGAAAACAAAGTTCACTTTCAGGCGATACCACGCATATTCTTGCTGTAATTGCAGCAACTCTATTGTACGCCATAAGCCTGAGTACCATAAAATACAAATTACAACACTACAGCTCCATGCAAGTCACAAGCATTTCTTTGTCTTTGATTTGGATACCTGCTTTTTTAATTGTTTTATTTATGGACACACCAACGGTGATATTAGAAAATGACCTAGCTTCTGATGGACTGTGTGCCATAATCGTTCTCGCTTTATTTGGAACAGCTATCGCCACAATTCTCTTCAATGCTACTATTCGTTTATCATCGGCATTGTTCGCAAGTAGTGTGACATACTTAATGCCCATCGTTTCGGTTTTGATTGGTTGGCGTTTTGGCGAAGTTATTACAGCAGCGCAAATTGGCTCTATGTTTATCATTCTCTTGGGTATTCTTTTGGCTAATTTACCGGGTTTACTTAAGCTAAAATCAAGTAAATAAAATACTATCTTTCTAAACAGAAATAATTCGTGTAATTTAGTTTGCTGAATAAGGATAATATCGTATCTTTGCAATCCTAAATTTAAAAATTAGCTATATGTACGCAATTGTAGAGATAGCAGGGCAGCAGTTCAAAGTGCAAAAAGACCAAAAGGTATTTGTACACAGATTATCAGCTGAAACTGGTTCTAAAGTAGAATTTGATCGAGTTTTATTAGTTGATAACGGTGGTAAAATTTCAGTTGGCGCCCCAGCTATAGAAGGTGCAAAAGTCACCGCAGAAGTCCTTGACCATGTGAAAGGAGATAAAGTAATCGTTTTCAAAAAGAAAAGAAGAAAAGGTTACCAAAAAAGCAACGGTCACCGTCAACAGTTTACGGCGATCAGTATTAAAGATATTAAAGCATAATCTCGCTTAGCGAATAAAAACATAAGACGATGGCACACAAAAAAGGAGTTGGTAGTTCGAAAAACGGTCGTGAATCCCATAGCAAACGTTTGGGTGTGAAAATTTTTGGAGGACAAGCAGCTATTGCTGGAAACATTATTGTTCGTCAGAGAGGCACACAACATCATCCTGGGAATAATGTAGGCATTGGTAAAGATCATACATTATTTGCATTAACGGATGGTTTAGTAGAATTCCGTAAGAAAAAAGACAATCGTTCATTTGTTTCTGTTGTTCCGTTTGAAAAAGGAGCCGAAGCATAATTGAATCCATATTGGTTAGAAAGCTGTTCGAAAGAGCAGCTTTTTTTTTGCCGTAACTTAAATTCCTAAGGTTTATCTTAATCAATAGAATACAATAAGTTTCCATTCGCTAAATACAATAACAAAATATCTCTATTAAATTTGTCGCATGACTTCACTTTCCAAAAAACAGCGCTATGCATTTTCCACCTTGACAGGCCTGTTACTTACGATCTCGTTTCCATTTAGTGGAAGTTTAATGCCGCTCATCTTCATTGCTTGGATACCCTTACTACTAGTTGAAAATAAGTTATCGGAGAATTCAAAAAGTGGGCGACATGTATTCGTTCATGCCTATTGGAGTTTTTTTATTTACAATTTGGGAAGCACCTGGTGGATTTGGAATTCTACTTCTGTTGGAGGAGTTTTAGCATTTGTTTTCAACTCCTTACTCATGGCCTTGGCCTTTCTTCTTTTTCATTTTTTGCGTAAACGAAGTGCTTCAGCCTATGATTTTTTATTTTTTCCAATTGTTTGGGTTGCCTTTGAATATTGTCATTTCAATTGGGAATTGTCTTGGCCATGGCTTACCATGGGAAATGTTTTTTCAGAATTACCCAATTGGATTCAATGGTACGAATTCACTGGGGTATTAGGAGGAAGTCTCTGGATACTCTTAATTAATGCTTTGTTATTGAAATTATTCCTTAAGTGGAAAACGACAAAT
>JACCEA010206233.1_pt1 | contig 36839 bp, 34 predicted proteins | sample 7449851 | NCBI WGS metagenome assembly JACCEA01 (sample SAMN15323453, study PRJNA562643) | freshwater metagenome | isolation source: river surface water | place: USA:Blue River Watershed | collected 2017-08-18 | reverse complement strand
CTCTCGTATTTCTGAAGTTGTTGAAACGATATCTCTAAATCATGCGATAGAGAATATTGGCTAATGTTTAAAATTTTTCTTCTAAGCCTAACTCTACTGCCAATATGACGATCAATTTTATTCATAATCGTAATAAATTGTTGTGTTAAAAAATTTTGCAGATAAAATGAACACTGTTCAATTACCTATTAACTAAACAGTGTAAAATTAAATGGCAAGAAGAAATGATCACACCAAAAATGAGATTAGAGAAATGGTAATCAGAACCGGCTCTGATTTAATTGATAAATCTGGTTTTTCTGGATTTAGCACTCGTCAAATTGCTAAAGAAATCGGATACACTGTTGGAACTTTGTACAATGTTTTTGACAGCTATGACGATATAGTTTTTCACATCAATGCGACAACATTGGATGATATGAAAGGTTTCATGAAAGGAAATTTGGAACCGAATTTGCAAAACTCTGCTGCGATTAAACAATTAGCTCATCTTTACATGGAATTCGCCAGCCAGAATTATAATAGATGGAGCGCACTATTTGAGTATAGCATTCCAGAAGAATTGCAGCTACCTGAATTTTACAACAAAAAAATAGATGAGCTTTTTGCTATAATTAAAGACGTTCTGAAATGTTTTATCAAAGATGATTCAGTATGTTTAAAACATGCCAAGATAATATGGGCAAGCATTCACGGCATCTGTATTTTGAGTTTAACCAAAAAACTGAATGTTGCAGGACTAAATTCTGTTGAAGAACTAACAAATCAGTTAGTAGATAATTACTTACGAGGCATAGATAAATGATTCGTAAACTTTTACTGATACTAGGCCTTAATTTATCTATTCTATCCTCAAAAGCTGATGCTGAAGTTTTAGAGCAAAAAGGTGATTATGTCATAATTTTACACGGAATCGCTAGATCGAGTAAGCATATGGAATCTCTGGCTCATAACTTGGAAAAAGAAGGCTTTCAAGTAATTAACTTAGATTACCCATCAACATCACACAACATAGAAGACCTAACCGATATAATTCATAAAGAAATTTCTTCGAGAATCATATCGAATAAGAAGATGCATTTCGTTGGTTATTCAATGGGCGGCTTGATGGTTCGCGCCCTAATTCACAAATACGAATATTCAAATCTTGGCAAAGTTGTTCAATTAGCTCCACCCAACCAAGGTAGCGAAATTGCTGACTTGTTAAAGAATTTTTGGCCTTACAAAAAAATATACGGCCCAGCTGGGCAGCAGCTAATCACCGATCAGTCTTCAATTAAACATCTTCTTGGTGACGTCACTTACGATCTCGGGGTTATTGCTGGAGACACGGCAATTGATCCAATATGCTGGAGCATAATTCCAGGAAAGAACGATGGAAAAGTATCAATTGAACGCACCAAGCTAAAAGGCATGAAAGATCACATTGTTGTCAGCGCATCTCATACTTTTTTTCCGTCAAATAAAGAAGTGCAGAACCAAACTATTCAATTCCTTAAAAAAGGTATTTTTATTCACCAATTATGACCAATAAACTAATAAAAATATTTCTGATTATTTGTATCTTTGTGAATACATCATGTATTCCAGAGTTTTCGGAAAAACTTCATCCAAACTTCACTAAACATTTATGGGAAAATAAAACTGAATCAGAAGAAGTAACAAATATTTTAATATCGGAAGATGGTAAAAATGTAATAATGATTGGGGAAAAATATCATTATATCTTCAATGACGAATCTAGAATAATTCAGGAACTTCTGAATAAAAAAAGTGAATTAAATCCAACGGTAATTGATCAAAGCGATTCATCAAAAAAAGAACATCAAATCTTCTATATAAAAACAGATCAAACTGTCACAACGACAATAAAAATTAGAACCGATTATGATGATAAAAAAGAAATTCCTACCTTTCTAAATAAGGCCGGATTTGAGAAAAAGACTATTACCGAGCAGATAAAAAATAAGAAAGGTGAAAAACTTTACCTAGAGGGTGAACTTAGAATTACAGGTAAAATATATCGTCCCGATCCCAATGTTAATTACGATCAAATTCCATCAAAGCTTAACAAAAGATATAGTGTAACGCTGAAATATGAGCATGGATTTATAAAGAAAGCATACTCTGTGCCACTAACCCCAATTACATGGACAGCAGACATGGCCTATCCATTTATTTTGATAGGAACAGTCGTGGTAGTCTTTGCAGCTGCAGCATTAGTTATAACAACGGTCGGATTGGGTTATTTGGGAATGAAAGGAATTGAGTGCAAAGTATCAAGTAATTGTAAGCCAAATATTAAACAAACACATACTAAAAATGTCTCAAACTAATCTCCTGAAGTCACAAAGATTTCTTCCTCTTTTTATCACCCAATTTTTCGGAGCTTTTAACGACAATGTTTTCAAAAATGCCTTTCTGATTTGGTTTACTTACGATGTTGCAACCAAACTGAATATGGATGCACAATTGATGGTCACAATCGCTTCGGGATTATTCGTTCTACCTTTCTTTCTTTTTTCTGCACTTGCCGGACAAATTGCCGACAAATTCGAAAAATCAAAAATTGTTCGCATCATAAAAATTGCTGAAATCGTGATCATGATTTTTGCTTTTGTTGGGTTTTATTTCGAAAATATTTACCTGCTTTTGCTGTTGGTATTTTTGATGGGAGTTCATTCCACTTTCTTTGGTCCAATCAAATACAGCCTTCTTCCTGAAACTTTAAAAGACCATGAATTAGTAAGTGGAAATGCACTTATTGAAGGCGGAACTTTTTTAGCAATTTTGCTCGGAACAATTCTTGGTGGCGTTGTAATCAGATCACAAAGCGGTATCGAAATTATTTGTGCTGCAGTCGTGTTTTTTGCAGTGATTGGCTATATAGCGAGTTGCTTCATTCCCAAAACTCCAATTTCTGATTCTAGTTTAAAAATCGGATTCAATATCTTCTCACAAACTTGGAAAATTATCGGCTTCGCCAAAAAAGAAAACACGGTTTGGCTTTCAATAATTGGCATCTCATGGTTTTGGTTTATTGGTCTCACATTTCTTTCACAATTTCCAATCTACACCAAAAATATCATCAATGGCGATGAATTTATCGTCACACTTTTTCTGTCAATTTTCTCAATTGGCATCGGGGTTGGCTCTGTAATGTGCAACAAATTACTTAAAGGACAAATTAACGGAAAACTTGTGCCGCTTGGCTCAATTGGAATTTCGATAGGAATTTTATTTTTCTGTTTCGCCAGCAATATTTATCAAACGCCTGAAAATATAATCAGCCTTGGCGAATTTTTCGCAATCAGCTTCGCCAGCTATTTAATAGTTTTAAGCTTGCTCGTCATCGCAATATTTTCCGGCATCTACATCGTGCCACTTTACGCCATCATGCAGCACCGATCAGACAACAAATTTCTCTCACGAATCGTTGCCGCAAATAACGTTCTAAACGCTTTGTTTATGGTCGCCTCAAGCTTTGTAATTGTTGGCCTTATCGCGCTACAACTAACTCTGATCCAAATCTTCCTAATACTTGGAATTTTCAACATTTTCGTCTTTTTCTTCATCCGTAAAATTGTTAACCAAAACTTAAAATACCATGTTTAAAAACTTACTTCGCCTTACTTTAACAAAACTTTACAAAGTCGAAATCAAAGGTTTAGAAAATTACCAAAAAGCCGGAAATCGCGTTTTGATTGTTGCTAATCACTTGTCATTTTTGGATGCAATTTTGTTGGCCGTGTTTCTGCCAAATCGCCCAATGTTTGCGGTTAACACTTTCATTTCTAGACAATGGTGGATGAAACCATTTCTTGCACTGGCTGAAACTTTTGCCCTTGATCCAACCAATCCGATGGCGGTTAAAAGCCTGATCAACGAAATCAAAAAAGATAAAAGATGCGTAATTTTTCCCGAAGGAAGAATCACCGTCACTGGCTCATTAATGAAAATTTACGAAGGCCCCGGCATGATTGCTGACAAATCTGACGCAATGATTTTGCCAGTTCGTCTTGATGGCGCGCAGTTTTCACCTTTTTCGCGTTTGAAAGGTCGCGTTAAAATTCACTTTTTTCCTAAAATTACGATTACAATTTTAGCGCCGCAAAAATTTGAAGTGGCGAAAGAAATTACAGGTCGTGATCGTCGCGCAGCAAATGCTGACAAGCTTTATGACATTATGACAGAAATGTTGTTTGAAAGCTCTGATTACAAAAAAACCTTGTTCTCTTCGCTTTTAGATGCTGCAAAAATTCACGGAAAAAATCATGAAATTATCGTTGATGTTGAGCGCAAACCACTTTCCTACAAACAACTAATCACTCGCAGCTTTATTCTTGGAAAGCAAATCGCAAAAGAAACTTCAGAAGGTGAATATGTTGGTTTTATGCTGCCAAATATGAACACCAGCATCGCGACATTTTTTGCAATGCAATCGGCAAATCGCGTGCCAGCGATGATCAATTTCTCAACTGGTGGTGCGAATTTTATCGCTGCTTGCCAAGTTGCCAAAATCAAAACCATTTTTACCGCTAAAAAATTTATCGAAGGCGCGAAGTTACAGAAACTTGTTGAAGCAGCGGAAAATGAAAAAATCAGAGTAATTTATCTCGAAGACGTTGCCAAAAAAATCGGAATTTCAGACAAAATTTGCGGCCTTCTTAAAGCATGTTTTGCCGAAAAATTTTATCACAAAGTTTCTCCTGAAAATCCTGCCGTCATTCTGTTTACTTCTGGTTCGGAAGGTACGCCAAAAGGCGTGGTTTTGAGTCACAAAAATATTCAGGCCAATCGTTTTCAACTTGCTTCACGTGTTGATTTTTCAAGCAAAGATACAGTCTTCAACGCCTTGCCAATTTTCCATTCTTTTGGTTTAACTGGTGGAACTTTGCTACCGATTTTATCTGGTATCAAAACCTTCTTTTATCCATCTCCGCTTCATTATCGCATTGTGCCAGAATTGGTTTACGACACCAATGCCACAATTATGTTTGGCACTAACACTTTCCTCTCAAATTACGCCCGTTTTGCCAACGCTTACGATTTTTATTCGATTCGTTATGTCTTTGCAGGAGCTGAAAAACTCGACGAAGAAACACGCAAAATTTGGTCAGAAAAATTCGGTGTTAGAATTTTTGAAGGCTACGGCGCAACTGAAACTGCACCAGCACTTTCAACCAACACGCCGATGCACAACAAACCGGGAACCGTTGGCAGATTAATGCCCGCAATTAAATTCAAACTTGAAGAGATTCCAGGAATTACCGATGGCAAAAAACTTTTGGTGAGCGGACCAAATATTATGAAAGGATATTTGTTATCCTCAAATCCCGGAGTGATCACACCGACTCAAGATTGCTGGTACGACACTGGCGACATCGTAGCAATTGATGAAAAAGGCTATATCTCGATCAAAGGACGAGCCAAACGCTTTGCTAAAATTGCCGGAGAAATGGTTTCCCTAACCGCAACCGAAATTCACATCGCTAAATTTGATCCAAAATCAGCGCATGCAATCGTAGCAATTCCAGATCCTAAAAAAGGTGAGCAATTAATTTTGATGACAACCAGCCGAACCTTAAAACGTGCTGATATTTCAACTTACTTCAAAGAAAATCAAATCACCGAATTGTCGGTCCCAAAAGAAATAATAGTGGTGGAAAATCTGCCGTTGCTTGGAACTGGAAAGATTGATTATGTGAAAGTAAAAGAACTAACAAGCCGAACATCCTCTTAATTTAATCAAAAAATATATGCCATTTATCAAAACCCTTTTGATTGCTATTTTAATTACTACCAATCTTGCATCGTGCACTGATGCGCTTTGGCAAAAGAGCTATTACAGCGAAACCTTTAAAAATTTCCTGATTACTAAGGATGGGCAAAGAATCGTTCTTTTAGGAAAGAAGTATCACTACATTTTTGACGATAAATCCGACACAATAAAAAAACTGTTGTCTTGGGAAAGTAGGTCAAAGCTAGAGATGGAGATTGATGGTTTTTTGGTAAATAACACAATTGATGTAAATGCTTCCGTAACCGTAAAAGCAAATTCTTCAGTCAAGTTAAGTGATCAGGAGAAAGGTTTTCTTAAGGACTTAGGCTTTACAAAAGCTCGTTCAAATGATACTGTTCTTAAGAAAAAGATCAATCTTGTAGGTACAAGATATTTACCAAAATCAGGTGTGAATTATGATAAATCATCTTCGTTCAGCAAAGAATACCGAGTAAGTATTGAGCAAAGTAGCTTTGGCGATAAGACTATAAAAATTGCCTTTACTCCTGTTGCCTTAGCCACTGATGGAGTGTTAATGGTGGCTGGCGTTACTATGATGACGGTAGTAATAACCACACGCATAGTATCTTGTACTGCAATGGGTTTAAGACTGAAAGACTGTCACTAAAGCTCTTTGGAAGTGATACAGTGCTTCAGTAACTCATTAAAACTGCGAAGCATTGTTTCTGTAAATTCCTTTGAATCTTTACATTTCTCTATTGTATCTCCCACAACTACATCACAATTAAAAGGCACAAACAAAGCTTCGCCACGAGGTAAGGCTTTTCCAAGTCCACGCATAACAACAGGAATAATTTCTATATCACTCCGGTCTTTTGTCAGATAAAAAATACCTTTCTTGATTTTGCCAATTTGTTCAGGATTTCCTCTGCTACCTTCAGGAAAAATTATCAAAATATCTCCGTTATCCAGAGCTTTGTTACAGCCACTAAAAAGATTTTCCAGATCTTTGCTGCCACTTCTATCCAAAGGAATTATGCCGATGATTTTTTGTGAGAACCATGATCTAAATTTTCCTGATAAAAAATAATCTGCTGCTGCAACGGGTCTTATTTTATGAATTTGTGAAAGTGGATAAAGGCTCATCAATACCATCGTGTCCAGATGACTGTTATGGTTTGCAGCGAGGATTGCTGGACCTTTGTTTGGAAGCTTTTCGCGGCCACGAATATTTAGCCCCAATATTATGAAAGTTAGAGGTTTGACAATAAGCGCAAAAAATAAAATTTTTAAGACTCTTTCCATATCTAATAAGAAAAATAATAAATCATGTGAAAGAAAAGCGGAGCTGTGTACATCAAGCTATCTATGCGATCTAAAATTCCACCATGCCCGGGTATCAAATTGCCGCTATCCTTAATCTCTAAATCACGCTTTACTGAAGAAATAACAACATCACCAAAGAATCCAGAAACGCTAATTATGAAACCAAATATCAGGCCAAGTTCAAATGTTAATGGCGTTAACAATGGAGCAGCAAAACCAGAGCAAATTGTGATTGTCATTACTGCGCCCAAAAAGCCTTCCCAAGTTTTATTCGGGCTAACTTTTGGGATTATTTTATTTCGACCAAACAATTTGCCCCAGATATATTGAGAAACATCGTTAAACTGAGTTATAAAGAGCAGAAATAAAACCAGTCCAATACTTCCTGCAGCATCATTTTTAACTGGCAGAGTAAGAAGATAGGCAATGTGGCTAATACAAAAAACCGTTAACATCAAAGCCCATTGAATAGTGGCTGCTGATTTTATGAAGCCTTGATTCTGGCCAATCAAAACCATTCTGATTGGTAAAAATAAAAACATATAAACCGGGATGAAAATTATGAACATTCCATACCAGCCAATATAAACGAAGTAATATTGCACAGGTATTGCAAGATAAGCCCAAAATAAAACTCTGCGGTCAGCTTGTCTGAGAGATGCAATTGAACAAAATTCCTTCAAAGCCAAAAAGCTCAGAAAACCAAAAAATATCACCGATGACTTTTTGCCCATGGCTAACGCAGCAAAAATTAAGGCAATCATCCACCACCATGATTTTATGCGCTGCCTAAGATTTGAATAGTCACGATTTGGGTTTTTTACTTTTAGCGCAATACTGATTGCTGATGCGACAATCAAAAGCATCAAAACAAATAGCATTGCCAGCAACGAGTTGTTAGGAAGGTTATACATGGTTCTTATTTTCTAAAAAATTATAGGCCGCAACTGTTCTGCGGTAAATTGTAATCATAGAGCCAAAAATAATTATTATCAGCGCAACGAAAATAAAAAATCCGCTATTCTCAATGATTGTTAACAGACAGGAAATTGTCATAACTGCCATTCTATGTTGTTTAGCCATCGGTCCCGTAAAGTTAGTAGGAGCACCAATGCTTGTTGCTAAAGTTCTGATGTAAGCTGTCATTACAGCCATTAATGCAGCACACCAACCAAGAATCGCGCACCAACTAAAAAAATTTACAGCATAACCAGCTGCTATTAATATCAGAGAATCAGCAATTCGATCTGGAATGTCGTTGAATAATTCTCCGGATAAACTTTTCTTACCACCTTCAACAGCAACCATCCCATCAAACAAATTGCACAAGAGGCGCAACTGTAGGAATATCGCAGCAGCTAGTGGAAAAAACCAATTTTGACCGGATGATAAAACTAAAAAAATTGCAGCAAATGCAGCAAAAATAATGCTGAAAATTGATATCTGATTTGGAGTTATATTTCTCTTGCTTAAAAATGAGGCAAACTCTCTTGCAAGCTTTGTATCGCGTACTTTCAGTGGTCTTCTATTATTTAAACTTGTCATGGTTAATTTTTTCTAGTTTTGCAGTTACAAAAAAACAAAAGATGGTGGCAACAGATACGGGAGGAGCAATTGTGTAAAAGATATTTTTGGTACCAACAAGAAAGTGAATTGCCGTTAGTGATGATGTTGTAATTAGAATTGTTGCAGCGGTAGGTAAAAAGAATCTGGTCGGAGACAAAACTAAAAAATTAAAAATTTTAGTTACGCATTTTATCAAAAATATCGTAATAATAAAACTCGCCAACCCTTGAACCAAGGCGGATTTGATATTTTGATTAATAAAATAAGCCCAACTTCCCCAGAGTAGAAATGCAAAAAACGCGGACAATATGTTAAAAAGATATTTGGTTTTGTTGTTACCCATCTGTTTAAGAAATTTAATTAACACTCCACTCATAATAGAGTATTTATTCCAACAATTCAATCAACGCTTGGTAGAGTTGTTGGCGAATAAGATCAAATTGTCATCACACCACACAAAATCCACCAAACCCAAAACCCACACCACAAATGAGTCGTCATTTATTCATTTTACTGAACTATTTTTATGATAAGGACTTTTAGATAATTCCTCCAAGATTTTAGTCAGTTCCGATTTCAAGATATTTTTTATCTCAAAAATATTAGTTTTACCAACTAGCTGTGGAGCGATGTGATCTGGCATGTTAAGAAAGCGATCTCTTATTCTTCTTCCAGCGGTAAAGGCTTGTGTTTTGACCTCCTGAATCGGGATGAGTTTTCCTGATTCTCTTTCAAACTGAAGCTGGGTTAATTTGGCGTTGTATTCTTCCCTGATAGCGCGGCTGCGGTGATAGGATATTTTGTCATCACTGCTATTATCTGCTGAATTTCTTTGTTTGGCTGGGTTGGTGTTTTCAAACCACTCTGCATCAGCGGATTTTGGGTTCAGTTTTTTATTCTTATTCAGTGTAATTCTACCAGCTTTTATAGCCTTTCTGACGGCGACCACGGAAACGTTGCGATGCTCGGCATATTCTTTTATTGAGAGCTCAAGTGCATCTTGTTTTAGCTTGGGTTTTCTTGAGCTTTTGTTTTGTGAGACATTGATTGGCATAGACTAAAGACAATATTTGTTATTAAAAAAGAAACCCAAAAACTAAATCTGACTGTAGAAAAGTCGTGCGGTTGCGCGTTACCCGCGAGAAAAATTTCGTCAAAGTACCTTTTTGTTTTTTGGTTATTCATCGTGTTATGCTATAAAAGCATCCCATACCCATACTATGGGGTGATTTCACCCCCATAGTATATGGGGTTTACAACTACGGAACTTGGTTATGGTGGTTGAGACCAATAAAATCAGAAGTTCCGCACTACAAAACTTAATTTTTTTACTTAAGCGTTTTTGGATAACTGCCGAACTTGGAAACAAGCAGTAAACACAAGGTTCGGTGCAACTTTACAAAATCAAGTTCCGCACCACTTTGTTAATCTGTGCCGAACTTTCTCAGATAAAGGAGTCATAAACAATTTGTTATCACGAAGCCTTGACCAATCTAAGTTCGTCAATTCTGCACCCTGATAAATAGCGAGTTCGGCTTTAAGTTCCGCAATTTGATTTCTGGCAAAAAGCTATTCATTTTCTTCCCCTCTTTCTTCATCTTCATAACTCCAAATCACCTGATCATCAGTGATTTCCATCGTGTTTCCAGTGTTGGGGCATTTAAAATGAGTCGGCAAAACTTCTTGCGGCTCATCATCACCAAAAGGAAATTCCATCCCTTCAACGCAAACGATGCCGAATTTTGAAGTTGAGATTGGAAGCTTAAACTTCACAAAATCGCGGCTATATTTGATGTAACCTTTGGTCGCCAGAATAGAAATTCTTCTGCCAATTGAATCGATATAGCCAAGCCCGCACTTATTCTCAAACTTCTCAGCAAATTGATTGGCAGTGTAAACTCTGCCCGCTGTGGCTTCTGATTTGATCAATTTTATAATCACATCTGATTTGCGATCTCTTTCAGCATCAAGCCTATTGCCATATTCTTTTCTAACTAAACGCTCGGAAAAAAGATTTAACTCAGTCCATTTATTATCGATTTTCTCAACAATTTTTTTTGGAATTGCATTGCCATTTCTCAGCTCAAAATGCAGATGAATTTTTGGCTCATATTCGTTTGGACGATGCAAAAGCAATCCGCTGCTGTAGAAGCTTCTTAAACTGCCAGCGCCGCTAAGTGCTTGGAACGGATCTTCTTCAATATCCTTCTTTCTGATTTTTTTGGTGTGATGACAAAGAATAATTCCTGAATTGCTGTTAATCAAAGCACGCAACTTTTCCACGCGGTTTTGTAAGAAAAACAACATCGAACTATTGTCATTTTCGCTGCCATTTTCGCCTCCGTCAAAAACATTACGAATTGGATCAATGCAGATAATATCTGGTCCGCTATTAGGAAAATCTTGTAAAATGGCTTTGTGCAACGCAGCAATTCCTTCATCATTTAAAATCATGTGAAGTTGCGAAGTGACGATAAGATTTCGTGAGGCTTTAAAAAAAGTTTCGTCAGAGATTTTCAACTTTTCTATGCGTTCGCGTAAGTAGAAATATCCGATTTCAGTTTGCAGATAAAAAATTTTAAGCGGATGTGGCGGCTTCAATCCAAGAAAGCTTCCGCCAGCCGCCATGTGAGTTAGAAAATTTATCAAGAAATCACTCTTACCAACTTTTGGCGCACCTCCAATTACTAACATTCCACCAGGAGTTAAAAGCCTTGGAGCGATAATATCATCAGGCATCGGGCGCTTGTCATTTCTGAATTCTTCAAGCGAATTTCTGGGGATTTTTATTTCGCTGCTTTGTGCTGATTCCAGAAAATTACTAATATCGAAATTCTCTAGCACCGCATCAGCAGCATCCCATTTGGCTGGTTTGTCTTTTGGAGGAATTAAAATTGAAATAAATGAGGCAATGCCAGCAAGATGCGTGGAAACTTTTTTGCCGTAATCTATTCCTGCTGGATCGTTGTCTGGCCAGATAATTACCTCTTTTTCAAAAAGTGGCGACCAATCGGTTTTATTGATTGGAGCATTTGCGCCAAACATTGCGGTTGTTGCAACAAAACCTTTTTCAATAAGTCGATCAGCGGATTTTTCACCTTCAACCAGAATGATTTTTTTGGCATTCAGAATTTGTGGAATGTTGTAAAGTGGCCTTGGATTTGGTGATTTGGCTTTTTTGTTTTTCACATCCCAAACCCGAAATTCTTTGCCGTTTTCGGTGTCGTAACGATAAACACAGGCGATTAATTTTCCCTGCCCATCAAGATAATCCCATTTGGCTGTTGGTTTTCCGAGATCTTTTTGCGAAGCAAAATCAGATATTCGATTTTTTTGAATATGTGAGGGACTGCCAATCCAATCGCCAATATCCAACAGAAGTTCGCCAAATTCTGATTTGCTAAAACCGCGAGCCCGTTCCCATAGGCTAAAAATATCACCACCATCATTTTCAGCGAAATCAAACCATCGGCCTTGATTTTCTCCCTTAAGATCAACAACCAAACTTTTTCCTGCTTCTCCTTTGGTGCTTCCTATGTGAAAGTGGTGGTTATTAACATGACCTTTAGGAAAAAGATAAAAGAGAGCATCTTCAACAGAGTTTAGCAATTGTGCCCTGATTGCCTCTTTATCAATTTTTCTTGGCAGATCTCCCTGATTTTCTGCGCCATTAAAATCTAACATATTTTGAGAATTATCGGTAATTTTTAGGGAATTTCGCGCTATGCTTAATTTCTCGTGATTCCAGCCATTGATCAAAAGACACCTTGGAATAAACTATGACTCTGCCAAATTTTGTTTTCGGTGGCACTCGGTTTCTTCTGTGGCAGTGGTCTACCCTGAGTGTGGAAACACTTTTCCCCAAAAATGCAGCCATTTCTTCTTCGCTATAAAAGCCTGGTGGAGTGGTAATTTTAGTCATTATCACCTCCTATTTTTTCAAATAAGATTGTGCTAATGCCCTGTAAACACAGGGTTATTGCTGGTTTTTTGTTTCGATTTTTCATTCTTGTCCTCACATAATTTTTAATAATGTGGGCAAAAGTTAGAAAATGGGGCGTATAGAAATCGGTATGGCTGGCGTATTAAAACCCGTATTAATTTGACTATACGTCTAGGAAAATAAGGTGAAATCGAGGGTATGCGAACGGTCTTGCAACGAGGTAATGAAGGTAATCGTAGGTAATTTTAGGCAATTACGATTGGAATGAGGGAATATCGGCAGGTTTCGATAAAGATGAGAACAGGGCAAAAAACTTTTATTTCGCCGATAAACGCTTAAGAATTTTGATTGTGAAATTCAGATTGGACAAAAGAGACAATTACGGACACCAGACGGACACCAAATAAAAACTAAATTTTAGAAAATCGTACCAACCCTTGATAGGAGATGGTGGAGCTAACGAGATTCGAACTCGTGACCTCTTGCATGCCATGCAAGCGCGCTACCAACTGCGCTATAGCCCCTTTAAATTATAAAATCAAATTATAAAAATGCTTTGTTACTTTTTCTGCCTTGTTTTTTTCGCTTTAGCTCAGGATAACAGTTCTTTTGTATTTAACTGGTAAATTCCTAAAAAATTGGCACCTTTTTTATTGCGAAAGAAAAATAGAAATGCGAAAATTCCTTTAATTTCTAAGCTTAAAACAATTAATTTTCAATTCATTTCTTCAAAAATCAGATGATTAAAATCACTTTTCCCGACTTCTCAATACGTGAATTTGAGAAAGGAGTCAGCGGTCTTGAAATCGCCAAATCAATTTCAATTTCTTTGGCAAAATCGGCTTTAGCAATTAAGTTAAATGATGAATTGCGTGACTTATCTCACAAAATTGAAACTGATGCAAAAATTGAAATTATCACACCAAAAAGTGGTGCTGACGCTTTAGAAATTATTCGTCACGATGCTGCTCACATTATGGCTGAAGCAGTTAAAGAATTATATCCAGAAACTCAAGTAACTATTGGTCCTGCAATTGAAAATGGCTTTTATTATGACTTTGCTCGTAAAACACCTTTTTCTTTGGAAGATTTAGAGAAAATTGAAAATAAAATGCGTGAAATTGTGAAGCGCAGCGAAGAAATAACACGCGAGGAATTAACAAGAGATGAAGCAGTAAAATTTTTTGAATCAATCGGAGAGAAATATAAAGCAGAAATTATTGCCTCAATTCCAACAAATGAAGCAATTTCACTTTACCGTCAGGGTAAATTTATTGATCTTTGCCGTGGTCCACATGCTCCCAATACTTCACATATAAAACACTTCAAATTAATGAAGTTAGCAGGAGCTTATTGGAGAGGTGATTCAAATAATGAGATGCTTCAACGTGTTTATGGTACAGCATGGGAAAGTGAAGAAAGTTTAAAAAATTATCTTCATATTTTAGAAGAAGCCGCAAAAAGGGATCATCGTAAACTTGGACGAGAAATGGGTTTGTTCCATGTTCAAGAAGAAGCAGTTGGTTCAGTTTTTTGGCATCCTAAAGGCTGGACAATTTTCAGAGAAATTGAAAATTACATTCGCCAAAAACTTGAAAAAAGCGGATATGTTGAAGTAAAAACTCCACAAATGGTTGATAAAATTTTGTGGGAAAAATCAGGTCATTGGGAAAAATTCCGTGAAAATATGTTTGTTGCTGAAAGCGAAGAAAGAACTCTTGCCATCAAACCGATGAATTGTCCATGCCATGTACAAATTTTCAATCAAGAATTAAAATCTTATCGTCAATTGCCACTTCGTATGGCAGAGTTTGGTTCTTGCCATAGAAATGAATCTTCAGGATCACTACACGGAATAATGCGTGTTCGTGGATTTACTCAAGATGATGCTCATATTTTTTGTGAAGAAAATCAAATTAATGAGGAAACCATAAGTTTTTGCAATATACTAAAAGAAGTTTACAACGATTTTGGATTTAAAAAAGTTGATGTAAAATTTTCAACAAGACCAGAAGTTAGAGCTGGATCTAATGAAACTTGGGATAAGGCAGAAGGAGCTTTAGCAGAAGCGGTAAAAAAAGCTGGTCTCAATTATGAAATTCAAGAAGGAGAAGGTGCTTTTTATGGTCCAAAACTTGAGTTTCAACTAACTGATTCAATTGGTAGAAAATGGCAATGTGGTACTTTGCAAGTTGACTTTATTTTACCAGAAAGACTTGATGCAAATTATGTTGCCTCAGACGGTAGCAAGAAAAGACCAGTTATGTTACATCGTGCAATTTTAGGAAGCTTTGAAAGATTTATTGGAATTTTAATTGAAAATTATGCTGGTAAATTTCCTCTTTGGATTGCTCCAACTCAAATTGTTGTTGCAACAATTACTAATGATTCTGATGAATACGCAAAAAAAGTTATCTCTGAATTAAAGACAGCAGGATTTAGAGTTGAAGGCGATTTAGATTCGCAAAAAATTAGTTATAAAATTCGTGAACATTCACTAAAAAAAGTTCCATATATTTTAGCTCTTGGGAAAAAAGAGGCTGAGAATAACTCCGTTTCGGTAAGAAAATTAGGCGAAGAAACCCAGAACACAATGTCTTTAGAATCTTTTATTTTAAAAGCACAAAACGAAGTCAAAAATAAGAATGCCTAAATTTATAATGGATAAAAAAAGCGATCTTTGCTCTAGTCTGTGCTTTTATCTTGCCGCCAATTATTTTTGCGATTTTATTTCAGATCTAGAACATTGACTTAAGACAAATTTTTTTTGAACAAAACGAAGATGTTTTATCAACTACTTTTGTAATAAAAACAATAATACATTTCGTTAAAAAAATTGAAAATTCACTACCCCAAGGATCAATTATTTTTCAATTACCTTTGATTGGATTTCCAGAAGGTTTTGGCTACAGTTTATTGAAAGGCTATTTATATTCAGAAAACTTACGCTGGTCTTATACGGCAATTGACTTTAGAACAAGTTCAAATTGGCAAAAAGAAGTTATAACTCTTGATCCCAATAAATTTATTTACGAATTGAAAAAAGCAGGATTCAGAGGAGTCTATTTAGATAAAGGAGTAATCAACCATATGGCTAGTGAAACAGACAAAGTAAGTTACATGAAAAAATACGCTAAAATTGAGAAAAATTTAAGAAAAATCTCAAAAAACACCATTTACTCTGGTAATCAGATAGTATTTTTTGAAATTTAATAAAAAGCTGCGCAACTAGAAAACTTCAGATGCAAAACTCTTTCAATATACCAAAAACTTAATCAAAACGTTATTTTTCCTTTCTAAATGGAAAAATATCAAAAATTCATTTCTGAATTATAAATTATTTTTTTTCGAAATTTAGAATTTTCTTAACTTCTTTTTTAGCATCAAGATAATAGGATTTATCGCCAGTCATTTGTGTCATTATGAAAGGTACCCATTTTTTAAACAAACATTACCCTTCTAATTTATTAATTTTTACAATTATCAAAGACCTCCAATCTTTAAATTATAAAACCCCTTCTCAAATTTATTTTGAGAATGAAAATAAGAGAAATTTTGTTTGAAAATAAAAAAATTTACTCAAAACTTTTAACAGAATTTTTAGGCTAAAAAGTCTACGGATTTTTTACAGAACTGGTCCTAAAATTGGGGTGCAGCTCTTGTTTTATCAATCACTTTTGTGATAAAAATGTCCTATAGCCCCTAAAATCACCACCACTTCGATGGAAAATTTTTAGGCGATTGTTTTTAGAATTAGGCATTGGCGTAATTATTAAAAACCAATTATTTAATAATTCTAAATTGGAGTAAAATTATGAGTAAAATCAGTATAGCGAAGCTAAGATTTTGGAAATGTTGAAGGAATATAATTACCAAAGACCTCATTCAAGCTTAGGTGGATTGCCACCAAAAATATTTTTAAATCAGCAAAATATTCTTAATATTGATAAGAATAAAAACAAAAATATTGTTGAGGAAATTGTTGGTTAAAAAATTAAAAAGTCTCCACTGAAGTGGCGGCAATTTTGAGGGCTAGGACAAAACTGGTATTAACAATTTTATTTACCACGAATAACTCTGGATAAATATAGAAAATCCCAAATGATTTCACTCAAATCGTTTTGTAGAAAATTTCTCAATTTTTTAAAAATTTTATGCCCAATTTCTCAGACTTCGCAAAGCAGAAACTTCAAGAAAGAAATAATTCTTCTGAGGCGAAATTAGATCTTTCCAAAGTAACCAAAATTTTGCAGGACGATTTGGATCGTCAGATTATTTCGCAAGATAGCGAACTAAGAGAATATTATGATTTTTACAAAGCGCTTGATGATAATAAAAGCTCTTATCAGCAGCAATATGTTGGAGATAATAAAGCCACTAAACAAGGTGAGTTAAGAGATAAAACGCGTAAATTTTTTGGGCAGATAAAAGCAAAATACCCTGCGAATCAAGATGCGATAAATCTGCTAGAGCAAGATTTAACAAAAAAAATTGCTGCAGGTGTAGATGAGCAAGTTGCGTTGGCTGTTCCTTATTTGATGTTGCAGACGATAACTTATTTTGATCAGATCGATAAAATTCAAGATCTTGAAAAAAAGGATCACTTTCTAAGTCAGTTTCCAATGAGAACGGCAGATGAATATGCTTGTGTTGGGGGTTTTTCTGCTCGTCTTAATCCAATATTGATGATGCTTAATGCTGAAAATGTGCATTTAAATTCAGCTCATCAATCGGCGGTTTCTTCATCAAATCTCAATAGAGGAGGCAGCGTTCATCAACAAGCGATGATGAATGCTTTATTTGGAATTAATCTAAAAGATGAACATTATCTTTTGCCGGCAGGAAGATTTACTTCCCAAGAACTGTGGCAAGGCTATTTGAATTATCATGTTAAGTTGCAAGAGCAGTTTTTATCGCAGCAAGAGCAGATAGAAAAAGATGTGACAGATTTAGCGATTCTTTTTGACGAAGGCAAAGATGCTTTAAATTTTTCTAAAAACCTCAAAGAAAAATTTTCTTTAAAAGATACTGATTTCTACAAGTATGACGAAGATTTTATGCCAATCATCGATGATGAAAAAGTTGAGGCAGAGCTAGAAAAAAGAGCCAGCAGTTATTATCCCAAAGGCATAGATCTGCCAATTATTCTTCAAAAAAATTATGCTCCAATTAAAGATTTTAATGATTTTAGGACCGCTGAAATCATAAGAGAGATTTTGCACAATCCCACGCCTTCTCAATCAGAAAATAGCGTAGCACTTAATTATCTTTGGATAATGGCCGTTAAAGAAATTAATAATTCTGGGGACATCTTGGTTTTACCCAAAGCTTCGGAAGCAAATTTACTACAAATGCTTAAAAGCAATGCAAATGATGAAGAAATTAAATCATTCTTTGAAAAGCAAGAGCAGCAATCACTACACGCTCTGGAGCAAATTGCGTCATCTGATAACTCAATCTTATCTCAAGACAAATTAGTTTTAATAAAAGACAAGCTGGTATTTGCGAAGGTTCTGGGCAAAAAAGATTTGTTACTTTACGCTGCAAGAAATGGCTATGTTTCAGCGCTCGATATTCTTTTAGGTGATGATAAAATTGATGTTAATCACGCTAGCGAAAAGGGCGGCACCGCTTTAATGTTTGCCGCAAAAAATGGTCACTTAGAAGTAGTTAAGGAACTTTTAGCATATAAAAACGAAAACGAGAAACTTTTAACAGATGTTAATCAAGCTAACGTAAATGGCCACACCGCTTTAATGATTGCCGCACAAAATGGTCACTCAGAAGTAGTTAAGGAACTTTTAGCATATAAAAACAAGGAATCAGGTAAAAACATTGACGTTAATAAAGCTGACAATGGTGGCCACACCGCTTTAATGCGGGCTGCACACCAAAATCGCTTAGAAGTAGTTAAGGAACTTTTAGCAGATAAAGACATTGACGTTAATAAAGCTAACGTAAATGGCCACACCGCTTTAATGTTTGCCGCCCAAAATGGTCACTTAGAAGTAGTTGATAAGATTGTTAAGAAACTCTGCATAGACGGAGTTGATCCTCGAGATATTTCTTATATCGCAAGAGATCGGCCAAAGATATTTAGGGATGCCAATAAAATTTCTAGTTTTGCCAACCAAATATGCTCTTTCGTTGCAAAAGATCTTAATTTTAGCATGGCTGGTCAGAAAAAAGTCGAGCTGTTAGTTAGGAAATCTTTGTTTGAAGAAATGTTTGCTGACAAAAACAAAGAAAATGTCGATTTCATAACCGATAACTTTACACAAAATGAAGCTGCGAAGAACGTTGCCAGAACAATAACGCAAAATCTTCAATCTTCTGAGGGAGTTATTGAACCTTCAAATAGCAAACTTTCTTTGATTCCTTTTAATGATCCAAAAACTCTAAATACAGAATATGAAGGAATTAAAGATTTGGTCGACTTCCCTATCAAAGAATTCATAAACCAAGTTTTAACACCAAAGCCAAATTCTATTTATATCCAATCTGGAGTCTCACTAAAATCTAGGGAAGTAGGTGGCTCTAGGGACGTGCAAAGTTTGGGCTAATTTTTAGAGTTGGATTTAGGCAAAATTTAGCTGAAAATTCTGCTTGAATGCTCTCTTAAATTTTAATGGATTTTTGGGGAGCATAACCTCTTGATCCCAATAAATTTATTTGCAAATTGAAAAAAGCAGGATTCAGAGGCTTCTATTTAGACAAAGGTTAATCAACAAATAAGAAAAATCTCAAAAAATACCATTTACTCTGGTAATCAGATAGCATTTTTTGAGATTTAATAAAAATCTTTGCAATTAAAAACCTCTTTCTTCCTCTAAAGTCAAAGCAACATCAAAAGCTGTTTGCTCGTCAAGATGGTTTGCTATTATTTGTAAACCCAAAGGTAAATTATCTTTATCAAAACCTACAGGAACAGAAATTGCGGGAACACCGGCTAAATTGACAGGAATTGTAAAAATATCGTTCAAATACATTTTTACTGGATCAGAATTGCCAATTGTTTTAGATTCAGCAATTGAAAAAGCTGCACTTGGAGTTGTTGGAGTCAAAATTGCATCAACTTTTTTGAAAGCCTCTTTAAAATCTTGCAAAATTAAGCGTCTTACTTTTTGCGCCTTTTTATAATAAGCATCAAAATATCCTGCAGAAAGAACATAAGTTCCTGTTAAAATTCTTCTTTTCACCTCGTCGCCAAAAGCAATAGCACGAGTTTTTTCATACATTTCATCAAGCGAAAAACCATCTCCTTCAACTCTGAATCCATAACGTACCCCATCAAATCTTGCTAAATTTGATGAACATTCTGCCGATGCCAGAACATAGTATACTGCACCAGCATAAGAAGTATGAGGAAGAGAAATTTCAATGATTTCAGCACCACGTTTTTTTAAAATTTCTTTGCCTTTATTCCATAGATCAATAATTTCTTGTGACATTCCTTCAACTAAATATTCTTTTGGAATGCCAATTTTTTTGCCTCTAACATCAGAGTTCAGAAGCTTCTCAAATTGTGGAACCGCAACTTCAACAGAAGTAGAATCTTTGCTATCAAAACCAGATATAACTCTTTGTAAAAGAGCTGCATCATAAACATTATTTGCAAAAATTCCTGCTTGATCTAAAGAACTTGCAAAAGCAACCATACCAAAACGAGAACATCTACCATAAGTTGGCTTGATTCCAACAGTGTTAGTAAAAGAGGCCGGTTGTCTGATTGATCCACCTGTATCAGAACCAGTAGCGCCAAGGCAAAGGTTTGCTGCGACTGCCGCAGCTGATCCTCCTGAACTTCCACCGGGAACTAAATTCTCATCAGAATTATCTTTTTTATAAGGATTAATTACCGGACCAAAATAACTATTAGTATTTGCAGACCCCATAGCAAACTCATCCATATTCAGCTTGCCCAAAGTAATTGAACCTGCATCTAAAAGCTTTTGAGTGACGGTTGATTCATAAGTTGGAACAAAATTTTCCAACATTTTAGAGGCACAAGTTGTGCGGATATTTTTTGTACAAAACAAGTCTTTAATTCCAAGAGGTATACCTTCTAAATCTCTTAATTTAGAAGCCGCTATATTTTCATCTGATTTTTTAGCACTTTCTAATGCGATATCAAAAGAGTCAGTAATAAAAGCATTTAGATGACGATTTTGCTCAATATTTTTGATATATGCAGAAGTTACTTCTGTTGCAGAAAAGCTTTTTGTTTTATAGCCTTCAATAACTTGGCGAATTGTAAGTTTTGTAAGTTCCATTTTAAGTAAAATTAAAAATTGAGATAACTTGAATATAGCCAGCTTTTGCAATAACTCAAGTAAGAAAACTACTTAGTTTCAACTGAAATAATTGGCTGATACTTTCTTACCAAAATATAACCCTCATGAAATAAAGTTTTGTAAGAATAAATTTGATCAGAACTTTTATAATAACATTTGAACAAATCTTTAACTTTCTGTGAAGGAGAAGAAACGCTTCTTGCACCTGCATTATTATAATACCAAATTGCATCATAAGTTTCACGATCCGTTGGCAAATGCGTAAAACAGCCAAGCCTTGGAGCAAGATTAGAAGCATCAATACAAGAATTTGAAAATAATATTATTACTAAAAATATCAGTTTTTTCATTTTTTATACCCAATATGAATTGCTGCTGTTCCAAAAGTTAAATTTTTATAAGAAACATCAACAAAACCAGCATCTTCAATCATTTTTTTGAATTGATCTTGTGATGGAAATTTACGAATGCTTTCAACCAAATATTGGTAGGAGTCTTTATCTTTTAAGACTACTTCTCCAATTTTTGGAATTACTTTGAAAGAATATGCATCATAAATTTTTTGTAAAAAATAATCATTAACTTTAGAAAATTCTAAACAAATAAATTTACTATTTGGTTTTAAAACTCTGTAGGCTTCACGAAGAGCAACATCAATATTAGTAAAATTTCTAATACCAAAAGCAATTGTGAAGAAATCAAAAGTTTCATTTTCAAAACAAAGATTTTCACCATCACAACAGGTAAAAGTAAGGTTTTGAAAAAGGTTTAAATCAACAGCTCGCTCTTTACCAACATCAAGCATTTCTTGATTAATATCTACAACGTCAATTGCACATTTAACAGTTTGTGAGTTAGCTTTTTTGGTAATTCTAAAAGCAATATCTCCAGTTCCACCTGCCAAATCGATTACTCTGAAATTTTTACTTTTGTCATTAAAATCAATTTCTTTTACCATTTCATTTTTCCATACTCTATGGACGCCAGCACTCATTAAATCGTTCATCAAATCATATTTTTTTGCAACTGATGAAAAAACTTCTTTGACAAGATTAGATTTTTCTTCACGATTTACTTTTTTAAAACCGAAATCTGTTTCTTTATTTTCCATATTAAATTTATTTGTAATGAAAACTTCTGATTTTAATTTTGAACTGCCAGAAAACTTAATTGCTAACCAGCCTTTTTTCCCGAAGGAAGAAACTAAAATGTTAGTTTATAAAAATGATGAAATTCTAGATTGCAAGATAATCAACTTAATTGATTTTTTGCAAGAAGGAGATGTTTTAGTTTTCAATGACGCCAAAGTTATAAAAGCAAAATTAAGTGCAAAAATATCACGCAATCAAGCAATTATTGACTTCAACTTAGATCAAGAAAATGAAGGAATTTGGAATGCTTTGTGTCGTCCCGCAAAAAAAGTAAAGCAAGGTGATATTTTAGAAATTGCTTCTGATTTTAGTGCTGAAGTTCTGGAAAAAACTGATGATGGATTAATTAAGATTACGTTTAATTGCGATTTTTCTGAACTACAAAAAAAATTGGATAAATTTGGATCAGTTCCCCTTCCACCCTATATAAAAAGAGAAGAAAAAAACTCTCATGATCAAACAAACTATCAAACTATTTATGCAAAAAATGGGGTTGCTGTTGCAGCACCAACAGCAGGACTACATTTTACTCAAAAAATTTTTGATCTTTTAGAGCAAAAAAAAGTTAAAAAAGCTTTTGTTACTTTAAATGTTGGAGCTGGAACTTTTTTACCAGTCAGAAGTGAAAGTATCACTGAACATAAGATGCATAATGAATTTTTTTCCATTTCAAAAGAAACTGCAGAAATTATTAATTCTGCTAAAAAATTAGGAAAAAAAATTGTAGCAGTTGGAACAACATCTTTAAGAGCTCTTGAATCTTCTTGCAATTCGGAAGGATTTATTGAGGAAAATAGTAAAAGCACCAACATTTTTATTTATCCACCTTACAAATTTAAGTCTGTTGATGCTTTAATGACAAATTTTCACTTACCAAAATCAACTTTATTTATGCTGATTTGTGCTTTTGTTGGCAAGGATGAAGGATTTGAAATTTATAATCACGCTATTACAGAAAATTATCGCTTTTATTCTTATGGTGACAGCTCTTTACTGTTTAAGAAGGATTTTAAAGAAAATTAACTTATTCTTACTTAGTACAGGAACAACAAGATGTCATCCTAAGCGCAACTAAAGATCTACGATAAGCTTAAAATCTGACTCCTAAGATCCTTCGGTTACGCTCAGGATGATAATACTTGTCAAGATTGTATAGTGACCTAAAATTTAATAAGAATTTTGTAACCAAGCAGGAACCGTTTTATCAATATCTCTTTTTGGAGCGTCTTCAACTCTTATTAGAGAAGTTCCAGGAGTGTAATTTCCTCTTTTATAATCATCACGATATTTTGTAAGCAAACGTTCCATTTTTCTAGTTTTTCCAACTAAATCTGGCGCATCGCTACTGACAATTTCCATCTCTTCTTGATCTAAATAAAGCTGGATGTAATTGTAAGTTGTATGGTCATCAATGCTTGGCAAATTATTTTCTTTAAAAACAAATTCACGAATTAAGCTTTCACCACGAGAATTACGCCAAGAAATATTAACTCGTCCAAAGAAATCAGATTTACCATCAATATAAAAAGATTGGCTGCGGCTCTCTCCTGGATTTAAAGAAGAAAGTAATAAATTATGCTTTTCAGACCAATTACACCTAATTTCACTAATTTTTTGTGGGCTAGCATTACTTATGTAAACTACAGGACTTTCTGTTTGTTTGCTGCAAGAAAATGCCAATAATGCTATAAAAGTGATGATGGTTTTAACGGACAACCATGAAGAACGAAAAAGAGAAATAGTAACGAATTTTATAATAAAATGTAGAATTTGCGACAGCACCATAAAATTATTGTAAAGTTTGAACTCTAATCAAAGCAGTTTTTGCCACACCATTTCCTGGACAATCAAACAGATTGAGGCGTGATGGCACGCAGGCGGTGTATATTCCACGCGCTTCTGCTTCTAACTTATACTTTATCATCATACGATCCATCATTTTGGTTTTACCATTAATGTCTACAATATCACTGGTTATTATTTCAACGTCATCTTGAGAAAAGTAAAGCTGAGCGTAACTAAAAGCAAATTTATCACTCACGCTTGGTAAATGTTCTTTTCTAAAAACAAGATTCTTTGATAATTTTTCACTTCTAGCGTTATACCAAGAAACCACAACCTCACCAAAGAAATCATCATCAGATTTAATATAAAAACTTTGAGTTCTACTATCTCCAGGACTTAGAGCTGGAAGACTTAAAATATTTTTTAATGCCCATCTAACTTCAATATTTTTTATCATATCCGAACTTGTATTACTAAAATAAATTGTTGGACTTTCTTTTTTAGAAACAGAAGAACAACTTATCAAAATAAAAAACAAAAAATAATAAATTTTTGACATATTTTATTTGTTAGAATTATCCTTAAAAATTTCACGAGTCTTGATTGTTTTGGCAAAACGAGAAAATGCAAATAAAAAACTGTAAATTATTCCATCAAAACCATAAATAAAATAACGACGGACAAAATAAGCTTTTAAAAAAGCAAAAAATGGCGTTAACAAAACTTTAAAAATTGACGGACATTTATTCTTATTAAAACTGTCTTGAGCTTGCATTTGAGAATAAGAATTGATTTTCTCAATCCAATGCGAAAAAGAACGAAAAGATTGATGATAAATTATATTTTCTAACTGACCGATATTATTTTTTGTTTTATCTTTTATCTCAACTGAGTCATGTACTGAACTATCTTTAAATCCAGCATAATCTTTGTTGTATAAACGCAGCTGGTTGTAGTAGTAAGCAAATTTATTTGGTTTTTTTTCAAAACGAAATTTATTAACTATTTTAACACGAAAACCCAAGTAATTTTCTTGTAAATTTTTACTAAAAATATCCGCTATTTCTTGGCATAAATCTTTTGAGACTTCTTCATCAGCATCAATATTTAAAATCCACTTATTACGGCATTCTTTTTCACCAAAAATCTTTTGCAAACCATAACCATTCCACTTATTAAACATAACTTTCGCACCCAAACTTGCCGCAATTTTACAGGTGTCATCTTCACTTCCTGAATCAATAACCAGAATTTCATCGGCAATTTCTTTCACCGCTAAAATCACATCGTTTATTCTATCCGCTTCGTTCTTGGTAATTATAAAAACTGACAATGGTAATTTTTTTGACAAGGCTTAAGTAGAATTTGGTTGAAAAAATTAGTAAAAACTTCATAAATATATATCTATATCACTTTCCTCACGTAATTGCAATTTATTTTCTAAATAAGCCATGAAAAATTCACATAAAATATCTATAATTTTAATTATCTTATGCCTTCTAATTGGGTTCTTTGCTTTGATTATAAACAACTACAAAAATAAAACTTCTCTTAAAGAAACTGAAACACAACAAGTTGAAAGTAACAATACTGAACAAACCTCTCAAGATAAGGTTAGCGAAGCAGTAAATCAGGAATCAAAAAGCTCTGAATCTCAAATTATAAAAAACAGTGAACTTTTAAAACCCCTTTCTTCCGACATAATTTTGGGTGATAAATCAGCGCCTGTTGTGATAATTGAATATTCCTCACTTTCCTGCCCTCACTGCGCTGCATTTCATCACGAGTCTTTTAACAAAATAAAAAATGAATATATCTCAACCAAAAAAGTTCAATTCATTCATCGTGATTTTCCACTAAATCAATCTGCTTTAGCAGCTTCAATGCTTGCTTCTTGTCAAGCTGAAGGTAATCCTGAAAAATATTACATGCTATTAAAAGCATTGTTTAAAACTCAAGATTCTTGGGCTTTTGATCAAAAATTCTTGGAAAAACTACAATCAATTGCTCAACTTGATGGTATGAGTTCTGAAAAATTCAACTCTTGCGTCAATAACCAAAAACTTCAAGAAACTATCTTAAATCACCGTATAGAAGCTTCTAAATCCTTAGAAATTAAATCTACTCCAACTTTTTTCATTAACGGAGAAACTTTAGAAGGCTACACAGACTATGTTACAATCAAAAACTTAATCGATAAAAAACTTTCTCAGAACTAGTTAATGTCTAAAATTGTAATAGAAAATTTAGTAAAATCTTTTGCTGAAAAACAAGTTTTACGAAATGTAAATCTTGAGGTAAAAAAAGGCGAATCTTTGGTTATTCTTGGAGGTTCTGGAAGTGGTAAATCTGTTTTGATAAAGAATATTGCTTGTTTGATGCAACCAACTTCTGGAAGCATAAAAATCGATAACCAAGAAATAACAAACCTTAACCAAAAAAGCCGCGATAAGTTAATGGAAAAATTTGGCTTTCTATTTCAAGGAGGAGCTCTTTTCGATTCATTGCCAATATGGCAAAACGTTTCTTTTCGTTTGCTAAATCAAAGAAAAATTGATAAAAAAGAAGCAAAAGAAATAGCAATTCAAAAACTACAATCTGTGGGTCTGAGCACAAAAACAGCCGACCTTTTTCCTTCTGAATTATCAGGTGGAATGCAAAAAAGAGCTTCTCTTGCACGTGCAATTGCTGTTAATCCAGAAATTATTTTCTTTGACGAACCAACAACTGGTCTTGATCCAATAATGGCAGATGTAATAAATGATCTTATTATAAGCAACTCGAAGCAACTTGGAGCAACAACTGTTACCATCACTCATGATATGGCTTCAGCAAAGAAAATTGCTGATAAAATTGCCATGCTTTATGAAGGTGAAATTATTTGGTTTGGCAATGTTTCTGATATGTATTCTTCAAACAATCCATATCTTGATCAATTTATTCACGGCAGAGCCGAAGGTCCAATTAATTTTTTGGCTAAATAACTATGAAAAAACCACATAAAGCTTTCTCTCTAATTGAACTCTCGATTGTTATTTTAGTTATTTCTATATTTATCGGTGCCGCAGCCAAAACTGGTTCAATTGCAATAAAAAAAATGCGTCTAGAAACCGCAAAATCAGCAACTTTAAGTTCTCCTGTAACATCAATTAGTGATTTGAAACTTTGGGTTGAAACTTCTTTAGATAATTCTACTTCACTTTCAAGCAGCGAGACAGTTGTTGATACTTGGTATGATATAAATCCTCAATCAAAAACAAAACATAATTTGGTATCTCAATCTGCGACAACTTCAAGCTCAACATCTTACGAAAGCTTAGCTATCAACGACTTACCAGCTCTTTACTTTAACAACGAGAATTATTTTAGTGTTACAAAACCAGAAATGCTAACCAACACTAGCTATACCGTTTTTATAGTTGAAAAACCTTCGGCTGGAGTTTATGGATCAGACAGCCCAGCACAGTTGATGGGAAACAATTTAGCAAACTCAAATATAAATTTGGTTTATAATAATCATAGTTTAAGCGACAACTATCACAATAAAATCAGAGCCGTTGCTTTTTCTGGTTTAAGCCATGTTGAATTTACTCACAACTTTAATTTCAACTTCCCTAACATTCACAGCTTAAAGTTTAATCAAACTGACAATAATTATTACTATTGGTTAAATGGTGGATCAAATTATGAAGCTTCAGGAACAAGAGGAACTTCCAGAACAACAAGCTGTAAACCATGCTCTAACACCCAAACAATAGGGGGATATGGTTATCGTGGCTATATTTCTGAAATTATAATTTTTGGAAGAAGCTTAAGTGACACAGAAAGACAAGATGTGGAAAATTATTTAAGCAAAAAATACTCAATCTTAATTAGCTAAATTTTTTTGCTCTTTGATAAACACAAAAAAACTGTTATCCTGAGCGGAAGCGAAGAATCTCAGGAGTTTATAAATTCGAAGTGCATAAAAACTCCTGAGATTCTTCGCTTCCGCTTTGAATTAATAATTTAATTGTGTTTTAGGGGATAATTACCAAAAAAATTAGTGATTTTATTTGGTAACTAAATTTTGCCAAAACAATAAAGTAGAATCGCCTTTTGTGCATGAAGGCGATTTTCTGCCTCATCAAAAACAACAGATGACTTTGAATCAATCACTGAAGCACTAACTTCAAATCCACGATAAGCTGGCAAACAATGTGTAAAAATTGCAGATTTTTTTGCGATCTTCATTAAAGAAGCATTAACTTGATATGGCATCAAAGAATTAATCTTTTTTTGTCTTAAAGCATCGTTTTTTTCTGATTCGTCACCCATTGAAAACCAAGTATCGGAAATAAGGACATCTGCATCTTTAGCTGCTTTTTTTGGATCTTGAATTTGTGAAATTTTAGCACCAGATTTAACGGCTTTTTTAATTTCTTGATCAGAGAAATTAAATTCTTTAGGACAAGATACTACAAGTTCATAATTGAATGCTTTTGCTGCATGTATGTAGGAATTAAGAACATTATTTGCATCACCGAACCAAACCAATTTTTTACCAGCAATTTTACCAAGATGTTCTTCTATTGTCATAATACTTGCAATAATTTGGCAAGGATGCGAAAAATCAGACAAAGCATTGATGACTGGCTTTGTAGAGTTTTGTGCTAACTCAAGAATTGTTGCATGAGCATTTGAACGAATCATAATTGCATCTACAAAACGAGAAAGAACTTTTGCAGTATCTTCCACTGTTTCTCCTTTGCCAAGCTGCATATCATTTTTGTTCATTACAATTGCATGGCCACCAAGCTGATTAATACTAACTTCGAAAGAAACTCTAGTACGAGTAGAAGTTTTTTCAAAAATCATTACTAAGTTTTTGTGCTTTAGTAGCTCAGCTTGTGCTAGAGGTTTTTTATCATTTTTAAGCTTTTTTGCGAAATTCACAATACTACGCAAATCTTTTGCGCTAATCTTATCAAGATCTATAAAGTGTTTAACTTCTTTTTTAGGCATATTTCAAACAGTTTAAAAATTAGTTTTGAAAATTAAGAGAAAGATGCGAATCTATGAATTAAGCAGTAATTGTCAAATTAAAATGGTATATAGTAATTCTTTTAAAAAATGTCTAAAAAAAATAAGAAAATTTTTATAAGCAGTGGCGGTACAGGAGGGCATATAATTCCAGCTCGCTGTTTGGCAGAGGAACTAAGCAATTTGGGTTATGAAGTTGGTTTTTTTGGAGATGAAAAGTATAGAAACTATATAAAGCCAGAAGATAAATTTAAGTCCTATATTATTAATTCTTCTCAAATTGAAAAAAAACCTCTCAAACTTTTAAAAGCAACTTTCAAAATTTGCACCGGAATTTTACAGTGCTTTTTTCACATTGTGAAAAATCGTCCAATTTATGTAGTTACTTTTGGAGGCTATTCAACTTTTCCAGTTCTTATTGCTTCAATAATTACAAGAACTGACATTATCTTGCATGAGCAAAATTCTCACTTAGGAAAAGTAAATCGTATTTTTGCAAAATATGCTAAAAAAATTGCTCTGAGTTTCGCAGAAACTTCTGGAATTGATTTAAAATTTCAAACTAAATCAACTTTTGTTGGAAATCCAGTGCGCCAAGAAATTATTGATCTAAACAATGTCTCTTATGACTTGCCAAAAAAAGAGGAAGTAGCAGAAATTCAAGACAATAAAATGGGATATAATATTCTTTTGGCTTCTGATTTTAAAGATTTAGAAACAAACAATACTCATCAAAATAATTTGTTTAATATCCTAATTATTGGTGGTTCTGGTGGTGCCAAAATTTTTAGCGAAATTTTACCCAAAGCATTCTTTAATTTAAATGAAGAATTAAAAAACAACATCAACATAATGCAGCAATGTCGCAAAGAACTTGTTGAATCAACTTTTAATCAGTACAAATCTTTTAACTTAAATGTTGAGGTTAAAGCATTTTTTTCAGATATGCCGCAAAAAATAAAAGCTGCACATTTAATTATTGGACGCTCTGGCTCATCATCAATTTTTGAATTTTGTGCTGCAAAAAAACCAATGATTCTTGTGCCTTTTGCTAATTCTGCTGACAATCACCAAGAAAAAAACGCTTCCTTCTTGGAAAAAAACAAAGCAGCAATTGTTATAAGAGAAGAAGAATTTACTATTAATAAAATTGGTGAAATATTAAAAAATCTCATTGGAAATGAGAAAAAATTAAAAGAAATGTCGCAAGCGTCAAACTCTTTATCAATAATTAACGCCACCAAAAATTTGGCCAATTTAGTTATAAATTAATTAGACTTATGTCAGAAATTAAAAACCAAAACAACAATATTGAAGAAACTCCAATAGAAAAAGAAAGTACTATATCTGAAATTTTATACCAAAAAAGAATAGAGTTAAATATTGATATCAATGATGCTGCTTTATATCTGAAAATTAAAAAAAGTGATATTGAAGCAATTGAAAATGGCGAATTTGAGAATATAACAAAACACCTTTATTTACTTGGAACTCTTAGATCTTATGCAAGATTTTTAAAGATTGATCAGTCTGTTATAACTAAAAAAATTACTGCCATAAACGTTAGATCAAATATTGAGAATAAAAAACATCAACTAATAAATATTGGTGAAAATAACGATTTGAAACCTTCAAAAGATCAGTTCTTTAATTTTCTTCTAGTATCAATCTTATTATTTTTAGTTTTGTTATCTATATTTAACTTTTACTCAGACAAAAGTTACTTAATTACCAATGAAGGAATAATTGAAGAATTACAACGCTTATCATTTTAAAACTATAACAGAATAAAGTGTCAAAAATAGTTGATTTAAAAATAAAAATATCAGGCGTTATATGTAGTTTAGTAGATATAAGATCGCGTCTGAAAATTTTCGAATCAAAAAAAATAAGAATCTCTGTTTTGGCATTATGCTCAATAATTGCTTCTTTGCTCTCAATTCCTGTTACCTTTGATAATTCTGCACTTAAATTCAAAATTGAACAAGAAATAAGTGCTGCTTTAAGCGCAAATTTCTCAATTAAAGATGACATTGAAATTCAATTGATTCCTTCTCCAGCAATAAACTTAAGCAATTCCCTTCTGCAAAATTATGGAAACGATAATAAAGTTTATAATATTTACTCTTATAACACTAAAATAAAGCCTTCTTTCTTTCAACTTCTACAGGGAAATTTTGTTATAAAAGAAATTACTTTTTCCAATGCAATTATAGAAAGATATTATATAGCAAATCCACCTATAAATCCTGAAAATAAGCTGCGTAGTAAAATTGTGCAAATTGTCTATGAAGCTGGAAAGAAAAATAGAAAAAAAACAGAAGAAGGCTTTAGTTATAAAATGTTTTCAGGAAATAAAATTGAAGCCAATAACTTAAAAATCGAGAGTTTATCAAAAAGTAATATTTCAATTTCTTTAATAAATTCTTCTGTAATTCTTTATGATAAATCGGCGAGAAAAAAATTAGTTGATAACGTTAACTTCAAAATAAATTTTAAAGAAAATAGTTTAAAATCTTCGGGTTACTTCAGCGATGATAAAGTGATCAACGAATTTTCTCTATCTGCTTATTTTGATTCGAATTCAAAATGGAAAAAGTCGGTATTTAAACTAAATTCACCATTTGTTAACTTAAAAATTAAGGGCAATTTCACCTCTAAAAATAATGGTCTTTTTCATAGCGACTTTAACGGTGAATTAACAGCTGAGATTTCTGAACTACAGCCTTTCTACAAAGGTTATGTAAGTAATAACAAAAACATTTACAACAAAATAAAATTAGGCGTCAACCCAATTAAAATAAGCTCTAATGTAAAAAGCTCTGGAGGAGATTTTTTATTCAGCAATCTAATATTAAATTCTAGTTTAATTGGCGGAAAAGGAGATATTTCTATTAACTTAACAGATAAATTTACTGCTGTAGATGTGCACTTAGATCTTGATAGACTTGATTTAGACAAAATTTTATCTTCAGAAAAAATTGACACCAACAATTCCAATTTGCTACCTAAAAATTATCAAACTTCCGATGAAACAACCGAAACCCTAAATGAAAACTTACAAGAGGAAGTAAAAACACCCGACACTAATATTGATTTAGTAAAACCAATAAAAGACTTTGACATAGCTGCCGAAATTAAAATCAAAAGCACCAAATATATTAACGGTGAAATTAAAAATATTGATCTCTATGCTACAATTTCAAATAACGGTGAAATTATGCTTTTACCAATAGTGTTTGAAATTCCAGGAGAAGGAAAATTAAGAGCGAATGGTATTTTATTTCAAGAAAATGATTTGCCTAAGTTTATAGGAAAATTTGATATTCAAGGTAATAAACTAAAAGATATTTTTGAATGGGTAGGGATAGAATCACAAAATCTTAAGTTCGACAATCTGAAAAGTTATTTTGTCTATTCTGATATTTTTTTGGCACCAAACAATATTTTACTGAACAACTTTTATTTAAATTTAAACTCTGATGAAAGTGAATTATTGGGAGAAATAAAAATTGATACTAGTGGTAAAACAACTTATATAAACAATAGTTTTCATGTTAGTAATTTTAATATTGATGATTATTTTTTAGTATCTGGACAAAATATTTATTTATCTCCAGGTTCTTTACTGAAAAAATTATTATGGCTAAACGAAATTAATATTAATAATAATTTTGACCTTACGTTCGATAAAATAACTTATAAAGGCGAAAACTTCAAAAATCAGTCATTAAAATTAATATTTGGACAAGGATATTTTGAGATCAAAGATTTACATCTTGAATCTGAAAAAACTGATTTAATGGCAAACCTGATTGTTGACATAAGAGACAGAACACCAAAATTTGATATGAGTATTTCTGCTAATAGCTTTTATTACAAATATGCTAGTTCCAACTTACAAGATGAAATAACAAGTAAAAATAATTTTGCCGATCAATTTTTTGCTTTACCCTCTTTGGAAGATTTTAGCGGGTCTATTTCACTACAATTTAATAGTTTATCTTTAGATGGAATTGAATTTGGAAATGCTAAATTAATAGGAAAAATTGATAGTGGAAACATTGCGTTATCTGAGCTAAATTGCGAAATTTACAATGGCAAACTTTCTTACAAAGGAAATATTGGGATTGGCACTAATAAAGTATTTAACGGCAATTTATCTCTTAATAACGCATCTTTAGAAAAACTTTTACCTGATTTACTTGGAGTGAACAATATCTACGGAATTGCCAATATTTCTGCCAGTATTCTTGCGTCAGCAAATAAAAAATCAGAATTTGCCACTAACTTTGTAAGCGAAATAAACTTCAGCTCTAATTCAGCCGTTTTAGGATATGGACTTAATGATTTGGTTCAAAAAACATTTTATAAACAATATTACAAAGATGATTTACAAGAGCCAGAAAAAATACTTTTTAATCCCGAAAGCACCACTTTATTTAAAGAAGCCAGCGGCACAATAAAAGCCAATAAAAATAAAGATAATTCTTTTAAAATTAACCTTAAAACAACAGCAGCTAATGGAATTTTATCTGGTAAATTTGATTTAAATCAAAACTCAATTGATAGTACTTTAAATATAATTTTTTTAAGCGGTAATGCTCAAAAACAAATTCCTATTAATATTGCAACTTCAATTAAAGGAGAATTTGGCAGTATTATGACTAGCTCTAACCTTGATCAATTAAAGCAATATGTTGGCATATCTGGAAACTATATCCAACCCAATATTAATACGAATACATCGCAAAATACAAAAGATACGAATCAAGCTAACCAAATAACAAATAATAATCCAAACAATACTTCAGATATTTTATCTTCGGAACTTTCAAAAATTAAAGACCAAAAAACAGCCAAAGAATTAAAGTCTGCAATGACTGATCCTGAAGCTTATATAGAGCAAAAAAGAAAAGAAGCCGAACTCAATAAAAACAATCAACAATGACAGAACGTATATCAATTAAAGAAATTTTACAAAAAAAGAATAAAGAAAAAATTATTTGTCTTACCGCATATACTTTTCCTATGGCAAAAATTCTTGATGAATTTTGTGATATAATTTTAGTTGGAGATTCTTTGGGAATGACCGTTTATGGTTTTTCTGATACTGTTGATGTAACTTTGGACATGATGATAAATCATGGCAAAGCTGTAGTAAAAGCGACTAAAAGATCTTTGATTTTAGTAGACTTACCTTACGGAACTTATGAAAATTCTAAAGAACAAGCTCTTAAATCTGCAAAAAAAGTTATCTCTGAAACAGGTTGTGATGCTGTTAAAATTGAAATTTCAAAGGAATTATTAGAAACAACTAAATTTCTTGTAGATAACGGAATTAATGTTGTAGGACATGTAGGACTTCTACCTCAAAGCGTTAGAAAAATTGGTGGATATCGCTATCAAGGAAAAGATGCTGAATCAGCAAAAGAAATTATCGAAATTTCAAAAGAAATTGAAAAATCAGGAGCTTTTGCTTTAGTAATTGAAGCAGTTCCAGCACAACTCGCAACAACAATTTCTCAATTAATAAAAATTCCAACAATTGGAATTGGTGCTTCACAAAAATGTGATGGCCAAGTTTTAGTAATTGATGATTTACTCGGTTTAAACCAAGAATTTAAGCCACGCTTTGTTAAAAGTTATAATAACTTGGTAAAGGAAATTTCTAAATCAGTTAAAGAATTTTGTTCTGAAGTAAAAAACGAGTCTTTTCCAGGAAAAAATAATCTTCTTTAAGTTAATTAAGCAAAAGACTAAAATGTTAATACAAGAGAACCTGTTGTTTTTCTTGATTCCAAGTCGCTATGAGCTTTGGCGGCTTCTGAAAAGTTATAACTAGTAATTTGTGGTTTTAAAACTCCTTTTACAATTGCAGCAAAAACTTCTCTTGCTCCAAGTACAAGCTCTGCTCTGTTTGATTTATACATCGCAAGCATAGGACGCGTTAAATACAGAGAATTAGCCAACAAATAATTTGAATCCAACTTTTCAATATTTCCAGAAGCTTCACCATAACTAACACACATTCCCATTGGCCACAAACATTCTAGCGACTTTTCCAGAGTATCTTTTCCAACACCATCGTAAACCAAACCTACTCCATCGTGATCTGTAATTCTTGCTAATTCATCAACAAAATTATGAGTTTTATAATTTATAACATGAGAACAACCATTTAATTGAGCTACTGCAACTTTACTATCATGTCCTACTGTACCAATCACTTCAATTCCCAAATATTTTGCCCATTGACATAATAGCTGTCCAACACCTCCTGCTGCAGCGTGAACTAATATTCTTTTCACACTTGAGGCAACATAAACACGGTGTAACAAGCTATGTACCATTAAACTTTTAGTTAAAGATCCAGCAACTTGAGCATCACTTAATTCTTTTGGTGGAATAACCAAATAACGCTGATCAATTGCTCTTTTTTCACTATAAGCACCCAGAGGCCCAGTCCCATAAGCAACACGCTCTCCAACTTTAAAATCGGTAACACCGGAACCAATTGATTCTATGACACCACAACCTTCAAAACCAAGAGTTGCTGGCATTTGACTTAGTTTGTATTGACCACGACGAAAACAAATATCAAAAAAATTAACACCTATTGCACCATGCCTAACAACAACTTCATTTTTCTTTGGTTTTGGATCTTCAACTTTAATTGGTTTCAAAATACCACTATCACCAGTTTTATTTAGAATAATTGCTTGCATTTTTTTAATTTTTTAAATTATACCAAGAAAAAAGTTTTTGTTAATTTCAATTCTAAGTTACACTAAATGCAACATCAAAATTTATTTGTTTTTGATATAGAAACAATTCCAGACACAAATTCCGCTAAAAGACTACTTAATTTAGAAAGTAATGATGAGAATTTTTTGCGTGAAGAATTAACAAAATATCATTTAGAAATAACAGAAGGAAAAAATTCTTTTCTACGTCAACCTTTCTGGAAAGTTATCACAATAAGTTTCTTAGAAGCTGAAATAATTCGTGATTTTAACGGACTTGAATTTTATCGCATCAAAGAAATACGCTCTGGTGGTGACTTAGCAAGCACAGAAGGCGATTTAGTAAAAGGATTTTTTTCACATTTGAAGAAAAACATTTCTCGTTTAGTAAGCTTTAATGGCAAAAACTTTGATCTTCCTGTTTTAAAATATGCTGCAATGAAACATGAAGTTGAAGCAACTTGGCTTTATAAAATGGGTGATAAGTGGAACAACTACAATCAACGATATTCTCTTGATTGGCATTGTGATTTAGCTGATGCTTTTTCTGATTTTGGAGCTTCAGCTAAAGTTAAAATGAATGAATTATGCGCAGCATTTTCTTTGCCTGGAAAAATTGGTGTCGACGGATCGCAAGTTATGAAAATGTTTGATGAAGGAAAATTACAAGAAATTAGAGACTATTGCGAAACTGACGTTATTAACACCTATTTACTTTACTTAGTTTATCAACATCACAATGGTTCAATTTCCAAAGAATCTTTTGTAAAGTGTAAATCTGAGTTAGTTGAATTTTTACAAAAAAACTCTGAAAAAAAGAAACATCTTAAAGAATTTTTATCAGAACTAGTTGTATAAAGAAATATAATTATGAGAGATTAACCGGTAATTATCCCTTTGCATCGTGAAACAATCTTTTTACAATAATCATAATTCTTAAACCAATTCAGAAAGATTTTATGAATTTCTTACGATTTCAAAAAAATTTCCGACCGAACAAGCGATAGTTAATTACTACATTGCGACTAGATATAGCAAGAAATTGCCGTACTGCAATAATTGTGGGAGTGAAAAATTTATCCTTAGAACCCATCATATAAAAGAAATTTATCAAGGGTAGAAAATTCTCTTGTAGCTGGAGGTTACACAGGAGAGTTTTTTTTAGATGCAATAAAAGAGCTGATCAGAGCAGATATTGAGGTTGTTAAACGAAATGAACTTCATACTTTTAAAGTTATTCCAAAACTTTGTGTCGTAGAAAGT
>JACCEA010080067.1_pt1 | contig 36892 bp, 58 predicted proteins | sample 7449851 | NCBI WGS metagenome assembly JACCEA01 (sample SAMN15323453, study PRJNA562643) | freshwater metagenome | isolation source: river surface water | place: USA:Blue River Watershed | collected 2017-08-18 | reverse complement strand
GTTCCAAAGGCGCCAGGCTCCCCGTGGAGGCCCCCTCCCGAGCCCCAGTTAACAGGTAACTGGAGACCAGTCGGGCGGGGCGGAGCCCCGCGGTGGCCATCTCCTCATCCCCTCTCATCCCTCGTCGCCGCAAGCCCGTGAGGGCCGCCCCCGAAGGGCGGCCACTACCAGCGATCTCCTCGTCGCCGCAAGGGTTACTTTGTAACAACTTGGTAACGAAGGAGGGGGAGAGTTGGGAATCCGGGCGTGCCAGGTCCAGGATACTAAGTGTAACCGTATCCAGTAACGGGAGACTGTCTCCAGCTACGAGGGAGATAGATAAGAAGGATGAGAAGTGAAGGTAGTAACTAGTAGCTAGCTACCGGTTACTAGTTACCTGTAGGGGGCGGCGTGGGCACTTGGCGCGACTCCGACCGGCGGTCCCGGCTCCCCTCCAACTGGGGCTCCATCGTCCGCACCGTGCTAGCCCGCGACGGCCATCGCTGCACCTGGACCTACCGTCTCGACGGCACCACCACCCGATGCCTGGAGACTTCGCGCCTCGAAGTGGATCACATCCGCAACGACGACAACCACGACCTCCACAATCTGCGAACCCTCTGCCACGACCACCACGCGCAGAAGACGCAAGGCGAGTCCGGCCGGGCCCGTAGCCGCAACCTGGCGATCGCCAAGAAGAAGTTCCGCCGCACCGAGGAGCACCCCGGGCTCGCGTACATGAAACAACAACGACTTCAACCGACCGTAGGCCAATAGGTAGGCCGCCTGGTTTGGGACCAGGAGAATGAGGGTTCGAGTCCCTCCTGTCGGACTGCCCCGCGAGTCCTCGGACCGGGGAATCTGGGGTGCGCGCTGAGTGCGCGGGTAGGTCTCCAAAACCGACCTTGCAGGGTTCGATTCCCTGGCACCTCGCCGCCCGCCGCCGATGGCGGGATTGCGGTAGAGCCGACCTCCTCCGGCTCCCGCCCTCCGCCTCGCCCTCCCCGCCTGCTCCTGGCGGGTTGAGGGCGGGGCCTGACTTACTCGAAAGGAGCGGTCACTTGAACGAGCGGCCCACCAACGCCCCCGACCTGCCATCCATCAAGATCATACATCGAGTCCTCGGGACCGCGGCGGATGGCGACGACGCAGACACCAGCCCCGACCTGACTGCCATCGCCGGCCTCCGGGTGCGCTTCACGCCTCTCGTGAAGGTGGCCGTCTGGACCGGAGCGCACGGCCCAGTAACCCACGCCCCCATCCCAGTGGAGGGCGGCTACGACAGTCAGGGGATGCTCCGGTTGGCGCTCGCCGACGGCAACCTCTCCCCCACTGAAGGGATCCGCCTTCTAGCCACCACCGACGCAGACCTCCAGCCTTCTGGATGGTCCTGGCGGGCGACCTGGGATGGCGGCATCCTCCCGACGGTCACCTTCGGCGGCGCCACAGGGGCCACCGTCGAACTCTCGACCGCGATCCTCTCCGAGTCCACCCCCATCACCCCGGGCGCATTCGACAACCTGGTGGGCGTCGCCACCAGTCTGATCGACGCTATCGAGCGGGGGCGCAACGCCTCCGGCATCCTGTTCATTGACGCCGCCAATCCCGCCCTCATCCCAGCCGGAACCCCTGCGGGGACGCTGGTGGTAGCGAGGAGCGCGTGAAGCCCACCGTCACCGTCGTCGGCACACTAGCAGCCGAGGGCGGCGCAACCCACATGTTCTCCCATCCTTCGGCGGCGCGCGAAGGCGACTACCTTGTCGCGATCTTGAGGGCTCAAGGATCGAACTGGCCCGCCGACTGGGGACTTCCGTCCGGCTTTGAGCGGCGCGGGCCAGCCTTCGTGCCGAACTCGCAGGGGCGAGTGAACGGGATCTACGTGAAGCGGGTGGGGGAGGCATCGCCCTCCAGTTACGAGTTCACCGCAACGCCCAACTCTCGGAGGGTCGGGCTGCTCCTCCTCATCTCCAACACTGTCGGCCCGGTTGGCGCATCGAGCAACTGGGGCGTCTCCACCCCCGCGCTGGCTGCGCAGTATTCGACGGCAGACCAGAATGGGGAGCCTGGCCTCACCATCTTCACTGGGGCCTCGGAGTTCGCGGGCTCCGCGACCAATGCGCCAACCTCACTCCCCGCGGGCTACACCCCGCTGAGAGTAATCAGAACCCCCGACAACGATAGCGTCTCCCGGACCTACCTGTGGGTGGGCACAACAGACCACGCCGCAGGGGCGACCGTCCCGCAAGCTGGGATCGAGTGGGCTGGCGGCGTCGGGGCTCACGCTGAGTCCATAACCTTCCAGGGCGGCCCCCCGGCCCCCTTACCGCCACTGGCGCTCGACGGAGCCGGAGAGCCGGTTGAAGTGTTCTACACCGAGGGTGGCACCATGAAGCCCGCCTCGGCCCTCTACCCCATGCCGCATGGCTACCCGTCGGTGCAAGGGATGCTGGCTGGAGGCGAGTTCTTCTGGGCGCACCGTGGTGGGTCTGCCTCCAACCCTGAGCACTCCCTATTCGCCTACACGCAAGCAGTCCGCCGAGGTTTCGGGGGGCTAGAGGCGTCCCTGGCGAGGACGGCGGATGGTGTCTGGTTCGGGTTGCATGACCAGACGATCGCGAGAACTAGCTCACTGACGGAAGCGCGAGCCGCCTCCCAGATGACGTGGGCCGAAGTCCAGGAGTACCAGATCACTTGCGGCCCCGGTGGGGCGCAACCCTACATGCGGCTCCAAGACCTCCTAGAGGCGTACGGCCGGTCGCACGTCCTCATCCTTGACCCCAAGTACGCCCACCCCCTCCTGGGGCAGGTGCTCGACATCGCTGCCGACTTCTACGGGGGCGACCAGAAGGCGTCTGAGCGGGTCATTGCCAAGGCGTTCGGAGTGGGCGGCAAGCAGTTCAGCCTCACCGCCAGGGCGAGAGGCTACGCGACCTGGGGCTACTTCTACGACTCGGACAGTGAGCAGTTCGCTGAGCACGCTCCCAACTGGGATCTCCTCGGCCTCGACTACGAGGCCCCACTAGCAACGTGGGACGCCTTGCGCGCCGCGGCCCCCGGTCGCCCCGTCGTAGCCCACATCTGCCCTAGCGATTCCGCCGTGGCGCAGGGCCGCTTAAAGGGAGCCTCTGGCTTCCAGTGCTCAAGCATAGCCATCACTCACTAGCCTCTAAGGGGGAATGCGATGCCCGGACCAATCCCCCGCGAAGAATCGACCCTCGCCCGCCCGCGCGAGCGGAAGGGTTCCGACCAGCAGTCCGTCACGAAGGGTGAGCGACGCCCCGTCTACTGGCCGCCGACACCCGAGCACTGGGGGTCACTGGCGGTCGGCCTCTACGAGTCGGCTCGCGACTCTGGACAGGCGGACTTCTACCAGGCCTCCGATGTGGCCTACCTGACCTTCGTGCTGGAGGAGATGAACCGCTACATGGAGCCGATCACCTCCAGGGTCGATCAGGACACGGGCGAGGTCGTTCAGATCTACCCGAAGCGCTCCGGCCAGCTATTCCAGGCGCTCCACTCCTCCATGCAGTCCCTCCTCCTCACCGAGGGCGAGCGGCGCCGGGTGCGCATCGAACTCATGGAGAAGCCAGTCGAGAAGCCACACCTCGCCAGCGTGGCGCGACTCCAGTACGCCGACGTGGCTGGCGACCCAACCCCCGACCCGGAGGGTGACTGACCTGACGAGGGGGGTGATCGAGTGGGCGCCGAAGCCTTCATCGACTTCACCCCCTCCCACATGGGCCCCACCTGGGACCGCGGCGAGGATGGGCGGTTCGTCCTCCCCGTCCACACTCTCGGCTGGGAGATCGCCGGCTGGTCTAGTGAGTACCTCCTCAACCCCCGCTCCCCCATCGACAACCCCGAGCCGTGGCGCTTCACCAATGAGCAGCTCCGCTTCCTCCTTTGGTGGTATGCCGTCGATTCCCAGGGGCGCTTCGTCTACCGCTACGGCGTGCTCCAGCGCCTCAAGGGTTGGGGCAAGGATCCATTCCTCGCAGTCATCTCCCTGGTCGAGATGTGCGGCCCGAGCCGCTTCTCCCATTGGGACGAGGAGGGGCAGCCGGTAGGCGCCCCTCACCCGGCAGCCTGGGTGCAGGTCGCTGCGGTCGCCGTGAGCCAGACGCGGAACACAATGACCATGTTCCCTTTGCTCATGTCGGAGCACTTCAAGGCCGAGTACCAGGTCGAAGCCAGCCAGGAGATCATCCGGGCCAACGGCGGCCGCGTCCGCATCGAGGCCGTCACCTCCAGCTATCGCGCCCTGGAGGGTGGCCGCTCCACATTCGTCCTGCTGAACGAGACCCAACACTGGGTTGCGGGCAACCAGGGCATCAAGATGTACGAGACGATCGACGGCAACACCACCAAGGGTGGCAACCGGTACCTCGCCATCACGAACGCCTACCTGCCCGGCGAAGACTCCGTCGCCGAGCGCATGCGGATGGCCTACGTGGACATCCTCGAAGGCCGCGCCCCCGACTTCGGCTCCCTCTACGACACGCTCGAAGCCCACCCCAAGACGGGCCTCGATCCCGACTCCCTGCGGATGGCGATCCCCCTCATCCGCGGTGACGCCTGGTGGATCAACCCTGACGACGTGATCGCCTCCGTGATGAAGTCCGACATCGCCCCTTCACGCAGTCGTCGCATGTGGCTCAACCAGGTTGTCGCCGACGAGGACGCCTTGTACGAGGAGTCCGACTGGGATGAACTCTACCGCCCAGGCGCCCACCTTCTCCCCGGAGATCAAGTCGTCCTCGGTTTCGACGGCGGCCTGAAGGATGACGCGACCGCCCTGGTCGCCATCCGGGTCTCCGACGGCCTAGTCCAGGCCCTCCTCGTGGAGGAGCGACCCCAAGACTGGGGCGTTCGGGACAAGGATGCACCGCGGTGGGAGGTCAATCGGGAGCTTGTCGATGCGGCCATCCACGCCGCCTTCAAGGAGTATGACGTTGTCGCCTTCTTCTCCGACGTAGCGCTCTGGGAGTCCTACGTGTCCGACTGGGCGGCGGCCTACGGCCCCCGCCTGAAGGTGCGCGCTGGCGAGTCGAACGCGATCGCCTGGGACATGCGCTCCTCCCGCCGGGCGGCGAAGGGCAACGAGCTATTCATGCGGGTCGTCCTCGACAGGAAGATCATCCACGGCGGCGCCCGAGCCTCCAAGCTCAACCTGGCGCTCCGTCGGCACATGCTCAACGCACGACGCCACGAGACGACCCAAGGCCTCTCCTTCCGCAAGGAGTCGAAGGACTCCCCCAAGAAGGTTGACGGCTACGCCGCGCTAGTCGCGGCCTACTCCGCGCTGGACGCCTATCGCCAGCGGGGCAAACACGACAAGCCCCGCGCGAACCAGGCGTGGTTCTTCTAGGAGGGTGCGCAACCTTGACTGACTCGATCATCACTTACGCCAACGAAGCGCTGACCATCCTTGACAAGGACTCGGGGCGGATGGACAAGATCCAGCGCTACTTCGACGGGGAGCACGACCTCCCCTATATGCCGGATGCGGCCGAGGAGGAGTACAAGCTCCTCGCGCGGCGGGCGATCACGAACTGGATCCCGCTCCTGGTTAACACGCCGGCCCAGGGCCTCTACGTGGACAACTACCGCAAGAACGGCGAGGACCCCTTCTCCCAGCTTGAGGACAGCCCCGAGTGGGAGGCGTGGCAGCGCAGCCAGATGGCCGCATGGCAGAACCCCATCTACGTCGATGCCTTCAAGTTCGGCCACACGTTCGTTCTCACCAGTCTGAACGACAAGGGCGACCTCATCTACCGCGGACTCTCGGCGCGACGCACCGTCGCCCTCTACGAGGATCCGGTTGGCGAGTCGGCCCCCGCCGTTGCGGTGTACGTCAAGAAGTGGCCAGGGAGGGGCCGTGGCGGCCTCCTGAGGGTCTGGGACGACACCACTGAGTACGAGGTCACCTACCCGGTTAGCGGCCCTCCTGAGGTCACCTCAGCGGTCCCACACGGCCTGGATGAGTGCCCCGTCACCCGCCTCTACGCCTACATGGACTTGGAGGGCAATAGCTGGGGCCTGGTCGAGCCCTTCGTGCAGGTGCAGGACCGGATCAACCAGACGATCTTCGACCTGCTCGTGGCGCAGACCTACAACAGCTTCGAGGTCCGCACCGTCACTGGCATGGCGCCGCCGATGCGGATGACCTACAACGAGGAACTCGGCGTGGCCGAACCGCTCCTCGATGACCAGGGCAACCCGCAGCCAGACCGGGTGTACTTGAACGCCTCGCGCTTCATGTATGCAGCAGACAAGGATGCCAAGTTCAGCTCCCTCCCAGGCGGGGACCTGAGCGGGTTCATCGCGTCCGCGGAGCTGGCGATCCGCCACCTCTCGGCCTTGTCGCAGACCCCGCCACACTTCCTGCTCGGCCAGATCGCCAACATCTCCGCCGAGGCCCTGGAGGCTGCGGAGGTCTCCCTCTCCCGCAAGATCGACGGCTTCCGTGACGGCTTCGGCGAAAGCTGGGAGCGCTGCTTCCGGCTCGGCTCCAAACTGCTCGGCCTCGATGGCGGGGACGACTACTCCGGCGAAGTCATCTGGCGTGACCTGGGTGCCTCCAGCCTGGCCCAGTCGGCAGACGCTCTCGGCAAGTTCGCCGAGTCCCTAGAGATCCCGAAGCAGGGCCTCTGGTCCCGCGTGCCGGGTGTCTCCCGCACCGAACTGGCCAACTGGGCACGCCTCCGCGAGGAGGCTGACGTGGACGCCGAAGTGCTGCGCACCGCCGCAGGAATGCGCTCCGGCCCACTCGTCCAGCCCTCCACCCCGACGCAGTTCGCGCAGGGGGCGGTGACGAGTGGCGACGGCACAACGGCGAGCTGAGGCGAGCCAAGCCGCCAGTACGTTCCATGTGGCAATGGCGATGCTGGGGGCGAACGCCTTCGCCGAGACGCTGGAGTTGTGGGATGACGTGGTGCCGATGGGCACCCGGCTCACCACAACGAGCGACGCCTTCCTGAAGGCGGCCCTCTCCACGGTGCGCCTAAGGCGCCACCAGGTGCAGGCCATCCTCATCCCCTACATGAGGCTCACGAGGGCGCTACACACCGGCTACACCTTCCAGCCCGTGTTCGCCGCGGAGCCCGCGGTGGTGCCGCTCAGCAAGCTGCGGGACGACTTCTATGAGGCCGTCCAGCGGTTCGCTCCGGACGCCCTCACGGGCAGCGTGATCCCCGACCACTACGCCGAGGACGCCGTCGATGACTCGACGGAGATCCAAGAGCCGGACGGCTCCCCCTATACCCCCTACCGCCGCGACGAGTGGCGGGATGAGCTGGATGTCGAGAGCGAGGAGATTGACCGACTGGCCGAGATCCTCGATGAGCGCGAGCGCGCCGCCGAGGCTGAGGCCGAGGAGGTCCTCGACACTCTCGCCAAGAAGCTCCTGGAGAAGAAGCTCGCGAAAGCCCAAGACGAGTCTGACGCCGCCCGGGAGGAGGCGCACGACGCGGTCGGGCGGCGGGTGGCGGCCCACGCAGAGCGGATGGTGCAGAACGGTGGCCGGCATGCCGAGGAGGCCGTCGCCTTCGCCGATCGCCGGGTCATCGGCTTCGTCCGAGTCCACTACCCCGAAGGCGACCCCCACCCCTGCTCCTTCTGCGCGATGCTCCTGTCGCGCGGGGTGGTCTACAAGAAGTCCACCGTCGAGACCCGTGCCACCAAGGACGGCTCCCGATGGGAGACCTGGCGCGAGGGCTTCGATGTCCCCGACGCCGAGTTCGACAAGTACCACCCCCTCTGCCATTGCAGGGGCGAGGCGGTCTACAGCGACGCCCAGTTCAGCTCCGACGACCGGTTCCAGGTGAACCGCGACTACGAGCGCCTCTGGCGTCGCCACATCGCCAACAAGTTCTCGGCCAAGGGCGCCGAGAGCGCGTGGCGAGCCCTACTGAAATCCCTGAACCAGGTGGACCAGGAGTCCGCCGACGAGGAGAGCGATGACGAAGACTGAGAGCGCCAGCACCACCGAGGGCATCGAGGCGGCCGAGGAGGTCGTGGAGGACTCGACCGACCCGGGCGATCAGCCCGATGCGGAGGACGAGGACGCCGACGAGGGCGCCGAAGGCGAGCCCCCGGAGGGTGACGCCGACGAGGAAGGCTCCGACGAGGACCTCCCCGACTGGGCGCAGAAGAAGTTGGCCAAGGCGAACCGCGAAGCGGCTAGCTACCGGACCCAGCTTCGGGAACTCCAGAACGCCACCAAGGACGCGAAGACCCCCGAGGAGTTCGCCGCCGCGATCGCCGATGCCACGACGGCACTGGAGCGGGAGTTGGTCATCGCCCAGCACGACCTCCCCGCCGACCTCGCACCCCTCCTGGCGGGCGAGACCCGGGAAGAGATGGAGGCGAACGCCAAGATCCTCCAGCGCTACGCGCAGCGCCCACCGAAGGTGAACCTCCGCGGCGGACTCACCCCCGACGCCCCAGCGAACCCGCTGGCCGGCAAGGACCCCCGGACCCTCGCGCGGGAGTTTGGTCGCCGCCGCTAACGCATCACCCCGCAACACCAGGCCCTCGGAGCATCCCGCTTCGGGGGCTTTCCCATACCCCCGAAAGGAAGCCAGATGGCTTACACCGAGCACGAGATCGAGAAGATGCAGGGCATCGCCGACCTGGCCGTTGGCCTGGTCGAGCAGGACATGGTCCTGGCGAAGGCGATCACCCACGAAGGCATCGAGAAGTTCAAGGGCAAGGAGGGCGACAAGCTCGTCTTCCGGGTGCCCGGCCGCCTGCCTGCGCGGGACTACGAGTTCCGGACCCGCAACAACCCCATCGTCTTCGATGTCTACAAGGAGGCGACCACGGACATCACGTTCAGCGGTCGCAAGTACAGCGCGGTCGAGACGACCGATGAGCAGGTGGACTTCGATCTGGACAACTGGTCGGCGCTCATCACCGCGCAGTCCACGGCCGTCGGCCGGGCCCTGAACACGAAGGCCGCCAACACCATCGTCGGCGCCCCCTACGAGTTCACCGTCGGCCTGGGTGGCAACGAGACCGAGCTGAAGCGGGCCCTCCTGTGGATGCGCGCGACGCTCAACAAGCTCCGGATCCCCGCCGAGGGTCGGATGCTCGTGGTTGGCACCGACGTGGAGACCGAGCTGCTCCTGTCGAAGGACCTGGTGCAGGCCTCCAACGTCGGCGACGCCCGCGCCGAGGACGCCCTGGCGAACGCGACGATCGGTCGCATCTGGGGCTTCACGGCGATCGTGGACCAGACCATCCCGGCTGACGAGGCCTACGCCTTCGTCCCGTCCGGCTTCGTGCTGCACACCGCAGCCCCAGCCATCCCGCAGTCCGTCGGTGTCGGCGCGACCGCCAGCTTCGGCGGCTTCTCGCTGCGCTGGCTGCGGGACTACGACCTGTCCTTCGTGAAGGACCGCTCGCTGGTGGACACCTACGTCGGCTCCAACTGGGTGAAGGACCTCTACATCCCGGCGGAGGTCAAGGCTGGCGGGGCGTTCGACCCGGCGACGCTGACCCCACACTTCGTGCGCGGCATCAAGCTGAGCCTCTCCGGCGCTTCCGCGGTCCCGACCGCCACGGCCGGCAAGGACATCTGGGCCGACATCCTCGGCCCGGACGCCACGGTGACCGAGGCCAACAAGCCGATCAAGAAGTTCACCCCGGCCGCCGATCCGACGCCCGCGCCGTGATCTGACTGAGTGAGGGGGTGCCTTCGGGCGCCCCCTCCTCACACCCCTGAGGAGGGTATGTGACTACCGCACTCTGCACCCCGGAGGCCGTGCTGAAGCGCCTCGGGGATCTCGACCTCCCCGACTCCGAGGTGGGCATGATCGAGGAGGCCATTGAGGATGCCTCCGACGCGGCCCGCGACTACGGCTCGCCGACCTGGGGCAACACCCCCGTGCCGAAGCCCGTCGAGCGCCTTGTGGCCCTCGCCGTCGCCCGCTTCATGCGCAACCCCGACGACTACCTGACGAACCGAGCCTCCGACGAAACGCTCGCCTGGGCTGAGCGTGACCGGATCGACTGGTTCACCGAGGCTGAGATCAGCCGCCTCGGCCGCATGGGTCGCCCCATGCTGGCGAACTTCGGCTCCATCCAGATCGTGGCCTACGGTCACCAGCCACGCCGGTCACAGGATGTGCGCGTGCCTTGGGGCACCGACCCGCGCAATAAGACCTTCCCCCTCGACCGCCCCCGCCGCGAAGGGTCGGGGATCGCGTGAGCCGGGGAACCCTACTCCGGCGTCGTGGTGAGCGCCTCAAGATCCACCGCTCCGCCCCCTTCACCGACGAGCGGGGCAACGAGACCTACGCCCCGACTGGCGAGGTCTACGAGGTGCGCGCAGCCGTGATCGCGGACCGCTCAGCGCGAGCGGAAGTCCCCGGCCAGATGCACATCGACGTGGTCAAGGTCATCACGAACGCCGACCTGCCTGGCGTGAACATCTGGTCCCGTATCGAGTGGGACGGCCGCTGGTGGGATGTTGTCGCACCCCCCGCGCTGCGCTCCTCGCCGAGGCGCCTCCGGCACTGGACCATCACCATGCGAGCCCGTGTCGATGACGGCGGAATCCCGGACCCTGGGGGGTGGGCATGAGCAATGTGATCCTCTACAAGGGCATGGAGAAGACGGTCGCCTACACCGAAGTCGTGGGGGCTGCGCTAGAGAAGGCGGCACGCCAGATCGCCATGAAGGCGCAAGCCGACCTCGGCAACAAGGCGGCCCACCCATACTCCCGCGGCTACTCCTACGTCAGCATGGCGCACGGCCACCTCGACCGCTACGTGACCCTCACCGACCGGGACCCGGATGACGCGCCCTGGCTGATCGCGGCCGGCAAGAGGTCGGGCGGCAAGCTCGCGATCCTCCTCGATGCGGCGGGCCTCTGATGAGCACCGCGAACCTCCCCGCTGAGATCCTCGACCTGATCGAGCTGCATCCCGTCGAAGACCTCGTGCTGCGCATCCTGCGTGAAGCCCTCCCCACGTCGCCGATCTACTCCATGATCCCCTTCGATCAGAGAGCCCTCGGCGACTACTTCATCCTGATCCGACGCCTCCCCGGCTGGGGCACCTGGGATGGTGACGCCCGCTTCATCGACTTCGCCGGCGTCGGCGTCCACGTCTTCGCCAAGGACCCCAACGCGGACGCGAAGGGGGCGCTCGTCTCCGAGGCCGTGCGAGTGGTCCTCCGGGACGCTGCGAAGAGCCGCGTCCACTACCCGGACCTCGGCGGCCCAACCAAGGTCCGCATGGACGAGGAGCCCGTCAGGAAGACCGACTGGGCGACCTCCAGCGGGCCCGTCCAGTTCGCGGATCTACCTGGCGGGTACCAGCGCTACGAGGCCCGGTACTCCGTCTGGATCCGCCGCCCCGTATAGCGGCCTCCACCCCCACTCCCCGTCACGTCGTGGCGGGGCTTTTCGCATCCCCGAAAGGAGAGCCACATGGCTCTGAACGACAAGGCCACCCTGGTCATCGGCGCTGGCAACTACTTCACCGCCCCCACCCCAGGCGAGGAAGCGCCAAAGAACCTGACCACCGTCGCGGCCCCCTGGGTGAACATGGGCCACACCTCGATCGAGGACATCATGTCCTTCGACTCGGAGGGTGGCGAGTCCTCGGTTCTGGGCACCCTCCAGAACCCGAGCCTGCGCACCAAGCGCTCGAACTCGACGGACACGATCAGCATCTCCCTCCAGCAGTTCGACACCCCGAGCCTCAAGTTCTTCTTCGGCAAGAACTCCGGCGAAGGTGACCTCGTGAAGGTGGGTGGCACCGCGAAGTGGCTGCGAGTCAAGAGCAAGCCGCAGGCCACCGAGTGCGCCTTCCTCGCGGTCTACGTGGATGCCGAGTCGCTGTTCGCCCTGCACATCCCCCGCTGCGAGATCCTCAAGGGCGACAACCTGGAGTTCGGTGACACCGAGTCCCTGGCCAGCCTGCCCTTGGCGATCACGCCGCTCCAGCACGGGTCCAACGACTGGACCTACCAGATCACGCCTCTCGGCGAGGTCTAGGCCCCACAGCAACCCCCTCCTCGGTGAAGCGGACCTCCCGGGGAGGGGGTTTCCCTCGTACCACCAGGTCCGCACCCCCATACCACCATCCGAAAGGTCCGCACCATGAGCATCACCCTCGACAGCATCCGCGCCTCCATCGAGCAGAAGTACGCCACCTTCGACATCGAAGGCACCGGCGTTTCCCTGCGCAACCCCCTCCGACTGTCCCGCGAGGATCGCACCACCCTGTTCGGCTACCAGGATCAGCTCGACAAGCTGAAGGACGCGAACGAGCAGATCGCGCTCCTGGCCGAACTGCTGGTCCTGGTCTCCAGTGACAAGGCTGCCGCCCGCCACCTGCTGAAGTCCCTCGACGGGGACCCGGACGCCGACGTGATCCTCATGGAGGTCATCAACCGCTACATGGAGGACCAGCAGGCGGGGGAAGCCTCGCCCTCGGAGAGCTGATCGACCAGGCGGGGGCGGGGGTCGTCGCTGACTTCTGGTTCTACTACCACCTCGACTTCGCGGTGGTGCTAGACGAGGCGACGATCCCGCCCGCCCACCTCCTGGCCATGATCGACCGACTCCCCGAGGGGTCCATGACTGTCGCGATGCGCGCAGGTGGGGACGACTGGCGCGACTACTTCGAGGCCGACCTCCACTACCACGTCGCCGCAGGCATCTTCGATGCGATCAACAGCAACACGCTCGGCACCGGGAACTGGAAGAAGGGGCATGAGCCGAAGTTCAAGCCTTGGCCCACCCCCGCAGTCCTGACGAAGAGGCGAAAGAGCAAGCCGAAGTCCGTCCGGGACCTGTTCAACAAGGCCCGGGCCGCACTCCCCGGCACATAACGAAAGAGAGAAGACATGGCGGGAATGAGGGTTGTCGGCCGCGTGGCCGTGAAGGTCTGGCCCGATGTCAGCGAGTTCCGCAAGCGGGCCAAGGTCGCCCTGGAGAAGGCCAGCAAGGGACTGAAGGTCGAGGTCCCCCTGGAGGTGGATGATGACCAGGCGAAGCTCGAACTGCGCCGAGCCACCCTGATGCTGAACCGGACGGCTCGATCGAACCCCGTCAAGATCCCCGTCGAACTGGATACCGACGGTACGCTCGCAACCCTCCGCACCACGCTGGCCACCTTGCGCCGCGTTGCGAAGCTCAACCCAGTCCGGGTCTCGGTGGGCACCGACTCCGAGGGCTTGAAGGGCGTGGCGGACCTGCGCTCCCAGATGGAGGGGCTCAAGGACCTGCGAGCAAACGTCCGCGTGGACCTGGATGAGGGCGCCCTGAAGGGTCTGGAGGATCGCTTCTCCCGGGACCCCATCAAGATCAACGGGAAGGTCGACCACCTCGCCACCGCCGACGCGATCGCGGACATGCGCAAGCGGTTCGCTGATGCGTTCGAGAAGATCCACGCCCGAGTCAAGGTGACCGGCGACGACAGTTCCCTGCGGCGCCTGAGGGATCGCTTCGCCCGGGAGTTGTCGAACGTTCGAGTCCACGTCAACGTGGATCGGGACCTCCCCCCAGTGAAGGTGCTGGGCGAGTTCGAGTGGAGCCCTTCCGAGATCACCAAGGCCAAGCGCAGCCTGCGGGACGCCTTCCGCAACTGGAAGGCTGAGGTCGGCCTCGACTGGGCGCAGCGCGACATTGCGATCCTCCGCGAGAACATCAATGAGGGCCTCCGCAACCTGCGCGCGAAGGTCCGCGTGGACTACGACAACACCGCCCTCGGCCGCCTGGAGAAGCGCCTCAAGGAGGCGTTCGAGACCAAGATCAAGCCGAGCCTCGACAACTCGGCGACCCGTCTAGTGAAGTTCCAGCTTCAGCGCATCTTCCACGAGACCGTCTCCGGCATCCGGGTTGCTCTCAGCGCGGAGAGTATCGCCCGCGCCAAGGCAGCCCTGGCTGTCGCCTTCCGCAGTATCACTGTTAAGGTGAAGGTGGTCCTCGACAACCAGTCCGTGCGGGCCGTCGGCACCGCGCTCGCCGCCCTCACCGGCTCCCGCCTGGTGAAGGAGATCTGGCGGATCGACCTCCTCAAGAACTTCGACAAGATGCTCCCGATGCTGTCCCTTGTCAGCACTGCGGTGGGGGCTCTCGCAGCCGGGGTCCTGGCTCTGAGTGGGGACGTGCTGACTCTCGGTCGCCACCTCGCGCAGATCGTTCCGATCGGCCTCGCCGTCCCAGGCGTCTTCGCTGGCATCGTCGTTGCAGCCGTCGGCCTCGTGCGGGCTTTGCAGGACTTCAACACCGAACTGCCGCAAGTCTCGAAGGGCTTCGAGGGGATCGGCAAGTCCGTCTCCAAGAAGTTCTGGGCCGAGGCGAAGGGCCCTCTCAATGAGTTGGCCAACGAGGCCCTCCCCAAGATCCGTCAAGGCATGGACCTGGTGGCGACCTCCCAGGGCAAGTGGTTCGCAGCGTTCGGCAAGGGCATGAGCAACAGTGTCCTGCCAGCCCTCGACTCCTGGTTCAAGGCGCTCGCAGGCTTCACCGACAATCTGCACGGGATGGCCGCACCACTGGCTTCGATCATCCGCAGCTTCGGTGACCTGGGCGCCCACTACCTCCCGCAGCTCGGCTCGTGGCTGACTAAGATCACCACCCAGTTCTCGACCTTCCTGGGCAAGGCGGTCGAGAGTGGCCAGGCGTTCAAGTGGGTTGACCTCGCAGTCACCCGACTCCAAGAGTTGTGGCGAGTCGTCACCGGGGTCTCCTCGATCATCGCCACCCTCGCCCTCGGCGCGGAGATGGCGGGCGGGGCCACCCTGAAGGGCTTGGGTGACGGCCTCCACGCGATGGCCGCAGGCCTGGAGGAGAACCTCGGTATGGTGGTGGTCGTCTTCGGCGCCGCCAACGACGCGATGGCGAACCTGGTCAAGTCGGCCGGGCCTGGGGTTGTTGCGATGTTCTCGGCGATCGGCCAGAGCATTAGTCAGGTCCTCCCCCTGATCGGCACCGCCGCGGGCCTCCTGGTCGGCAGCCTCGGAACCATCCTGGCCCAGCCGCTCGTCGGCGCCGGCCTGACTGCGTTTTTCACGGGCCTCAACCAGGCGCTCACCATCCTCCAGCCGGCACTCGCCGACATCGGTGACGGCCTGGGGATGCTCCTCACCCTGGGCGGCACGATGCTCAGTTCCTTCGCACCCACGTTGGCGTTGGCCTTCACGGGCGCAGGCAACGCCGCAACCGGCCTGCTCGCGGCATTGAACGAGATCGTCCCCGCCCTGTCGGGCGGCCTGTTCAGCGTCCTGTCGGCGATCATCCCCGTGTTCCAAACCCTCACCCCGCAGATCAGCGACTTTATCGTGCTGATCGGGACCACCCTCGGCAGCGCCTTGTCGGCGATCGCACCCCAGATCGGCGAACTGGCATCCGGGCTCGGAACCCTGTTCGGCTCCCTGCTCGCCGCCGTCGGCCCCCTGATCGAGGCCCTCATCAACGGGCTCGTCCCGATCGTTCAGATGCTCGCTCCGGCCCTCGGGTTTGTCGCCGCATCCCTCGCCCCAGTGGTCGAGAAGATCGGCGAGATGGCCACCCAGCTCATCAACTGGCTAGCCCCGATCATCCAGCAGTTCCTCGCGGATTTCCTCCCGAAATTCCAGGAGGCCTGGGGGAAGCTGGTCGCAGCACTCGGTCCCGTCCTTGACGGAATCCAGCAGTTCGCCAACTTCCTCGGCCCGATCCTCGGTCCGATCATCCAGTTCCTTCTTGGGCTCCTGGGGGACACTTTCGTCGGGATCCTCAACGGCCTGGCCAACACTTTCGAGGGTGTGACCAAAATCATCTCCGGAATCGTGGACGCCTTCAGCGCCGCCATGCGCGGCGACTGGGACGCCCTGGGCGAGGCTCTCAAGACGATCTGGGACGGACTCTGGCAGACGATCCTCGGCGTGATTGAGGTCATCTTCAACGTCGGCGTCCTGAGCGCACTCAAGAAGGGGTGGACCCTCATCAAGGGTCTGTTCACGAGTGGCGGCTCCGCCTTGAAGGGGCTCTGGGACGACCTCTGGAACGCAGTCAAGACCTTGACGGACGACGCCTGGAACGCGATCAAGAACCTGGTGGGTCGTGGCATCGACGGGATCAAGGGTAGCGTCGGCACCGGCCTGGGGGCCTTGAAGGGCATCGCAGATGACGCCTGGAACGCCTTCAAGGGTGCCTGCCGTTCGGGCATTGACGGGGCTCTCAGCCTCGTCCGCGACCTGCCTGGGCGGTTGAAGGGTGCGCTCGGGGACCTCGGTTCCCTGCTCTTCGACTCCGGTCGCTCCATGCTCGACGGTCTCGCCCGAGGTATCCGCAGCGGCATCTCCGCGGCGGTGGGTGCGGCGAGGGATGCGCTGTCCGCAGTGCGACGGCTGTTCCCCTTCTCCCCCGCGAAGGAGGGGCCGTTCTCCGGTAAGGGCTGGACCCTCTATTCCGGCCGGTCTGTCGCCGAGTCGATCGGTGACGGCATCCGGGATCGCATGGGTTACGCCAAGCGTTCCGCCGAACTGCTGGCCTCCGTCACCCGGGATGCCCTGGAGGTCTCCCCATCGGTGAGTAACGCCAACAGCGTCACCTCCGCCTACGCCGCATCCCCGGCCGCGGGTGGAGGGGACTCCTACGAGTTCAACCTCACCGTCCCTGTCGATGACCTCGAACAGATCAGCGACCTGGTCGAACTGGCCGAATCCATGCGCCGCAAGGCCCGAGCCCACGGAGGCAAGAAGTGACCGTCATCTACGAGCGCCCGAATCCGCCGAAGGACTTCGGGTACTACAAGACGAGCGACACCTCGGTAGCCCTCCAGTGGAAGGCCGACTACACCGGCATGGATGGGCCGAAGCCATGGTCGAAGATCCGCATCGGTCGCCTCGGCGGCGTGGACATCGAGACGCTTCAGCTCCTCAACTGGGATGCCCTCGGGGCGACCGACGGGACGCTGCCGCAGGACGGCGCGTTCACCTATCGGATCCGCTCCGAGGGCTCGGGCGGTGTGTCCGACTGGGTTTCCACGAACCTCGTCGTATACACGCCACCCACCACCCCGGCGAACGTCACGGCTTCGCGGTCGGGGACTTCGATCCGGGTTGCCTGGACATCCAGTTCGGCGGTCGCCACTAGGTGGGAGGTCTACCACCGCAGCTCCGGCGACTGGGAGACCTCCCCGATCGGCGAGGTGGAGGGCTTCGAGTGGTGGCATACCGCCCCGTCCACCTCGACCCCGCACACCTACCGGATCATGGCTGTGGCGCCGGACGGCACCCGCTCCCTCCCCTCCGCCCCCTCCCAGACGGCGGCCCCGGTCTCGGCGCCGAACGCCCCCGTGGATCTCGGGCCAGTCGGGACCATTCCGGCCGGCAATGGTGAGGCCCACCTGCGGAGCTGGAAGTACTCCTCCGCCGACCTCTCCCCCCAGTCGGCCTACCAGATCCAGAGCCGCACCTCCAGCAATGGGGGCACCACCTGGACGACATGGGTCACCGGGGCGAAGGTCACGGCCACCCAGCCTGGCGCCGCCGTCTCAGCGCTCCCCGCTGGGACCACCGTCCAGTGGCAGGTGCGCGTCTGGGGCGCCTCGGCCACCAACTCGGCATGGTCGGCCATCTCCACCTACAAGGTGGCGGACGTCCCCGTGGCGCAGGTGTTGAACCCGAGCACGGGGCAACCCGTCGGGACCGAGACGCTGGAGTTGACCACCGACACCCTCACCATTAGTTGGCGCTACGCAGGAACCTCCGCCCAGGCCACCTATCGAGCAACCCTCCACCAGGGCGCCTGGATGGACGGCATGGGAGGGGTCGCCGCAAACCCGGTGGAGACGATCACCGGGGCGACCGCAACCACGACCGCAACCTTCGCGACGAGGCTTCAGTCGAACACCCCCTACTCGGTGGCGATCACAGTCGTGGACTCGGATGGCCTCCAGAGCGTCCCGCAAGGGGCGTCCGTGTGGGCCACCCTCCCCGCCCCCCAGATCCCTACCGCCACCGCGACCTGGAGCCCCCACCTGGGGGCCGTCACCATCGAAGCCACCCCCGGAGCATCGGGTGGTGGGAAGCCCGACGCGGTCTCCTTCGAGGTGCAGCGGGCTGCGGGTGTAGGCTCCGGAGCCTGGGTGTCTGGGCGAGTCCCTATCGGCGGCCAGGCGATCGACCCGATCCCCCCGATGGGCCAGGTGCGCTACAGCATCGGGGCCTTCTCGGCCTCCGGCGCCGCCTCCTGGCGCGAGGTCACGGTGGACGTGGCGAACCTCGAAGACTGGGTTTGGGTGAACGGCGGGCCGGACTTCAGTGTCCTGGCCCGCGTCCGGCTCAACGTTGCCACCTCCAGCAAGTTCGACTCCCCGAGCACTCGCCACTCCTTCGTTGGGCGCAAGCGGGCAGTCACCTACCACGGGGATGAGCGGGAGTTCTCGGTGGGCGTCACCGGCCTCACCGAGGAGGACGACCCCGCAGGCAACCGGAGCGCCTGGTACCGCGTCCGCGATCAGCGCGGCGTCGTCTGCTACCGGGACCCGCTGGGCCGTCGCATCTTCGGGAGGCTCTCGGACGTCTCCTTCGATGAGGAGACCCACGACCTCAGTTCCCTGACCTTCAGTGTGGAGGAGGACGACTATGTCGAGTAGCCTGACCGGCCCTCGCTGGCCTTCGTTCCGCTTCACCTCAGTCAACGCCAACGGGGTCAACCTGGGGCGCATCACCGAGGTGGAGCGGAACGAGGGACGCCTCGAACTCTCCCAGCAGGCGACCATCCGCGGCTCCGGCGAACTGAGCCGTGCCATTGCGCGCGGGGCGATCGCGGAGCGCATCAAGGTTGAGTACGTCCTAGACGAGGGCACCGCCGACGAGCGGGCCTGGAGCTTGGGTGTCTACTTCTCCGCCTCCCCCACCTCGACCTACACGTCGCGCGGCAACGCCTCCTCGGTGGAGGTGTACGACGGGCTCCTCGCCCTCGATGAGGACGCCCTCCCCGAGCCGCTCTACTGCCCGGTCGGTATGAACCCGATCACCGAGGTCCTCGCCCAGCTCGCGATCGTCGGAGCTAACCGTGCCGCCGTGCTGCCCACCAGCAAGACGCTTCGGTCGGCCCTCACCTTCAAGGTCGGGACCACCCGCCTTCAAGTCGTGAACGCCCTCCTCGACGCCATCGACTACTTCGCCATCTGGTGCGACGGGGATGGCGTCTACCGCATCCAGCCTTACGTCGAGCCCCTCATGCGGCCTGTCGAGTGGCGGTTCACCGACGACCCCGACACGTCGATCATCGGCGACGAGATCACGGTGGAGGCGGACACCTACTCGGTTCCCAACCGGGTTATCGGCATCTCCCGCACTAACGGTGAGGTTGCGCCTTTGACTGCGGAGAAGACCATCACGGACACGTCGAGCCCCTACCACCATTCCAAGCTTGGCCGGTGGCGCACCGAGGTCATGCAGGACGTGGAGGTGACCGACCAGGAGGACCTCCAGAAGAAGGTGGATCGCCGCCTGAAGGAGGCCTCCTCCATCCTCCGGAAGATCACTCTCCGACACGGCTGGGTGCCGATCACCATCGACTCGGTCGTCACCCTCGACGCGCTCGACATCACCGGGCGCTTCACGGTCATCAACCAGTCCATCCCCTTCGACCCGAAGGGGCTCGTCACGAGCACTTTGAGGGAGGTGAAGGAGTGAGCTACGACGGACTACTGGAGGTACTCCTCCCCTCCGCCGCACCCACTACGTCGGGGCTGGTGTTTGGCACGATCGACGCCGCGGGCAAGGTGTTCCTGGAGCCCGGGAATGTCCCCATCGTCCCGCCGCCACCCTCGCTGACGCCGCTGACGCCCAGCTCCCGCTTCGTGGGGATGATGCAGGGGTCGGCGGGGAAGCCGCAGTCGCTCCTCATTATCGGGGTCATCGGCGGCGACGGCAACCCTCCTGGGGCGATCCTCCAGTTCGCAGGGCTCACCGCGCCGGAAGGCTACCTGCTCTGCCAGGGGCAGGCCGTGAGCCGCGCCGGCTACGCCCGCCTCTACGCCGTGATTGGCGTGATCTACGGCGCGGGTGACGGCTCCACCACCTTCAACCTGCCGGACTACCGGGGTCGCGGCCCGATGGGCCTCTCCGCCTCCCAGTCGCAGTTCGCAACCTCTGGACAGCGGGGGGGTGAGGTCGACCACACGCTGAGCTGGGATGAGATGCCCGAGCACTCCCACGGGGCCGGTGTGGACGCAGACGGCTTCGTGACTCACGCAGCGCGCGGCGGGGGCTTTAGTGCGGGATTCAATAACACGCCGGGCGAGATGGTCTGGTACCGGATGCCCGATCCTGCCGGGCGGAGCCTTCCTCACAACAACTTGTCGCCGTACCTGGTGACGAACTTCATCATCCGAACCTGAAAGGTCAGCACCATGACCATCACCTCCTTGAGTGACATCTCGGTCGCAGCCGAGGACGACGACCTCCATGATCGCGCCATCGCGGCGGCGGCCGAGGTTGGCATCCAGGATCCCGTCAACTGGGTGAACATGAACATGCGCCGGATCGTGGCCTCCACCTTGGAGAGCGGCGAAGGCACCCTCGCTTCGGTGTACGCCTACGCGGTCGCCAGCTACGACCCGCCACCGACGCCTGGCGCCGACCCCACCAAGGTCACCGACGCCTACATTCGCCACGCGGTGAAGGACACTCGACGCGCCCTCGAAGGCGCCCCTGCGGGGGTCTGATGCCAGACCCTTTCGTCCTCCCCATCGAGATTGTCGTCGCCATCGTGAGCGGCACTTTGACCGCCCTGGGCATCTTCATCAAGGGCTGGGCTGACCGGTCGAGTAAGCGCCTCGATGAGGTGCAAGCAGACCTAGGCGCCATCAAGCGGATGTTCGTGCCAGTCCTCGACTGGGCTCTCGCCCTGGAGAAGCATATCGCCGACGGCGCACCGCCACCCCCGCCGAGCCGCCCACCCGAGTTGGCCGAGTTCTTCACCGCGGCCTTCATCGACCAGAAGCACGCCCCTTCCCGGGAGTTCTTCACGCACACCCCCGCCCCGAAGGAGACTCCATGAGCCCAGTCATCCACCCACGCGCCGACTGGGGCGCCCGTGCCGCCACCCGCGTCTCGAAGCTGAACCCCTCCAAGATCGGCATCGTGGACATCCACTGGCCGGGCAGCAAGGGTCGCCTGGCCCGGGATCGCCCCGGTGTAGCTAAGGCCCTGCGCGGCTGGCAGGACTACCACATGAACGGCCACGGCTGGTCCGACATCGCCTACAACCTCGCGGTGGACTTGAGCGGCGAAGTGTGGGAGTTGCGCGGCTGGGATGCAGTCGATGGCGGTGTCGCCTCCCGCAGCGACGACGTCACGATCCTGCTCGTCATGGGCGACCAGGACCAGATGACCGACGCCATGAAGTCGAGCGTCTTGTGGGCGATGGGTGAGTTTGACCGTCGCTTCGGCCGCAAGCTCCGCCGCACCCATCACAGCGCCCTCACCGGGACCGACTGCCCCGGCCCTGAAGCCACCGCCTGGTCCAAGGCTGGCTTCCCCGCACCCAACACCAACACACCGACCATCCAGGAGGATGACATGCCCCTCAACGACGACGACCTCAAGAAGATCTTCAACGTGGTCTGGAACGGCGCCCCCGGCCTGGACTTGATCCCGCAGTACGCCGAGGGCGGCGGCGCCTGGCCGGCGACCATCCTCGGTGCGGCCACCGCCCGCGTCGCCCAGCAGATCGCACCGCTGCGCGGCGAAATCGCAGGCCTGACGACCGCCCTGACCTCCCTGGCAGCCGGGCAGGGACTGGACCCGGAGGCAGTTAAGGCCGCCGTCTCCGAGGCTGTCAGCGGGGCGCTGAAGTCCCTCAAGGCGGACGTGACGCTGGAGGTGTCGGCGTGACCGGTCTGGAGGCGCTCGCCGTCATTGCGGCGGCCGTCGTCACGATCTACGGCACGGCGATCACGGCCCGGCCGGGCATGTCGTCCACCACGAAGCGCGTCTTCGCCGGCGCCTTCGCCGTGGCGCTCGGCCTGGCGTCCGCGATCATCACCGGCACCATCGAAGGCATCCCCCTCGACGTGACCGCCTGGATCACCCGAGCCCTCGTCGCCGTGGCCGCCGTCATCGTGGCCAGCAAGGGATTCTACGAGTCCTTCAAGGGCCACTTGAAGAAGGTGGAGGAGGTCACCACCCCCACCTCCACCGAGGAGTACACGCCCCGCTACGTGGCCTGAATGTAGCGAAGCCCCCCGTCACCCTGGATCACTCCGGGATGGCGGGGGGCTTTTCTGCGTTCACTCAGGCTTTACCGCTCGCCTTGAGTGCGTCGATCTCCTCCATAGTGGTCGCTGCGAAGGTCTCACGGGCCCGTGGACGGCCCCGCACACCTGCCCCTACCTCTGGCTTAGGTGCGGCCTCCTGGAGCCGCAGAAGGGGCGCTGCGTCCTCTGGGCAAAGGTCGAGCGTGGCGAGCATCCCCGCACCTTCGATCGTGAACGTCTGGGTCTGCTTGCCCATCTGGTGGCACATGTCGCACACGGTAACCTCAACTGTGGCCATCCTGGCCTCCTCTGGTTGTTGCTTCTTGACCCAAGTCTTGCACTCATGCCACACTAAGGCAACAGACGATAGGGGGGGTGCTGCCATGCCAGCGCGCAGCAAGATCCAGGACGGCGCTGAGGTCCGTCGCTGGCTGGAGGAGGGGTGGACTTACCAGGAGATGGCCGAAGAGTACGCACGCAAGTACAACCTGGAGATATCCCCCAGCATGTTCGCCAGCTACCGCTCCCGACATGGACTGCCCCGTCGGATCGCCCGCGACCCCAGCCTCATCCCTTGGGCCGTGAAAGCGCAGCACCGCTGGTCCTACCCGCTCGCCATGCTGCGGATCGAGGCTCGTCGTCGCGGCGGCTTCGAGGTTCGCGCCTCCGATAATGAGCGGCTCGCCTCGTTCAAGCGGGACCTTTACGCGGAGGGGCTCGTGGTCCACTATGACCCGGACACCGAGGTCGGGTGGTGGCTTGTCCCCCGCCGACCTGGGGTTGATCTCGACATGATTCGAGACCCCCACAAGAAGTGAATCCCCTAGACGCCGCCTCAGACTTCCCGGTCTGGGGCGGCTTCCTGTTGCCGTGGTCTATGGTTCAACTTGCGCATTCGCTGGTCGAGGTCTAGATTCCTTCCTGTCGCCAAGTGCGGCAGTCACCGAGGACACCCCAGCCTCCCGCCCAGCGAGCCCGAAGGGGGCCCACCATGACCACCACCGCCACGCAGCCGGCCCTGAGACTGGCTGATTCCGAGGATGGCTTGGTGCGCGTTTACCGCAACACCTACGCCACCGAGGGGGAGCTGGGCGACGCCATCGCGGAACTGGAGGCCACGCACGTGATCCTCTGGGATCAGGGGCCCGAGGTTGACGCCGACGGAGGGGTCTACTACGAGGCGTTCCGTCGCCTCGTCTAACCGAGGAGGTTTCCACTGGATGAAGTTCTGACACCCTCACGCCTGTCCTGGTCAAGCGTTTCGAGCTATGCCGAGTGTGGGGTCAAGTGGCTCCTTGAGAGGGGCTACAAGGTGCCTTCGGGGACCTGGTACGCCACACTGGCTGGGTCCGCGATCCACGAGATCACCGAGATCCGCGACCGCATGGAACTGATGGGGATGGACCCTGTGGAGCAGGCCACCTTCTCCCCCACGTTCGCCGAGGAGTTCACCCGCCGCGTGCGGGAGGTTGAGGCCGAAGGTCGCGAGGTGAAAGCCTCCGGCCGGGCCAACAAGAACATCTCCGAGTCGGGTGGCCCCAACAAGAAGGACTACGACTGGTGGCTGACCTACGGCCCCATCTTCCTTCAGCGCTGGATGAACTGGAAGGCCGAGCGGGGCTGGACGGTTATGACGATGCCCGACGGACTCCCCGGCATCGAGTTGGGGTTCGACATCACTCTTGGTGGTGAGCGCGTCGTCGGCTACATCGACCGCGTCTATGAGTCCCCCGTCACCGGGATCACCGTCTTCGACTTGAAGACGGGCACCATGCCCACCGGCTCCCTCCAGCTCAAGACCTACGACCTGGGGTTGAAGCACGCCTACGGGATCGAGGCTGATTGGGGGATGTTCTGGACCCCGGGTGGCGAGGATGGCGGGAAGCTGTCGCAGGCCGTGGACTTGCGGTCCTGGCCTGACGAGCGAGTCGAGGACATGTACTCGAAAGCCATGCGCGGCATCGAGGCGGGGATCTTCCTGCCCCAGGTGACGAACATGTGCAAAGGCTGTTCAGTGCGGGAGCACTGCTGGGCGGTCGGCGGGGCGAAGGCGAAGGAGTTGCCTCTCGTCCCGGTGGTAGTGAAGCGCGGATCGGGGGAGGTTTCTTCTAGTCCGATTGCGCAAGTTGAGCAAGACGCAGCTACGGTTGCGCAGACTTCCGAGGAGGAGACGGATGGCGAAAGCTGAAGCGACCCAGGTCAGGCGCCTGGTGGAGCAGGTTGAGACGGGGGTGCGCCTGGAGCTGACCCTGGAGGAGGCGCGAACACTGCGCGACCTGACGGGGCCCCTCTACAGAGGGGTGGGCAGCGTCACCGTCCACCCCCGGGAGGTGGAGTGATGCAGGTCAAGGTCACCGCGCTCACCAAGTACCGCCTGGAGGTGGACCTGGCTTCAGAGGAGGCGCACAAGCTCCTCGCCCTCCTGGAGCCCGTCCAAGATGAGGGGGAGTGGCTCGACCGGATCTATTGGGAGCTCTCCAGGACTCAGGGGATGACTCCAGGGGGAAGCCCCTTCCGAGCCCGCGACTCCAGCGGCACCCCCATCAACTCGATCTTCCTGAAGGAGCAAGCATGACCAGTGGTCCCGACGACCGCTCAACCCTCACCATCAAGTTCGGCAAGGGCTACGAGGATCCGTGGTTCGTTGCCTCCGGCAACCCGGCCACGATCCGACGGCAACTCCTGGAGTTCGCCGGCCTGGAGGATGAGCCCGACAAGACCCTCCAGCAGCTCGGCATCGAGGTGGCGAGCGAGACGCAGGCCATGTGGGCTGCGCGCTCCAAGGCGGGCGGTCAGCGGCTCCCGGCTGCGGCCTCGAAGGCCTCCACGGATGACGCCCCGACGAAGGCTGCGGAGCCCACGAAGCCCGCGGAGGATCCCAACCAGTTCATCCTCGACGCCCTCGCCGACGCCAGTACCACCGAAGACCTGATGCGGGTCTTCGCGAAGAACAAGGACGCGTTCACCAAGAGCGCCGACCTCCAGGGTGCATTCCTGGCCCGCAAGAACACCCTCACCAGCACGAAGGAGAACTGACTTTGAAGATCAACAACGGGACCAGCGGTGGTGGCGACTTCTTGAAGCCGGCCGACCACCAGGGGGCGAAGGGGATCCTCCTGGAGCCGACGAAGATCCTCCGGGATCAGCCCGGCAAGTACGGCACCCGCGACATCCTCGTCGCCGACATCACGATCTTCAACACCAAGGAGACCCTCGACGGCACCGAGGACCCCATCTACCTCCAGGGGGTGAAGATCACCGGCGCCATCCTCATCAAGGACCAGGAGGATCGGGTCGGCAAGGAGGCCACGGTCGGCAAGTTCGTGGGCCTCCCCAACCCCAAGGGCGACAAGCCCATCTGGGCGGTTCGCCAGGTCGATCAGGCCGTCTACGACCGGATCGTCGCCTACCGGGAGAAGCGCGAGGCGGCGCTCGAAGCCACGCTGAACGAGGAGGTGCCGGAATGGATGAAGTGACCTTCACCCCCAAGGGGGTTAAGCAGGTCGCCCGCCTGTTGAGCGCCCCCCCTGAGGGGGCCTACCTGTACGCCTCCGCCTATGGCATTGGGGCGGCTGGGGTCGGGCTCGGATGGGCCGCTGAGCCCTGGCCGGGCACCGGCCGCTACATCTACAACTCGGGCCCAGACCAAGGCGACAGCCTCTCCAGCGACCGCCCCCTCACGGACGCCGAGCTGGACGCCGTGCTGGAGGCTGGCGGGTTCAAGCCCGTCGAGCCCGCAGGCCACTGGGAGCCCATCGAGGCCCGCGACATCAAGGTCGGCGACAAGCTCCGCGTGAGTCGGGTGAGTGGAGGGCGCGACTGGAAGCTCGGCGACGAGTTCGAGGTGACGCGCGCACCCCAGTACCACCGGGTCCCCGGGAGCCTCACCGTCACCCATCCCGCCTCCATGGAGGCGGGGCGCGCCCTCGTCGCCGCGTACTACGGCCTGGAAGTTTGGCGCACCCCCACCCCCGTGCGCACCTACGAGGAGGGCTACGCGGACGGCTCCGCCGACGCCACTCAGTCGGCCCTCAACCAGGGCTACGACAAGGGTTTCGAGGAGGGGCGTGACGCGGGCGTCAACGACGTGCGCAGCATGCTCGCGGCCTTGACGGACATCGAGGAGTTCGACCGGGCCTTCGAGGGGGCGAAGGCTGCACGCCTGGCCTACTGGGACGCCATCGGGGAGCCCCGGCACTCCGAGCCTGGCCCCATCTCCCTCAATGGCTGGGTGGCGGCCTCGCGTGCCGCTGCGGGGGTGTAGTGCTCACAGCCGCCCGAAGCTTCAATCAGAGCGCACGGTCGGCCCCCCCGCTCCCGATGGTGCCGGAGTTGCAGCCCCTCTATGACTGGGGCTGCACTCCGCGCCAAGGGCAGGTCATCATGGTCGCCGGCCGCTCCGGCTCCCAAAAGTCGGGCTTCGTCTTGTTCTGGGTGCGGCAGATGAATCTCCCCACCCTCTACATGAGCGGCGACATGACGGCCTTCGAGGCCTCCTCGCGTCTCGTTGGGATGGAGACCCGCGAGGAGCTGGAGGTCATCGAGGCAGGCCTGGATGGGCCGGACAGGGAGCGCTACCAGCGCGTGCTCGACGGCGTCCCGATCACGTTCTCGTTCAGTAGCCCCATCACCTTCCCGGCCCTGGAGGCCGAACTGGAGGCTCAGATGGAGTTGCACAACCGCTATCCGGCCATCGTCGTGATCGACAACCTCATGGACCTGGACGGCTGCGAGGACGACTACAAGGCGCAGATGGAGGCCATGCAGCTCATCACTGCGTTCGCCCGCGAGACGGGCAGCACCTTCATTGTCACCCATCACGCGACCGACAAGAGCCCCGACGCGGATGCCCTGCCCGGGTACCCGCCGAGCCGGAAGCAGATCAAGAATGGCCTGTCGGAGAAGCCGCAGCTCACCCTCGGGGTGGCGCTCGACCCCGAGTACAGCGAGTTCCGGATCGCCGCGTTGAAGCAGCGCGCGGGGCGCTCAGACCCGTCGGGGAAGGACTACATCCGCCTCCAGGCGTTCCCTTCCATCACCCGGTTTGCGCCACTCGCGCAGACCACACCCAAGTTCTAGGAGGACTGTTGTCTTACTACTACCCGCCCAACCCCGATCACACGGAGTTGGCCGTCATCCTCGGTATCGGGTTCTTCGTGACCCTCTACATCCTGGTGGCGACGGTGATCTCGTGACGGATGCCGACCTGCGGCAGATCGCCTGCGACATCATCATCGACATGTTCCAGGAGGTGGGTGTGAGGCTCGACGCGAGAGATCTCGCGGAGGCGTGTCCACTCGCCGAGGATATGACGCCGGAGGAGTTGCGCCGCACCACCCAACTGATCGACTCGGCCCTGGTCGAGGTCACGGTGGACTGGCTGGGGGGTGTTCCAGCGTGAACCCTTTGAACGTGATCGGCATCGACCCCAGCTTGGCTGCGACGGGGGTGTGCTACTACGCCCCATCCTACGCGCAGCCGATCGGGGTGACGATCGAGACGAAGGCGACCGACCCTCGGCGGCTCAACTGGATCTACAACCGGATCACGGACATCTGCATAGATGTATCGTGGTCGCCAATCCCGTCACCCGATCTCGCAGTGGTCGAGGACCTCCCCACCCACGCTCACTCGGCGGGCCTCACCGGGCAGGCCCAGGGCGTGGTTCGTGCGGCCCTCCAGGGCTTCGGCATCCCCATCCTCACGGTCCCGCCGGCCTCCTTGAAGCTGTTCGCCACAGGCTCCGGCAGGGCGAGCAAGGCGGACATGCAGGCCGCCGCCCACTCAACCTGGCTTGAGGACTACGGGCAGGGCCTCCCTGGGTCATGGGACGACAATGCTGTGGACGCCTTCTGGCTGCGGGAGATGGGGATCCACTATCTCCGCCACCGCGGCTTCCACGAGGAGGACTTCGGCAAAGCCAACATCACCAAGTGGGGGAAGCTGAAGGGGGTGCTGGCGTCGTGACCGATGGTGAAGTGGAGTCCCTGGTTCGCGAGGTGTTCCTCGCGGAACTGGGCTACAACCTGGACACTGGCGTAGAGGACTCCACCTTCGTCGCCGACCTGCGAAGCCCGGTGCGGGTGGTGAAGTTGGCCTAATGCTCGACATGGCTTCCACGCTCGACTACTACGGGGTGGACTACCATCCCGGCCGCACCACGCAGAAGGTCCTCTGCCCCGTCCATGGGGAGATGGACCCGAGTTGCAACGTGGACATGGAGAAGGGTCTGTGGTATTGCCTCCCACCTGAGACGCGAGTGCTGACTGATGACCTTCGCTACGTCCAGCTCTCAGAGGTTCAGGTCGGGGACGTGCTGGCTGGCTTCGATGAGGAGCCGAGCGTGCAGGCTGGCCGGAGTCGCCGCCGCCACTGGCGAGAGGCTGTGGTAAAAAACATAAAACGGATTGAGCAGCCCTGCTACGAGATACGCCTCAGTAATGGCGACGTGCTCACGTCATCCAGCGGGCACATGTGGCTGGCCTCCGACTCCACGAAGCGCGTGACTTGGCACACAACCGAGGCCCTCTCCAGGGCGGGGGGGGTGCGGAGGTTGCATCGCGTGCTTGACGTCTGGCAGCGCCCGGACACTTGGGATGCTGGCTACATTGCGGCGGCCCTGGATGGGGAGGGGTGCTACATCAACGGCGGCAAGAAGAAGGCGGTGTACCTGAGCTTTGCCCAGCGGCCCAATGCGATGTTGTCCGAGTTCCATAGGGCGACCGGGGGCGGACTGTTCGAGTACGGGAAGCCGATATCTGGCAACTCGCGCTACGCGGGCAGATCGGATGTCCGCGAGGTTCGCATCACCGGCAAGGCTGAGGTGATGCGGACGCTCGGGACCTACCGACCCGCCCGCCTGCTCGCCAAGTTCTCATTCGAGGACTTGGGTGAGATGAGGGCCATCGAGCGCCCTGACGTCTCGTCCGTCACCCCGATTGGCATGCGGGAGGTAGTGGCTATCGAGACATCGACCGGGACCCTCGTGGCGGAGGGGTATGCCACCCATAACTGCCATTCCTGCGGGGAGGGCGGTACCGCGCTCGACCTGGTGATGAAGAAGGAGGGACTCGACTTTGAGTCAGCACGAACCTTTGCGGCAGATTCCGGTATCGAGAGTTCGGGCGTTGACGGACGCGGCGATGGCGTACAACTCGGCCTCGTGGCTCGTAAGCGACTACCTGGAGCGAAGGGGGATCAGCGACCGAAGCGTCGATACGTTCCTCCTTGGAGTCGTCACTGACCCGATCCCCGGGCACGAGCCTTATGTTGGCCGGCTGGCGATCCCCTACCTGGGGGTGAACCCGATGGCCGGGGAGGTGGAGTGCTGGCACTTCAAGTTCCGCTGCATGGAGGACCATTCCTGCAAGGAGCTTTGGCACGGCAAGTACACCGCCCAGTCGGCGCCCACCCGCATGTTCAACGTGCGGGCCATCGAGGAGGCGGGCGACGAGATCCATGTCACCGAAGGCGAGCTGGATGCCGTGATCCTCAACCAGTGCGGGTTCCCCGCGGTGGCGATCCCGGGCGCCAACAACTGGAAGTGGCACTACGCCCGCCTACTGGCCGGCTTCGACAAGGTGTTCATCTGGGGGGACCCGGATGAAGCGGGTGCCGACTTCGTCACCACGGTGCTCGGATCCACCCGCAACTCATCGCCCGTCCGACTGACGCTTGGCGATGTCAACGAGACGTATCTACGAGGAGGGCTCGCGGCCCTCCAGGAGGCCAAGGAGGCTGTGCGATGGGAGTGAGTGAACCGAAGCTCGCGAAGGAAGTGGACGTGTATCGGGATGGTGTCGTGATCGACGGCGAACCACTCCCCTGGCTCCTCAGACCCGAGGGTGTCACCGTAGTAGGCCACACGAACAGCTCGATTGCTGAGGTGCGCCTGTCGATCCTCGTGGGCGGGGATGTCCGGGTTCACGACTCCAACTACGGCCAGTAGGTGCTCGTCTCCTACGAGTTCCTTCTCGCCGTCCGGGACTGCTACGTCGCCACGCAGGAGCCGCCACATACCCCTGAGACGCTCCTGATGGCCCGTGAGGGCACGTACTTCATCATCCTGGACCAGTGGGCCAACCTGTCCTGGTTCGCGCGGGAGAGGGACGCTCAGATGGCGTTGCGAGAGTTGCGCGAGGAGGTGCGAACCTTTGGGCATCGGCAAACCCGGAAAAACCGAGTATCGCCAACTCGTTGACCTGCTCAGCCAAGAATGGGAGGACGTTGAGGACCTCGCGAAAGCGGTGATGGAGAAGTCCTACGAGGTGTACACGAGTAAAGCCAAGTTCGCCGTCGTAGGCCAGACGGTTCGGGCCGACAGCCCCGCCTTCAAGGGCACGCCGCAGCGCGGGTTCGTGCTTGACGTGTTCCGCACCGAGAAGCAGGCGTCCACCGCGGCGCTCCAGCTCACCGCCTCGAACGCCAACCCGACGGAGCCGCAGGCGGTGTGGGTGGTGCCTTTCTTCGGGGATACCGCCCACGCCTACCACACGTCGAGGAAGGCCGAGCTTGGCAAAGCCAACCGCGGGGTTACCTCGGCCGACCGGCTATCGGCACTGATCCGCTCCCAAGACTCGGTGCCTCGCTGCCCGCATGTGGACCTCGACGGCGACTTGAACTTCATCCAGTGCGCCCACTACGCGCACCACGAGTATGACCACCACTACAGCACCGAAGGGCTCCCGCCCTGCCAGCGGCGAGTACTCATCCCCGGCGAGCGCCACGTGATGGCGCCCTGCTCACTGCACCAATACCACTATGGGCCCTGCATCGCGCAGGTCCACTTCCAAGAGGAGGAAGAGCATGAAGCATGACGAGGAGATCGCACTCCGGCTGCTCCTGATCGAGTCAGGACTGACCGACGAGGAAGTGCTGACGAAGGTCACGGACCTGGTGGGTCGGTTCGCCATTGCCGCCTACACCGACGGCCAGAGCGAGGGCTTCACGCAAGCCCAGCTCGACCTCGAGTTCGAGGCGAGCGCATGACCCAGCCCGAGATCACCTACTTCACGGCACCATGGTGTTCGCCGTGCAAGACCCTCCTCCCGAAGGTCCGACACTTCGCCGAGGTCGAAGGCCTCCCCCTCCAGGTCGTGGACGTGGACCTGGACCCCTGGCATGTCCCTCCCGACGTGAAGGGCGTCCCCACCATCCAGGTTGCCGTCGGTGGCGAACTCGTCGCCCACCTGGGGCCTGCGATGGCCTCGATCCCCACGCTGCGAAAGGCGTTCACATGACCATGCTCCAGCACGCCGTGATGGACGGCGACGTGTTGCTGCGCAAGGCCGGCTCATCGGCCGGCCGCGCCCCTGCGATCTACGCGACTAAGGCCCATGCGGAGGCGGAGGCTGGGAAGCACCGCCTTCGCCGATGGGATGGCGTGTGGATCAACCCCCGCGTCGTGAAGCTCGGGGTGATCGAGTGACCTTGACCCACGGCTCCCTGTTCACGGGGTACGGGGGGCTTGACCTGGCGGTCGAGGAGGTGTTCGATGCGGAGACCATCTGGACGTCTGATGTGGACCCCGGAGCCAACCGGATCATCGCACACCGCTACCCGGGGATCCCCAACCTCGGCGACATCACCACCATCGACTGGTCGGGGGTTCGGCGACCGGACATCCTCAGCGGGGGCAGCCCGTGCCAGGACCTTTCGACCGCTGGGGCCCGGGCGGGGATGGTCGATGGCACACGATCCAACCTTTGGGTCGCCATGCGCGAGGCGATTGCGCAACTTGAACCAACCTACGTTGTATGGGAGAACGTCCGTGGAGCCCTGTCTGCCAGAGCCGAGAGCGACCTGGGATGGACGGAGGGACTGCTGGACAGCAGGCCCCCGGAAGCCCACCCGAAGAAGGAAGATCCCGCTCTACGAGCACTGGGGCGTGTTCTCGGAGATCTTTCCGACCTCGGGTATGATGCGCGATGGCTCACTCTACGAGCTTCAGACGTCGGCGCCTGCCACCGGCGCGAGCGGGTCTTCGTTGTTGCCCACCCCAAGGGCCACCCGTGGCGGGAGTGTGTCGGAGATCCGCGACCTACTCGCCTGACCACCCCGAGACGACTCCTCCCGACACCGGCCGCCTCCACGTCCAACGACACGGAAACGGTGTCCAGCTGGCTATCCAGGCAGGCGCGCCGCGCGGATGTGGGCGAGCGTCCATTCCACCCACCGCTGAGCGTCGCTGTGCGACTCCTGCCGGCGCCGACTGCGAACTTGGGCCGGAACGGCGGCGGGCAGGACGCTGGGAAGCGCCGAGCTGGTGGGCACTCGGTGAGCATCGAGGACGCGGTCATCTCGCTCCCCAAGGTCACCCTCCTCCCCACGCCAACCACCCAGCCGGACACCGGGAACGGACACGCCCGCAGCCTCGGCAAAGAAGTGCGGCTCCTGCCGACGCCTCGGGCGAGTGGTGGTCCGCATGGTGGCCCCAACTCGAGAGGGTCGGAGGGCGACCTGGCCCTACCGGCCGCCGTCCACCAGTTCGGCGAGTACGGCCCCGCGATCGACCGCCACGAGCGGGTCTTCGCCCGCTCGGCCCCCTCGCCGACCGAGCCCGGAAAGAACGGCGGCGCACGCCTGGCCGCCCGGTTCGCTGAGTGGATGATGTGCCTCCCCGACGGATGGGTGACCGACCCAGCCATCTGGGAAGGCATGACCGACACGGCAGCCCGCAACAGCCAGCTCCACGCCCTCGGCAACGGGGTCGTCCCACCACAAGCTGTCGCAGCCCTGCGACGGCTCATCTGAAAGGCGAATGCTTGACTAAAGCAACGCAAACCAGCTTCCCAATCCTCGACTGCATCCTCGATGCGGAGGCCGAGGGAACCCGTGACCTGCTCGCCGAAGTGCTCTCCGGCGACACCCACACGGCGGAGCACGTCTCCGCAACCTTGACTGATGCGGGCTTCCCCGTCTCGGCCTCCACGATCCGCACGTACCGGCGCTCACTGCGCCAGAAGGGGAAGCGATGAGCTACAAGGCCTCCCCGGAGGTGCTCGCCGACCTCGTGGGCCGCGAGGTTCACGTGTTGAGTGACGACGACGACTGGCTGGGAACGGTCGTCGCCACGGATGGGTGGGAGGACATCTACTCCGACACCCCGATCCCGGGATACGCCCTGATCGAAGAGTCCTACGACACCCGCATCCCCTTCTTCCTGGGCGATCGCATCGAGGCGGTGGTCGAGTGAGGTGCCCATGCTGCGACTACTTGACCGGCGACACCTTCCTGGTGGTGGCTGAGTGACGCAACATCTCGCAGACCTGTTCGTGAAGCCCACCCCACTGAAGGGCGGCGAGTTCGACACTTCGGTGCTCGACGCGGCCAACATCCTCGCCTTCGACATCGAGACGGTTCCGGCCTCCGGCTGGTTCTGGCATCCGAAGGTTTCCTACATCCCCTGGAAGCACATCACCGAGCCTGGCTCGATGCTCTCCTGGGCGGCTGGCTGGTACCACCAACCAGGGCGGACCTTGTTCTCGGATCGGATCCGCAAGAACTACGACGACATGCTGTGGGAGCTGTGGCTCCTCCTCGACAAGGCGTCGTACGTCGTCGGCTGGAATAGCGACCGCTTCGACTTGAAGAAGGTGCGGGGCTACTTCGCCCGCGCCGGCCTCCCCCCATTCCGGGAGCCGAAGTCGATCGACTTGATGAAGACGGCCCGCACCTTCGGGTTCGAGTCCGCCTCCCTCGGCTACACCGCGCAGATGTTCGGCGTCACCGAGAAGATCGACAACGGCGCAGTCGCCTCCTGGCAGGAGGTCATGGCTGGCGACCCGGAGGCGTTGGAGCGCCTGGAGGTCTACAACCGCGGCGACGTGACGACGACGATCGAGCTGTTCGACGCGATGCGGCCGTGGATCAGGAACCACCCGCACATGGGGTTCGCAGCCGACGACTTGGAGCGCTGCCCGCGCTGCGGTTCGGGGGACCTCACCTACGTCGGCGTTCACCAGGCGGTCGTCATCCGCTACAAGCAGTTCCGTTGCGGGAACTGCGGCGGGCTGTGCCGCTCCACCATCCATTCCCGAGCCTCGGTCACCCGAGCACTCTGAGAGGGGTTCCCATGGAAGAGTTCACCCACACCATCTACCGCCAGGCCCCGCCCGACGAGGCTGACCTGCTGCAAGCCCTCCAGGGCGTCCTCAGCGCCGCTGGGGCGGGCGTCCGATACGTGACCAAGCCCGCCGAGGCGGGAGGCTATCAGACGACCGTGACGGTCGAACTGTGAGCCGGGTTGGCGAGGCCGCCCAGGCCGACTGGAGCTTCCTGTTCCGTCCCGAGGTGTGCGAGGGCATCCACAACGTGGCTCGGGTGTCGGCCGAGGCGTCCGGCATGGACGGGGAGGATCTCGCACAAGATCTCTCCCTCTGGCTGGCCGTCCGCCCGGAAGTCCAGAAGAAGGAGGACCACCTGGTGGTCTTGGACTTGAAGATGGCGGCACGCACCCTCCGCCGGATCAACACCCGTCGCAACGAGCTGGTCACCACCCTCCCCTTCGAGGAGGACCACGCCGAGTGAGCTACACCGATGAGGACGTGAAGCGCCTCCTCGGCTACCTGTTCAACGGCGGACGGTGGCGACGGCCGGAGACCCCCGACGAGGGGATGCCGTCCGCGAAGGCGAACCCGGCCCACCTTGGCACCGACATGGCGGAAGCCATCGACATGCGCCGGGCCTGGTTCGCCACCCTGGAGCGGGGGGACCTGCTGGACCCGATGGCCTTGTTCAAGACCTACGGGCAGGGCCTCCCCGTCTCCACCGTCGCTGGCGAGCGCGGCGTGCCGTCGAGCACCTGCGAGTGGCGGATCTTCCGAGATGTCGGCGTTCTGACCGGCGCAATCAACCGGGGCGACCGCCCCAACCCGAACTTGAGGAGCATCACATGAGCCGATTCAACGGCCAGCACTACAAGGGCTACATGAAGGATGTCCGCGCCGAGAAGCGCGCCGAGGCGGAAGCCCGCGACCTGGTGACCCCGGAGGGTCGTCGCCGCGAGGATCGCGAGGTGGCTGAGTGAGCTTCAAGACCTACCGGAAGCTGCCGGTCCTCATCGACGCGATGCTCTACGACGGCACCAACGGGGCCGAGGTTGTCAAGTGGGTGAGGGCTGGCGGCTACGGGGCGAGCTTGCGCGGCGGCGATGGCGGCGGGAGCCTCGGCGCCACCATCGGCATCCAAACCCTGGAGGGCGTCATCTGGGCCTCCCCTGGGGACTACGTCATCCGGGGGGTGGCGGGCGAGTTCTACCCGTGTAAGCCCGACATCTTCGACGCCACCTACGAGGTGGTCGAGTGAAGACTTCCGACCTCTACCCCGAGTCCGAGCGCTGCCTGTTCAGCGACCTTCCCGGCGAGTGGTGTGCCTGCTGGGCGCACCGCCCTGACGTGACCGAGGGCATCCCCGGCCGCGACCACGACGATCAAGGAGAAGCATGACCGCAACCAAGACGAACACCCGCTACGTCGGCACCTCGTTCCCGATCCTCGGCATCCTGGGGGTGTTGTTCATCGCCTTCAAGCTGGCCGGCGTGATCGCCTGGCCGTGGGTGTGGGTGCTGGCACCCTTCTGGATCCCGCTGGCCGTGGCGGCCGTCGTCCTCGTGGTGGTGGTCATCGTGTCGGTGGTGAGCGTCTCGATCGCGATGGCGAAGGAGCGTAAGTGAGGACGTTCCTGTTCGTCTGCGGCACAGAGTCGGAGGCGCTCCGGCACCAGCGGGAGTTCACGAACTCGACGGGGACTCACATCTTCTACACCTGGCCAGGCGACACCCGCACACTCTGGACAGGCGACACCTGGATCAGGCCGATCGGGTACATGGTCACCGAGTTGGCACACATGTTGGCCTCCACGGACCCCACCTTCGCGGAGGGGCTGGCGGCACTGTCGGAGTTCCTGGACTTCAAGATCGAGGAGGGTAGGTGAACTACTTCGTCTACATCTGCGGCAATGCGCGGGAGCGCTACCACCTGTCTCGCAACTTGCAGGGCTCGACGGGAACCAACCTCCTGTTCACCACCCTCGCTGAGGGTGCGAGGTCCCTGAGAGGGCTTCGCGTGGTGGGGTACATCGTCACCCCGTACGCCCACCATGAGGCCAAGAAGTCCTCGACTCTAGGGGTGAACCTCCCCGACATGGTCGATGTGTTGGAGTACAACATCGCAACGGCCGTGCCCAGCCATCGCTACCTCCCCTCCTACGCCTGAAACATCGAAGCCCCTCACCTGGGTTACCGGGTGGGGGGCTTCTTTGCGTCTACTCAAAGTGGGGAATAGATGGGGACCTGGGAGGCCGCCTGCGGCCCGCAATGGGCCCCTCACAAGCCTACTAGCTCCCCCGCCTGGACTCGAACCAGGAACCCTCTGAGTTTCAGCCAAGCGAAGCACAGAAAGCCAGCGGATGTCAAGGAACATCATCCCACTACGGTCGCCGCCCGCATCTCGGGTTGACTGCGGGGAAGTAACTTCGGCAAAGTGGGGACCAAGCTGGGGACTGGTTGGAGGACGGGATGGCTCGGCAACAAACGGCGCCAGGCGCGGTGGGTGCGGTGTCTGTGCGGAAGGGCTCCCGTGGCTGGCGCGGGCGCGCCCGAGTGCGGGACTGGTCTGGCGAGGTGCGAGAGCTTTCCCGCTTCGGGGCTACTCGAGTCGAGGCTACCGAGAAGATCAGCGCCGCAGTCTCGGAGGCGC
>JACCEA011883311.1_pt1 | contig 36911 bp, 24 predicted proteins | sample 7449851 | NCBI WGS metagenome assembly JACCEA01 (sample SAMN15323453, study PRJNA562643) | freshwater metagenome | isolation source: river surface water | place: USA:Blue River Watershed | collected 2017-08-18 | reverse complement strand
TGAACAATGAGCCGGTCATCAGAAAATAGTACCCTTTGTTGAAAAAACGCTCCAGGGTCAGCTCGGCGCCATAGTTGTGGCCCTTGCCTTTGTTCACGAGGCTGTCCACATCATCGGGCCCGAAGAACGAACCCGAGTTAACAGCCGAGAACGATGTGGCCCTCGATTCCACCGGCACATTGCCCAGCAACTGGTAGTAGGCCTCCGCCTTCAGGCGCATATGCTCGGTGATGTTCCAGTCGTAGGTGACAACCGAGTGATGACTGCGGGTAAAACCAAGGTCTTTGTTGGTGAGCACCGGGCCATTGGCGGTGGGTGTGTTCACATAGTAAGTGTAGATGCTTTGTGCCTGGTGGTGCAGACCATAACCCGCACTCAGCGCCTGGCGTTTGCTCAGTGCATACCTCAGGCTGGCACGCGGTTCGGCCACATACTGCTGATTGATTGTAAGGTATTGGCCGTGCACGCCTGCCACACCCGAGAGCTTGTCGTTGAAGCGGTGCTTCCATTGCGCATAGGCTTGCAGCAGGCCATAGTTGCCCTTCTTGTCTATGTACACTACTTCGGTGCCATCGGGCAGGTACTCTTTGTTCATGAAGTTGAAACCCGTCTGGTCGAAGGTGATGCCGGCCTGCATATTGTTGCGGGCATTCATCTTGTGTGTCAGCGACCACACACCCGATATCTTGTCCGATGCCAGTCGGCCGCGGCTCTCCGGTATCGGTTGGTAGGTGGTGCGGCTCAGCGAGTCTTCCTGATACTTCTGGAACGATCCGCCATAGGCCGCTGTGAATTTGGTGGATGTCTTTTCAGACAACTGGTGCTCATACGTAACACCGGTGACCGATGTGCCATACCAGGCATACTCATTGGCAAACGGGTCGCCGCCATACAGTTCGGTGGTAGTAGTGTCAACGTCCTTGCCCAGGAACTCGATATTGCTCTTGCCACTGATGCCCCAAAGGCTCAGTTTACCGCGCTTGCTGATGTTGGAGGTCACTTTGAAGTTGAGGTCCTGATAGTAAGGCACAGCAGCCCCCGTGCCGAAACTGATGCCCATCTTCTGGAACACACCCAGCGTGGAGTATCGGTAGTTGATCAGGTAAGACGTGCGCTTGTTGCGGCCCAGTGGCCCCTCGGCACCCAGCTCAAAGCCGTTGAAGCCCACCTGCGCCATGAATTCGTTCTTGTTGCGGTTGCCGTCGCGCAGCCTGATGTCGAACACACCGGCAGTGGCATTGCCGTATTGTGCAGGGAATGCGCTGGTCATGAAGTCGGACTTGTCGATGTTGTTATTGTTCACCATGCTGATGGGGCCTCCGGTGCTGATGGGCGAACCATAGTGGTTGGGATTGGGGATGTTCACACCCTCCAGCTGCCACAGCATACCTTGCGGCGAGTTGCCCCGCACCACTATGTCATTGCGGCTGTCATTTCCCGATACCACACCGGCAAAGTTGGCCGCCATGCGCGACGGGTCGCCCAGTGCGCCTGCATATTTGCGGGTCTCCTCCACGTTAAAGGAGCGGGCGCTCACCTGCGCCATGTCGTTGTTGGTGCGGGTCTTGTCGCGGGCCTTGCTGTAGCTAACGGTCACCGCGTCCAGGTTGTGAATGGCCTCCTGCATGGCTATGTTCAGGTTCACCTCCTTGCCGGCTGTGACTATTACGTCGTTCACAATGCGGTCTTCATACCCTGTGTACGATACCCTGAAGGAGTGGCGGCCTATGGGCACACCGGTGATAGCAAACGTGCCATCGGTCTCTGAAATACTGCCCAGCGAGCGGGTAGTATCTATGAGTGCTATCACCGCGCCGGTGAGTGGTGCTTTTGATGCTTCGTCTATCACCCGGCCGCGCACATTCTGCACTGCCTGTGCATGTGCCTGCGACATGCCGGCAATGAGGAGTAGCAGCGTGATAAGGATGTTCTGTATCTTGTTCATGTCTGGTTTGGTTTTAGAAAAAGGCTCCCCGGGCACTGCCATCCGTGTGGATGACAGTGCTGAAAAAGGAAGCCTTAAAGTAGATGGTTAAAGAAGTGAGATTACTGATGTGTCACTCTGCCCGAGCCGGAAATGGTGGTAGTGACAGCAGGATTGCCCCTGTAGTAAACATTGCCGGAGCCGCTGATGTTGATGTCGAGCCTGTTGCCCACGTAAACGGAAGCGTTGCCCGAGCCACTGGTGCGAACCGTTGCATTTTGAGCGTAGAGGTTAAGGAGGTCTATGTCGCCGCTGCCGCTGATGCGCACGTCTTCGTTCACTACGTCGCCGCTGTTCACTGCAATACGACCCGATCCGCTGATGTTGGTTGAAAGATCTGTGCCCTTCAGTGAACTCATGGTGATGTTGCCCGAGCCGTTCACCTTTAGCGCCATGTTGGTTGTAGTAACGGGCGCATTGGTGAACAAATGGCCCGAACCGTTGACACCGAGGCCGTTGATGCGCGGCATAGACACCCTCACCACAATCCTGTCGTGGCGGCCTACGTGTGCAAATTTGCGAAATTGGAAACGCAACTCTCCGTTCTCAATAGGCGTCTCAATCTGGTCCAGGATGTTTGACTGACCGTAGATCTCTACTTTGTAGTTGCTGTCCTGGGTCACATATATTTCACCGTCCACACCGGCGTTGATGACTGTAAAGTTGGAAAGGCTATAGGTTTTGGTGATAGATGGTCCCTGCCCTATTTCTTTGCGGCAAGACTGGAATGCTACTAATGCGAATGCTGATAATGCTACTAAACTCTTTTTCATTGGTTTGTGTTTTATATGATTATTGGTTTGATTTGTGTATTGTGTCTTGGATATAGTAAGGACAACCGGAGTTGCATTTACCCCTATCTGTTTCTAAAATTTCTTTCCGTCAATGATGTCCCTGACAATCTTGCGGCTGTTGAAGTGATATTGAATACCCGCATCAAGCCCTATAGAGAAGTCGTGGTGGAAGTTGTAGGAATGGTAGGTATAGATGCTGTAGCCAACGCGGCCCACTCCCTGTATGTCGGAGGAACCTGTATAGTTGAACGACGGACCTGCGAATATCTCGATGTTACCCGCACGGAAAGAAGGCATGAACCGGGCTGACGAGCGGAAATCAGTATTATACCAGCGATCGGTGAGCGAAGAAACGGTGACCTCTCCGTTGAACCTGAAAGAGCGGGTCACAGGGAAGTGAGCACCTATGCCTGCTTCCATACCGGTGGCACGATAGCCGTTCATCAGGTTGACACCGAAACCAAGGATACCGTAGAGTTTCTTGCCTCCGGAGCGCAGCGCAACCATGGTGGTACCGATCTCATTGACAGTTACCCCAACGGCCTGCTCTCCGTTGCCTATGATGTTGATGAGACCAATAGGGCGATCGCTGCTGTCGGCAATGTTAATAAAACCGGCTATCTGGGTACCTTTTACCCTTCTGGCCACGTTGATAAAACCCGCTATCTGTGCGCCATTCACGGTGTCGGCCACATTAACGAAACCGGCTATCTGTGTATTGGTATTGCGGGCCACGTTCACAAAGCCTGCGACCTGCACTGTAGCTGTGTCGGCTGAGTTGAGGAACCCTGCTACCTGCGCGCCGTCTACTGAATGCGTGGCCACATTGGCAAAACCACCCAGTTGGGCACCATTGCAGTTGCCTGTGATGTTCACAAAACCTGCCGACTGTACGCCCTTCACATTGCCGGCGGTTACATTTATAAACCCTGCAGACTGAAAGCCCGAAACGGAACCACCCACCACGGTGGCTACCCCACCCGCCAGGAAACCGCGTGCGCTGTCCTTCACAATACTGGCGATACCCGATGCGCAAAATGCCTCTTCAGCGCGCGACACGCCTGCCAGGCAATGAACGGAGAATACGTTTGAGTAATCGGCTGCATGTATACCGTTGGTGCTGAGGGGATAGGTAAATCCGAGATGTGCATTGCTGCGAAGACCTGTTTGTCCGTGTGCTGTTGCTGCCATAAGCGCCAATCCTGCGCCCGAAACTATTGTTCTGATTGTCATAATTCGTGTATTTGAGAAGATGACAACTCAGCAATAACTTACCCCCATGCCGGGGCAAATTATTTTCCGGTCCAACCCAGCATGTACGACGGATCGAGCTGGTAGTAGGCGTATTTGCTCTTGTATTCTATGCGGCCGTTATTGACCCAATAGATAGAAGGAACAGCGGGTCCGGCAAGTTTTGTGAATGCGTCTATGTCAGACATCAGGAAGTAAGGAACATCGGCAGCATGGGTCTCTTTAAAGAAATCGGCCTTCAGGTCGGGGTGACCTGAAAGCACCATGTACACCGGCAGTTCGGGGTGCTTGCGGTGAATGATCTGAAGTAGATAGGCCGCCTTTTTGCAGTGCGGGCAGGTAAGACTCATAAATGCAATGATGTGCTTGCCCTTTCTCAGATCAACAGTGGGCATTGGATCGGCCTTGTACAAAAGGTCCAGGTCTATGGCAGCTTCATACTTGCTGGGTCCGGTACCGAGGTTCACCGGGTTCATGACAAAGGGAGTAGAGAATGCCACAAGGCATAAAGCCATCACAGCATACTCCTGAAATTTGTATGGCTTCACGGGATATATGAACATGAGCACGACAGTAGCCGCGATCATGCCGATGTTCTTCCAGATCGCTTGCATGGGTGTCATGGCCAGCTTGTCGCCAAAGCAGCCGCAATCGCCGGTGTTGCCCTGCTTCATTATCACCAGTACCAGGTACACGATGAATACCAGCAAAACAGCAACAATAGCCTTATAGGTGAACTGCTTCAGGTAGATATGAGCAAGGAGAAACAGACCGAGCATGAACTCGAACCCTATCATCATGCGGGCTATGACGCCGGCAAAAACCACACTGTTGATACCCAGATCGAGAAAGGTCCACTGAAAGTTATCGAACGCATTGTCGCTGTATATCTTGCTCCAAGCTGAAAAAAAGAACGTTCCTGCCAGGGCAAGTAATAGGGTAACCCCGATGGCTCTTTTCACATAAAAGGCGGCGTTGCGTTCTGATCGTATCTCTGTGTTCATCCCTATCGGAAAAATGATGGCAATATTAGATGACTTTATCCTAACAATATCCCAAACCCGGTTATCACTTCGCAAAAACGGAACCGGCCATCTGCCATGCTTCGTTGAACGCATCCATATTCAACGGCAGCGAAACAGCATGCTCGCGGCACCAATCCACAATATTCTCAGTGGCCATATTGCCTACCAATTCATCCTCGGCCATGGGGCAACCGCCAATACCTTTGAGTGCACTATCGAAACTGCGACAGCCGGCAGCATAGGCTGCATCCATCTTTTCGCGCCATTTATCGGGCGCCGAATGAAAGTGCGCGCCAATGCGCATTTCGGGGAAGCGGGGAATCAGGTTTGAGAAAATGTAAGTGATATTACCAGGGTCTGCCACACCAATTGTGTCAGACATCGCAACGGTTTTTATTCCCATTGCGGCCAGTTTGCCGACCTGTTCTATAGCTATCTCAGCGTTATAGGGGTCGCCGTATGGATTGCCGAAGCCCATAGATATGTACACCACAAGTTCTTTTCCGTTCTTCACGCACAGATCCTGTATCTCCGCTACCTGCTCCATAGACTGTGCAATCGTCTTATTGGTATTGCGCAACTGAAATGTTTCAGATATCGAAAGCGGGAATCCGAGATAGCTGATCTGCGGATACTTCACTGCGTCTTCAGCACCTCGCGTATTGGCGATGATGGCAAGTAACTTCGTGTTAGTGCCAGAAAGGTCCAATTTGCCAAGCACCTCAGCAGTATCGGCCAGTTGTGGAATCGCTTTAGCTGAAACAAAAGAACCGAAATCAAGGATATCGAACCCTACCTTAAGCAACAGGTTGAGGTATTGCGCCTTTTCATCGGCCGGTATATGGCGTGCCCAACCCTGCATGGCATCGCGGGGGCATTCAGTGAGTATCAGGGCGTCTTTAACTGAAGAATTGTTCTGCATATTCCAAAGCCCTCCCGCGGAAAAAAGGGCGCGGAAAAGTTGGCGCAAAGATACGGTATAATAACATCCTCTATCCGAGCAACACCGACAGGTTGTTGCTGGTGAGCGGTTTATTTAGGAATTGTTTTACAGACCGGTAATTGTGCACCTTGTTGAGATCAGCCTCGTTGATAGAGGACGAAATGATATATACGGTGTAGTTTGAAGTAATATCGGGAGGCAGCTTCTCAAACGCCTCTACAAACTCGAAGCCATTCATGATGGGCATTTGAATATCCACCAGCAAAATTGTGTGCGACTGGTCGTCGACAGGAATAGCTGCGATATGATCCAATGCATCATGCGCCTGCAGGAACGAGCGAATAGATTCACACTTGCCGGTGTTTCTGATGATCTTTTCGGCGATAAAGCAATCGAGCTTACTATCGTCGATCACCACGAAGTTGAGTTTCTTATTTGGTACCATGTAGATTGCCGGGTATAGTGACTTTAAACGTTGTTCCCTCATTCAATTTTGACGCCACCTCTATCTTTCCGCCCAGTTTGTTCAATGCATCTTTGACATTATATAAACCAAGTCCGGAACCGGTGTCCTCGGAAGTGGCACGGTAGAACATGGCAAAAATGTTGTTAATATAATCTTCATGTATTCCTATTCCGTTATCATGTACCTCGATCTCGGCCAGATTGTCGTTCATCGATATCTTCACATCAACCACCTTGTTTTTCTCAGCCTTTTTCTGAAAATTGAATGCATTCGACAAGAGGTTATTGAGGATCATCTTGATTGATATCTCATCTGAATAAAACAGTCCACCCTGATCAACTTGCCATGAGAAACTAATATCATCATTCACCGCAACCACCCTGAAAATAGCGCCAATGTCGCCCATAAGACGGTTGAAATCTATGGCTGTGAATTGTAGCGCACCGCGTTTCAGTTTATAGTACTCGTGTGTGTTCTTAATATACTCGTCGATCTTACGCACAGCCTCGGCCATCATACCCAGCAACTCACGCAACTCATTGATGTCGTCCATCTCTTTAGCGAGCTCCAGCGCACCAATTACGCTGACCAATGGGCCACGAACATCATGGGTGATGCTGTATGCGAATTTTCCCAACTCATCGTATGCTGATTGGAGTTCTTTGTTCTTTTCGACCAACATGGAATTGGTGAGGTAGAACTTATTTGCCTCTTCAATCGCAGACCTGACATCATGGTCGGTCCAGGGTTTCTTTATGTACCGAAAGATGTGGCCACGGTTCACCGAGTCGATCACCGATTCAATGTCGGTGTATCCCGTTATAAGCATGCGAACAGGTTCGGGGTATAACTTCCTCATTTCTTCAAAAAACTGCACACCGGTCTTATCCGGCATCCTTTGATCGCACAACACAACGCTTATGTCTTTATGATCACGAAGAAAGTCATATGCCAGTGTGGTATTAGAGGCGATGTACACTGTATAATCAAAACGGAACGTGGCCTTGAACCCGTTCAGATTGTTTTGTTCATCATCGATGTACAATATTTTTATTTTTTCGCCTGTCTTCACTTATGCGTTTTTTTGAATTAGTGGTAACTTAATAATAAACTCTGTTCCTTTTCCTACCTCGGTATTGACAATTATCTGACCGTTATGCTTGTTGATAGTGTTGTAAGCGATAGACATGCCCAATCCTGTTCCCTCACCCACATCTTTTGTTGTAAAAAACGGCTCAAATAACTTCTTCTTTGTGTGTTCATCCATCCCTGTTCCGTTATCCACCATCGAAATATACACAAAATGTTCGTCGGATGTAGTGGTAACAGAAAATTTCCCGCCCTCTTTCGAATTAAATTTCTTCTTTATCGCATATGCGGCATTTGATATGATGTTGAGGAAAACCTGATTGAGTTTTCCAGGGTAACACTCTACTAGCGGCAAATTTCCGAAGTTCTTCTCAACAATTATCTCGTGGCCCAATAAATTATTGCAAATAACAAGCGTAGACTCAATTCCTTCATTCACATTCGCTTTTTTGAGATCATCCTCGTCCAACCTTGAGAATACCCTCAATCCTTTTACGATCTCCTGAGTCCTGTTTGCACCCTCTCCTATTCCATTCAGCAACATTCCTATTTCTTCTTTCAGGTATTCGTAGTCTATCTCTTCTTTGTATGCTGCTATCTTCATCTTTTTGGCTTCGGCATTCTCTTCTGTAAGGCCTATCTGCTCTATCTCGTTCATGGCTTCCAGCAATATGGACACATCTCTGTTGAGCGGCCGAATATTGGACGTGACAAAATTTATCGGGTTATTGATCTCATGGGCAATACCGGCCGTGAGCTGACCAAGCGATGCCATTTTCTCAGAGTCTACCAGCTGAGTCTCTGCTTCTTTTAGATCAGTGAGGGCCTTATTCAATTCCTGGTTAGACAAGTTGAGTTCCAGGGTCCTTTCGTTGACTTTTCGTTCCAAGACCACGTTTTGTTCTCTTACCAATTTTTCATTCTCCATAAGTAGCGCCAATTCATTGGCACGGGCGAGGTCTTTTTCTTTACGGTAGGTGTTGATCTTATCGGCAAGAGCAAACGACAGCAATGCCACCTCGAACGCAGAACCTATCAGAATAGCATTGCTTGTAAATCCGTTGTACGGCAACACCCCTGCATCCTTCAAAATGTAGACAATGACGCCCGTAAGAAAGAACGACCATGCAACGGTTAAATAAAGTGCCGGTTTGTATCCCTTCCTGTAGATGCTGATGCCCGCAAACATGATGGTGAACGACACCAGACTTGCAGTGCCCTGAATGAGTTGCTGCGCTGCAACAAACCGACCTGACAAGTTTATCGCGATTCCAACAAAATATAGAATCAATATTCCCTGAAAAACCCGGAAGAGTTTGGGTCGATTCTCTTTGATTCCCAGAAACCGAAAAAGGAACAATATGGCCGTGATACCGGATAAAGCCAACGCAATGTTGGTCATCTGAATGGTAAGCCAGGTATTCTCGCGCCACAAAAACTTAGACGCATAACCCTTCAGACAGGCCTGCACCAATCCTACTGTAACGATGTACAATACATAATACAGATAACTACTGTCACGTACTGTAATGAAAATAAAGATGTTGTAAAAGAACATCACGCAAATGATGCCGATGTATATGCCAAAGAACAACTGGTCCTTATTTACCGACTCCCAAATGGAATATTCCTGCGCCACGGAAATCGGCACTTCCATCACGTTATTGCTGGAAACCCGTAGCCAAACGGTAATTGACGAATCGTAGGGAATTTTCAGCCTGAAAACAGGAAACTGGGTATTGAACTCTTTTAAAGAAAAAGGAACGGACTCGCCCGCGGGTGTGTGCGTGTACCCTTTTCCGCCTGTGACCGGTACATACAGATCCACACTCTTCAGAATACCACTATGTACTTTCAAAAAAAGGTCATCCCAATGACGATCGTTTTTTGCTTCTATTCTGAACCAATAGACAGACTCCGTAAGACCATAATTGGGAACGATATTTTTTTCTGCACTGAACGGTTTATTTTCGATACTATCAATAGTCCACACTCCCGCTTTATCCTCCATCACCGATACCGAAGAAACGAGCCCACGGTCCAGGAAAGCTGTTTGTGCGGTAGCCAACGCGCCCCCCAACAACAAAACCATTGACAAACAACAGAATAATCTTGATAATGTCGTCATTCAACCCGTCATTTTATTGATAGCCTGTAATCGATGGTAACGTCCCCCTTGGGACCACTCACGACCGCCACATGGTCGGGATTTTTCATGATCTCAAAAATATGCGCTCTGTCCACGTCGGTAGAGTTGCTCATCACTCCCAGGTCGTTGATCACCATGGCGGTAGCTACCAGATCCAGCTTCGGATAGTTGAAGAAACCATTATTACCGAGGTAAGTCTCTATGTTGAATCCTGCATTCAGACACATATTCACTGTGACCGGAGCTGCAAGGGCAAACAATGAATCCACCTTCAAATGGTAGGCAAGTGCTATCGCCGATCTGAGAATAAAAAAACTATAACCATAGCCTGCAATTTCCTTTGCATTCCACAAACCGCAGGCTTCGGCCATCCGTTTACCCCGGTGCATGTTGATGACCTCATGAATCTTTTCGTCTACCTGTCCTACCGCTTTGACTATTGGTAGTGGCAACTCCTCATCCGCGATCTGCACCCTTACCCCTCCCAACGCTCGTCCGTCATCTGAAGCCTCGGCCAAAATCACATAGGTGTTTTTGTGCTGTGTCCATTGTGCTGTTGCAGACGTGATCATTGCAATGCCATACATCTCAAGAACCATCCGATGCCCGACGATGAATTTCTGGCATGATTCTTCATCATCTATGGCACGAAATGCTCTGAAAATTACAGACATTAGATTTTATTGTCAATTTGAATAATAAACGTCGTCAACATCTAATCTGATCGATTTCACAGCGGGTTCTTCGGAGCGGAAGATCCTGAACATGAACAGGGGCTCTTCTGCCGTTAAAGATAAGTTAAACAGTTCAATAAAAGAACGGTGCATGGCGGCGAATTTTGCAACGATCTGCTCACTCATTCCGCCTCCGTTGCCATGTACCATTCGAGCGAAATGAAATATTGGTGCCATTACCGGTTGCACAGCCAAACCATGTTTTTCTGTTACCAGCCATGCCCGTTGCATTGCCCGACCGGCGTTGATGCAACTTTCAGGTGAAAAATTGTGCCCGGAAATAAGACAGACGGCCGATGCTGTTGCCATCAGATCTTTGGTCATATTTTCCAATACCGCACCTGCATCCCAATCGGCGAGTAACTGCATCGCCCTGCCGTCCCGTATCACCCGAAAACCGACCTGATCTTTTGGTTTGAGGTCGAGCGTCTTAATGTCCAATCCATCCTTGATCTTTGCAGGGTCGTTGCCCCAGCGCATTTCTTTCCGGAAAAGGTCCATATGCCCCTCGGGAATGAACATCCTCAACTTGTCTGATTTGCCTGCTATATCCGCAATTCGGGCGATATCTTCTTTTTCTGTGAGGAATTTCACCGATGCCACACCGGCCTTCATGGCCTCTGCCATCACCTCGTCCAATACAGCTCCTGCTATTGGTGTACCATCGCCCGGCTTCCTGTTGGTATGCCTGCTTTTCAAGTAAGCGAATAACGGATCGGCTGTCCTGGCAGCATCAGCCCTAACAGCGACCGCGGCTACCGGATTAAGGTTTCCGAATGCTTTCAGTGGGAATAGCGCTACATCCAATGCCAAACCACCCGTAGATGCAGCTATGTCCACATTTTCTATGGCGCTACCCATAGAAAGATGGGTGATCATGTTATCGTAATTGGCGAAAGCAAAAGAACGAGCCGGATCGTCGAACAAGAGCAGGCGTTTGCCATCGTTGTACCACTTCCAAGGTTGGTTATTGCCGGCCGAAGGCGCCAAAACAGCCGCGTCCATCAGTTTTCTTATGGTTGCTGCATCAATTGCCGAACTAGCCGGCACACTCGCGGGCAATTTCTTTGCAAGCGATCTTATATCGGAATATGTGATAGCAGCAGGCTCTGTCGGAAACTCAACTTCCTGCGAATGCCCATCGTTTATCAACTCGTCGATATCAATGAAATATCGTCCGGAAACGCTCAACTGACGAAGAAGGACCTTCCTGCATATGTCGGCCATTATGCCGCCACCCATGGTTACCGCACTTGCCAACTGTGGCCAAGTATTGATTGTCTGCCCGATCTCAACAGCTGACGCTTTGAGGCGCGGCGACATGGTATCGATACCGACAATCGGCAATATGTAAGGCAATTTTTCCTCCATCGTTTTCAGGTCCCGCATCTGTCCCAGATCCAGATGATCTACATAACCATGCAGAATCGGACGATCGGGCTCAAGGTCAAAACGCTCAATGTCCACTGTACACCTATCGCTTGCCTCCATTAATACTGGAATTCCGAATTTTCTTGCCGCTACCCGGCATTTTATCTTAACATCTACGCTATCGCACTCGTCTATAAGAACATCCAGATTTCCGCCTCCGGTCAGGAAGTTTTCGATATTATTATCATTTATCCCATCATGAAAACATGTGACCTTCAAAAACGGGTCGATCTCGGCGATCTCTCTGGCTACTAACACCGTTTTGTGTAGTCCCATATTGAAGACTCCGCTACGCAAACGATTTAGGTTGGTAATTTCTAATGTATCGTAGTCGGCGATACGCAACTCTCCGAAAGTACGCTCCATGGCCATCGTGAGCGATACAGACTGCCCCACCGATAGCCCTATAACCCCTACTCTTTTTTGAGCAAGTCTGGCTTCTTCCTGGTCGGTTATCTTATACTTGTTACGATTGGTACGCACATATACAAACTCCTGTTCGTCAAGTAAATGGACTAATTTTTCATTCCAGGGATAATAGACCCACACACCATAGTCACCGGAACTACGTCCGGCAAGGCGTTCATTTATCTTTTCGTTTATTTCAGTGTCTGACAATGTTTTTGAGGGATGGTCAGTCTTTATCACCTCCTGCAATTGCGACAGTATCGTATCGTATACCTGTATATACGGTTTGCTTACAAGGAGCCGCTCTAAATTCGTTGCCTGTTCAGGGTCTGCAGTCCTGAAAAATAAAGGAGAATAGGTGCTTTTTGCAATCTCCGTAGCTGCTATTCTCTCAGAAATGATTTTTGCTGTCACTGTTTACATTTTAGTGGTTAATTAGAAACAATCTTGTTATCTTTACTGGACTTCACAAAAAAAGGGGATAAATAGCTTCGTAAATATACAAAGTATGAGTAACAACAAAATAACAATTTTGTATGTTGATGATGAGATGAATAACCTGATCTCCTTTAAAGCAGTGTTCAGGATCAAGTATAACGTACTCACTGCAATTAGTGGGGAAGAAGCAAAAAAAACATTAAAAAACAATACAGTAGATATTATAATAACTGACCAGAGAATGCCCAATATGACGGGTGTTGAATTTCTTGAATCCATTCTGGATGAATACCCCGACCCGATAAGGATCCTTCTCACGGGCTATGCCGATATGAACGCAGTCATAGATGCTGTAAACAAAGGAAAGATCTTCCATTATCTTACCAAGCCCTGGAACGAAGAAGAACTGGATATGACCATCACCCGGGCTTATGATGTGTACAAATCAAGAATGGAGGAAAAAGAAATGACACAAAAACTCAGTCTTTCCAACGAACAACTGGAATTCCTGCTGAGGCAAAAATTACTCTCCTGATGCATCTCCCGTCGATTCATCCTTCGACACCTTTCCCATGCCTACATAGTGCGCACGCCAGTAGTCTTCTTTCAAACTGCTGATCATTACTCCCTGCGAGGTAGATGAATGCACAAAATAATCGTTACCGAGGTAAACCCCTACGTGGGTTATCCGTTTGCCACGTTGCTTGAAGAACACGAGATCTCCTTCTTCGGCATTATCTCTTTTTTTCTGACGACTACTGTTTTTGTACTGCTCCTGTGCTGTTCTGGTCAGATCTATTCCATAAACATCGCTGTACAACTTTCTGGCAAATCCTGAGCAATCTATACCTTCTTCTGATTCGCCTCCCAGACGATAGTTGGTCCCATACCATTTGTCAATAAACCGGTAAAGATCAGGTGATTGGATATCCCTTTTTTCCATTCCGATCATATCAGCATATTTGGCCCCCACCAGTTTGTCTGATGTGAGATCGAAACTCTTCTCAGGTGTGACAGGTTCTTTTTTTGCTACGACAACCTCAAGCTGAGCGGGAACAAACCTGAAAATACCCGGACGGTATATGTGAACGCATTTTCGCAAAGTGGGATGGTCGGGCGACAACGGGCGCTCTTCAATTTCCTCTACAATTGCCGGGGCAGGTACATACGCCGGGTACTTGCCGGGTTCTATCGCATTCGCGGTAGATCCGGATCTTGTATGTGCATTGAGATAAAATCCTTTTATGAACTTCGGAGACTTCGCCCCACGTGCCGCCCTGGTAGAACGCTGTGCACGCGCATCAGCCGAAAGAAGAACCATCAAAATAACACCAACGACATATTTCCCTTTTTGCCTCACCATCTGCGTCGGTAACTGAGGCCGCAAATTTACGACTTAACTGCTAGGGGGACAAATGAAAACAACGTCACTACTAGACGAGATCGAGTCACATAAAGATAAAGGCTACTTTAACCCTCCCATTGCGAGGACTTTTTTGTATTCGGCATCGGCTACCGCACTCACGGACAAACGGCTCAGTCGCACCAATTGCATGTCCACCAATCCAGGCTCGGCCTTGATAGCCGCCAGTGTCACCGGAACCGGCAAAGTCTTAACCGGCTTCAGGTCCACAACTACCCACGCTGTTTCGTCGGTTGTGGGGTCCTGATAGGCTTCCTTTACTACCTCGGCGATACCAACAATGGCAAGCCCTTCATTGCTGTGATAAAACAAAACCTGGTCGCCTTTTTTCATTGCACGGAGGTTGTTTCGGGCCGCATAATTACGAACTCCATCCCAAAACGTCTTCTTCTCCATCAAAAACTGCTCCCAACTATACTTGAAAGGCTCCGATTTTACTAACCAATAGTTCATCGTAAATGAAGATTAGAACAATTGCTTTAACACATTATGAATTACCTGTGGCTTTCCGAGGGTGTAGAAGTGCAGTACCTGTACCTTGTTCTTCAGAAGATCTTTGCACTGGTGGAGCAACCATTCTGTCCCCACCTGCTCGCATGCCGCATCGGTTTTGGCCTTCATCATTTCGTTATACAATTCCACCGGCACCTCTACATTGAAGACACGGGGGATGGTTGTAAGCTGTTTTTTATTTGTAAGGGGCTTCAGACCGGCAATGATGGGAACATCTATTCCATTTTCTCGGCATCGACTGATATAGTCATAGTAGTGCTGGTTCTTGAAAAACAACTGAGTTACTATATAATTGGCACCCAACTCAATTTTACGCTTCATATAGTACAGTTCTGTATCCATATTCGGCGATTCAAAATGTTTCTCGGGATAGCCTGCAATACCTATGCAGAAGTCGGTCTTTGCTCCCTCAATTATGTCATCTTCCATGTACTTGCCTGAGTTGAGTGACGCGATCTGCTTCACGAGGTCTTCAGCGTAACGGTGACCATTGGGATGAGGTGTGAAGAATTTTTCATTTGCTGCAGCATCACCCCTCAACGCCAAAACGTTTTTGACACCAAGGAAATCAAGGTCAATAAGCGCATTCTCGGTTTCTTCTTTGCTGAAACCACCGCAGATAAGGTGCGGAATAGCCTCCACTTTGTATTTATTCATGAGCGCTGCGCAAATTCCAACTGTACCCGGGCGTTTGCGGATCTCTACCCTTTCAAAGTTTCCATCCTGGCGTTTTTTGAAGACCTGCTCTGCCCTGTGGTAGGTAACATTAATAAAGGCAGGGTTGAACTCCATTAACGGATCAAGATGCGTATAGATTGACTGTATGCTTTTCCCCTTGGTGGGTGGCAATATCTCAAAAGAAATAATTGTCTCTTTGGCGGATGCTAAATGCTCTGTTACTTTCATACGTTTCTTAGGAGTGACAAAAATATAATTATTAACGGAAACCGTCGATACAAAAAGAGGGCGCCGTTTTGGACGGCGCCCTCTTTTTGTTTATTACAATTTTTATGGTTTGAACACCAGACGCACCAACTTTGTACTGCCATCGTCACCCTTAAAGCGCATCATATATACACCTGCAGCCATATCGGAAGGAAGAACAACGTCGGTACGGTTTGCATTGATGTTGTATTTACCTACTTCTTTGCCATCGATCGTATAGATCGTCGCTACACCCTGGATTCCTGACTCAACAGAAAGTGAGCCCTGAGTTGGGTTAGGGAATACTGAGAAATGGAAAGCACCATTCGATACAACCGGTGCACCCGGCTTAGAGATACTGCCTGTAACTGTTACATTATGGATCTCGTAATCAACTCCACAGGTTCCGTAGTATAACAACGTTATGATCGCAGTTCCTGCAGACTCACCTGTTACTACTCCTAAAGAAGAAACCGATGCAACTTCGTAGTTAGAAGAAGTCCAGGATCCTCCGGTTACTCCCGAAGTAAGCGCGATCGTATCACCTACAGCTACCATCTCTGGTCCTGATATTTCTCCGCCAACGGCAGCGCAAGCACCGAACGAAGGCATACCGCACACCCAGTTTGACGTACAACCATTGAGCGCGAAATTATTAAGCGTCGCGTGGTTTTCTGATACTGTTGCAAAGGCAGTTGAATTGCCCGGATTACTACCCTGAACGATACCCTGATCGAACTTTTGGTAAACCATCAGACCAGACTCGGTACCTGACAACGGCGTATGCATGTTTGCAACGATCTCTTCCTGTGTACGAGCCACGTTCCAAAGGCGAACCTCATCGATACGTCCGTTGAAATAATTATCAGCTATGAATTGAGATTTACCGATCCAATTATTGATGGTTGTCCCAAGCATAGACGGGTTGTAAACAAAGGAAGGATTAGTAGCTGCAAGCGCACCGTTCACATATATTTTAGCGGTATCGCCGTTGATAGTCACAGCAACGTGCGTCCATGCATATGTTGGTATCGGTGCAGAAGGCGCATCAAGGATATGTTCTCCAGCTCCGATATTCATAGCAAACCTCAGATATCCCTCACAGAATGCAGATGACGACAGGAATATGGTCTGCGATGGGCCATTGCCGAAATCGAATATACGCTCCCAGCACTGGTGCTCTTTAACATAAATCCAAGACTCATACGTGAATTGAGTTGCAGAAGACACATCCTGTGCAAAGGAAATATAGTCATTTGAACCATCGAAATCAAGACCGGCTGGTGTACCGATTGACACGGCATGTGTTGTGTAACCAGGACACGTTGCAGACACATAATAAGTGATCGTTGCAGTGCCAACACCAGCGCCTGTAACAAGGCCGTCAGTACCAACAGTTGCAACTGAAGTATTAGAACTGCTCCATGTACCACCGGATACTGAACTGCTCAATCCGAATACGTCTCCAACAAGTGCTGTATGCAGACCGGTGATCGTACCCGCATCTGCCGGCGCGTTTACAGTTACTGTCTTAACAACAAAACAGCCCGAAGTGCGCGCATAAGTAATCGAAGCGACACCTGCGTTAACACCTGTTACAAGTCCGGTAGAGGTAACGGATGCAACACTTGGGTTTGAACTGCTCCATGTACCACCAGCAAGGCTGTTCGTCATAGAGATGCTGCTGCCTATGCAAACCGAAGATGCACCGCTGATAGCAGGAAGCGTAGGATAGTAGGTCACAGTTACCGGTGTCGGTGCACTGTTACATCCGTTCACTGTCGCTATAACCAAATATGTACGCGTTAACGGAGTAGTTCCGGTTGTTGTGAAGTATGAGTAAACAGAATCATTGTCTGTGCCTGTAGTGTACGCACTTGACATAGCCGCATCATTGAACAGGCCTGTCACAGGAGTCCATGTTGTGATTCCCGGAACTGTATAGGTAATGGTAATTCCCCATGAAGTGAATGCACCAAGATCCTCAGCCGCGAAATCGGCACCGCTCAATGTCCAGGATCCGTTCGGAGTGCTGTACAAAGAAGTAAGATTGGATACATTCGAAACAAATGCAGAAGGGCCTACACTCATCGCACCATCAGGTATGAACGTTCCCGTAAACGGAGCCGAGCCAGAAGTGATCGGAGTGGTTGCAGCTGAACTAAACACAGTATTTGTAAAGTTATCTCCGCCACCTCCCCTACGGTTCACAAGATTGATGGAATTTCCGTTTGGTGCAGACAGGTTCACAACCATATCGCCATCCCAAGTGTGGGTCATATTAAATGTCACCGAAAGGCCTGTGACAACTGCGCCGGCTGGAATACCAGATACTGACAGACTGGTACTGTTTCCGACAGCATCTTCATCAGGGAAAGGCACATAGATTGAGCCTGAAGATACAGTTGAGCTTCCGTCGGACGATGATACAGCAGAAAGCAACGCGTTACTACCTGAACAGATTACTGCTGATGAAGGAGCAACGGTAGGCGCTGCAGGCAGGCCATAAACTGTGAACGTACGAGTAGTCGCACAACCGGTGGTTGTCACCCGGTAAGTTATTGTTGTAGTTCCAAGGCTGAGACCACCGGCAATTCCTGAAGTAGAACCTATAGTTCCCACTGATGGGTTACTGCTGCTCCAGGTACCACCTGTTCCGCTTGTAAGCGTAGATGTGGTGCCCAAACAAAGAGAGGATGCGCCTGTTATTGCGGCAGGAAGCGCCTTAACCGTAAATGGAGTGGTCCTGTAACATCCTGAATTTACAAAATATGTCATAACAACGGTACCTGCACTTACGCCCGTAACGACACCTGAACCTGCGTCAACAGTAGCCCTTGCAGTGTTGCCACTCACCCATGTTCCGCCACCCACTTCGTGAGCCAGCGTTGTGGTCTCACCCACACACACATTAGTTGTACCCGTAATAGCAACCGGCACCGCATTAACTGATACTGTAGTGATACTGAGACAGCCGGTTCCGATCTGATAAGAGATATTGGCAGTTCCGGCAGCAACGCCGGTTACGATACCGGTCGACGCACCAACTGTTGCTTTGGAAGTTGCACTGCTGCTCCAGGTGCCACCGGATGTGGCGTTGCTGAGCGCAAGTGTCTGTCCTACACACACGATATCACCACCTGTGTTTGCAGGAAGAGAACCGTTCACCGTGATATTGTAGGTGCGGCTGCAACCAAACGCATTGGTATAGCTCACTGTTGTTGATCCGACTGCTACACCATATACAGTACCTGTAGTTGAAGAAGCAGAACCTATAGTCGCAATAGAAGAGTTTGCGCTGCTCCATGTCTGACCAGCTGTTGCTGAAGTAAGCGTTCCAGTGTTACCAACACATATAGTAGATGGTCCGCTGATAGTTGCAGGCAATACATTTACTGTGTAGTTAAGCGTTCGGCGACATCCGGTAGACGGTAAGGTGTAGGAAATTGTGGAATTACCGGCACTTACAGCGTTCACAACACCGGTGAAGGTATCAATTACAGCTGCAGAAGTATTGCTGCTGGTCCAGAGACCACCGGTTGTTCCGCTGCTCAGTGTGTCGATACTACCTACGCATGTGGCAGTTCCTCCTGTAATTACATCAGGAGCCGGATTAACGGTAACCTCGCGAGAGACAAAGCAACCCGTAGACGCAGTGTACGTGATATTGGTTGTTCCACCACCTGTACCGGTCACTACCCCCGTAGTAGGCGCAACTGTGGCAACCGCAGAATCGGCGGTTGACCATGTTCCACTTCCTCCGGTCACGCTGGTGAGCGTAGTAACACCGAACTGACACAACACCGCAGTACCTGTGATAGCAGGTGGCAGATTATTAACGGTTACAACTTTAGTCTTATAACAACCGGCACTTAAAGTATATGTGATCGTAACGGTGCCATTTGCTACACCGGTCACTACACCAGAACCTGCGTCGACAGTTGCACGGGCTGTATTACTACTGCTCCATGACCCACCTGATACTACATGATTAAGAGTGGTAGTATATCCGACACATGCACCGGATGCTCCTGTGATGGCAGGGAGTGTAGCGTTCACAGTTACGTGCTTAATAGTGTAACACGTAGGACTTGTCCGGTAAGATATCCTTGCCGTGCCGGCAGCAACTGCATTCGCAATGCCGGTAGCAGAGCCAATAGACGCAATAGTAGCAGCGCTTGAAGACCAGGTTCCTCCGGTAGATGTTGTTGTCATAGCTGTAGAACTACCTACACATAACGCAGTATCGCCGGCAATGTCTGACGGAGCGGCACTCACGTTTACAGTTGCCATTCTTGAGCATCCGAGGGCTGTGTAGCTAACTACAGCAGTACCAACGCTGATACCCGTAACAACCGTAGAATTTGCCGTTGCGGCAGTACCTGTTACGGCCACGCCTGCATCTGAACTACTCCATGTTCCACCTGTGGTCGATGAACTCAACGTAGTGACACTGCCCACACAAACATTGGTAGTTCCCGTGATCACAGCCGGAGTTGTACCAACAGTGAATACAGTTGTGCGACGGCAACCCGTTGACAATGTGTAAGAAATCGTAGTTGTGCCAGCTGAAACCCCGGTAACAATGCCTGATGTTGAACCTACAGTAGCCCTTGTTGTAAGACTGCTTGCCCAAGTACCACCTGAAGGGTAACCAACAAGCGTAACACTGCTGGCCACACACGTTGCCATTGATCCTGTTACGGAATCCGGACGCGGATTCACGGTGACAGTCCTTGTTCCATAACAACCCGAAGTGAGGTAGCTGATAAGTGTGGTACCGGCATCTACACCTGTAACCACGCCGGAGGTAGCATTAATAGTTGCCTTGGAAACATCACTACTGCTCCATACACCACCCGTTGGGCTGCTTGTAAGGTTGGTAGTGCTTGCAGCACAAACAGTTGCTGTTCCACTGATAACAGGAAGGGCGCGAACTGTAAACGCAGCAGTTTTGAAACAACCGCCGGTAAGAGAATAGGTAATGGTAATGGTACCGCCGGTAATGCCGGTAACAACTCCTGTGAACGTGTCAATTGTAGCCACAGCAGTGTTACTGCTAGACCAGGTTCCACCCGAAACAGGATGACCCAGCGTGCGCGTACTTCCCACACATACATTCAGGGAACCAGTGATCGCCGCAAGCGTACTGTTCACGGTAACGACTGTAATGGCCTGGCACCCCATGCCCGGTAATTTGTAAGTGATATTCGCAGTTCCGGTTGCAACGGGAGTCACAAGCCCCGTAGTGGCACCAACTGTCGCCTTAGTAGTATTACTGCTGCTCCATGTACCGCCCGCGGTCGCATTTGACAACAATGATGTGCTACCCATACAAATAGTAGCAACGCCTGTATTTACACCCGGAACGTTGTTCACCGTAACAACCGCTGATGCGGCACAGCCGCTACCATTTACATAACTTACTGTAGACGTACCCGCTGCGATAGCTGTAAATACTCCGGTTGAGGTAGAAATAGTTCCCACAGAAGTAGCTGATGAACTCCATGTACCACCGCCCGGCGATGAGGTAAGCGCTGTTGTGCTACCCACACATGCCGTTAAAGTTCCTGTAATGGTTGCCGGAGCGGAATTGATTGTGACCGATTTAATTGAGCGGCAACCTGAAGGAAGCATGTAAGTAATGGTTGTTGCACCTGCACTAACTGCAGTCAAAATACCAGTACCAGGGTTGATTGTTGCAGCGCTGGTATTGCTACTCGACCAGGTTCCGCCGGAAGGCGTACATGTGAAAGATGAATCTATGACACCCGGACAAATGAATGTATTTCCTGAGATTGCTGCCGGTGACTCATTAACTGAGATCACCTTGGTAGCGAAACATGAGCCCGTGCTTGTATATGTAATGATTGCAGTGCCTATGGTATTACCTGAAACCACACCTGTAGTGGTATCAACCGACGCAACTGACGGATTACTGCTCGTCCATGTACCGCTTCCGCCCACAACACCTGTATATGTTGTGAACGAACCGACGCAAACTGTGTTACTACCGGTAATGGGAGATGGAGCAACAACAACATTCATGGTTATGGTCCTAAAGCATCCGCTGCTCACAGTGTATGTAACTACGCATGTACCCAGTGTGATACCAGTAACAACACCGGTTCCTGCGTCTACTGTAGCCTTTGTGGTGTCCTGACTAGACCAAGTGCCACCGCCGGACGGATGGCTGAGTGCCGAGGTATTTCCCTGACAAACCGTAGTATTTCCGGTAATCGGTGCCGGCACAGTATTCACAGTCAGGTGAGTGGTCGCATAACAATGAGAAGACATTATATAGTATATGTTAGCAGTACCGGGAGCTATCGCATATACATGACCTGTTGCGGAACCGACGGTAGCAACAAAGAGATTATTGCTCGCCCAGTACCCTCCTGCGGTTGGGTTTGTAAGATCCGACCAACCTCCGTCACATATAAGATCATCGCCGACGTTCGCTGTAACTGCAGGGTTCACGGTCACTTGCTCGGCCCTAACGCATCCGCTCACGCCATGAGTATAACTTATCAATGCCACACCCGTACCAACACCTGTCACTACTCCGCCGGCTGAAACCGTCGCAATCGAAGTATTAGAACTAGACCAGGTTCCCCCGGTTGATGTTGTTTCCAGTTCAGACGCATTGCCTACGCAAAGTGTATGATCTCCGGTAAACGCCGGAGAAGAGTTACCTACAGAAAGGGTAAGTGTGCTTGCGCATCCGGCGGCTGTATTATATGAAATAACTGCAGTACCACCTATCACAGCGGTAACCAATCCGGAAGATGCATCCACTGTGGCAACTGCTGTATTTGAACTACTCCAGGTTCCCCCTGCAGGAGAAACTGTGAACGTCATAGTGTCACCCGCGCACATTGTTGTTACTCCGGTGATTGCCGATGGTGTTTCGTTTACAGTTTGAACCCGATTAACAAAACAACCGTAGTAGGCGAAAGTGATTGTTGTCGTTCCCGGTGCAACACCCGTGATCGCTCCCGATCCAACGTTTATTGTCGCCACGGTAGTATCGCTGCTGGTCCATACGGCACCCGCACCGATCATGCTTGAAAGACCGGCAGTCTGCCCCACACATATCGGATTAACACCAGATATCGGAGGGGGGATCAAATTAGACTGAACATTAATAACTGTATAACAACCCGGCACGAGCGTGTAAGTAATATAAGTATTACCAACAGATACGGCAGTAACTACTCCGGTAGACGAAACAGATGCAATCGTTGGATCTGCACTAGTCCAAGTGCCACCACCCATCGGGTGAGTGAACTGGCGCGACCCGCCGCCAATACACAAATAAATATATCCGCTGATAGCAGGGATCGTTGTATTCACAGTCACTGTGGCAACTTTGGTACAACCAGAAGACACAGTGTAGGTAATATTTGCAATACCGCCTGCAATACCTGTAACCACACCCGTAGTCAGGTTCACAGTCGCTATTGCAGTATTACTGCTTGCCCAGGTTCCCCCGCCGATAGCGTGGCTAAGCGTTGACGATGTACCAACGCAAATATTCAATTGTCCGATCACGGTATCCATTGCAGGGTTTACCGTAACCTGAGTAACCGCTATACAACCATGCGCAGTAACAGAGTAGGTGATATTGGCAGTTCCAACCGCAATACCCGACACAACACCGGTGCTTGAATTCACGGTAGCGTTTGAGTTGCTGCTGCTCCAGGTACCCCCCGGCTCTGCATTACTCAAAGTAACTGTCTCACCTACACATACGAGAGGGTCTCCGGTGTTCGGACCGGTGCTCACCGTAACTACAGTTGTTGCAGAACATCCGTTGGAATGGGTGTAGCTGATCGTTGCTGTTCCGGTATTAACACCATAAACAACACCTGTTGATGAGTTCACAGTGGCAACGGCCGTGTTACCGCTCGACCAAGTATGACCCGTTGGGGTAGAAGCAAGCGTGCTTGTCTGATTATAACATACAATATGATTTCCGGTAATAGCGGTTGGTGTGACACCAACTGTCACTGTTGCGGACCTGAAACAACCTCCCTGCGTGTAGGTAATGTTTGCAGTACCTAATGTGGTTCCCGACACAACACCCAACGATGAAACCGGGGCAATCGCAGGTGCGCTACTTGTCCAAACGCCACCTGACGGCGAAGACGTCAATGTTGAAGTGCTACCCTGACATACCAACAAAGAGCCACTAAACACTGCAGGACGAGGATTAACCGTAAACTGCTGCGTAACCTGACATCCGGTTGATGACAGACGATAGGTTATAAGTGTAGTTCCGGCAGACAGACCAGTTACGGCGCCTGTACTTGAGTTAATAGTACCGACTGCCGTGTTACTGCTGGCCCAGGTTCCTCCACCTGTAGAATTGGTAAGCGTAGTTGAGGACGCTTCACAAACCGAGAATGTACCACCGATCGCATTGGGAAGCGGATTAACAGTTACAATGGTTGTTTTAGTACATCCTGAGCTGACTGCATAGGTCACTACTGACGTCCCTGCCGTTACGCCGGTGATCACACCTGTAGACCCTACAACTGACACATTTCCATTACTGCTTGACCAGGTTCCACCGGATACTGCATTCGACAACGTAGTTGTAGTTCCAACGCAAACCGTTGCCGTACCTGTATTGTTTGGCATTGCCGCATTAACGGTTACTTGCGTCACACTGCGGCACGCCGCCGGTGAAGTAGTTGTATATGTAATGTTCGCATTTCCTATAGAAACAGCAGAAACCACGCCGGTTCCGCTATTAACTGTAGCAATTCCGGTAGCACCGGATGTCCACGCACCACCACTTGTAGCATTTGCAAGAGTCGTTGTTTGCCCCATGCACAATAGTGCATTTCCGGTATTAGGTGTCATGGCTCCTGTAACTGTGACTGTAACTACTCTCGAACAGCCCGAAGCGTTTGTATAGCTGATGGCAGCTGTACCTGCAGATACCCCTGTTACGGTTGCATTAGTGGCATCTAAGGATCCAACAGTCGCAACTGCAATATTAGAACTAGACCACGTCTGACTTGCAGTTGCCGAGTTCAGATTCGTTGTACTTCCCTGGCACACAGTTGTAGTACCGGTAATGTTAGCCGGAGTGTTCACCACACTAACGGCCGTAAGTAGGCGACATCCGTTTGTTGCGGTATAGCTGACATTGGTTGTACCGGCAGTGGAACCAGTAAAAACACCGGTTGTACTTCCGATAGTACCAACACCTATATTACTGCTGGCCCATGTTCCGCCGGACGGAGCACCAATGCAGGTTTGTGATACACCTGCACAGATGGTGGCGTTCACGGTCACAGTCGGTATCGCATTCACTGTCTGCACTGATGTGATATAACAATCTGCTACCCCATGCCTGTAAGAAACAATGGTTGTACCAGCCGACAAACCAGCAAGGTTTCCGCCCGTATTGATCGTTCCTACTGCAAGGTCGCTGCTGCTCCAGTTGTTACCACTTGTAGGCGTTGCCGTGTAGGTGGTAAAACTTCCAACACATGTTGGAGCCGTTCCTACGGAAACACCAATACTCATATTCACTGCAACTACAGTCACAGTTGTTGTAAAAACTGTACTTGGAGGGATGTTATAACTTATGGCCGTAGTACCCCCTGCCACACCTGTAACCACACCCGTAGAGGGGTCAATTGTGGCTACTCCGGTATTACCACTACTCCAGGTTCCACCTGTTGTGTTGATCGTCAGTGTGGTTCGGGAACCTCCCAAACAAACTCTGAGGTGACCGCTGATTGTTTGGGCCGTTGCTGTACCGACGGATCCAAGTAACATGAGCGCGGCAAAAAAGTACTGCAGTTTTCTCATTTCTGTGTTTTTACTTTAGTGATATTGAAACAATTGAATACAAATAACCATTACCCGTAATATGCGGATTTTGATAGGTTTTACAGAATTATGCCAGTAAGTGGGAGAGTTGTGAGCTACCTGCAAAACGAGATTTTCACATTCTTTTTGCAAATAGAAATGGTCCTCAAAACTAATTCGTTAATCCAATCAATCATAGCTAAAAATCACTAAACGTATGTTAATGCAAACAAACATCCGCAATAATTTTACTATTTTTTTGCATTTTTATTTAAAATGAACATCATAAAAAATTGATTTTCTTATGTTTAAAATTAAAACGTAAAATTAATTATTTATGAATATGAGTTGGAGAAATCGTTGGGTCAGCAAGACTATTTTGGCGGGAACTGATCGACCTTTTTTCTCTCGTCGGTCAACATCGACTGCTACGCTGCAAAATGTTGAATTTTGCCATCGCCTGCCTCACAGTCACGTTAGTGTATTTCAAATTTATAGCTGCAGTATGCGCCAGAAATGGAAGAAAAACCTTAATCAACTAACAATCAACACTTTATAAAACAAACAAAGAGTATGTAAATGAAAATTTGAAAATAATAAGATAGTAAAAATAATCGACACGTGATAAATAGAACCAGCCATAATAGCAATGCTATTATCAACTTTCACAGTAATAAGAAAGCTGTATCCCATGAGTGAGTGGAGTGAATAGACGACCGGGCTATGGACAAATACCCTTAGAAAGGACAGAAAGGAAAAGGGCAAATACAGCTATGCCATATTTGCCCTTTTCAAGTAGTTCCATCTGGATTCGAACCAGAACAAACAGAACCAAAATCTGTTGTGCTACCGTTACACCATGGAACTAAATGGTATCCGGTTGGGGCTGCAAATGTAGAATTGCTTTCTAAAAAAAACAAGATTTTTTTAGGCGCAAACGAATATTTTTTTGGACATTGACTGACCGATGCGACGCACCGGTTTGATAGACTATTCTACCTCTGCCAGCGACTTCTTCAGGAAATCTATCACTTTCACTTCTGTCGCATCCATGCCCCTGAGCTCTGCCAGGAAAACAGACACCCAATCGGTCAGGTGAATGAGGTAGAATATCTTCTCCCAGTAGGTCTTTCCTTCCGAGAAAATGTCAATCTGAGTAGGTCCGTACTTTTTGAATATCTTTTTGCCTATCTCTATGCGGGCCTGCACACGCTTGTAGTCGTCCTCGTTACGAAGCACGATCACCGCCTTATCCGAAGCGTCATCACGCCAACCCACCAATTCGTTATGGTTCATTTCCGGTACTGCCCCACTCCAGGAAAGCACCTTACTGTTTTCGTTCAGCTGTTGGCGAAAACGGATGGCAACACCTTCGATCATCGAAGATGAATAAACGATAGGGAGCTTGCCGTGAACTTTTTTGGCAATTGCCATTGCTTTTTTCTGAATTTCATTACCGGCAGCCTTCAACTGCTTGATAGATCCCTTTATCTCGCGCTCATAACTGTTACCTATGAGGTTGAAATGATGTAACACACGCAGTATCTGAATGAGTGAATATCCAAGACAAGCCCTTGGTGGCATACCGGCCGGCACAAGGATGCAGTCAAGCTTCTTCGCCCCTGCAAATTCGGCTATCTTTCCACCGGACGTGATGCACAGTATTGTGGCCCTGCGTCTTTTTGCCTCCTGTAACGCCATTACAGTTTCCTCCGTATTTCCCGAATAAGAACAAACCAGCACCAGCGTCTTTTTGCCCACGAATGCCGGCAAGAAGTAGTCCTTGTTGACCACAAATGGTATTTTCAGCTTGTCAAATACGTAATTCTGCACAATAGACGCTCCTATTCCACTACCTCCCAAACCCGTAACTACCACATTATCAAAACTCCCCGGAGGGGTAATGAACTTGTGATTCTTTCCTATTATAAGCGCTTCCTGTAACTGAAGCGGAAAATCCATTACTAATTGTTTCATCATAATATTTGCTTTTTCTTCTTCCTATATCAGATACCCGATCGGAAAATGGCCAAAAAGAAGCCGGCTTTATACGGTTAATCGGTATATTTAAATTTCAATGGTCAAACATAGTAAAATTGGGATAAAAGGCGAACAAATCGCTGCAGACTTTTTGCAAAATAAAGGTTATAAAATTCTTCATTGTAACTGGCGCTCCGGAAAAAAGGAGGTGGACATCATCGCAGCCAACGACGGTCTTCTTGTATTTGTGGAAGTAAAAACCAGATCTTCGGCAACATTGCTCTTTCCGGAAGAAACCGTAAACCGAAAAAAGCAGACCAATCTCCTGGGGGCGGCGGAAGCGTTTTTAGCGACCAACCGAGATTATAAAAATGTGCGATTTGATATTGTTTCTGTGCTCTTGGCAGGTGAACACGTAAAAGAAATTATTCACTTTGAGGAGGCCTTCTGATTCTGAAAACCTCCACGTTATGTGGCCGCAACAAACCTAAAGCATAACTTCAAGAGGCCTATCTAATGTCAAGGAATTCAATACTTTTTATCTTATCTGAATTTATTTCTGACTTCAAATCATCTAAACTATTGAATTTCATTTCGTTGCGAATCTTATTCTCTATATAAACTTCAATAGTTTCGCCATAAATATCTTTGGCAAAGTCGAAGATATTCACCTCAATTTTCAGCTCTTCCGTATCCGACACAGTAGGATTTTTCCCGACACTCATCATCCCGCCATATACCTGTCCGTTACACCTTACACGCACGGTATATACCCCCATAGCCGGAACCACCTGGTCTGCATCGGTCATAACTAGGTTTGCTGTAGGATAGCCCAGCTGCCTGCCCAATTGTCTGCCGTGCACTACCCTACCCACAAATGAATAGGGTCTCCCTAACATTGAAGCAGCCTCCAAAGCATTTCCCGACATCACAGCATTCCTGATCTTCGTAGAACTTACCGCCGCCTGATCTATCAACTGAGCGGGGATCTCAAGAACTTGGTAACCTAATTGCGGGGCTAACTCCTGCAACAACGAAATGTTCCCTGTACGGTCGTGACCGAACCTGTGATCGTAACCGATAATGATGGTATGAGGAGAAAAATGACGTACCAGAAACTCTTCAATATACCCACGCGCGGACAACGAAGCGAACTCGCGAGTAAAAGGAACCACTACAACATGCTGAATACCAATAGACTGCACTAATTCCAACTTCTGCGCAAGCGGAGTGATGATGCCCAGAGACTCATTAGGAAACAGCAACTTACGCGGATGAGGATCAAACGTGATCAGAATGCTTTCACCACCTACAGAAGCCGCTTTTTCCGCCACATTCTGCAAAATAGCACGATGACCTTTGTGCACACCATCGAAAGTGCCGATTGTAACTACTGCGCTTTTAAATGAAGGCAATCCTCCTGTACCGTGATAAACAGCCATATATCCTCAGCAAATGTACACCTTAACGGAACATTCTGGAAGCGGAATTCACTCAATACCGGTATAAACCATTGTAATTTAATTGATGTTTTATCTGTAATTTTATCAAAAACCAAACCCACCTTATAATGAGGGTATTTATATTCGTTACGCTGCTCATTCTGTTCAATACTTCATTTGGCCAGAAATCCGAACGTTTTTCACGGGCGAAAATTTATTTAGACAAGGACCACACCATATCCGGACTGGCACAACTGGGGCTGGCAGTTGACCATGGCGAACACAAAAAGAATACCTTCTTCATATCAGACTTTTCCGAGAATGAACTGACGTCTGCCCGCAATGCTGGGTTCAAAGTTGAGATCGTTATCGACGATGTACAGCAGCACTATCGGGAGCAGAATAAAAAAAAAGTCGCCGAAAAAAGCACAGCGGTAAGTTGCGGAAATGATATTAACATAAATACGCCAACTCATTTTCATTTAGGCAGTTATGGCGGTTACTTCACCTATTATGAAGCACTGGACATACTCGATTCAATGCGTCTCCTCTACCCTTCACTCATCAGCGCCAAACAACCTATCGGTTCCTACCTGACTATTGAAGGTCGCCCCATCTACTGGGTGCGCATTTCCAACAACCCGGATACGGCTCAACCCCTGAGGCCGCAAATGCTCACAACATCGATACACCACGCGCGCGAACCCGGCAGCCTCTCATCGAACATATATTATCTTTGGTACCTGCTGGAAAACTACGCCACCGACCCGCAGATCAAAAAGATCATTGACAATACCGAGTTGTATTTTGTACCTGTCGTTAATCCGGACGGCTACCTGCGTAACATAGCTACCGACCCCGCAGGCGGCGGATTATGGAGAAAAAACCTCAGAAACAACCTTGATGGCACCTTTGGAGTGGACCTGAACCGCAATTATGGCCTCACCTTTGCCTACGACAATATCGGCTCCAGCCCGGTAACCAGCTCCCAAACTTACAGGGGCACGAGTGCATTCTCGGAACCCGAAACACAGGCCATTCGGTATCTGGCTCAAAATCACAACTTTACATTCAACCTGAATTTTCATACCTATAACAATGCTCTTATCTACCCGTGGGGGCACGTTCCTTCATTACTTACGCCGGACTCAGCAAAATTCATTGCGTTTGGCTCTTATATGACCGAATACAACCATTACAGGTACGGGACCTGCGACCAAACGCTTAGTTACGTATCCAACGGAGGTTCTGACGACTGGATGTATGGCGAAACGACAACGAAGAACAAAGTTTTCGCCTTCACACCTGAGGTTGGAGACGATGAATACGGGTTCTACGGACCGGCAACAAACATCGAACCCGACTGCAAGAACAATCTGGCAATGAACGTAAAAACGGCAGCCTTGCTGCTGCCCTACGCCGAAGTGACCAGCCAGGACGACAAGATACTTGTGGCTCCTTCAGGCCACCTGCACTACAATATTCGCAGGTTGGGCATACCGGACGGTGCCACTTTTACGGTGAGTATCACCCCGTTAGACAGTTGGCTAACAGTACCGTCTACGCCTAAAACATATCCGGGACTCGCCCTGCTGCAGGAAGTGAACGACTCCTTCAGCTACACCATAGCTGCAGCGACGCCTAATGGCCAGCAGATCGGATATGTGCTCAAAACCAACAACGGACTTTACGATATCTACGACACGGTTCGCTTCTACTATGGCAAGAAGTATAACATCACAACTCCCTCTACATCAGCGCTATCCGAGTACTCGTCTTCCGACTGGAGTGTATGTACCGACCAATACCATTCTGCTCCTTCTTCTTTGAAAAGCAGCGCCTCATGCGGCAATTATTCCGATGGTACAACAGCCACCCTTCAGCTCACCACTCCGGTAGACCTTACCTATTCCACCGAAGCATGGCTGCGTTTCTGGGGGCGTTGGGGCATAGAATCGAAGTATGACTATTTTTCGGTTCAGGCTACGCCTGAAGGATTCTTCGATTGGCAACCGCTTTGCGGCTCACGAACACGCCGGGGCACCATGTACCAGCTGTACGACAAACCGGTCTACGACGCACAACAACCTGAGTGGGTCAAAGAACACCTTAACCTCAACGACTATCTGGGGCAAAAGGTATTGCTGAAATTCGAATTGGTAAGTGATGCAGCCAACAACTACGATGGCGTATCGTTGGACGACATCGAGATCCGGTCAATACAGGACACACCAAGTTACGTGGACCGTGTCAACCGGACCACCGCTCGTGTTGTAGTTTACCCCAATCCGGCCGGTAACACCCTTACCCTTTGCCTGCCCTCTTCCATTAATAACGTAACTACCCCTGCACACATCACTGACTGCCTCGGACGGGAGATATTATCCTTCAATCTGAATAACAACTTACCTTACCGACTGGACATATCTCAACTACCCGAGGGAATTTATATGTTGAAGGTAATACCGAACGGCTCCTCCATGCCCGATGTGCAGAAAATCGTTATTCGCAGGCAACTGTGCCTACCAATATCAGCGCCAACGGATGATTTTATGTGTATATTTACTTTAGCTACATAATGTCGTCTGTCATGAAAATTTTCTCTGCTGCCCAGATCAAAGCATGCGATGCTTACACCATTCAGGCATCCGGCATGCGCTCTCTCGACCTGATGGAACGCGCTGCCCTGACGTGTGTCAACTGGCTGACAGATAATCTACCAAGGGAATCGCTGTTTGTGGTGTTGTGCGGTGGAGGTAACAACGGAGGTGACGGGTTGGCGATAGCACGTCTGCTGCATAGGCGCGGACTGGGCGTAAAAGCTTTCCTGCTCGATTTGGGCACTGACCGTTCTGCCGACTGCGAAAGCAACCTACAGGCGCTGCAACAACTAAACAAAGACCTTGTCGGCTTTGTTGCGACCAATACGTTTATTACAGACATTCCTTCCAACATTGTCATTATCGACGCCATACTGGGCACAGGCACCAACCGCCCCCTATCGGGTTGGCTGGCGTCTTTCGTTAAACAAGTGAACAGCTTGCCCAACCGTAAAGTGGCTATTGACATGCCCACGGGTCTGTCTGCCGACAACGCGCCATCACCGGGCGAGGTGGTATTTGAGGCCGAAGACACATTGAGCTTCCAGTTCCGGAAAAGAGTATTTCTCCATCCAGAGTCTGAACCGTTTACCGGCAATGTCCATACACTCGACATAGGCCTTGATCCTACTTTTATAGCCGGCACGCACACACATTACAGTACCACTGGTCATGACGAAGCCAGGAAACTGTACAAGCCTCGACCCGACTTTGCCCACAAAGGAACCATGGGGCACGCCTGTCTGGTGGGTGGCAGTTACGGCAAGATCGGAGCTATGGTGCTTGCGGCATCTGCCGCATTGCGCACGGGTGCAGGCTTGGTCACAACCTGTATTCCCTCCTGCGGCTACAATATTCTGCAGACCTCTGTGCCCGAAGCTATGTGCAATACCAGCGGCACCGATTTCATCGTTGGCATACACCCTCCTGCAAACACAGGCGCCATTGGCATTGGCCCCGGCCTTGGCACTGATGCCGAAGCTGTAAATGCACTCAGTGTTTTTCTCGAAACATGGTCGCACCCGGTCGTTTTAGATGCCGACGCGCTCAATATAATAGCTGCCCATCCGGACCTACTCTCACGCATTCCGGCCGGTTCCGTCATTACGCCACACCCCAAAGAGTTTGCACGCATCTTCGGCGAAAACACGAACAGCATGGTGCAGGTCGACCATGCCCGCATCCAGGCCATGAGGTATAACATAAACATCGTTCTCAAAGGGCATTTTACTGCCGTAATAGATACTGATGGAAATTGCCGCTACAACACCTCGGGCAACTCAGGTATGGCAACAGGCGGCTGCGGCGATGTGCTCACAGGCATCATTACGGCACTCATTGCCAACGGATATACGCCCGACAATGCTGCGGTGCTTGGCGTTTATCTGCATAGCCATGCTGCTGACCTCGCTGCTGCCGACCTTTCCGAAGAAGCACTGATCGCTTCGGACATTGTGAAGTACCTAGGAAGGGCATTCCTCTCATTCGTATAAATATTACGTCTCCGCCAACAGAGTAAAACCACCTGAAAAAACAGGTGTTTTTACTCTGTTTTTTTGAAAAACCCCTCTATAGATTTGCATAAGAAGTTTTTCAAATAACTATCAATCTTGGGTATCATGAACCATTTTTCACGTGCTTTAGCTGTCCTGCTACTTTGTGTTTCGGCCGGCAATGCCTTTGCTCAGAACGATTCCGTTATGAGGGCGCACTTTATCAATGTGGGACAAGGTGCAGCAGCTTTGCTCGAGTTCCCATGTGGAGTCGTTATGATTGACGCGGGCGCGCAGGACGACGAGTATCAGACAAAACTAATGGACTACCTGGCCCGATTCTTCAAGCGCAGAACAGACCTCAATAACACCATAGACCTAGTAATGGTCACGCACCCGCACGTAGACCACAATCAGGCCTTGATGCAGTTGGCACAGACCTACCGTGTGGACAGGTACATAGACAATGGTATGAGAACGGGCTCGGGAAAAACTAATCAGAAGTGGTTGCAGGATAATGCCGCCGGGGCAGATATTCTCTACGAAAACATAACTTTCGAAAAAGTAACAAAAAACGGAAGCAAAAAAGGCCTTACTGACTCTATCATTGATCCTATCAACTGCCCCACCGGCAACCCCGCTATCGTCATGTACTCCGGTCAGTTTATCAACCAACCCGACGACTGGAGCAAAACTGCCTTTGGTAATGCTAACAACCATAGCCTGGTAGTAAAAGTCACATTCGGAAAATCTTCAATGCTCTTTACCGGCGACCTGGAAACAGAGGGAATTGAAACGCTCCTTGGTTACTATTCAGGCACGAAAGCACTCGATGCCGATGTATTGCTGGTGGGCCACCACGGCGCCAAAAATGCTACCACTGAAGACTACCTGCAAACAGTGACACCTAACATTGCAGTTATATCATGCGGTCCCTGGGATTATGGAAAAAATGACGGATCCGGATTCAACACCTACTCTTATGGCCACCCGCGTATTTCTACATTGAATATGCTCGACTACTATATCCCGGGTCGCAGGTCCAAAACGATCACCGTACAAGCTGCCGAGGGAGCGCGCGATTTCAGACCCTATACAGTTGATAAAAAGATATACGCTACTCCCTGGGACGACCACATCGTTGTTCGTGCAGACCTGAAAGGCAAGTATGCCGTTACCACTACAGATTGACACGATTTCATCTCACCATTTATAACAACATAAACAAACTCACCTATGTCTAACGCAATTTATTACATGTTCCTCGGAGCTTTCTCCGTCATTGTCGTGCTGCTTGCAAAAAAGACCAACATGCTTCGCGACACCAATTCTGCCGACATTAGCACTGCAGACGACCCGGACCAGAAAGACGGGACAGACGCCCCTCCGGCAGCAACACCTCCTGCGAAAACCAAGTCACCTGACCCCGCACCGTTCAGCCTCGCGCGCTCTCAGTTCGCATTCTGGACCATTATCATCTTTAGCTCGTTCCTGTACATACTCTTCAAGCACGATTATCAAATACCGGCCATAAATACGGTGAACCTGATACTGCTCGGAATTGTCGTATCAACCAGCGCATCAGCGAAGCTGATTGACGAAAGCCAGAAGAAAAATGGCAATCTCAATTCCGACTTTCCTTCCGAAGGATTTATCCTTGACATCCTATCAGACAAAAAAGGAGTATCTATTCACCGGCTCCAGAACGTGCTTTGGACTCTGGCGGTTGGACTTATATATATCCATTACGTAGCTAATGAGAGCACGCTGCCGGATGAGACTGTAATATCAGACAATCTTTTATTGTTGATGGGAATCAGTACAGGTGCCTACCTCGGGGTAAAGACCACAGAAAACAACAGGTAGAGAAAGAATAGTCCTACTGCACTACCCACGCGCGCATGCCATTGCACTCGCGAAACTCAGGTGCCAGCCACAAGTAAAAGGTTGGCACCTTTTCTGTTACCCATCCCTGTACTTTGTTCTGCTTTTTCTGCTCCAGTGCAACCTGTTGTATCTTACCGTAGTCCTCTTTCAGATTGGCTTTGTGAGGAGATGTGCGGGTGCGCAGATAAACGATTCGGCAAGACTTCTCTCGTTGTTCGTTCACAAACACATGGGGAGCTGAAAAACCACCGGGTTTCAATGTATCGAGCAACAACACCATTACAGGGTCCAGCTTCGTGATGTCGAGGTCCGAACCACCGGTCTGAGGGTCATTGACCATACCACCGGTACGTTTCGCTGCTTCATCGGTAGAGAATTTACCTACCGCTTCCTGAAATGACATTTTACCACTGATCACCAGTTTATGGACACTGTCCAGTTTAGCCAATGCCTGGTTAACGTCAGCAGTCGTGATCGTTGGCTTTATCAAGATGTGGCGAAGATCACACTCATCGCCCCTGCGGCTGATCATCTGAATGATGTGGTATCCGAATTTTGTTTTGACGATAGGAGAGATCTCACCGTTCTGCAATTTGAACGCCGCACTCAAAAACTCAGGTACCCACGGTCCGTTTCTGGTCACTCCGTCATACCGACCACCATTATCACGACTGCCGGGATCTTCGCTGTACGATCCGGCGGCAGCTTCAAAACTCATCCTGCCTTCAATTATCTTCTTGCGTATATCTTCAATGTTATCGTGAGCGTAGTCTTCCATCTCTTGGCTCACCTTCGGATCTATGACAATTTGACCCACTTCCACAGTTGCGGGGAAAAACGGCAGGCTGTCTACAGGTATCTTTTTATAAAAAGCTTCAACCTCAGCAGGAGTGATCTTTACATTTTCAAATATCTTCTCGGTTATCTTCTGAGCCAGCATCTGCTCGCGTATCACATCTCTGTATTCTTCTTTCAGCTGAAATACGGTTTTACCCGATACCTGCTCCAATTTTTCCTTAGAACCATACATCTGGGTAAAATAACGCAGGCGGTTATCCAGCTGCCCCTCCACATCATCATCGCTCACTGTCACACTATCCCTATCGGCCTGTTCCATCATCATCTTCTGCGACACCATCTGCTGCAATACAAAGCAGCGTGCATTGGCGGTATCAAAGCCTGGCTCCTGCATGGCAGCCTGTGCTATCTGAGACTCAAGTTCAGACTGCAGAATGATGCGGTTTTTGCCTATGATGGCTATTATTTTGTCAAGGCTCTTTTGCGCCATACACACAGGCGCAACGGCGATCATGGCCACAGCCGCAAGAAACCTTCCCTTATTTGAAAAACTCATGAAAACTAAAATGAATGGATGCTGACTGGCAAATTTAACCTTTTTGTGCCCCTGTTGCCAACACAGGGTATATTTTAACTTTTATATAGTCTTTACCATTTCTTGAAGATCACGTACACAGCAAGCACGATAAGCCCGAAACCCACCAAATGATTCCACTCAAACTTTTGCTTGAACACAATTGCCGAGAACGCCATAAACACTACAAGAGTAATTGCCTCCTGAATAGTTTTGAGTTCCACAAGGGTAAAGGGACCACCCTGCCCCTTGAAACCGATGCGATTAGCCGGCACCTGAAATACATATTCAAAAAATGCCATTCCCCAACTCAGAATGATCACCGTGAACAGCCCCGGATTCCTGAGCCATTCTATTTCCTTGAATTTCAAGTGACCATACCACGCAAAAGTCATGAATGTATTGGATATCAGCAGTAAAAATATCGTTGTTAGTGCTTTCATATCACGCAAAGGTACCAGCTACAGTGAAATGTCAAATCAGGCGACCTACGGCATGAAACATTTATTGCACTTCACTGTTGCGTTTGGGCTACTTATGCCCTCGATCAGTTACCTTTGCACGGTTTTTAGCAATATTATTAATGTCTGAAATTAAACCATATTTAAGGCTTAGCGGACTGGAACCGCTGGTAGTGCGCCCCGAAACGAACTTCGTGAATGTAGGCGAACGCACAAACGTTACAGGTTCCAAAAAGTTCGCGCGGCTCATACGTGAAAACCAGTACGAAGAGG
>JACCEA010790994.1_pt1 | contig 37018 bp, 47 predicted proteins | sample 7449851 | NCBI WGS metagenome assembly JACCEA01 (sample SAMN15323453, study PRJNA562643) | freshwater metagenome | isolation source: river surface water | place: USA:Blue River Watershed | collected 2017-08-18 | reverse complement strand
CTGATTTCTGGATCACCATAATCTTGGTGTGTCCAATCTACGTTATGTGTGTCACCGTCTACAGTAACAGTAAATTTAACACGACACTTTTGGTGACTTTTTTCTTTAACCAAATTCGCAATATCGCTAACTTGCCGATCTTTGACCAATTGACTAGCCTGACGCATGGTGCAGTCTGCCCATGCAACATTGGTAACTAACAACAGTGATATCAGAATATTTTTCATTGCTCGCAATTATAAGAAAACCACCAAATGTGTTCTTTTAAAAGATCGTAATAGGCTTTGTCTGTTGTATTAAAAAACTCTGGATCTGGTCCAAAGTATTTTAGACGCATGATTTCTTTTAGATCGCGAACTTGTTCTGCTTTCTTTTTGCAGTCAAGGGGGTAGTTGGCCAACTGATTGTAAGTCGGCAAAGGTTGGCCTCCGCAGCCAACCAATACTGCTGTCGCTAATATGAGTAAAGTTCTCACACTCTATGTTCATCGTCGAGTTGAACATTGCTAAGGCCAGCCAGCATTTGGAATTTCTCCCATGCAGCCTTAACACCTGGATTTTTGTCTAAGTCTTCGCTAGGCAAAATTGTATCTAGCCAAACATATGGCAGTCTACGTGGGTGGGCACCAAACTTGCGAGGCTCGTGAAACTTGCCACGCTCTACCAGTTCAATGCTAACACTACGGAAAAGATCTTCGTCTTCGTCAGTGTAATCGGCCCATTCAGGATGACTACCACCGAAGAAGCCTCGCATCATATTACCATCACTGCCGCCGCCGTAGCCCTGCCAAATGCTTTGCCATTGTTTGTCGTCTCTAGGATCAAAGTCTGTACGAGCAATGATGACTAGGACATCGTCAATATCAACTTTGCCTTCAACAATGTCGCGAACACATCGGCTATAACTAAGTCCAATTTTCACTTTATTTCCAATCTTACTTGTTTAATACTGTCCCAACGGAAACTCTTCCAATGCTTTGATTCCAAATCGTAAACTGGACATACGTCTTCATTTACTTTACGTTCCTTTTTTGGTTTAGGAAAGTCTATTGGATTATTACCGTTAGTATAATGCTTTTCTTCAGTTAAGTCAACTGGAACAAGCGATGGAGCAGTTGTACACTCCATCACTCGTTCGGTACCGTCTTTTTTGGTAAAAGTAACAGTCACAGGACCAAACGCCAAACAGCCCTTAAGCCATTGCTTGAAAAGTTTTAATTCCTTTTCATTCAGTTGGATTGGTTGCTGTTCCATTTTCTTTTTCCAAAGTTTGTACACGATCCTGAAGTCTAGTAACTTCGTATTCTAGTTGCTCAATATGAGCTGCTACCTTTTCCATAAACTCTGCGGTATTATGACCTGTACGTCTGATCATATCAACTACAGATAATTTTTGTTCTTGTTCCATTTTAAACCTCCAAAATAATGTTAGGATTCCAGCCAGTATCTTCGCTGTAACCGTCGTTTTGATAACCACGTGGGTTACACACAATACGGGTTTCACCAATCTTGTAATCAAAACAATGATGAGTATGCCCGTGTGTCCACAGTTTAATCTGTGGGTGATCAAGAATAAACTCACTCAAGTCACTGTGGTAAGCACCGTTCATCAAAGTTTCATTCTTGTATCCTTCGTGGACACTTTGAAAACTTGGACTATGATGTCCTACTACAACAAATTTTTCGTCATGACGTTCTGCAATAACAGACCTAATGTATTCTAGAGTCTCACGATGACGTATGGCAGTATCCATTGGCTTTAGGTTAGTATAGCCTTTTTCATCATTCTTAATAATACGAAAGTCGTTCATCATGTCGCGAACAGCATGAAGAGTTAATGGATCACCCTTGTTCATGTTAGTCCATAATGTACCACCTACGAAGGTAACATCGTCAATTTTAACTGAGTCACGCTCGAGGAAATGTACGTTAGGATATGCCGCACAGGTCTCACGCATGTATTGGATGCCTTTAACCCACTTACCGTGATAAAACTCGTGGTTGCCCATAACATAAACAACATGTGGAAACAGGTTGCTCATGCGAGTCAAGAAGTCGCGGAATGTTTGGACACGCTTTTGCTTACGACCTAGTTCAGCAAAAGAACCGTACTCGTAGATACTAGGAACATGCGGATGGTCGTGAAGATCTTCGGCAATCATAATATCACCGCCGAGTATCAGTACGTCAGCACCGTTTTCGTTTTTTATGTCGTAGCAGTCGGAAAACTCAAGATGGAGATCCGACACCAGTGTAATTTTCATCTACAAACCTTTTTGCCTTTTTCTTATAAGCTTCAGGATCGAGCTCACATTCTTCAATAGCCTTTTTAATGGCACGTTCTACTAACTCATTAAATGTAATATCCATTTCATGTGCTAGTTTCATGTATTGTAGCAGGTCTTCGTCCGAAAAGTCAACTGGAACTTTGACTCTAGTATCGTACTCTTTGCCTGCTACTATAGAATTAATTTTTTCCAAAATGTCTTCAGGTACATCCAAGTCGATAAAACGGTTATTGTCTAACGACTCTTTTGGATCAATATCTCTTTCTTTCGCTTCTTGCCTAAACGCATCGACATAGTCGGGACTGATCCAACGATACTCTCGGTTGTTGATATAATCCCACGCTTCAACTGCATAGACAAACTGATCCTGGTTATCAAAAATAGCACTAATACTGTAGCAATCTTCTTTGTAGCTATCTAGGTGCCGGGCATTTGGACCATAGCAATTCCAGCCGTAGTCACTACCTTCGGTGATTTTAAATTCAATTGCTTCTAAAAATTCTTGTAGAGTAATCATTGTAAATTCCTATCATCTCGACCGACAAGGGCTTGTAAGATATTTTCAAATTCGTCATCCGAAATTGATTCGTCTTCCAGCAGTTCATCTACACTAATAGGGCGACTCATTGCTTCGATTTCTTCACGAGACTTATTGGCAAAAAGATCCTGAATATCAGCAACCATTTTGTCCAATTCTTCTTGAGTGCCCTCAAAGTTGTCAAAGCAACCTGGAGCAAACTCAATTTTCATTTTCTTTTCTTCGGTCATAGTTCTAAACCATCTTTCTTTGCTTGTTCTTCAATACGCTTTTGTCGTTCTACTTCGTGTTGGTCGCATAGTGTACGAACCCACCCACCACTTCGTTGCTTACCTAACCCGCCACAATCTTCGCACAGCATACCAGTCATGCTTTCAGCGAGCCACGCGGCACCATGTATAAAATCATCTCCACCATCATAATAAAACCGAAGTGTGCCAAACTTTTCTTTTACCTGTTGAACAATTACCTGCGGGCAGTCTTCGCCTTGTTTCTGCTTATGATCAATATGATGTTGAATAACCGCAGACAGTTGTTCGATTAGCGGCCACCAACCTTTGCCGATGGCAAATCCGCCGTATTTTTCGCCGTACATTTTTGGAAAACGTTCTTCCATGCGTTTACTAAAAACTTCGTACTCGTCTAGCTCTTGACTCATTTTATCCCCAGATTGATTGATAGACACCGTGTAAGAAAATACCTACACCTATAAAAAATAGCATAGGCTGAATAATTGCAAAAATTAGAAATGCTTCAATATCACGTGCTTTCATTGTACTGCCTTTACATAGTTCAACCTAGTTACAGAATTTTCGTACTTCCAATGTTTGTTATGGTCTTTGACTTTTGCCTTAACCACAACAGCTGGCCCAAGTTTGAGTTCGTATTTGCTCATCCAAGAAACCATTTTGTTGTTAATTATAGCATCAATATTAAAAGCATCAAAGTTTTTTGAGCGTTGACAGGTTAGGATTTCACAGTCCAAATCTGTAAGATTTTCTCCAATATCACCTAAGTAAGTATCGTCCGCTACTTTAATTCTTTTTTCAAGCTGATTGCGACCGTAGTCTCGTTTGTAAACACTGGGCAAACAGGCAATAAACCCGAAACGGTTATCAGGAATCTCTTCTGAATTAAGTAGGGCATTGACTTCGGTTTGGAACTCGTTATCTCCTTGAACTGCCGAAAACATCAGTCTACGAAAATACTTTTTAATCTCTTCAGCTAAGTCTGCGTCCTCTTGTTTGGTGCAGAGTAAAGGAGGTTTGAGCCCGTCGTCACTGGGAGTAAAACTAACGGCTCCTAGTGTAAGCATGATCAGCAGTTTATTATCCCATTTGTAGGACATTAGCCTGTTGTCATCGGAATAAATGGGAGTTGTTTGTTTAACGTAGTCGTTATTGATACGCTGTGCTGCACAGGCCAGTTCAAGCACCGTCTGCAAAGGGTAATTCATATCGCTCTCTGTGTAAGTTGTATTGTCTGTATTTTACTGGAAAATGTAGTCAGTGTCAATCTTTTTCAAACGAACATATATTTTTTTGGCTAGTTTTCTTAAAATGGGACTAATCGGGCGTTCAAAATGGCTAACATAGGCATGTAAGTTTGGACTGGCAAACTCGCCATTAATTTTCATTCTTGCCAAAGTAGTAAATTTTGGCATATATCGAAGGGCACGATGCTTGCCCAATGTGCGGCACAGTTCGATGGCTATACTAAATGCGTAAGCATCTAGTTCGTCGGGGTCTTGTAAGTATTCTCTGTAATGGCCACTGGCGTCATGGTGATCCCAGTATTGTTCAAAGTTGCGTTTTCTGCTTTGACGCTGATGCTTTTTTTCGTGTACGACTGCATCGTACACTTGTATAAGAAACCCTTTGATCTGTTGCGAATCCCACGACTGTTCTTTATCGAAGTTGTTATTGACATATACTTCGATTGGGATGTCTAGGTTTCGATCGTCAAACGCATCGTAATATGCATGGACATAGAACTCTGTCGAGTCTAAATTCTTATCCTTTTTACTGCGAATAGACAGTTCGATATCGTGTATTTTAAATTCTTTGCGTAGAGCTTTTAGAACTTGTGGAAACGTAGAACCAGCCTTATTGTTTGCTTCAACTTTATTACATACCAAGCAAACTGTTTCCATCACTGAGTTCATATTATAGCCTATAAGTTACTCTACCTTTTGTTAGATCATATGGGCTTACTTCAATTTTAACTTTGTCGCCCAAAATAATTCTAATCTTATGCTGTTTTAGTTTCCCTCCCATGTAGCAAAGTATAATTTGATTCATGTTATCAACTTTTACTCTGAACATGTTGCCGGGTAGTACTTCGTCAACTGTGCCTGTGAGTTCTAAAATATCGTCTTTAGCCATTCTTAGTTACTACGATTTTACCGTCCTCTAGTTTAATATCCAAAATGTCTCCTTCTTTCCATCCAGTTAGCTTAAGAACTTCTGGTGGAAATTTCATTTTTACATTTTCAGGATCTCCAGGAATTTCCTCAAAAATGTCTTCCGCTGTAAAAATAAACTTTTCGTTTTCTTGTTCCATGGTATATTTATTTTGCTAAATCTTCATCTTTGTAAGGTACTGGCATCCAACCAAGTTTTCGAAAATCTTGTTCAATTTCTTCTGTTACTTCACTCTCTGGAACGTAACCAGTGCTCTTACGCCATTCGTCTGGATCAGTATCGTACTCAGCAACACCGCCCATACCAGAGCAGTACCAGTCAATGTAGTCACCTTCCTGACGCATATCTGCAACTATACCTCCAGCGTACCGCCAAGAGCAAGACCAATATTGTTCAGAAAGTATAGGCCATGTATCTACCTTGCACCATTGCATATTACATAATGCGGCATAGATATTTTGAGCATATGACTTACTTGTCCGCGCCTTCTCTAAAATCCAATCGGTAGTCAAGAGATCATATTCGAGGTTATTCTTTCTACTTTCTGGGTCGTCAAATTTGTGATTGTGTTCGTCGAGTATCTTTTCAAAGAAGTCCAGATAAACTTCATTTACAGGCTCGCCTTTTTCTTCCATGCGTTGAATATACCCTTCTTTTTGAAAAGTATGACGCTCAGGGCTTTTGCTTACTTTAGTCATTAATGAAAGTCTCCGCGGAAACAATGCAGAGCTTCGTGACCAAGGTTATGAATTGACGCCATCTTTGGTGTCATAATTACACACTCTTTACCTTGCCAAAACGAGCAGGCCTGCACATTAAACCTAAACACTTTGCCGCCACGTTTAACATTTTCGTCACTACAGGCTTTATTAATGTCTGCAGCCACGACCCAACGCAGTCTCACATCCATAGTTTCATTCTGAGTTACATCAAATTTAGTTTCAGGGTTTTCCCAACCCCTAAAAGTCATCACTCCAGTGTGCTTTTCTTCAGGATGCCAAACGCCTGCGATAACCGCAGAAACTACAGCAAGTGATACAATAACAAGTGCCTTTTTCATATATGCCTCTGTGTGTAATTAATCTGGTGTAGACGGTAGGATTCGAACCTACAAAGCCGCCATATTGGCTGGGCCCAGGCCCCCTGTGGCCGTTCGTTACACCACAGGGGAGGTCTACCAATTCCACTCACGTCTACATGCATAGTATATATTCGATTTTGAATAAAGTCAACTTATTTTGGTACCCGCATAAACTACTGTTAAATACACCCGATGAGCTTTAACCAAATACCATTTGACCAAATTGTCCGTTTTGGACAACAGACCATGTTAGATAGACCGTTGTTTTCAGTTAGCTGGATACTAGGTCGCTTTTGTAACTATAAATGTAGTTACTGTTGGCCTTATGCTAGAAGTGATCAACGAGACCATCAATCATTAGATGTTTATAAGCATACAGTCGATGAAATAAAACGTCAAGCTCGATTAAATGGTTTTACAGAATTCCACTGGAGTTTTAGTGGCGGCGAACCAACCGCTTATAAAGACCTGCTTCAACTAACCAAACATCTTGAAACAGATACTGTCAGTCCGTATCAAAGTATTCATATGACAACTAACTTGAGTCCTGGTAGCAAGTGGTGGAAAAATTGGGCAGATATAACCAACACTCTACAGCGTAGAAGTATTACTGCCAGTTACCACGAAGAGTTTGCCAAAGAACAAGAATTTGGCGACAAGTGTCTACAGTTAATTTATGAAAATGTCTATGTGACAGTTAATCAAGTTATGGTACCTGGCAGGTTTTACGAATTATACGAACGTATGGCTAGACTAAATGCTCGAGGAATTAACGTAACTTTAAAACCCCAAAGTGATTTAACCGCCAGCAGTATTGTCGACGGATATACAGAAGAAATGATTACACTGATGAGAGAAGGTTTCCCGCAGAAATCACAAGGCGAGGAAGTTTTTCAAATTAGGTTAAATGATGGCGAGAAGGATTATTATTTTGACCAAGCTGAACGTTTCAACGCATTTGGCTTTAATAAGTTTACCAATTGGAATTGTAATTCTGGATATCAGAGTGTTATAATTAGAGGTAATGAGGTCAAAAGGAGCTATAGTTGTCACGATGTTCCTTTAGGCACTCTTGAACATTTTGAACTATTTAAGGAACCTAAAGTCTGTATTACACCCTCTTGCGTTAGTTCAGCAGACAGTAAGATACCAAAATGCAAATAGATACTGAACATTTACATCACTGGATACAAGCCATAAGAAATAGCAAAGATCCTATGCGCACTATGGACGCATTTTGGCGAGGACAAATAGTCAGTAAAGAATGGCTTATAGAAGAACTCAACCGAGTAAGAGCATACACAGTGGATCACCCAACAGTGGATATTCATGGTGGGTGGGTTGGAGTATTGGCCAGTATGCTTTTTCAAACTAACCTGTACCTAAAGTCTATCAAAAGTGTAGACATAGATCCTGATTGTGAAGAAATTGCCAACAGGATGAACCAGATAGAGTTAGAACAAGGAAAGTTTAGAGCAGTTACCGCAGACATGTGCAGGTTAAGAAGCGATGCAGATATTGTTATAAACACAAGTTGCGAACACATAAGCCAAGAAGAATATGATTTGTGGTTGTCAGGCCTACCACATAATAGTTTGATTATTTTACAGAGCAATAACTATCAAATACCAGAGCATGTAAGACCAGCGAAAGATATTGATGAATTTAAAAAGCAATCAGACTTAACTTATGTTCTTTATGCAGGAGAATTAGATTTGCCCCTGTATAAACGATTTATGATTATAGGTAAAAAATGACAGTTGATTGTTTGTACACTAATGGCGATAGTTGGACTTACGGAGAATTTTTAAACGAATCCACAAGAGCTAAACAATGCTGGCCTAGTGTAGTAGCAGAACAACTAGGATTAGAACTTATTAACGATGCTCGCGGTGGCAGTTGTAACCAACGAATTATCAGAACTTCTGTGTCTTCTTTACAGTCCTTAATCAACCAAGGACGAAAACCCTTAGTAGTTTTATGTTGGTCATTTCCCCACCGATACGAAATGTGCAAACTAGACACAAACGAGTGGGTTAGGTTTTCAGGAACAGGTAATGATGCCGATGAGCAACTGGCAGAACTAATTACAAGTAGGTACAACAGTGATGTTGGAAATATGGAGATATTTGCCACCCAGTCGCTGTTAGTGCAATCTTTTCTAAAAGAGAAACAACTGCCTTATCTATTAGTTCCTACGTTCAGGATAGAGTTTGAGCTACTACCAAAAGCATTACTTGAAAATTTAAGTGCAGGAATAGATTTTAATTATTTTATGCACGATTTCAGTTTAAGGTCTTACTTGAATTCGTTTAACGATGTAGACTGGGTAAAGGATCATCCTGGTCCAGAAGGGCATAAAATATTGGCAGATTTTATGTTAACTCATATAAAAAGAAGAAATCTGTGTACCCGGTAACTGCAATTCACATAGAGCTAACTGACAAGTGTCAAGCCGCATGTCCAATGTGTGCTAGGAATCATAACGGCGGAACAGAACGTCCGTTTATTAAAAATGTAGAAATTTCTTTTAAAGATTTTAAAAGTTGGTTCCCTGTTTCATTTTTATCAAACATAAACAATTTTTACAGTTGTGGCAACTACGGTGATCCTGCATTCGCTACAGACTGTTTTGAAATCTACGAGTATGTACGCAACGCAAGTCCAAATGCAAGGCTTGCGATTCATACTAATGGTAGTTTGCGCAAGCCAAGTTGGTGGAAAGATCTTGCCACTGTTATGGGCAAAAACGGTGAAGTAATATTTGCTGTAGATGGCTTTAAAGGTAAACACGAATTATATCGACGAAACACTGACTTTGATAAAATTATTGAAAACATCAAGGCGTATGTAAATGCAGGCGGTGTGGCCAAAGTTGACAGTCTAGTATTCAAACATAACGAGCACGAAGTTCATATGCTCGAAGAGTTTTTGTTGAGTATTGGTGTAACTAGTGTAAATTTTAAAAGCACTAAACGGTTTTACAATATGAAGTCGTTTCCAGTATTTGATCGTAAAGACCAACATGTATATGATTTGTTACCCGCAGAAACTGATCAATTTAAACAAGAAGTAAAAATACCTTTAGAAAGTCTACTGAATAAAAAATTTATTGATAATGTAGTTGAGCAATCGGTTATAACTCCGCAATGCGTTATTAAAAATGAAGTGTATGTTGATCCCCACGGTAACATTCTTCCTTGTTGTTATATCGGAAGTGATTACTTAGAAGAACCGCTTGAAGAAAAAATGGTCATACATACTCTTAGAAATTTAACTGTAAATAATTCTAAAGAAATGATGAATGCAGTTGGTGTTCCAAACCTACACAACGGAAACATCGAACAGCTTCTATCTCAGCCAGGACTATGGGACGATTTAGAAAAGTATTGGCAAGGCAAAAATAAGTGTATGACCTGCGTTAAATCTTGTTCGGGTCAATTATACGATCTCTAAATTCGAGTAACCCTACTGCTTTAAACAGCCTTGCATACCAATAGGCCATATCAAATTCATACCAGCGACACCTAAGGTTATGTGACCTTGGATCTACGTGATGGTTGCTGTGCAATTCTTCCCCGCATAAGTAGATGCCAACTGGAATTAGGTTTAAAGATCTGTCTGGAAATTTATGTTCAGTATGCCTGTAAATTCCTAGCTTGTGTGGAATCCATGTAGCAAACATTGGCATCATAAATTTAGCAGTAAACACCAACAGTATAGGAGCCATTAAGATTCCTAACCATCCAAAAAGTAAACCGTAAATACCAACAACTAAAACGCAACCATAAAATCGGCGACCTCTTGTATAAACATTTCGTTGCATCCAGTCATCAAATATTGGAACATCCTTTGCATACTCGGCTAGTTGTTCGTTTGTAACACGGTTGTAATAAGGATTATATCTTTGATCCAACAATGCTATGAACGGCAGTAAATGCGGACTGTGACTGTCTTCATCAGTGTCACTATGTTTATGATGCATCCTATGTGTACCGGCACTAATCTGTAACCAATTGGGAAAAGTTCCCCAGCTTAGTGTGTAGATAATAAACCTGCATACATGGTTCATAGTTGGAGAAAATGTAAAGCAACCGTGTGCCCAGCCGCGATGAATCCATATAGCATATACTACTACTAAAATATGAAAATGCAACAAGTAGAAAAACAAAATATCAATCATAAGTTACTTTATATTCGTCAGTTATCAAAGACCTAAATTCTTCTATTAAATGACTTGCTAATTTAAATGAAACTTTAGTATTGTCGTAACTAAAATTGTCAATTACACCTTCTTTATTTTTTCTGTTTAACCACGGACTCAAGAGGTTATCAAATTTGTATCTAAAATCGTATTGCTCATACGCCGGCATAATTGTAACTGCGGTCATGCTATCAAATTGCGAATGTGTTAATAGTTGCCTTACTACTAGTTGTTCTCTGTCTACTGATCCATAGTTACTTGCGGTATGTATTTTTCCAGCATTCATTAAGTGCCAGTGTCCATTAACTCGTTGATTGAACATCTGTTGGTCTTCTAAGTCTATCAAGTATGCATGATGCCCTGACAAATTTAAATGAAAGCGGTCGTCGATATCTGCATGAGCCATATAGCTTTCACTTGGTTTTAAAGTAATGACTCTTGCTTCTCCTTTATCAAACGGAAGTGTGTTAAGAATTGTTTCCCATACAGTGCCTCTGTACTCGTCTTTAATTTCCCAAGGATCGTAGAAGAAATCACCTGTAGGACGATTCAATGATACTCTCCAGTCTTTGCTAGGATTTTCTGCTAGTGCCTGTGCAATAAGAGATTTATCACATGTCCACGGTGTGTTTGAAATCATAGTAGATGTCCCAACTCTGGAAAAACAGTTTTAAAATTTGTTCCTCGCTGTTTGTCCATGGTAGCAATATATTCTTTAAAGTCTGGAAGTAAGTTGGTATGATCTTCAGCATCCATCCAATCTAGTATACCTTCCCACCTTTGCCATCCGTACGGATTAACTGTCCAGAATTCGTCGTCTTGAGTATAATTGTTCCACAACCATTCTTTGAGATCTGCAAACAAACGCCTCACTTCTTGTTTATCTTCTTTAGGGAGAACACGTAAGCTGAGCCAAGTAGGAATCCACAATAAGTGTACTCCGCAAAGACCACCGCCAGCTGTCTGTCCAGCAGCATTCTTGTCAAAGTTTAGTTTTTTAAATCCGCTTGTTACCTTCCATTTGATAAAATCTGGAATATGCTTGATATTTAAAATCTGTACGGCAAGTGCAATGTTAGTTTGTATTCTATCGCTTGTTTGTTCTAAGCGCCATAGATTCTTTTCCACAGTTGCAAAATCTGTTGGGTAACGAATGTAGCCAACACGATTGCCTAGTCCGTCTAAACTAATACCTACTTTGACCTTTTTAAACTGTTCCCAGATTTCAATAATTTCATCGTTAACTAAAATGCCATTTGTATTGTAGCGTAGGCTAATCTTATCAGCGTAGCCACGTTTGATAATTTCTAGTAAGAACATTTTGTGTTCTTTGATTAATAGAGGTTCACCGCCAGCAAAGTACAGTTGTTTAATATTAGGAATTTGATCATATATCTGTTCCCAGAATTCAGGATTCTCGTGCCAGTAGTTATTAAACTCGCTGGCAGACCAATCCATCTGTTTTTTAATCAACGGGCTTTGAAATATTGGAAAGACTTTCTTATGTTCAGGTACCCACATGCTACTGTCATGCGGGCTACACATTATACATTTTAAATTACAGGTGTGTCCTAAACGTAAGTCAAGATACTGTAGTTTGTGAGGAACAGATCCATCTTCCTGAGTTTCGCGTATTAGTTCTTCGATGTCTAATTGTTCATGAAGATACCATGTGCCAGTTTCCCAAATGCGCTTACTGCTTATACCCTGTTGTTCTTCTTCATAACATTTTAGACAACTAGCAGGAACTTCTCCTGCCAGCATTGTTTTGCGAACACTTTTCATGTAGTCGTTATTGAACGCTTCAGTTGGCAAGTTATGTGCAAAGTTAGCCGGTTTACCATCTTCCATTTTAACTAGCCCTACTGTATAATCGCCACTGTCGGCACCGCTGGCATTGGCAACGCAACAGATTCGCATGTCACCGTTTGGTCTGGTTGCCAAATGAATCCAAGGCAATACACAAAAACTTGGGCTACCTGTTACATCTGTAATTTGGCGTTGCCATTTTCCTAGCTGTGTGTCTTCTGGTTGTAACCAAAATACTTTGTTTGAATCGTCCATAAAAATATTTATGTACGCACTTTATAGGTTAAATATTTCATGAACAAGTACAAAGTTGCGTTAGAATACTCTGCTGAATATCTCGAGGTCGAACGCCCTAGCCCGCTTACCGATAACCAAATTGAAAAAACTATACAGGACGTTCTGTCTGGTAATTTAGATGCGGACATTACTGATAGTGTTTACACTAATTTCAAGGAAGAAGCTGCTAATTGGATTTTTGGTTCTAAGTTAAATCAGCTATCGGGAATCACAGGTAGACTTGATATTATAAATGGCTGTACTCAATTTATAGATAACATCTATATGCAGGGGCCTGTACAAGTTTTACGTGGTGATTACAAGTATCACGAAAGGTTAGGATTAGCGTATGTTAAAGATGTGGGCTCGCTAATTCCAGGAATTCCTTTAATTATAGCCATGCCCTTTCCTAGGATAGGTGCTCCACATCAAGACATGGAGGAAATAATTGAAGAATCTCGACTTAAAAATATTCATGTTCATATTGACGGTGCTTGGATTACCTGCTGTCGCGATATCAGGTTTGATTTTAGCGATCCAGTTATACAATCAGTTGGTATCAGCCTTAGTAAAGGTCTTGGTCTAGGCTGGAATAGGATAGGTCTACGCTGGACTAGACAATCGCAAGCCGATAGTGTTACAATAATGAATGACTTTAGAATGAACAACAGAGCTCTGTCAATGATAGGATTGCATTTTGTTAGAAACTTTTCCAGCGACTATTTGTGGAATACACACGGAAACAGGTACTATCAAGTCTGTAATGACTTTGGGTTAGAACCAACTAACAGCATTTACCTAGCATTAAGAAACGGACAACCTGTAGGTGTAAGCCCATTGATTAGGTATTTAGAAAATGAACATTGATGGAATAGAAATACCTTTTGATGCCAATTGGGACTTTGCTGTCAGTGTTAGTGGCGGAGCAGATTCTGCTCTATTGGCTTATTTACTGTGTAGTCAGGCAAATGAGCAACAGACTATACATATTATCAATCATGTGCGTATGTGGAAAACTCGCCCATGGCAACAACATGATGCCGTAAAAGTTTATGAATACCTTTTAGAAAAATTTCCAAAACTAACTTTTGTATTTCATAAAAACTTTATTGCTCCAGAGCTTGAGTACGGAAATATAGGCCCAACACTAACTGATGAATACGGTAAAAAGGTTTCTGGTGATAACATTCAACAACGTGCCTATGCTGAATTTATATGTTACAGTTATAAATTAGATGCATACTATAATGCTGTTACACGAAATCCAGTACAGACAGACTTTAGCGGAATGAAAGAACGAGATTTAGAAAAAACTGATAGCAATAAACACCTTGAGTACATGATACACATGGGCAAGGTCGCTAGTCATCCTTTTAGGTTTGTAGATAAATCTTGGGTATTAAAACAGTATAAAAAATTAGACATTATGGATCTGTTCAACATCACACGCAGTTGCGAAGGTGAGTTCGATGGATTAAATTATCAAACATATATTCCTGGGCAAGCTGTACCAACATGCGGAACTTGCTTTTGGTGTAAAGAAAGAGAGTGGGCAATTGGACAATCTTAATCCTCCAACATTTTGTATGCATCCTTTTACAGGACTAGCAACTAGAGAAGATGGTGCAGTATGTGTATGTTGCCGTAGCCATCCTATTGGGTTTATACAAAATGAGACCTTAGAAGAAATATGGAACGGTGAGAACATGAAGCGCATACGTAAACAAGTTCTTACAGGTTATCGTCCTCCTGAATGTGAGCCCTGTTTTAGTTTAGAAGACCAAGGTGTTGAAAGTTTGCGACTGCGCCATGTAAGGGGAAAAATACCAGAAGCTAGAATAAAGTTGTATCCAACGGCAGTTAGTAAAATGAATTCAGCATACGAAATGCCGTTTGAAATTCCTACCATGGAATTAAAATTAAACAACCTCTGCAACTTAAAATGCCGCATGTGCCATCCAATGGACAGCACAAGTTGGAATGACTGGAGTGAAGTAAAAGAGTTTTACAAAAAAGAACAAAACATAATGTATGCTCTTGTTGAAGAAAACAATTTAGAGGAAAAACCTCATTTAGATAAATTTCAAGACAACTCAGAGTGGTGGGCCAGTTTAGAAAAATTACTACCTCATTTTCGTCGTGTAGAATTTGCCGGTGGTGAGCCATTAATGGACCCACAGCATTATCGCATACTGGATATGCTTGCACCGTATGGTGATCAAATTGAAATTAAGTACGCTACTAATTTAAGTATGCTAGGAAAAAGTAATCGTACAGTTTGGCAGTATTGGCCCAAGTTTAAAAGTGTTGCTGTTAACGTAAGCATAGATGGCATTGGTGCTAGTTACGAATATGTTAGGGGAAATGCATCTTGGTCTGAATTAATTAACAATATAAAACAAATACAGACCATTCCTAATATTAGTCGTATAGTAGGAGCAGTAACAGTTCAAGTAAGCAATGTTTTAATACTTGATAAAATGATCGAATATTTTTTAAACGATCTTGGAATCGTATTTCACTCACATCGTGTAGAATATCCCAAAGTGCTATCAGCACAAGTACTGCCAAAAGAATTAAAAGATCTGGCGATTAAAAGATTAGAAGAAGTTAGTAAGCATATTAAAGATTATAAATTAGTCCAACAACATCCTCAATTATTAGAATATACATTAGGACAGATACAGGACAACATTAACTATCTACAAGCCAGAGATCAAAGCGACAAATGGAAAGACTGTGTAGAGTTTAATCGTAGACTTGATAAGACTAGAGATCAGTGCTTTGACGCTATTACTCCAGAGTTTAAACCTTATGTATAAAGTTAGCAGTCGATGGCTTCATCAAGATAGTATCAAGGTAGAATGGAATCTTGGCAAAAGGTGTAACTACGATTGTAGTTATTGTCCGTCAGCAATACATGACAACACTAGTCCGCATACCGATATTGAAATACTTAAACAGGCTATAGATAAATTATCCACATTGGGCAAGCCAATACGTTTAAGTTTTACAGGGGGAGAACCCTGTGTTCATCCTAAGTTTCAAGAACTAGTACAGTATGCTAGATTTAAAAATATTCATTGGATTAGTGTAACAACTAATGGAACTCGTCCTTTCGAGTTTTATAGAATACTGCCAGTTGATCAGTATGTGTTTAGTATTCATTTTGAATATGACTGGATGCGTGTAATAGATACTATACGTAAATTAGCAGACACTACAAAAATAAAACTGATAGGGCAAATAATGGCCCATCATGACCATATGACCCATGTACGTATAGTAAGACAAATACTGAACAACGAAAGCATTCCTAGTACAGTAAGACGAATCCGTTGGACAGAAGGCGATCACGATTTGTTTGATGATATGCGCTATCATCCAGATGACCTAAATTGGATCAAAGAACAAGATGCTACTATACAGGGAAACTGTATTATTGATGATAAAGAAGTCATCCATTCTAACGACGTAATTAAGTTACATTTAAACAAATACAAAGGATGGAGTTGTAATGCTGGCATTGAAAGCCTGATGATAAACTGGGACGGTGAAGTATATCGAGCTACTTGTCGAGTAGGAGATAGTCTAGGAAATATATACCAAGAAACATTTATACCAACAGAAGACCCAGTTATATGTACAAGAAACTTTTGTACATGTTCTTCTGATATCCCTATTACGAAGCTTTCTTCTTCGTTAGATTAATTTCGGCTACACAGTAACAGCCAAGTTGCCTACAAGTAACTGGTTTAATTTCTGGTTTAAAATTTTCAACAAAGTTTTCGTCGTAGATATTGTAGTAGAAATCTTTGCCATACAGTTTCTGTAAACACGTTCCAGTAACTGATCCGTCAAGCGGTATAAAGATGCTGTCGACTCCTAAATTACATTCCCAACCATTGAAGTGATTCCAATTATTCAACGTCATTACATGATTGGTTAGATTCTTTTTCTTACCGTCAGGAAATACTGCTTTTGGTTCTTTTTGATAAATGAAAGCCTTAAACATGTTTCTGATTAAGTAAAAAGGATTACCATATCTAACACGAGTATTTTCTTCGATCCACGTTGACTGCTCTTCGGTATAGACAATTGGATACGTACTATTGCTTTCGAGTTTTTGTAAATTTATTGCCCAGCGGCGTTTGCTTCGCTTTAATTTGTCTACTATGTCAACGCACTTGTCCCATGCCTTAGGATCCATCATAACCAACACAGTAACTACTACATTCAGGTCATATAAAGTGTCTGCTACATTGATAAAATGTTCTAAATCGACGTCAGCATGATGACAACTTAATTGAACATGATCGTACAGATGTGCGCTTTCTTTCCACCACCTTAGTGTGCGAGAACCGTTGCTGACCACCATAATTGATACATTGTGTCTAGATTTGATAGCTGAACAAAACTCAGGCAAGTTTGACCACATGCTGGGTTCACCGCCTACTAGTTGTACATCAAATCTCTTTTTGTTTGTAGTTGCCTTATAGTGATCAAATAGATGGTTAAAGTTGTTGGCAATTAACTGCCAGTCTTTACGAAACTTAACAGTTCCTTCGTTAGATCCGTCAAAACAATAAACACATTTATAGTTACAAACATTTGACACCATGTAACAAACACGAAGTACGTCTTTGTAGTTTGTTATCAATTCAATTGGTTTTTCTGTCGGTACGTATGACATCTATAATTCTTCCCATTAAATCCCACTCCCACCATTTTTCGCCTGCTCGGTAGTTCTGTGGGTTAGCATGATGATTGTTGTGCCAACCATCGCCCATGCTAAAAATATTTGCAATCCAACTATTTGTACTTAGGTCTCTAGTTTCGTAAGTTCTATATCCATGTACATGTCCTAATACATTTACTATTCCTACTAATAATATTGTTCCAGTCATAGGCAATGCATAGGCAAATAATACTAAAACCGGATCTATTAAAAATAAAATAATAATGTAGGAAATTAATAATTTAAAATAATTGTCAAAAATAAATTTATGTACTGGATTCCGCATCAAGTCTTTTACCAGTAAGGGTGTTAATTTGTGCATCTTCCATCCGTACCCTAACCAAACTTGTAAACCTCTAATAAAAGAAAATTTTCTATTGATGTTAGGACTATGCGGGTCCAAGTCAGTATCTGTTTTAGCGTGGTGTATTCTATGAGTACTCACCCAAGACATTGTTGGGCCAACAGTAGAAATCACACTAAGCAATGATAAAATATTTTCTGTAAATCGCGTAACTTTAAAACTTCTATGACTCAACAGTCTATGTAAAGTTAATACTTGGCTCACAGGCCCTATAAGGAACCAAACAACAAGAGATACTAATAATAGATAGTACTGTTCAGTAGTCAATACGAACCAAATTGCAAACATAGTTCCAATGTGTCCGGCAATTTGAAAAAGTCTAATTTTTAAATTTAAATTCATATTCCAGGCTCCAGCTGTAACCACTCTTCGTGTGTAATTAATTTAGGGTTCCAATCTCTAGTGATAACACCGGGAACCTTTTCGTGATAAACAAAATTTTGCCAACACTTTTGCACATTCCAAGGAGCAGTTTGTATATAACCGTTTCCGTTTATATAATTGCCTTCGCTGGCAATCTCCATGTGTTTAATAAAAACTCTTTCCCACCAACCTTTGCTAGATTTCTTATCTCTATTTTGCATGGTAAGAATATACCCATCAAACGTATTTACTGCCTCTAGTGCTTTCATTAAACTGTAGGTAACTCTAAACCCGTCAGTCATGTCTCGCGGAGTCATTCTAAATTCTGGAAAAGTAAATCCCCTGTGTACTATGTTTGCAACGTTAGGCGGATATCGTTCGTCGTGATACACGCCTCCCATGACCATAGGCTTGCCTGTGCTTGTTTGATAAACAACTCCAAACCCTTTGTGTTTTTCTATAACAAGACGTTCTTTAGTATAATTTTCACCTAGCCAATTTCCTTCAGCAAGAACGATGTTTCGTACTTCTTCGAACTCTGCACAGCTTTCGTAATAGATCTTTATGTGTGTGTTTGTTAAATTATATCTATTCATTATTTCAACTCAACGATACGCGATGTTATACTTTCGAGATTCTCTGGAGTTATGTTAAAGGCAGTTTTTGCTCGTTCTATAGTGTAAGGTGTTAGTTTAAACTCAAACGCAATGTTTGTAAATCTTGGATTCTTCAACCAAAAGTCGATAACATCTATAACTTCAGAATACTTTATTAATACATCTCCGTTTACTGCATCCTCTAGCATAGATATTTGAATGTGTAAAATTCTTGTATCAGGTGACAAACTAAGCTCTTGGCATCGCCGTGCTAAGTTTGCTTTATGTCTGCTATAGTCAGATTGTAATTGCTGTTCAAATTGACCCGCTATGCTACCAAGTACAATTTGTTTAACTTGTCTTTTTATTTTATTCAATAATTCTAATTGTGCAAAGTCTACATTTGCATTATTGATAAACAAGTCTGAATTATTGGCAATTTCGATAACTTTATCTAAATCGGTACGCAGGTCATATCCTGTGCTTCTGCTTAGTCCGATAACTTCCCAGCCTAATGCTTCAAAGTGATCAAACATTGCTTTTCCCAATCCAGTTGTGTGTCCGGTAATCACACATTTCATAAAGCTATCTCCTAGTTAGATATTTACATAATTACAGTATGACCAAAAAATTTCACAGCCTTATCTTCGCAGTTAACCAAATGGTCGACTATCGAATTTCAGGAGCATATCGAATTGCAACCGTGCTTCGAAACGAAGGATGGGACTGTGAAGTTGTGGACTTTGTATCTGCATTTACCTTTGAAGAACTTAAAGAATTAGCCAAAAGCAGAATTACTGGCAATACTAAGATTATTGGGTTTAGTTGTTTTTTCAACGGCTGGCTTCCACATTTAGATGATTTCTGTAAGTGGATCAAAGACACTTACCCGTCTGTCAAAATTGTATTAGGCGGACAAGAAATTTCCAATACAAAGGCAAACAAACAATATGTCGACTGGTGGGTGGACAGTTTTGGCGATATTGCTATACTTGCTTTAGCAAAAAACATTGCAAGTAATGGCCCTGCTGTTAAGTACGACATTGACGAGTACATGCGTTCAGGCAGAAAAATTATCAAAGCCATAAGTATGTATCCAGCATACCCAATGAAAGACTTATCCATTATGTATGAAGATAGAGACTTCATACAACCTTACGAGTTCTTAGGTGTAGAAATTGGAAGAGGCTGCAAGTTTAAATGTGACTTCTGTAATTTTCCTATTCTTGGTGTCAAAGGTGATTACAGTCGTGATGCAGAAAACTTTCAACAAGAAGTGCAGACAATCTATGACAAATGGGGTGTAAGTCATTTCTATTCCCTAGATGAAACATTTAACGACAGTACAGAAAAAATTATTAAATTTGCGGACGCTGTTGAAGGGTTATCTTTCAAACCCTGGTTTGGAGGGTTTATTCGAGGTGACCTGCTTACGTCACGAAAACAAGACTGGGAGCATTTGGCTCGTATGCAGTTCTTTGGACAGTTTCACGGAATTGAAAGTTTAAATTACGAAAGTGCCAAGAGCATTGGCAAGGGCATGAAGACCGAAAGACTGTTAGCAGGACTATTAGAAGCCAAGGACTTTTTTAGAAGCAAAGGCGACTACAGAGGAACTATCAGTTTAATTGCTGGGTTGCAACACGAAACATTAGAGACTTTAGAAAGAGGAGTCCAGTGGCTAGAGGAAAACTGGTCTACAGAAAATGTGATATTGTTTCCTTTAAACATAACTGTTAAGTCATCACACAACCAGTCGTCGTTATCGGAAGATTGGAGCAACAGAGGTTATACTCTTACTAACCGTAGACTAGATCAATTTCCAGAACTAGCAAACTATTTAGAGTGGTTTACTCCAACAGGAGATACAACTCCGTTATTATGGAAAACAGAACATATGGATATTTTCGATGCAGCTAAATTTGCCAGCGACTTTACAAATAATCGTCTGCAAAAGTTTCATCATAATATTTGGAGTCTTGGCCAAATGCACAGAGACTATCGTGTTTCATTGAAAGAAGTCCTGGCTATGAAATACAGTCACGAATACTCCGATGTTGCGATTGCCAATAGAACAAGTTTCGTAAGATCCTATATTGAAAGTAAGTTAAATTTTAGACCTTAACTGTTTTGCTAATTCTGTGTTACTGTTAACACCCGGATGAATTAGATCCCTGCCAACATCTAGTTTAGGAAATTGCTCGTCAGTAAACTCAATGTACTTTATTCCTAAACAGTCTAAAAAGTTTAAAGTAGTTGTTCTTAGCACACTTGAAAAGTGTTCAAAGTAACCAGCGTTGCTGGCGCTAACAAAATTTTGAATTACTTGGTCATTTACAAAGTCGTACTTTGTTGCTTTCTTCACTTCATCGCTAACGATTCCGTTTCTCACAGCGATCCATGCTCCAACTGGTGTTAGCCCATTTTCAAATTTTTGATAGTGTCTGTTTGGTGCAGGCCATTGTATTACCACTAGCTGGGGAATTTTTTTAATATTAGCAAACCACATGCTGAGATTTTCTGCAAGCAAGTCTGCACCACTTCCGGCTAATCCAATATTGTAATAGTCCATGCCTAACTGTTGAGCTAGTTTAAAAGTGAATGTATCTTCTAGTGCTACTCCAACACCTTCAGTTAAGCTGCACCCAGTAAATAGAATAAACTTGTCGTCTAAGTCTTCAAGCTCTTTGCAACGATGACCTAGACTGTTACGTTTATATGTTACAGGTTTAGTTCTGTATTCCCAGTCAGCAGGTTGAGTTTTTAAATGTTCTTCAAAATGGTTTTTACTATCAGCACCAATAAGGCTGAACTCTGGATCAGTGTAACCAGACCCGTAAATTTTATTTTGGTATAATTTAATTAAATGTGTTCCCATAAAACTTTTTGCTGATTAAGTACTTAGTTAAATACTGACATGACATTTTATAACTTGATAGAAGAAATAGACATTGAACACAGTTCCGTATGTAACGCGGCTTGCCCACAATGCACAAGGGAATTCAAACCAGGTGACTATTCTTGGTTTGAACAAACATGGCTTCCAAACGAGTTTTATGAACAACGTATACCTCAAGAAGTGTATGACAACTTAAAAAACATCTACTTTAGTGGCATGGTCGGTGATCCTTGTACCGCACCAAATTTTCTAGAAGTTTGTAAAATTATTAGACGTAAAGCACCACATGTTTATATTACGGTAAGCACCAACGGCGGAATGCGCAGTCCTAAATTTTGGGCAGAACTTGCAGAAATATTTGGGGACAGGGGAACAGTGAAATTTGCTATCGATGGACTAGAAGATACTAATCATATCTATCGAGTCAATGTTAAATGGTCTAATGTTATGGCCAATGTCAAGGCCTACAGAGATGCGGGCGGCAAAGCTGACTGGCAATTTATTGTTTTTAAACACAACGAGCATCAAGTTGAACAAGCAGAAAAGTTTGCTAAGAGTTTAGGGTTTGAACATTTTATTTTTAAACGCAGTAATAAGTTCCTAGTGGACGATTTATTTGGTTTAACAAATCAAGGCAGTAACGGAATTAAAATAGAGCCTCCAGCGCAGGAAGATTATGTGCATCCTTTGATTTTTCAAAAAGACAGAGTTAGTCGTGTTAACGAGGCTTTAAAAATAACTGAGCCTAGTCCAATATCATGTGAAGCACAGCAAAGAAAGACTTGTTATATTTCAGCTGAGGGGTTTTTCTTTCCTTGCGTATACACAGCCACAAGTCTACATCTTTATAAGTTCAAACCCTTACCTGACAAGTTTTTAGAGTTGTGGGAAGAACACGGAGGCGAGAAGATTAATCTTCTTAAAACAGAGTGGTATCAAGTAGTAAACGGAGAGTTTATTAATCAGATTGCCGGCGGATGGAACAAGAGCTACAGCCAAGGCAGGCTATCTGCTTGCGGATTATTTTGTAGTAAATCTAGTGCTAGAATTTTTGATCCTTGTGTAGTAAAGGAAATTGAAAATGTATAATGTTGTTCTATTTGCAGATACCCCGGGCGTTGACTGGTTCAGTCGAGGTTACGGCGCATATAGATTAGCTAGCGAAATACGTAAGGCTGGATATACTGCACTTGTGGTCGATTTTACATGTGCTATGGATCTCCAACTGTTTAAAGATATTATTGACAAGACTGTTTCTAAGGAAACCCTATTGGTTGGTTTTAGTACTACATGGTTTCCATACAGACACGATGCTCGTCCTAACAGTCGTTACAGCGTAGGAACACGAACATTACAAAAACCAGATCCCTGGGATGACTTTAGTACAGATGCACACGAGTGGTATAGGCATAGTCTGAGCTATAGATTTAGCGGAGATGGTATAACAGACTACGTAGATTATATTAGATCTAAAAGTAAAAAAGTAAAAGTTGTTATAGGCGGCGGCAAGAGCTACGAGTATATTACAGAACCTAGTGTTGATAATGTCTTTATTGGTTATAGTGAGAATCAAATGATAGACTATCTCCACAGTCTCAGTGGTTGTGGTCCAAAGCGTTTGTTTAATAAAATTATCAATTACGACGTTAAAGCACAAAATGGAAACTTTGTCTTTAATGAAGCAATTACTGAGTATCAGGACTCAGATGGTGTAACGTCTGAAGAAGTGCTTACCATTGAATTCAGTAGAGGCTGTATTTTTAATTGCAGTTTTTGTAGTTACCCGCATCGAGGGCAAAGTACAAAAGAGTATGTAAAATACAAAGAAGTCATTCGTAAAGAACTGATGGACAACTGGGAACGTTGGGGTGTACACAAGTACCTGATCACAGACGATACGTTTAACGATTACACAGACAAGTTACGTTTAATTAACGAAGTAATACAAACACTTCCATTTAAGCCTACGTTCTGGGCTTACTTACGCATGGATTTGATTTCTGCTAATCCTGAGCAAGCGCAACTAATTAAAGACATTGGTGTTGTGGAAGCATACTGGGGTTTAGAAACTTGGAATGATGCAACAGCCAAAGCAGTTAAAAAAGGCGGAAGTCATAAAAAGAAAATTGAAGGTCTGCGTATTGCTAAAGAGTGCTGGGGAGACAGTTTATACCTTACAGCAGGCATTGTTATTGGCCTGCCTAAAGATACAGTTGAAAGTGTTAAGGCTGTCAGCAACTGGTACGTTGAAGAAGGCCACAAATACATTGACCTGCTTACATTCTGGCCACTAAGTCTGCGAGCCAACACAGACCTTGATCAGTATATGTTCTTATCTGAGATTGAAACCAATCTTAAAAAGTTTGGGTATGATGTTCCTAATGACTTAACTTGGACACGCACTGACGAAGGTGACATTACTACTAAAGAACAGGCCGATGCCTTGATGTTTGAGTGTAATGCTATTGTAAAGGACTACTGGACAATAAAACGTGTTATCTGGGACTACAGCCATTTAGAAAAAATGTGGCCCAGCGAGTCCAGGACTGAAACTGTTTACAATTATATCACAAAACACTATTACCCTAACTTGTTGAAAAACTTAAAGTAGTCTGTCTTTCTAGTAGAGTCGTAAAGTTTTAAAACACGAGCACGCTCTGCTACAACTGAGTCAAAGTCTTCTGTTTGAGAATTCATATATCTGTCCACAGACTTTACCAGTTCTAGCATATCTGGGTTTTCCCTAAAGATCTTATAGTCAACCGTCTTAGACAAATAATCTTCAACCATCTTTGAGACGTTTGCCTTTTGTTCTTTTCCCAAGTACTGTATGCTAAAATAGTTAGGATACATAACAAACTGAAAGTTGATAATGAATCTTTTCTTATAGTCTACACTGAGCTGTTCCCAGAAGTCAAAAATTTCAGGCAAGTCAAAGATATTAAAGATACTCCAAGTAGTACTGAGCTTAACTTCTATCTTATCGTTGGCTAGTAGAGTTTTTAAATTATTAAAGAAATGGTCGTAGTCAGCAGGGTAGCGTATGTAGTTGAATTTGTCTGGGTCAACGTGATCGTAACTTACCATTATCATTGGATGTTTGAACTTGCTAAAGTTACTGAGCATCTTAGGATTCAAGGTAGTTAAGTTTGTAATAACTGTCAGCATCATATTTTCAGCATAACCTTTTTCAACACAATGCTGTATTAGTTCTAGTGCTACAGGATTTACTAACGGCTCGCCTCCAACTAAACTTAACTCTTTTGCTTTAGCTAAACTAGGTTCTAAGTTTTTTATAACAGATTGAACATCAATATTTTTTGGATTATAGTCGTCTATGGAAATGTTTAGTTTTTTTAATCGCTCGTCGAACATCTGTATTAGAGCCGGCGGAGTTTCTCCTGCCGCTCTCCATTGTTCAACTTCTGTTTGATGCTGGCTACTTGCACCTGGGTAACAAGTGATGCATTTTAAGTTGCATAAAGATCCAACCTTAATATCTAACATGGTAGGGACTTCTTCAACTGTTCCTTCAGTATAGAACCCTTTAAGCTCTTGTATACTCTGTTGCCGTTTACTAAACACACCGTCTGCTTCGTGTTTCCAACAAGTTTTACACGCAGGATTCTCCACATCAGTTAACAAGTCTTGCCTTAGTGTTTTATAAAAGTTACTTTGCCAAACATCTACTATACTGTCTTTTCTCATATTGTAAGGAGTTCCATCATCTTTTAAGATAGCTGTTTCCTCACTGTAACAGCAAACACGATAGTTACCGTCATTAGTAGAGCTCATGTGTATAAAAGGCAAAGGACAAAATTTACTCATACACGCTCTTGTATATTCTTGGTAAAGGATCGCCTGGCCATTTAATGTAATCATTAAAGGCACGATTTATAAGGATGCTCATATCTAACTTGCCGTCTGAACTAAGCTCTTCAACTAATTTAAGTCTGTCATCGTTTAGTATTGGTTTATAAAAATCCATGCCGACTGGCTGTTCACTGTAGCTACTTGTGCTATAAAAAACATAGGCGTGTAGTTGTTCAGACTTGTCTGTGTAAAAACACTTAGGGTAAAAGTTAGGTTTGTATAATTCTTCTTTATGAAGATCCTTGACAATCTGTTCTAACTGATATTCGTAATCGTTTGGCAGATAAGTTTCTGCTGTGTTGTGATACCACCTAAACACTATTCGTTTGGAATTAGGATTTATTTCTAAAATCTCTGGCGCCCACTTGTATGATATAAGTTTAAGTAAGTTAGATTTTTCTCTGTTAAAACTAGACTCAACAAGTTCCTTTGGGTATTTTGGATTAGTCGGATTGAAGTTCATGCAAGCCGTATTGCCTTCAATTTCCAAAAAGAATATACCTTGGTCTATAATTTCCATGCTGTATTTACTATGCCATAAATACCTCATGGATAATAATGAAGCGTTAGTTAGATGGTTGTTTTCAAAACCCGATTACATTGATTGGTTAGAATTAAAAGTACCTTTTGATATCAGCAGTTGGGAAGAAGAAGCCAAAAAGATTGAACCTTACTATGTATCACATAGAGGCTCTGAAGAACACGACGGGTGGACTAGTTGTTGTTTACACGGGCTTGGGGTAGATAAAACTAATGGATACGAGTTCTATCAAGACACTGACAATGGATACAGCTGGACTGAGCTAACGCAACTTGCTCCAACTATTACAGAGTTTTGGAAATCATTCCCAGCAGAATCTTATAAACGTATTCGCTTTATGAAACTAAAAGCTGGCGGCAGAATTAACTTGCATCGAGACTGCGAGCCAGAGGACTTACAAGGGTTTGATCCCTTTGAACACGACTTTGCTCTTAACCTGGCTATAGTACAACCAGATGATTGTATAATGACAGTAAACGGAAAAGTAGTTCCTTGGCGACCTGGTATGAGCATCTTACTTAATGTCAGTAAAGATCACGAAGTAATTAACAACAGTGACCAAGACAGAATTCACATGATTGCACATTTTAAAGTTGGTAATAGAAAACAAGAATTTTGTGACCTAATTAATAGGAGCAGAGAATGATCCATTACAATCAACATTGTAATTCTGAGATTGTTGTTTGCATACTAGATGAGATAGACAAATGCGTTCCATCTTCTCAACAACTTCTTAAAAATGTAAGCGACCAAACACTATTTAAATTTAGCGAAAAGTATCCGGTTGTCGTTAGTAAAGATCTAGATGAAATGCTTATGTTTGCAAAAGCATTTTTCAAAGCAGCAATAGTAGTGCCAACAGGTATTGATATTTTAGATACTAGCGTTGTTAATATAGAACTAACAGATGTGTTCCAAGTTATTAACTTAAAAAACCACGTTAAGGATATAGTTTTACACAAAGCAACCAAACTTGACTTGGCACAAAATGTTTTTTATGTTAACGGGTTTACTGAAGATGCATTTGAAAAAAGTTTAGGCTGGCAGAACAAAAAATTTAGCCTAGGGCATGGTGCATTCTTTTATCCAGTAAACAACGAACCAACTTATGATTTAAACATTAAATTGATCAAACAACTTGTAACACCAGCAGCTGGATTAAATTGGGTTGCATATCTTAACAAGTACGGGTACGACGAAAATACAGTTGTACGCTTTTACGACTACAGCTACCTTGCATTGGAGTGTATGAGAGAAGTAGTGCTTCGCTACAATGGTGGTTCTTACAAAGACTTTATTATGAAGCTAGGCCGCAGCAAATTTAAGTTTATTGGAAGAGATTGGGATTACGGATTTGCATCTTTGTATAATGACGAAGAACCAGACAACTGGTTGCACATTGTTAATACTGTAAAGTTTGACTTTGTACATATTAATTTGTTAGAGAGTATAGATGTAACTTCGCTAGTAGATAACATTCCTGGAACATTCATCAACTTTAGCAATATCTTTAGTTACTACTTAACCAGTGCCTTTTACAGTTTACAAACAAGAGTTGATGCAGAGAAACAAATATTAGAAAGTTTAAAAGATTATGATTGCTATGTTGGTTTTGTAACTAGAGCATCGGATGTGTATGGTGTTGATCCAAAACTAGCAGGGCATATCAGTGAATTTACTAATCAAGAACAGATGAGGTTACCCACTTGGTATGAAAATAACTGAAATTGTTGTAGACGATTCAAATGAAGATGTGTACTTACAGTCAGTGGCAAATGATTTCGATTATGCTATTGTAACTCGCCCAGGGCATTATTTTCTAGATAAAGAAAAATTTATCAATCAATTAAAAGATAAAAATTTCTTTCTAATTGGGCATGTATTAGATAGAGAAGATATAAGCGGGTACTATGAACTGCACAGCCAATGTTATGTAATACACCTTCCAACTTACAAACTTTTAGGATGTCCTGCTGTTGGACAACAGCAATTACACAGTCCTCATAGTCAAGTGTCTCCTAAGAGAAGCGATGAAAACTACCATGACGACTATACACCATGGTGGGTTGAGTCAGGAACAGTAACAAAGCAATACAAACATAAAGCTCACGGTTGGAATATCCTAAGCGTAGCATTTGATAAAAAATTACCTGTGCTTGTTTTTGATAGTGTAATGCGTAATGCAAAAGGATTTAATTATGAAATTAATAGGTAACACCGGGGAGAAAATTCTCTGGGATAGCGTTGTAGAACAATGTGCTAAACATCAAGGACAGACTCTTGTCTACAACAGAGGTAGTTTTCCAAACACAGAAGACTTTGATAAGATGGATCAAATGATGCAAAGCGCCGGTTACCAATACGGTACAGATGCAGTTGAGTGGACTAATTTTTTCCCAGGCGAACACTTTGATCAAATTGTTGCAGATACTTTTGCAAAGATTGTAGGAGCAACTCCGTGGATGGTGTGGATCAGTAGAGTACGTCCTGGAAAGATGACACCATGGCACTGGGACGCTCATCAAGCAATTAGTGAATTTAAAAAGCTACCTAATCCAGTTAGATATACTTGTTATATTCAAAAGCCACACGACGGGCATGTTAGCATTGTTGCAGATACTGTAATTTATAAACCTGAGCAAGGTAGTATCTATCAGTGGCCGACTTGTTACTCATGGCATGCAGGACTTAACTGCGGATATGCTGACAAGTATATGTTTAACTTTTGGGGATATCAATCGCAGTCTGAATAATCAGACCCCACTTAGCATCAAACCCGTGTTTGCGCCAATCATTACTGCAATGTAATCTATACGCATCCATGGTCATCATTGTACCTTGTTGCCAAGGAAAAACTGTTTCTAAGCTAAGGCCATCTAATTCTTCTAACGTGTGTTGGCTTACATGGTCGTAGTCTTCTGTCGGAAAAGGTTTGTTAGTTTTTAGTTCTACATCAAACACATCAGCACCATAAGCTCTACGATACTGATATTGTTCGAACATAGTAGTGCTAATGCCGGTCCAGTCGTCTGTAAATTTGCCATCTCGTTCTGCCGCCAATGGAATGACGTAAGTAAAAGAAGGAATGCGATCCGGCCAATTGTAAACATGATCTGTATGCAAGGGCAAACTGTTTACTGCTCTTCGAACAAACATGTTGTCTATTTTAAATTCTCCTCGCACAGCTTTTATTTTGTTTACCGTTAAGTCCATGATCCGTTGGTAGTTAGGATACTCTGGATTAATGTTTGCTAATGCACTACCACCTTCCCAAAATAAGTGCCATGTTGGCTTATCTACAATTAAGCTAACTAATTCTTTAAACTCGTCCTCAGTAAAAAACTTTTCGACTTTACTAGGATGCCTGCGTTGACGCATCATCTCCATACGTTCAGGATCAAAGTCTACTAGCTGATGTTCTTTCCATGCAGTGAAGACTTCTAGGCAGTAATCAAACCCTGGTTGATCTTTGTACATTACTGGAGGTGCGTCGCTCATATTTTTCCTGTAATTTTAAATAGCTCTGGAAGATCTTCCATCTCAACTTTAAAAAACATGTGTACTCTTAGCTCGTTGCTTTTGTTTACAACACTATGAGGTTGTGTAGTTTGCCAAGCATAGATGCTGCCGTCTGCTGGAAAATGTTGCCAACTAACAGGTTGTCGATTTTCGTCATCCCAAGTTAGGTAACTTTCGCTAGGGCTGTACAATGGTAAGTGTATGTGCCAGTGACTATCTTGATGCGATACAATGCCGCTACCTGGTGGGGTTTCGCTTATGCCTAACCACTTAGCCATTGGAATTTTTTCTAACAACTTTTTAGCAAAACCAAAAATCATGTCACCGTCTTCTCTAGGAACAGGGTCGTATGTAGTGATGATCCAAGGAGGGCACTTGTCATCTGTTTCTAGATGCGATTGTAAACCCCAACCTCCTGGAGCAGTTTCGTGGTCAATTTCTTCAAACCCTTTCCATGCTTCTGGTGTAACTTTATCTTCGTTCTCAGTTAATATCCACTTGCGGTCTGCAAATTTAGATTTAATAATGTGGTAATATTCACGAGCTTCTTCTAAGTCTGCATACACTTGCAGCTTATGTTGTAATTCATTAATAGGTTTCAAGATGATCAATTCCTAGTTGTTTGCGAAACGCTTCTGTGAATTTCCCGTCAATGCGCAGTCCGTAGCTTTGTTCCATTATTCGTTCGCCGCCGTGCCAATCAGTATCATTCCACCATGCCGCACGGGTATTAAGATAGACTTTATTTTTCTTTTCTGGATCCCATAAGTAGAATGCTTTCTTTGTGTTTGGGCGTATATGAATGAACTCGTTGCGATGTGGCATGACTACATTAACGCCGTTCTTAGCATCTAAGTCTCTGTGTTCAAACGGAATTCCATCTGCTTCGCAATGAAAAAATATAACACGACCAATGTCTTCAAATATTGTGCCAACCATAGACTCGACCCACTTGACTACATTAGGAAAGTACTGTGCTTCTTCGGTTAGCTTACGTGGTGCTGTTCTGTCATCCCAGGATCCTTCTTCCCATAGGAAATAATATATGTAAGGATCATATGCGCCCAAGGCCATTTTTAAGAAACGAGTTAGTTTATTACGCATTCTGTAGTCATTGAAATCTTTGCAAAACTGACTGCCAGCTAACTTGATAGGATCGTTGTTGTCTAATGCCATGAATTCATCCAACGCTTGATACATTGGCTTCCAATTAGGAACATAGCTCATCTGCTCAAATGTAAACCCTGGCTTCATCCAAGTGCCTTCTTTTGCATACATTCTTGCTTCTGCAAATCCCGTGATAATTTCGGGCTGGAGTTTTTCAAAAGTATCCATATCTAGATATTTTTCCATATCAAAATATGGTATGCCGTTTATGCCTTTTATCATTGCGTCCTTTGATAATTAATTTTATGAACTACGAATACTACTATAACAACGTGCCCGGGCATGGGCTTTGTCGGAATAATCTTATTTACACTAGTTTGATGAGTACTGACAAAAAAGTCTTTGTTCAATGGTATCACAATGATAGTGATTACCACAAAGGTCAAAATCAAGTTGTAGACCCTGCACTTATGAAAGATAAATTCCAAAGAGAATTGCACTTCTTAAGTAACATGGCATGGCACAATCCTGAACTAGTTCCAAAAATACTAGAAGTTAATATTCCAGAACAAAAGATTTACTTAGAAGTAGATGGTCCAGACTTCTGGGAGCTTGCAGGTTGTAATCAAGATAATTTTGACAAAGTGTTACCAGACTGGCAAGAACAGATGTTAGACATCATCAAAGCTCATAAAGAAAGAGGGTGGTACAAATACAGTATGCATCCTAGTAGTTACTTTGTAGTCAACGGACAACTAAAGAGCATCAATTACTTTTTTACCTATAGTTCAAATGAAGGTCCTATTAGCATAGCAGATCATGCCAGCCACATATACAGTACAAGACAAGAAGAAATGAAAAGGTATTTAGATCAGCTTGGAATAAGTTGGGACAAACCGCACTCGTTGTCACTCATGGAAAAACTCTGTTGGAATAGTTTTAGAACTAACTACCCCACAGAGTTTATTGATAAAGTACTTGATATAGTTTAAGAGAACATCTTAATCCATGTAGTACCGTTATAGTATACAGGATAAGATAATCCACCAACTGAAGCTGGATCCCACAGAGTACCATCAGCGACAGCAATCATACCTTCATAAGGTGTGCTTGGTGCAGATGTTTGTTTTTCTAATAGCATCACACCGTTGATATCAACATGTGCTTTTGCATCGTCGAATATTGTGCGTCCAACAGTTACAAAACCGTTTCTATTTACAAAAACACCTTTGGCATTTGCAACGTTGTTGTCTGGGAAGTTAATAAGTCCAATCATACCAGGTACAGCAGTTCCTGATACTGTGCCGTTTGGATCTACGAAGTTTCCTATAATGTTTGAAATTAAGTAACCTGAACCGGTATAACCCCAACCTGAAACGAGACCAAGTGCATCTGATGGTTGAACTGCTTCTAAGGTAGATAATGAACCGCGTGATGCATAGCAGTCTACCGCACAGCTAGATGCCTGCGGACCATCTGTCAGTCCTTTTAAAGTTAAAAGTGTAGTAGGAACTCCGTTTCTTTGAAATACAACGCCTGTGTTGCTGGTTGTTGTTCCAAAGAGTATGTTATTTGTATTTGGAACTGTAACAGTTGAACCGTTGATAGTAACTGTTCCGTTTTCAAGAATTCCGTTTGCTGATATATTTCCTGTAGAACTGATATTACCCGAAGCATCAATGTCACCGGTAATATCAATATTTCCAGTACCAGTAATATCTTTTGAGTTTAAATCTAAGTTACCACCTAACTGAGGAGAAACATCATTAACTACATCTGTAATACCAATTCCGTCAAGGGTAACAGTTGCGTTTATTTTTCCCAATACATCGTCGTATGCAAACGAAATGTTTGTGTGTGATCCTGTAGTAAACAGGCTAGCTGCAGCATCTTGAGCTAGGTCTGTACTAAAAAATTTGTTGTTTACACCATTAGTTAAGTCGTCTGCGCTGAGTCCAGCTACTTCTAACACTTTATCGATAGCATTATATGTAAGGCCGTAACCTGCTACTTTATCGCTTACTACAGGAACTCCGCCAGCAGTGACCCCGTCTCCAACCCACATCTGTTGTCCGTCAATAGTCCACACTATTTCGCCGGTTTCAAATACTTTTCCTGTGCGTTGGGCGTCTGTGCCTCTTCTAATTCTTAGCGCCATTGTGCTATTCTCCGTTGTTCTTTAAGTCTGTTAGACTAATACACAGTATTTATTCAAACGAAGAAAACCACACTCGTAAAAATAGGGCCCGTAGGCCCTATTATCTGCTCAGTTAATTACTGTTTTGGAAACGGCCAAGATTGGCTATTTGCCTGTACAGGAGCAACGTAACGATAGCGTTCCTGGTTACCCCACATACGATCTTGACTGCCTTTGGCATAACCTTCGCTATAATCAGTACGATCCTTGCCCTGCAAATCTCCGCTAGTATTATACTCATTACGGAAGCCGGCGGTATAACCTCTATAGAAATTGCTGGTACCAGTCTTCATAGCCTGCGGACGGAAACCGTTGCTTTGGACTGATTGGGTAAAAGCTGCATCTGCTTTGTCTTGATCAATCTCACCAACAACTTCGTAGCGGCAAGCACGACCCTTAGTTTGGTTGTAGTCGCTAGGAATACTAACAACGTCGCGTGGATTGATCTTAACAATCACAGTACGCTCACCGCCAAAACTGTTCAAATAGTCCTTGCTACAGAAGTGCAGGCCAGTTGAGCAAGTATTGTCCTTGTTGTCGTCGACATCGTAACGTTCCATTTCAACAATCTTACCAACACTATTATCCATAGTTCCGCTGTGGCAGTCTAGATAGTTAGCACGGACTTTCTTGTAAGCCAAGAAGTGACCGTCTGGAGTAATAGGCAGGTTACCTTTTTCCAGGAAGCCATACAGTTCATCAACTGCTCTCTTGCTGGGATTTTGGTACAGATTGTCCATGAAGTTAACCATGGGCTCAATGGGGAAACCCTCACGGAGCATATCAATCATCTTAACTGCCAAAGTGGTGTGCAGCTCTTTGCCCTTCCAGAACAAGGTTTCGCCTTGGATGCTAACATTGCCCTTGCCGTAGTTCAGTACTACTTTCTTAGGCTCGATTGCTTCCTTGACAGCATCCCAGTCGCCTGCCTTAATTGCGTCCACTACCTTCGAATAGGTAATGTGCGTCTTATTAATAGTGTGCGGTTTATTGTCAATAACAACAACAACATTATCACCTTGAATCAAAAACGGATAACTCATTTTAAACACCTTTCTGTGTGTCAATCATATTAATATAATCTGCCAATTCAGTGCTAGGAACACTACGCAGATACTGCAACAGCGGATAGCGGTTAGTAACTGCACGGCATTCGCTAACATACTTTTGAACTTGTGCTTCTGGGTTAAAGGTTACGCCTTGGGCATAACGCTGGCACAAACGCTTCAAGCTCTGCTCGTTATAACGAATCTTATCAAATCCTTTGAGCTTATTTACGAACACCGAGTAAGGACTCTTGGCGTTTGTGATTTGGCTCACAGTATTCATATTGTAAGACACATTGTTGAAATTGTCAATAGCCTGTAGCACCAAACTCATAATAAGTTTGTTGTCGATTGGCTTGGCCAAAACACCAGCAATATGCTCTTCAATGTTGATCCAGTTCTTTTGAGTACGGATGAATTCAATGTCACCTTTACGTACACCGTAAATGGTAGTCTTCAAACCATCAATACCGCAGTCACGCAGATCGTTGTAGAACTCCTTAGCATCACGCATACCATATTTGCTTTGGATTTCGAAACCACTCAAAGGCAGGTAGTAGTAAGTACCGTTGGCATCAAACGTATCAGCCTTGCCAGCATCACGCCATACCATTTCCTTCTCACGATAGTAGCCACCATTGCCACGCTCTTGCAGGCTCAGGATAGTCACGTTTTTAGCAATACCTACTTGACGTTCTTTCTTATCCAAGTCGCTGGCGATAGAAACGTAAGACTCAGGAGGGCTACTGATTGCTTTGAAGAAAGCCTTCAGCTTCATTTCCTTGGTACGATCCGCTTTATCCAGCACGTATACATGAGCCTTATTATCAGGCTTGTTAGAACGATAGTGGAACTTAGCACGTTCAACGGCACCAATGTTAGTATCGTTTACAATAAAGCGCATGTCCGAACTAACGGTAAAGCCCCAGTAGTGCCACATGTCGTAACTGTTAGTAGCAGGATTACGCTTATCACTATAGTCGGTGCTAGACTTCAAGTTAGGGAAAGCCTTGTTGTGCTTACTGTACTCGAAGCCGCGAACAACAATGTTGTACTTGCTAGCCAACTCGTCAATGCCCAGCTTAAAAGTTTTAGTGCCACCGTAACGGCTGTCGTCAAACGTGGCCAGCTTAGTGTCAGCAACATACTTCTTAACAGCCGCCTGCCACAGGTTGTTATGATACTTAGTGTGAAGGTGAATAGCACGTTCCCACAGGTTACCAATAGCGTCCGCTTCTTTGGCAATTACGACAGACAGCGCAGCATTGACAGCAATCAACTTGTTCTTGATAGCTTCAACAGTTTGCGGAATGTAAGACAAACCTTCACGAGATGCTTGGAAGTCTAGTTCTCCAATGCCAAAGTGCATTTCCAAACCACAGTTTAACAGTTGTTGGACACCGCCTAAGTCACTGCCCTGCGGCACTTGAATAGGATAGGCAATATTACCCATGATAGCCATACTTTGACGTTGATCCCTGTAACTGTGAACACCGGGAATGATATCCTTAGTTTCGTAAATAACGTCACGGAATGCAAACGAACTGTCTCCAGTCACAACAGGACGCAGTTTAAAATAAGTGTAAACATGACGAGCTTCGTCACGGAACTTAGAAAAGTCATAACGGTCGTTAACACTAAATTTAACTTCAACACCTGCAGGATCGCTAGACTGCTCTGTAGTCATTAGTGCGATGCTAGGCACACCTTGCTCGTTAATGAACGCGGTGTAGATACCCTTGACGCCATCTTTGATAGCAGTCACAGTGAAGTTATCAGTGTAAGAAAAAGGAGACTTACTACCGAGGCCAAGAGCACCAATAAACTCATTAGAGTTAGTTTTAGTAGACTCGAAATAAGTTGTATAGATGTTAGTAACTTGTTCATGATTCAAACCAGTACCATAGTCGCGAATAGCAAACCAAGGCTCAAGTTGATTAGGGAGATGAACATCAAACGGAGTATCAGTCTTGCCTGCGGCAATATGACTGTCTACTGCATTACAAGACAGTTCACGGATGATAGCACGAATCTTGTTGGCATACAAGCCCGAGCTAAGAATGTTAAACGCTTTGGCAGAGTTGCGAATACGGAACTCACCGATCTCGCCCACATTGGACATGATTGCTTCGTTCTGCGGAGTAGTATTGATAATTGCCATGTTAAGCCTTTCAGTGCCTGTTTGTTTAGTATGTGTATATTATAGCAAACGAACTAGAGTTTGTCAACTGTCGATGGTTCCAAAATTTGGAGTCATTGACAGGATTTTGCCCAAAATAAATGGGCCCAAAGGCCCATTTTGGTTAGGCTTTGGCGTTAGCTCTTACTTGTTCAAAAGTAATCGATTTAACCAATTTGCCATTACGGTAGACTTCTTCAAGTACGTTGGTAAAGTCGCCAATGCCCTTGTCGTACCAACCAGTCGGACGTTCAGTAGCAGTGATCCATTCTCCGCCTGACTTCCAAAGTTGGATACGACCTGCTTTGGATTTCTTGCCAGGATCGGTGATAGGATCTTTTACAACATCACGCCACTCATTGTTGACCATAACTGCTGAACACTTCATAGCGAACTTTTGGGTGTCACGGTCGACTTGTTGTAGCAACGCACCGCCCATACCAAATGCAATGTTATCGGCACTCCAACCATATGCTTGGAATCCACCAAGGATAGTACGGATAGTGTGTTCGTTAACACCGTCACCTTGGATTAGGCGAACATTGTTAAGTACCTTGTAGCCTTTGGCGTTAGTAGTGTAACCAAACTTCTCGCCTAGGATCTGAACCAGTTTACGGCACACCACATCAGGATCGCCACTATCTGGACGAATAACAACGGTGGCACCACTGTCAATAACTTGTTGGCGAAGTTCTTCACCCCAGAGTTTTGAAGCGGCATTAAAAACATCGTAACTGTCGCTAACAACAGCAACAATAGATCCAGGACGAGCAAACTGGTTAAGCATGTTTCTGTAAGCATCTACTTCACCATTACGGCCCCAGCTAGTAATTGTTGAGTGTTCGGCGGCAGGGATAGAAAAGCCGCTAACCCCAGCATCATAGTATTCGCGAGCATACAGAACACCAGAAATAGTATCACTGCCCATGAAGTTAACCAAGTGTGCCGCACCTCCGATAGCCGCTGATTCCAAGCTAG
>JACCEA012154747.1_pt1 | contig 37027 bp, 25 predicted proteins | sample 7449851 | NCBI WGS metagenome assembly JACCEA01 (sample SAMN15323453, study PRJNA562643) | freshwater metagenome | isolation source: river surface water | place: USA:Blue River Watershed | collected 2017-08-18 | reverse complement strand
GAGCACTATTTCATTGTTTTAAATCCAATCTTAGAATAATTTAAGACTTAATAATTAACTTAATAATTAAGTAGTGATTTTAGAAATTTATTATTCAATAAACATATTATTTTTTAGATAAATAAAAAATAACTGTCTAATTGACATTCTCAAAAATCAAAAATAAAGTGTCATTTTCTATTTTGCATCAATTTGCACGACGTTTTTACAAAAATAAATCTCAAACGCATATAATCATAAGCCAATGGAGCAGCTTCTTAAAACATTAAATGATGTTATTTTGCCTGTAGTATTATCGACAATTTTACCAGTTTTGGGCAAAATTTTACTTGTTGTTTTGCCTTTGATTGGCGCAGTTGCTTATCTTACTTTAATGGAAAGAAAAGTAATCGCAGCAATGCAACTTAGAAAAGGTCCAAACGTTGTTGGACCATTTGGTTTGTTGCAACCTCTTGCAGATGGCATAAAACTAATGTTCAAAGAAGTTATTATTCCAACTAATGCAAACAAAGCCTTATTTATTATCGCTCCAATCATTACATTCGTTTTAGCTTTGATAGGTTGGGCAGTAATTCCTTTTAGTGAAACATTTGTAATTTCAAATATAAATGTTGGTGTTACCTACCTTCTAGCAACATCTTCACTTGGTGTTTACGGCATTATAATTTCTGGTTGGGCGAGTAACTCAAAATACGCTTTTTTGGGGGCAATTCGTTCTTCGGCTCAAATGATTTCTTACGAGGTTTCAATTGGTCTAATCATTATCTCAGTAGTTCTTTTTGCTGGATCTTTAAACCTCAGCGAAATTGTTCTAGCTCAGAAAGATAGATGGTTTTTCTTCCCACTTTTACCAATGTTTGTTGTATTTTTCATCTCAGCTTTAGCAGAAACTAATCGTCTTCCTTTCGATCTCCCAGAAGCAGAATCAGAGCTTGTTGCTGGATATAACGTTGAATACAGTTCAATGCCATTCTCAATGTTCTTTTTAGGAGAATATGCCAACATGATTCTTATTTCTTCTTTTGCTTCAATATTGTTTTTAGGAGGCTGGCTTCCTCCTTTTGATATTGCTATTTTGAACGCAATTCCTGGACCAGTATGGTTAATGTTGAAAATATTTGTTTTGTTATTCTGTTTTGTTTGGGTAAGAGCAACATTACCAAGATATCGTTATGATCAACTTATGCGTTTAGGCTGGAAAGTATTTTTACCTATTTCATTAATCTGGGTTGTTGCTTCAGCCGCTTGTATAGTATATTTATAGTTAAAATATGTATATTTTTAAAACTGCTTTTTCACTTTTTTTAAAAGAAATTTTTGTTGGTCACGCTTTAACCTTGAAATATTTTTTTAAACCTAAAGTCACCATAAATTATCCTTATGAAAAAGGTCCCCTTAGCCCAAGATTTCGTGGAGAGCACGCTCTACGTCGTTATGCAAATGGTGAGGAAAGATGTATTGCTTGTAAACTTTGTGAAGCAATTTGTCCAGCCCAAGCTATTACAATTGAGGCTGAAGAAAGATCTGATGGTAGCAGAAGAACTACTAAATATGACATTGATATGCTAAAGTGTATTTACTGTGGTTTTTGTCAAGAAGCCTGTCCAGTTGATGCAATTGTTGAAGGACCAAATTTCGAATTTGCCACTGAAACCAGAGAAGAACTTTACTACAATAAAGAAAAACTTCTAAGCAATGGTGATCGTTTTGAGTACGCTTTAAACAAAAATATTGAACTTGATATTGCAAACAGATAATGACAATGACTTTTGTAGAAATTCTATTTTATTTATTTTCCTTGGTTCTAATTGCTTCAAGCCTTGTTGTTGTTAGCAGCAGAAACACTGTTCATGCTGTAATGTTCTTGGTTCTAGCATTTATAAATGCTGCGGCATTATTCATTCTTCTGAAAGCGGAATTTTTAGCAATGCTCTTGATTGTAGTTTATGTTGGCGCAATTGCTGTTCTATTTTTGTTTGTTGTAATGATGCTTGATGTAGATAGTAAAACAGTTAAAAAAGAGTTTAACCGACATGTTCCACTTCTTGCTTTAGTTGCGATTGTTATTTTTACTGAGATTTTCTTAATTCTTAAAATGTCTAGTATAAAACTTTACGAAACAAAAAAGTTATTTCCTATAGCAAAAGAAATCCATAATACTCAAGCAATTGGCAACGTTTTATACACCGATTTTATCTTACCTTTCCAAATATCAGGAGCAATTTTATTTGTTGCTATGATTGGTGCAATCGTCTTAACTCTTAGAGATGAAACTCGTTTCATAAGAAAACAAAAAATAAGCGACCAAGTTTTCAGAAATCCCGAAAATTCGCTTGAAATTGTTAAAGTAAAATCAGGAAAAGGAATAGATCTATGAACAACTTAAACATACCAGTTGAAAATTTCATTATTGTCTCATCAATTATTTTTTGTATTGGGTTGAGTGGCATATTTATAAATCGTAAAAACGTAATATCTCTTTTAATGTCAATTGAGATTATGCTTTTAGCAGTTAACATAAACTTTGTTACTTTCTCTTCTTTTTTAAATGATTTAGTTGGACAAATATTTGCTATTTTTGTTCTTACTGTTGCTGGTGCAGAAGCTGCAATTGGTTTGGCAATTCTAGTAATTTACTTCCAAAACCGTCATTCAATTGAAATCAAAACTGCATCTTCGATGAAAGGATAAAAGAAATTAAATGAAATAAGATAATGCGCAATATAACATTTTTTATAAATAAAAGCGCCTATTTCATCATTACTTTCTTAATGCTTCTAATTGTTCAACCTAGACTTTCCTTCTCTGAGATTCCTGAAAGTTATAAGAAAATTTTCTCCTACTCCGATTGCTCGATTAGCAATCAAAATCTTGAAATAATTCTTAGTGAAGTAAAACAAAAAAATAAAGATGCCATAAATTCTCTCGTTGATTGCTTAAAGATGAACAGAAAACTAATGTTCAATGTTTCAATAATTGATGCTTCTCAATTTCAATATGCCTCAGAAATTCTAAGACAAGATAAAAACTTTATTAACCGCATTACTAAAGTTAATCCAGATATATTAAATTTTATTCCTGAAACATTAAAAATTGATAAAGAATTTATTAAAAACTCCACTTACCTAAACCGTGACTCTTTAAAATATGCGGATCAAAAATTGTTAGATAATAAAATTTTCATGAAAGAAATGATTATTTTAGATTCAAGAAACTATATCTACGCATCAGAAAGAATAAAAGAAATGCCAGAAATTGCAGAAATTGCTTTTAAAGATGATGGAACTTTGCTTGAATACGCTCCAAATCAAATAAAAAATAATAAGAAATTAGTAACAATAGCAGTAAAATCAGACTCAAATAGCATAAAATATGCCAGCGATATTTTACAAAAAGACAAAAACTTCAAGAAAATTTCCACAAATAAAACTTCCATAAAATCACTAAAATCATTGGAAGAATTTTTAAGAAAAAATTACATAGACACTTCTCAAGAAAAAAATATTGGACTTGTTTTAGGAAATCGCATGAAATTTTTTGGCGATAACAAAATAATCGATCGCAACTATATCACAAAATGGCAAAAGTTTATAAAATATGATGATAACAATAACTTAATTGAAGAAAAAAGACTAGTTTCAGATGAATCACATAATTATCCTAACGCATGGAAGGAAGACTTTAAAAAATATCCACAATTAATAACAAAAATAGAAAGTTTTTTTAGAAAAAGACAAGTTGACCAAAGTACTATTGATAATCTTTCCACAACTTATTTTTGGAAAGTAAAAACAAAACCACTAACTTTAGTATTTAATCTCTATCTTCTAAGAGATAGCAAAGATGAGGACTTGAGATCACAATTTTCCAATGTAACTTCCTTAACCGCAATTGCTCAGAAAAGTGGAAATAACTGGAAAATGACGGTTATTGAGGTTATTTTTGATAGTGAAGTAAAAGTTGATGTTTCTTTTGAAGATGGACACAAAAAATTTTATATTTGGGATTTATACAAGACTAATGAAAAGGATCGAAATCCAAAAATTATATTTAAAACTGAAGAACCTTTTAAAAACTTCTTTGAAGTTTTTGAAGAGCAAAGTAATGGTAAATATAAAATGATCTATAGAGTTAACCCACTTGAATAAACAAAAAATCAATACAACAAAAATTAAATGGCAAAATCCTTTTAGTTTTGCAAAAAGAATTGCTGACAATTATGAGTTAAATTGGGTATTTCTTTACTCTGGCCTAAATGACAAATTTAAAGATTCTGTTTCTTATATTGCACTTTTTCCCAAAAAAGAGATTATCAGCCAGAAATTTGAAGATTTAGAAAAAATACAAAAAAGTGACCATTTATGGTTTGGATACTTATCTTATGAATCTGGGAAAGAGTTTGAAAGTATAGAAGAAACAAGTAATTCATACATTAGTTTACCTAATATATGGCTTATTCATTTCTCATTAATAATAAAATTTGATCATAAGAAAAAAGAAATAATCATTTCATATCGTGATCAAAATCAACTTAATGAAGTAATTAACTATAAATCAAAAAATTCAACTAAAGAAAAAATTACAATAGCAAAAATTACTTCTAACTTCTCTGACCAATCTTATTTAGAAGAAATTTCTAACATCAAAAAAATGATTGCTGATGGAGTTTTTTATCAAACTAATTTGACTAGAAAATTTTTTGGCAAACTAAAAATAAAAGACTTTAAACAGAAAAATTACTTTAATTTATTCAAGAGATTACACAGCTTTTCACCTGCCAACTATTCTTCATTTTTACGTCTAAATAACAATTACATAATTTCTGCAAGCCCAGAATTATTCATAAAAATTGATGATAAAAAACAAATTACTTCGCGACCAATTAAAGGCACCACCCCTAGATCAAAGAATATTTCACAAGATAAAAAGAATAGATTACACTTAATAAATAGCGCAAAAGAAAAAGCTGAGAATTTGATGATTGTTGATTTAGTGAGAAATGATTTATCAAGAGTATGTAAAACAAATAGTGTAAAAGTTAAAAAACTTTTTGAAATTACAACTTACAAAACAATTCACCATATGTCATCAACTATTGTTGGTCAAATTGATAATTCTTATAATAATATTGATGCGATCAAAGCATGCTTTCCTGCTGGATCTATGACAGGAGCTCCGAAAATAAAAGCTATGGAAGTTATTGCTAAAAAAGAAAAAATAGATCGTGGAGTTTACAGTGGAGCAATTGGTTTTATAAGTAAAAAACAAACTAATCTATCAGTTGTAATAAGAACCTTAATTTGTAAAGATGATGACTTTGAATTTCAAAGTGGGGGTGGAATTACTTTTGATTCCGATGAAAAAAAAGAATTAGAAGAAATTTTTAACAAAACCAAAGCTATCTCAAAATTACTAAATTTAAACTTCAAATTCTAGTAATATCGAAAAATAATCTCATACCTTAATATTTTCATAAGCTATTTTAGATTATTTCAATTAGTAACTTTCTTAAAAAGAAAGATTCTTAATAAAAATTATTGGACTTTAAAAATTTAGAAAAGTAAAAATACACATTACACAATATATAGTATTTTTTAAACTTTTTTATTACTAAATATAGTAATTTAGGTTTGATTGGGAATATTAAAGTCAAGAGAATTTTTTAAAATGAGCAAAAAAGAAATAAAAACTACAAAAACAAAAAACACTGCTGAAAAATCATCCAAAAAAACTTCTGAGAAGAATAATAAAAAAGACTTCGTAGTTCAAGTTGACAATAAAAAAGATGAAAGACTAAGTACTTTTGGAAAAGCAGTTCTGAAAGATCGTTATCTTTTGCCAAATGAATCTTATCAAGACTTATTTGCCCGTGTTGCATCTTATTATGCTGATGACCAAGATCACGCCAATCGTCTTTACGATTACATTTCAAATTTGTGGTTTATGCCTGCAACACCAGTTTTAAGTAACGGTGGAACTGATCGTGGATTACCAATTTCATGTTTTTTGAATGAATCATCTGACTCACTAGAGGGTATTGTGAGCTTGTGGAACGAAAATGTATGGTTAGCCTCAAGAGGTGGTGGAATTGGAAGTTATTGGGGAAATATTCGTTCAATTGGTGAAACAGTAAGAGGAAACGGCAAAACTTCAGGTATTGTTCCTTTTATCAAGGTTATGGATTCTCAAACCTTAGCAATCTCTCAAGGAAGTTTAAGAAGAGGATCAGCTGCTGTTTATCTACCGATAGATCATCCAGAAATTGAAGAATTTATTGATATTAGACGTCCAGTTGGAGGAGACCCAAACCGCCGCTCTCTTAACTTGCATCACGGAGTTGCAGTAACTGATGAGTTCATGAAAGCCGTTGAAAAAGACGGAGACTTTGAATTAAAAAGTCCTTATAATGGCAAAGTAATTGAAGTTGTGAAAGCAAGAGCTTTATGGATTAAACTTCTTACTGCAAGAATTGAAACTGGAGAACCTTATATTTTGTTTATTGATGCAGTAAATAAAGCAATTCCGGATCATCAGAAAAAACTTAACTTAAAAGTTAAAACTTCAAATCTTTGCTGTGAAATTACACTTCCAACTGGAATTGATCATTTAGGAAATGACCGTACCGCAGTTTGTTGTTTATCTTCCTTAAACCTAGAATATTACGATGAGTGGAAAGATCATCCAAAGCTTGTTGAGGATGTTATGAGATTTTTAGATAATGTTTTACAAGACTTTATAGACAAAGCACCAGAATCAATGCAAAAAGCAAAATATTCTGCAATGCGTGAAAGAAGTGTTGGACTTGGAGTTATGGGATTCCACTCTTTCTTGCAAAGCAAAAATGTTCCTATGGAATCTGCAATGAGTAAAGTTTGGAATAAGAAAATATTTCAACAAATTAAACAACAAGTTGATAAAGCTTCAAACACTCTAGCCAAAGAAAGAGGGTCTTGCCCAGATGCTGCAGAAGTTGGTGTTATGGAAAGGTTTTCTAACAAATTAGCAATTGCTCCAACAGCTTCAATCTCAATTATTGCCAACAATTCTTCTCCTGGAATTGAACCGTTCGCTGCAAATTCTTTCACACAAAAAACTTTAACTGGTTCTTTTAACGTTAGAAATAAAAACCTTGTTAGATTGTTAGAATCAAAAGGCAGAAATACTGAAGATGTTTGGTCTTCAATTACAATAAACGAAGGATCAGTTCAACATTTAGATTTTTTAGATGAACACGAAAAATTAGTTTTCAAAACTGCTCAAGAAATTGATCAAAGATGGATTGTTGATTTATCTGCAGAACGTCAAGAATATATCTGCCAAGCACAAAGCTTAAACTTATTTATGCCAGGAAATGTTTCAAAAAAAGAATTGCATGAAATTCATTTTAGAGCTTGGCAAAAAGGCTTAAAAAGCCTTTATTATTGCCGTTCAACTTCAATTCAAAGAGCTGATAAAGTTTCAAACAAAGTTGAAAATGACGCAATGTTTAAGGAAAATAAAGAACCAAAGCAAGTTGCAGTCAGCAAAGCAGAAACTAACAATTTTGCTGAAGAAAAATCGCAATATGAAGAATGCCTTGCTTGTCAATAATTTTGACAGCAAAGTTTTGAATAATTAGATAATAAAACTAATAACAACTAATTGTAAAAATAAACAATCTAAAAAATAGAAATCAATATTTTATCAAAATAAAGAAGATTAATTAACCTGATAAGACAATTATCAGTAACCTTCTTCTAAAACACAATTCTAATTCCTAATCCAAACTTTCATCTTGAGCAGAAACCAGGGATCTTGTGAGTTTAAATTTGTAACCCAAACTTCTTAGATCCTTCGCTTCTGTTCAAGATGAAAGTTTTTTTGTATTTAATTGTATAATTAGCTTAAAAATACAATAAAACGCTTGCTTTCTGAAAAATAATTCTTAAAGTGCGGCGCTCAATTATTGATGGTTAGTTTTTTATAAAAAATCTTTTCAAACAAGCTAACTGAAACTCTTACGGCCCCATCGTCTAACGGTTAGGACGCCACCCTTTCACGGTGGAAATACGGATTCGAATTCCGTTGGGGTCACCAATTAAATCCCAAACTATCTAAAAACTATCTCTCGCAGAAAGAATCTCCAAGACTTCATTGTAGGAATAAATGGCATAACCACCATTTTTATAAAAATCTAAGTTGTCTATTATTACTTGAGAATTCTCTAAACATTTAGGAATAATATACCTAGAAGTTAAATTAACTATTAAATCAAAACTACTTTTCAGGTTTTTATTACAAAGTTCTGATATCTTATTACGCCCCAAAAGAATAAGAATTCTTTTATTTTCTATCTCTAAAACACATTTCTTATCATCACAATTTGCAATATCCTTATAATTTGAATCAAAAAACTTAAACTCCTTCTGATAAAATTCTTGCATCCACAAATCACGCTTTTTTGATGGACGTAATTCTTTATTAAAAATCAAACCATCTTCTTTATTATAAATTGCAAAAAATTTCTGATCAGCATCAAATAAAATTTGAGGTTGTTTAGCGAAATAAAGTGATAAAAAAGAAATAATAAAAATAAAACCACCTAACCATCTAATTCTACTATTCATTATACAATTTATTACAAAACCAAAAGCAGCAACTCCAAAAGCAAATTCTGGCATTCTTAAAGTTGTAAAATAAGAAAATTTCCAAGAAGAAACTATTTGAGCAATATTCATAATTATTGATATCGAGTAACCTTCTAATTTTAGAACAATATTTTCAAAACCAAAAGGCATCAAAATTAAAGATAAAAAACCAAGTGGCATTGTAAAAAAGCTGGTCAATGGAATTGCAAACATATTTGCCACAAGACCATAAGTAGAAAAGTTTTTAAAATGATAAATTAAGAAAGGCGTTGTTACAATCTGAACGACAATTGAAGCAAAAGCAATTTCACTGGAATACCACAGAAACCTTTTAACAAAAGAGTTATGAATATTTTCTGGTTTAAATTTTGTGATAAAATCATTAAACGATACCAAAGATAAAACAGCAGCAAATGATAACTGAAAACTGATAGAAAATAAAAGATAAGGATTAAAGATTAACAATATCAAAAATGCTAAAGCTATTGATCTTTTAGCGTCAATTTTTTTGTCAAAAATAATCGCCAGTAAAATTAACGTAGATACAATAAAAGAACGAACTGCTGGAACCGGTGAACCTGAAAGCTGTAAATAAAAATAAGTACTAAAAATTGCAGCGATCGCTGCAATTTTTTTGATATCAAAGTTAAGTGTTAAATATTGACTTTGAGATAATAAAAATCTGATTGAGGTAAAAAATATTGCTGCTGCAATTGCCATATGCAATCCAGAAATTGATAGCAAATGTGCTAAACCAGAATTTCTGATATCCATCATCACATCTTCAGAAATAGCATCCATATTACCAATTAACAAAGCTGAAGCAATTGCTCCTTCATCTCCTTTAATTTGAGAAGTAATTTTATTACCAATTTCCTGACGTAAACTTTGAATAAAACTTGAGAATAAAGATATTTTCTCTTCTTTTAAAACAATTATTTTTCCAGCAATATAACCAAAACCACCTATTTTTTTAGAAGCAGCATCAAAACCATAATCAAACTCATTTATAAATTCTTTCTGACGAGGCTTATCAATTAAGGCCCGAATAAAAATGACATCACCAACTTTTAAATTTTTATCATCAAAATGACTAATAACTGAAATTTTATTTGGTGGATTAGGAAATAAATATTTATTACCTTTCTTCTGCCATTTTACATCTTGATAAGAATTTGATATATCCAAAAAATATCGATCTATTTCTTGGTAATCTTTGATGTTGAGGAATGTTTTCTCAATTTGCTTTTGCTTTGATTTACTTAATTTTTTATTATCTTTATCAACTTTTACTTTTTTTATTTTTTTTGCTTCTTTTTCTTTTTTCAGCTTCTCAATACAAACTAAATCCTCACCACATTTTTTATTAAAGAACCTTTCTTGACGACGAATTTTCTTTTGCTCTTCATGTTCTAGAAAATTTTTTTCAACCTCTTTTTTGCAAATGTCATCTTTGCACTTCTCTAATTGTTTGAGGAATTTTTTAGTCATTTTTTTTGGCTTTTTTTGCTCAGTTTTCTTGCCTTTCTTTGCTGCGTGTTTTTTCTTTTTTAATTGATTGCTACTTTTTTGTTTTGTTGTTTTTTTATCAAATTTTTCAATTTTATAAATTTGTGGATTAGCAATTATCAAACTGACTCCACCTTTTCCAGTCAAAGAATTAGAGAATTCTTTTATTTCAACAACCTCACCTTTAACATCAGCAAAAACTTTAGCTTTAATTTGCTTTTCCTTTACTGATTTTTGATAAAAGTAAGTCCAAAAGAAACCCATTAAAAAAATTAAGCACATCAAGTAGAAAAAAGATCTGTAAGAAAAACGATCAAAATAATAAAGGAAAATTGAAGAAACTAAGATTATAGACAAGGCAGCTATTTGAATTTCGTCAATAGCTGAATTAGAAAAAGAAAAAATAACGCCAAAAGCAAAGAAAACTGGAATCCACAACCATAATGTGTGTTTTTCTTGGGCAATAATGTACAAAAAATAGGTATTTAGTTTGTGGTGATTCATTAATTTTTAAAGTTCTTTCCTTACTGTAGAAGTTTAGAAATTCTTCTAACACTAAAACTGAAAATGTTTTAGATACTTACATAATGTTATCCTGAGCAAAGCGAAGGATCTCAGTATGACAGTATGTTATAAGATATTTTGATGATGAAAAAAAAATCAATAACCCCAAAAATTACTTTTTAAATTTTTGCTAATAAATTCTTTGTGCTTTTCTAAATCTTGATTTGATATTGGAAAATCACGCCTTTTTAGATTCTTCTTTTCTCTGCTATAAACAACTTCTTCACCATCTTGCGATAATTTACTTTCACAATTTTTTGCAGAAGAAAACGATAAACCACCTTGCGCACCACCCATTAATTCAACATAAACATCAACCAAAAGTTCAGTATCCAAAAGAGCACCATGTTTTTGTCTTTTGGAAAGATCAATTCCAAACCTTTTACATAAAGCATCCAGTGAATTTGGTGAACCAGGAAACTTATTTCTAGCAATCAACAAAGTATCAATCAAATTTTCTTTTTTGATTGTTTCAAGACCAAGAATATTTAACTCATAATTAATAAACTTAGTATCAAAAGCAGCATTGTGAATTACTAGCTTAGAATCTTTTATAAAATCTAGAAACTTGTAAACTATATGATCAAAAATTGGCTTGTCTTGCAGAAATTCACTTGAAATTCCATGAACTGCGAAAGCTTCTTGAGGCATGTCACGACGAGGATTTACATATGTATGAAAAAAATTGCCTGTCCTAACTTTATCAACAATTTCAACACAAGCAATTTCCACAATCCTGTGCCCTTCTCTTGGGTCAAGTCCAGTTGTCTCAATATCTAAACAAATTTCGCGCATTGTTGTTTTAATCTTGTTTTAGATCTTCTTTTGGCTGACAAAAAGAGCGAGAAGATTCTGCTCTGACAAAAGAAAGTACATCTTGCACAACTTTGCTTTCTGAAAATTCTTGTGCTATAATTTCAACTCTATTTGAGAATTGAATTTTATCATCAGAAAAAAGCTTTTTAAAAAAGTTACGTAAAGCATGAATTTCTTCACGCGAAACTCCACGACGTTTAAGACCAACTAAATTTAAACCAGCAAGCGAAGCTCTTTCACCCATAACTAAACCATTTGGAATAACGTCATTTTCAACACCAGACATGCCACCAATCATAGCACCACTTCCAATTCTAGCAAATTGATGAACCGCTGACAAACCTCCAATAACAACATGATCACCAACTTCAACATGACCGGCAAGAGTTGCATTATTTGCCAAAATAATATTATTTCCAACAACACAATCATGAGCAATATGAACACCAACCATTAACAAACAATTATTTCCAACTTTAGTTACCATTGCACCATCTTTAGTTCCAAGATGAATTGTTACATGCTCACGAATTGAGTTATTATCGCCAATTATAACTTGTGATTTTTCACCTTTAAATTTCAAATCTTGAGGCGCAACACCAATGGTGGCAAAAGGATATATAGTGTTATTTTTACCAATTGTAGTATCACCTTCAATTACAACATGTGATTTTAAAATTGTACCGTCACCAATTTTTACTTCATCTCCAATAACACAATAAGCACCAATTTCAACATTTTGGCCAATATTTGCTTTTGGACTTACAACAGCAGTTGGGTGAATTTTTTGTGTCATATTTTTTATAATTAAGCTTTATCTTTTTTTACTATCATTGCTGAGAAATTAGCTTCCGAAACTTTTTGTCCATCAACAATTGCAACTCCAGAAAGTTTCCAAACCACTCCTCTACTTTGGACAGTTTCAACATGAAGTTCTAAAACATCTCCAGGAAGAACTGGCTTTCTGAACTTTGCGCCATCAATCGACATAAAATAAACTACATTTTCTTCAGGTTGAAAATCACCAGATTGCATAACCATAATAGCTGCTGCCTGTGCCATCGCTTCAATAATTAAAACACCTGGCATAATTGGATGATCTGGAAAATGACCCATAAAATGAGGTTCATTGAATGTAACGTTTTTTATCGCAACGATATTTTTTCCACCATTAACAGAAACAACTTTATCAACCAAAAGGATTGGATAGCGATGAGGAATTAATTTTATAATTTGATCGATATTAATAACTGATTTTGAAGTCATATTTTTAGGGATTTGTTAATATTTTTTTTGTTTGTTATAAAAAATATTTTTTTAGGCATAAAAAGCAACTTAAAGAAAATGCTTAAAAAAAACTTGGGAGTAAAAAAATTGCCTTTAAAAGGAAATTTAATATTTAATTTCCAATGATCAAAATTTAAATTAATTTTAGTAAAGGGATTATTTGGAGCAATCACGCAAAATTTATCTTGATTCACAATAGCTTAAGTATTTAAATTAAATTTCATCTCAACTATCAGATTTCCAATCAAAATGAGCGAATTAAAATCTTCAAATAAATTTAGTGGTGCAGAAATTATAGTTAAAGCCTTTATAAACGAAGGTGTAAACACAATTTTTGGTTATCCAGGTGGTGCAATTCTTCCTTTTTACGACGCACTTTTCTTACAAAAAAAATTGCATCATGTTCTTACTCGTCATGAACAAGCTGCCGCTCATGCTGCAGAAGGATATGCGAGATCAACTGGGAAAGTCGGTGTAATTACAGTAACTTCTGGTCCGGGTGCAACAAATGCAATAACTGGATTAACAGATGCTTATCTTGATTCTATTCCTTTAGTTTGTATTTCTGGACAAGTTGCAACTTCTTTAATTGGAACTGATGGTTTCCAAGAAGCTGATATTACTGGTTTAACTCGCTCTTGCACAAAATACAACTATCTAGTCAAAGATGTAAATGATTTGGGATATGTAATCCATGAAGCTTTTTACGTTGCACGTTCCGGTCGTCCAGGTCCAGTTTTGATTGATATTCCAAAAGATGTTCAAAATAACCATGGAATTTATAATGGCAAAATTGAAATCAATCGTGCTTCTTATCAAATGAAGAAGCAAAGAATTGAAGTTCATCACGATAAAATTAAGCAAACTGTTGATTTGCTTGAAACAGCAAAAAAACCAGTTTTTTACACTGGTGGTGGAATTATCAATTCTGGTTCTAAGGCCAGCGAATTACTTACAAAATTGGTACACGAAACTGGTTATCCTATCACCAACACATTAATGGGCTTGGGTGGTTTTCCAGCAACTGATTCGCATTTTTTGGGAATGCTTGGAATGCATGGTACTTATGAAGCCAACATGGCAATGTATGAATGCGATGTCATGATTAACATTGGTGCTCGTTTTGACGACCGTGTTACTGGAAAAGTTTCTGGTTTTTCACCAAATTCAAAAAAAATTCACATTGATATTGATGAATGCTCAATTGATAAAATTATAAAAGTCGATGTTGCAATTGCGGGTGACGCAGCTGTTGTTATTGAACTAATACTGGAAGAATGGAATAGAAGAAAACTTAATAACCGCAGAAAAGAAATAAATCCTTGGTGGGAAAGAATAAAGAAATGGCGCGAAATTGATTCATTGTCTTATGAAAAAAGTGACAAAGTTATCAAACCAGCTTATGCCTTGCAAAGATTAAATTCCTTAACTAAAGAACAAGCTCCATTCATTTCAACTGATGTTGGACAACACCAAATGTGGGCAGCACAATATTTACAATTTGATAAACCAAAAAAATGGCTTACTTCTGGTGGTCTTGGAACAATGGGTTATGGAATTCCATCTGCACTTGGAGCTCAAATTGCAAATCCTAATTCTTTAGTCATGTGTATTAGTGGAGATGCTTCTTTCATGATGAATATGCAAGAATTAGCAACCATAAAACAATATAACCTTCCAGTAAAAATAATCATTCTAAATAACCATTACATGGGAATGGTTAGACAATGGCAGGAATTGATTTATGAGAAACGTGAAAGTCAATCTTATATGGAATCATTGCCTGACTTTGTAAAACTTGCTGAAAGTTTCGGTATAAAAGGAATACGCTGTAATAATCCGAAAGAGTTGGACATTAAAATCATGGAAATGCTTAACCATAAAGGTCCTATATTGTTTGATTGTGTAATTGAGAAATCAGAAAACGTATTTCCTATGATTCCTGCTGGGGCATCTCACAATGAGATTTTACTTGGTTCGCAAGCTAAATTATATGTTCAAAAAGATATCAATGCTGTATGACTATTTTTACGCTTAAAATATCACAAAAAATTATACAAAATGACTGAGCAAATTAAAAAACACGTAATTGCAATTTTAGTTGATAATGAATTTGGTGCATTAGCACGAATTGTCGAGCTTTTCTCAGCACGTGGATACAATATTGAATCTTTAAATGTTGCTCCAACAACTTTAGACAAAAAATTATCACGAGTTACAGTTACAACTTATGGAACCACCAAAACGGTTGATCTAATTTGCAAACTTTTAAAAAGAATTATTCCTGTTCATACTGCTGCAGAACTTACTCGTGAACATGGCTACATTGAACGCGAACTTGCTTTAGTTCAAATTATTGCCGATGAACAAAAACGCGAAGAAGCAATGAAAATTGTTGATAAATATCGCAGCAGCATTGTTGATATTGCAGGAGATTCAATTGTTTTCGAGCTAATCGGTACAAGCGAATTAATAGACGAAGTTTTGACACAACTTGCTGATTTTGGTCTTACATCAATTTCTAGAACAGGAATTGCAGCTGGTTTTAAAGGTGAAAAAAAGTTAGCAAACAGCATTTAATTATAGAAAAACCTTTAGTTTTCTTCAACTTCAATTTGCTCAAATTCATAATTTTTTGTTATAATTGTAGGCACGCCAGAATTTTGCTTTACAACTTCTCTGGCCTTTTGCCAATCAATTTTTTCATTACAATCTTGAATATTAGAACAAATAAAACCTCTAATATCAGGCTCTTCTTCTAATTCTTCCCAATCCTCTAGATGAACTTCTAAATAAACTTCATCATCAATTTCAGCAACTTTAAGTGGCTGATTTAAAATTGTCACAGCAGTTTTCAAATCAACAAGATCAAAAAGCTTTTCTATATCTTGCGGATACAAACGAATACATCCATGACTTACGCTAAAACCAATACTGCTTGGATTATTAGTGCCATGAATCATAATATTTTCCCATTTCTTATCAAACTTATCTTCAACATATAAAGCACGTGTTCCTAAAGGATTTTCTGGACCTGAAAAAACAATTTTAGGCAATAGTAGGTTTTCTTGACGAATTGATTCAGGAGGTATCCAATAAGGATCTTTTTTCTTTCTTGCTATGTATGTTTTACCTTGTGGAGTTTTTTGATCAGAACCAACCGCAATTGGAAAAGTCTGAAATTTACCATCATTTTTTTTAGGAAAATAATAAAGTCTTGGCTCGGCAAGATTGATAACAATTCCTTCTTTCTCAGAATTTGGAGGAATACGATCAAGAGGCAAATACAATAACTCACCTTCTTTTAAATTATGAAAATCTTCAATATTAGGATTAGAATATATTAACTCATTAACACTGATATCATATTTCATTGCAACTTCACTTACATCATCATTTTCTCCTATAACATAGTAGCTATCTGAGAAATCTTTTGTGAAAGCTTTAGAAGATATCGATAAGAAAATAATTGATAGTAAAACCATGCCAGAATAAAACATAAAACTAATTGCAGTAATTAAACATTTTTGACATATAATAATAAACTTGGTGCAACTGGTAACTAAAATCTCAAGAGATTTATGCTTTAGTAAATGTCTCATGAAAAAAGTTTTATTTTTAAAGAAAAAATTACCATAGGCAAGACTAAAAAAGCCTTGACTTATCACTTATTATGAAAATAATTTTGGCCTTCCTTGAAGTAAGTCACTTTTTTCAAAAGACTAATAAAATAAACTAAATCAATTACAGGTAACTAAAATGGCTGGAAAACCTAAAGCTTCTAAGTCTAAAAGAAGTTCTATTCTTTTTAAAATGGTAAGCACCGCTGGAACTGGATATTTCTATCTTGCACGTCGTAATCCTAAGCAAAAGCAAGAAAAAATGCTTTTCAGCAAATACGATCCAATCGTTCGTAAACACGTTGAATTCAAAGAACAAAAACTTTCTTCATAAAACCATGTCTAACCTTTCTTCACTTTCATCATCAATAATTGAAGTTGTAGAAAAGGCTGCTATTGCTTGCTATGAATGGATCGGTAAAGGAAAAGAAAAACTTGCCGATCAAGCAGCAGTAGCTTCAATGAGAGAAAATCTAAATTTAATGAATATAAACGGCACAATCGTTATTGGCGAAGGTGAACGTGATCAAGCTCCTATGCTTTATATTGGAGAAAAAGTTGGTTTACAAAAAAATAATGGTGGTCTTGAGGTTGATATCGCACTTGACCCTTTGGAAGGAACAACAATTTGCGCTCATGCTGCTGAAAATTCTTTAGCTGTTATTGCTTTTGCTAAAAAAGGCAACCTACTATACGCTCCCGATGTTTATATGGACAAAATTGCTGTTGGTGCTGATTTACCACAAGGTGTAATTGATATTGATAACTCTCCAAAAGTAAATTTAAGTAACATTGCCCAAGCAAAAAAATGTGATATTTCTGATCTAACAGTAATGATTCTTAAGCGCGAACGTCACAATGATCTTATTGCTAAAGTTCGTGAAGCTGGTGCAAAAGTCAGACTAATTGGTGATGGTGATGTTGCTGGTGTAATTGCTTGTACTTCACAAAACGCAAAAATTGACGCTTATATGGGAATTGGAGGAGCACCAGAAGGTGTTTTGGCGGCAGCTGCACTAAGAGTTATTGGCGGACAAATGATGGGACGTCTTATTTTTGATGGCAATCAAAAACAAATCGATCGCGCCAAAGAAATGGGTATTTTAGACATCAACAAAAAATACACCGCTGAAGAAATGGCAAAAGGTGATGAAATTATATTTGCTGCTGCTGGAGTTACGGATGGCTATATGTTACAAGGTGTTAAAAAATTTCAAGACAAAGCTTATGTAAGCTCTCTATTAATGGATTTAAAAGCAAAAAGAGTTATTAATACAACCTCTCAGTATTTATAAAATTCTTTCTATATTTCTAAAAAATATAGAAAATTATATCTTTTAAACCTTGTTTCTTGAAGTTCAAAATTTCTCCAACCAAAACTTTTTACCACTTAAAAATGTCTAACATAAAAATCATTGGTCAATATATTAAAGATTTATCTTTTGAAGTTCCAAATGCTCCAAAAGTTTTCTTATCTCAACAAGCAAAACCAGATATCTCAATTTCTATAAATATTGATGCTGTAAAAGTTTCTGAAGAAAATGTATTCGAGGTTTCTCTTAAAATAAATGCTGATGCTTCTGCAAATAATGAACGTTTATTTTTATGCGAAGTAGTTTACAGTGGAATTTTTGCTATTCAGAACTCTGTTGAAGAAGAAATGTTAGAACAAATTCTTCTTATCTATTGCCCTAACCTACTTTTCCCATTTTTAAGAAAAGTAATTGCTAATAATACAATGGATGGTGGATTTCCTCCTCTAATGCTTGATCCAATTGACTTTGCTGATCTATATGCTAAGAGAAAAAAAGCTACCGCATCAACTCCTATAAGTGATACAAAAAATTAAGAAAATCTTATTTTAAAAAGATTGTAAAATTTTTAAACTTGTACTTCTTTCTCTAAGTTTTAGCTAAAAAAAACTTCTCTAACGCAATTAATAGATCTATTTTTTTGGTCAATAACAAAAAACACTGCAAATTATGAAAAAATTAATTTCCATTATAATTACTGCATTTTCTTTACTGAACTCAGCAAACGCAGCTGATGATTATAAGATCGACTCAAACCATACAAGCATTGTTTGGTTCGCCAACCACTTTGGTTTTTCAAGCCCTTCTGGTAAGTTTTCACAAGTTGAAGGAACTTTAACATTAGATGAACAAAATCCTTATCAAAGCAAGGTGGAAGTAACTGTAAAAACTGATTCAATCATTACTGGAATTGCAAAACTTGATGAGCACTTAAAAAGCGACAGTTTCTTCAATGTTACAAAATTCCCAACAGCAAAATTTGTTAGCACAAAAATTACTCAAACTGCAAGAAATATTTCTAAAGTTGATGGTAATTTAACTTTACTTGGAGTTACTAAACCAGTAAGCCTTAACGCAAGATTAAATAAAATTGGAACAAACGCAGTAAATCAGAAGAAAACTGCAGGATTCAGTTTAGTTGGAACAATAAAGCGCTCAGATTTTGGAATGAATTTTGGTATTCCAGGAATTTCAGATGAAGTAAAAATAAACATAGAATCAGAAGCAAATATAATTGAAGAATCTAAAACAGAAAACAAAAATACTGACAAAAATTCATCAAATAATAATGCTTGGAAAGTTGACGATAAAAAAAGTAAAATTGAATTTAAAGCAACACAAAACAGCTCTAATGTTTTAGGATCTTTTAAAAAGTTCTCAGGAAAAATTAACTTCGATATTGTTCAAATAAATAATTCAAAAGTTGAATTTGAAGTTGATACTTCCTCAATTGATACATCATTTGCTGAAGCAATTGAAACTATCAAAAGTACTGCATGGCTTGCATCAACTCAATTTCCCAAAGCAACTTTTTCCTCTACAAGTTTCATAAAGCTTACATTCAAGGACTACATAATGTCAGGAAATTTGACAATTAAAGGTAAAACTATTCCTGTTAAAATTAACTTTAGCTTTGATGGGAGTGAGAATGACTATCGTAACTCTGATTTATCAGTAACTGCGCGTGGCTCTTTCGTAATTAAGCGCAGCGATTTTATGGTTGGAGAAAAAGATCCAATCAAAGCAAATGGAATAAAAGATGATGTTGCTATTAATTTTGTAATACATGCAACTAAATAAAATTTTTAAACTTTTTTAGTTGAATAATTGCCACAATTTAGAGAATTATCCCTTGTAAGACTAACCGATTAGTTTATTACAATCCAACTCGTCATTGCAAGTGGAAATAAACTCCGTTTGGAAGCATCGCCACGTTTCGTAAGTTTGCTCACTTGCGGTGACGGAGTGGCTTTTCTATGACTAAAAAGATTAACTTCCAAGGATAATTACCACAATTTATCAACTTCACTGCTTGCAAAAAACAAATAAGTTTTTATCATCCAATTTTCTTATCTTAAAAAAGATTAAGAAAAAGTAGATTTCTCAGGTGAAAAGCTAAAATTTCATCTTTTATTTGGAGAGGTGGCCGAGAGGCTGAAGGCACCTTCCTGCTAAGAAGGTATATGGGTAAAACTGTATCAAGGGTTCGAATCCCTTCCTCTCCGCCATTATTCTTACTGCAAACCAAGTCTCCCGTAGGTTTTTGCAATTTTTCTTATCCCTTTACCAGCCCAGTGTTAGCGGCTTCTTGTGGCTTTTAAGTTTTGATTTTCATCTGCACTTTTTCTTCTCTGTTGTCAGCTAATTTTACATCATTTTTGCCAATTTTTTCTCCGTTTCTCCGTTTCAACTGCACTTTTGCGAAAAAGATGCAGTTCGATAAATACTGGCTTCGCAGGATTTTCCTCTAACTTGGTTGAGTGGTTGTACGAGTGTCTTTTTTTATTATTTTGCAAACCAAGTCGAAAAACAGTTCACTTGATTATAAAGAGATTTTTGCTTATATTTTCTGTTGCGGGAGTTGCTCTGAATAAAACACCTTTTCAGGGAATAGGAAGCAATGCAGATGGGTTTCTGCAGTGGTGGCTCCCGATATCACTTCACATTTTTCCACACTTTTCTTTTATGGATGTTGATTACATGCACCTGAGAAATTCCAAACATCTCTGCAATATCTATTATTCTTAACTCTCCTCTCTTCTTTTTCTTTGAACTGGTCAGCGTTGCTGCTAATTTTCTAATCTTTAAAATATCTTTCGGAGTTAATCTCGTATTCCAGTTTTTTTGACCTTGTTTACTTGCAGCAATTTTTTTCGTGCTTCTTCCTTTACCGGAACTCCTATCCTGTTTTCTGATATTTTTTTTCTTATGACTAAACTATGTTTTTTGCCAATATTCAACTTTCTTAAATGCTCGCGCATTTCTTGCGGGATAACTTTCCCTTTGTGAGTTTTGCTAATTATCTTTACTACTTCGGGTTTTTGCTTCCATCCTTTTTTATGCTTCCAACCACGCGACATTATTAATTTTATCTGATCTGAACCAGTCCCTAAAAAATGATGATCTGGATTAATGCAGAGCTTATCACCACATTTACACAAAACTTTTAAGCCTGGCTTTATCTTTCCCTTAAAATGTGCGTAAGAAAATCTCTTCGCCTTATAACCTTTACGCTTGAAGTAAAAAACATCCTTAAAACTTGATCCATCCTCAGATTTCAAGTACCAGCAACCATCGTCATTTACATCTTTTTTTATTTTGGATAGGAATTTCACCGACAGATTCATCAATATAAAAATCTACTAAAATTTTTTTAAAAAAGTTAAATATGCCCATTCTTGTCTCAAAATGATACAGGTTTCTGCGCTACCTTAAACCTTTCTTAAAGAACAAGTTTACAAGAAAATCTCTTTGTGCATAATGCTAAGTTAATTACCACCAATGGTATGGTTTTTTTACTGACTGTCAAAGATAATCTCCTTTTTTTAAATAGATTAATGATTTTATGATCCTTTCAAATCTTTAAACAGAATTTAAAAACTTTTCACCACAAAGAAATTTTAAATATGAGGCTTTCAACATTATTAAGATTTACCAAGAACTTCTTGAGTGCCCTTGCTGTTTTTTCTTTGGTATTAGAACAGTTCATTTTTGTAAGCACTGCTTCAGCGTCTGCTCTTCCAATTACTCCAGATGGAACAACTAACACGCAGGTAACACAAACTGCTTCGGGTGTTGATCAAGTTAATATTGCTGCTCCCAATGCTGGTGGGCTTTCTCATAATAAGTTCGAATCTTATAACGTCAACACTGGTGGACAGATTATTAATAACTTTTCTGGAAGTGCTGCTGTTGCAAGAACTGGAGCAAATGCTGTTACGCAAACTCAGATCGGTGGACTTGTAACTGCGAATCCAAATCTTGTCTCTTCAGGAAGTGCAAAAGTTATTCTTAATGAAGTTACTTCAGGAAACACTTCTCAGCTTTTAGGTTACACAGAAATTGCTGGTTCGAAAGCGGATTTAATTCTGGCGAATCCTAATGGGATCGCATGCCTCGGATGCGGATTCATTAACACCGCAAGGCTTTTGATGGTTGCAGGAAGCAGTAATTTTGATGCCAATGGCAACCTTGGTTTTAATTTAAAAGAACAGGCGAATCCGAATCTTTATGTTCCACTAATTACTATTGATGGACTTGGGCTTGATGTTACCAGAACAAATGGAACTGAAATTGTTGCTTCAAGCGTTAAACTTCTCTCTTCAATTTTTGGAAGTGATAGCAATTCAGTTGCAATAAGAACTGGTGAAGGCAGATATGATTATGCCACAAAAGCTATTACCGGAAATAATACTCAAAATAATACTGATCCGGTTTTTGCAATTGATGCCTCAGCTCTTGCGCAAATTCAAGCTGGCCAAGTTTATTTAATCGCCACCAAGCAAGGTGTGGGTGTGAAGATGGAAAGTGAGATTCTTGCATCATCTACTCTCAATCTTGATGCCAATGGTGACATATATTATAAGAGTATTTCTGTTGGTGATACAGCCAACTTAAGATCAAGTGGCAAGATTCAAACTACTGATTCCAGCTCTTCAATTTCTGCACCAACTATCAACATTACTGCTAACCAGTTCAATAACTCTGGTTTGGCATCGGCTTATAATTTGAATGTTCAAAATAGTGGAACTCTCAACAACTCAGGAAATCTTGAAGCGCTGAATTTAAATCTTTCTAACATCACTAACATCAATAACTCTGGAAGTATTTTTGGACAAAACTCACTCGCAATATCAGGAACTAATCTAACCAATAGTTCAGCAGGAAGTATTTATTCACCAGTTGATTACACAATAGCTCTTACAGGTCTTCTGACTAACTCTGGACTCATTACTTCAGCAAATAATTTAAGTGTAAATTCAAACCAGCTAAACAACTCTTCTGAAATTTCTGCGCAAAATAACCTTACTTTGTCAGTTACGAGTTCGGCAGCTAACTCAGGAAATTTAATTGCTGGTAATGCTTTAAATTTTAGCACGGATTCATTTACAAATTCTGGTGCAACTCAAAGTGGCAGTAATTCAACATTCAATCTGTCTTCACTTACAAACTCTGCCGATTCTTCAATTTACTCAACTGCGGCACTTAATTTAAATCTATCTTCATCACTTAACAACTTGGGATCAATTTCTGCACAAGGAAATTTAAGCGTTACAGGAAGTGCTGCCATTACCAATTCAAATCAAATTCTTTCCAATTCTGATTTAAGCATTTCTGCTACCAGTCTTAACAACAGCAGTTTGATTGCATCTCTGACTAAGTCTTTGACACTTGCTTTAACTGGCGATTTGCAAAATGACGGAGAAATTGATTCGGTTAATGATCTTAACATCGACTTAGCAAATTTAAGCAACAGCGGAAACATTCTTTCCAATGCAAAGCTAAACTTAAATGCTACTTCCTCTCTTAACAATTCAGGCAATTTTCAAAGCGCTGGTGACGGCAATATTTCATCATCAAGTTTTAGCAATTCTGGTTTGATTAAATCTGTTACTAAAGCGACTGTAAGTGCTAATTCATTTACCAATCAATTGGCTGGCGCGATTTCTGCTAATGATGATTTAACTATCAATGCAATCAGCTTAAGCAATTTTGGTGCAATTTCTTCGCAAAATAATTTCATCGCGAATTCTTCGTCACTTACCAATTCAGGAAGTATCTATTCTGCTAACAATTTTAATATCACAAATAGTGCCAATCTAACTAACTCGGGAGTATTTTATTCCGATGGCAGTTTAACAATTTTAAGCAACAACATCACCAATAATTCTGCTGCCTGGATTTACGGCAGCAAAGATATTTCTATTGCTTCAAATCTCGATCTTACAAACGCAGGAAATATTCAAGCGACAACTGATTTAACTGTGTTGGTTGGCAGAAATAGCAATAATTCAGGGAATATTGTTGGTGATCAAATCACTTTTAATAATAGCGGTCAGGCAACAAATTCCGGCTCTATTGCAAGTGGTAGCAGTATCAATTTATCAGCATCAAATTTAACTAACTCAGGAGAAATCTCCGCAATAACTTCAGGAAATTTTACTTTATCATCACTTACAAACCAAGGCAGCCTTCTCACTAACAACAATCTAATCATTAATTCTGCATCAATTACCAATAGCGCAGATGCAACGCTCGCTTCAATTAATCAAGCTCTTACTCTAAACATCAGTGATTACCTGAATAACGCCGGAACAATTTTTGCTAAAACAAATTTCACTTTGGCAAATGCCGCAAGTGGCGCAGAGTTAAATTCTGTTACCAATGATGGTGATATTTCTTTTAACAATTTGGTTAATGGATTGTTGGTTAAAAATTTTACCAACTCTGGTAATTTTGTTTCAGGTCAAGATTTAACAATCACTAGCAGTAACAGCTTTAACAATTCAGGAACTCTAAATTCATCAAGTGATCTAAATTTAAATACAACTTCACTTACTAACTCTGGTGAAATTTCTGCAAGTGAGCAACTGACAATCGTTTCTTCTGGTGATCTGACCAATAGTGGCAATATTCTTTCAAATGCGGCTTTAGCAGTTTCTGCAAATAACTTAACCAACAATTCATCTTCGGCAGTTGCATCACTTTCTAACTCGGCAACTTTAACAATCACAAATAATCTCACCAATAACGGACAGATTTCGTCCAATAATGATCTTGGAATTAACACAAAAAATCTAACCAATACCGGCGATATTTTAAGCAATAATAAACTAACGATTACTGCACAAAATTCGGTTTCAAATTCCGGCAACCTTCAAAGTGTTTCTGATTTTAGTTTAACTTCAGCAAGTCTTACCAACTCAAATGCTATCAAGTCCTTTGGTAAAGGATCAATGACTTCTGCCACAATCAACAATCAAGATGATGGTCTGATTTATTCTGCTGATGATCTAACACTTATTTCTTCAACATCTTTTACAAATTCTGGCGCTGTTTTATCTGGTTCTAAAATTAATCTAACTTCTGCTCTTGCAGTTAATAGCGGCGAAGTTTTTGCCAGTGACGATCTTGCTTTGAATTTAACCGACACTCTTACCAATTCGGGAAGTTTAAGCTCGCTTGGCAATCTTAATATCAGCGGTAATTCAGACATCACTAATACCAATCAAATTCTAAGCAATGGTACTTTAAGCATCACCGCAGCAAATCTAATTAGCAGCAATCTGATTCAATCGAATGATGATCTATCTTTGAATTTGGTTAGCTTAACTAACACAAGCAACATTGTTTCTGGTGGAGCTTTCACTATTGCTGCATCAGGAAATATTCAAAACAGCGGCATTCTTGAAAGCGCTGATAATTTCACCATCAATGCAAGCAGCTTTTCTAATTCTGCATCTTCATTAATTTTGGCAGGTGGTGATTTAACAGTTCGAGCCTCAAGCATCAACAACCAAAACACTAAACCTTCTACTTCAAATATCACTTCTGGTATCGTTTCAGCAAATGGCGCAGTAAATCTTTTAACTGACACATTGAACAATAATTCAGGTTTAGTTGCTGGTAAATCAACTTCAGTTTCAGCGCTGAGTGCAGGAAGCGTTAACCTCTACAACACTCTTGGCGCATTCATCTCAACAGCAGCAATTAGCTTAGATTTAGGCAGTATTGATTACACAATCACAGGAACTGTTACGGCAAATAATGTTGATATTACTGCAAACAACATCATCAACCAAGGTAATGTAACCGCTTCTGATTTTATCAAATTAAATGCTACGGGAAATAGTGGCGTTGCTGGAAGTGGAAATATTACTAATGAATATGTTGGTGGTAACGCCTCAGTTTTAGCTTCTCTTGCCGCTGGAACCTATATTGATTTTACTGCTAAAAACAACATCAATAACTATGGAACCATATCGGCAACTACCGATCTAACTCTTACTTCCACACTAGGAAATATAAATAATTACAGCACGGGAAAAATTACTGGTGGTGATGGCACTACAACTATCAATGCACTTAGTGGAGCATTCAATAACACTAATCAAACCTCACTACTCACTGCTGATAATAATGCGATTTTTAACATCAAAGACTTAAACAATACTGGTGAAATTTCTGTAGCAAACGATCTAACTACCAACATCACCAATAACTTAAGCAATAATGCAACAGCGCTGATCTGGAGTGGAAATAGTGCAACTTTCAATGTTGCTAACACCTTCCTGAACAATCAGGCTGATATTTACGCAGACAACAATCTAACCATAAGAAAAAATACCTCACTTGATAAGACCACTTTAGTTAAAAATATCTCAGGCAATATCGAAACTTATGCCGGAGATATTACAATTGCAGCTTCTACCATTATAAATCAAAGAAGCTCAATGAAGACTCAAGGTAACACTTATACCGACAGAGCTTGGGGACAAGATCATGAAACCCACCATGATAGTAGTCATACAGCTTCGATTAATGGCACAGCCGGTATTGTATCAAATATTTCTTCTGGAAAAAATTTAAATATCAGTGCCATTAATCTAACTAATGATGCTTCCAACATTTTATCAGTTGGTAATTTGGCGCTTAATGCTTCAACTATAACTAATACAAGCTACTTCTTTGAATCTTACTATCAAAGAAATGCAAATTGGTGGTGTGGTGGAACCTGTGTATGGAGGGGTGATTGGAATCAAATTGCAAAACAAAATTACTATTCTGAAACCTATAATGCTTACATCAAATCTGGTGGATTATTAAGCGGCTCTGTAACTTCTAAAATAAATAATAATACCATTGCGCAATACAGTGCAGTGAGTGCGGTCGAAGGGCAATCGCACTCAACCACTATTAATAAAATCGATAGTTATACTCTTGCACAAACTGGAGCTATAAATGTTGATTTATCTTCAATCACTAGCGCTATAAGCAATAATAGCGGATCAACCAGTGTTTCTGATTTAGGACTAAGCACTACTTCCACCTCATCGCCATCATCAGTTTCAGTTACTAAAGGTAGTATTGCTACCCCAATTTCAGCTTCATCATCAGTTTCAACATCAACTGCCTCAGTTACTTCTTCGTCTTTAAGTGTTTCAACTTCTGGAACAGTATTTTCTGGTAACTTTAAAATTAACCTTGATCCAAGTGCTACAACTCCACTTGTTGAATCAAGAAGTCAATTCACCGATGCCTCAAAATTCTTTGGCAGCAGCTATTACTTTAACCAACTTGGTTTAAATGGTTCTTCTGTTCTAGCTGATCTTGATCGCCAAACTAGAAATACCAATACCAGAATGCTTGGCGATTCTTTCGTTGAGACCAAATTGATAATGGATCAGTTAAAAACTCTAACTAATGATTCACTCTTCCTTTCTAAAACAACCACCGATCCAAACCAACAAATCAAAGAGCTTCTTGATAATTCAGTTAACCAATTTGCCGCTCTTGGTCTAAATGCTGAAGATGTTGCAATTCATGGACTTACAAGCGCACAAGCTAATTCTCTAACCAAAGACATCGTAACTTTTGAGTTAACTACTGTTAATGGTGTTAGTGTTTTAGCTCCAAAAATTTATTTAAGTCAGGACAGCAGGAATAGATTATTTAACAGTAATTCCTCTAATGGCGGAACCGCTATTGCCAACAATTCAGTTATTTTCGGTAAAAATAGTGTAACAATTGATTCCCCTTACGCCGATTTACTCAATAACGGATCAATTGTTAGTGGAGGAGATTTAAATCTTAATCTCGCGTCGCTTGTAAATAAAACGAACTCTTCTTCTATCTCTCAAATTATTGCAGGAAACAATCTGAATATTACTGCAAATAGTGGAGATATTAAGAATATTGGAGCGAATATTGGATCAACTGGGTCTTTAAATTTGACTACCCTTAAAGGAAATATTTTAAATACTGCAATCGTCCAAACTGATGATGCAAATCTTTTGAGCCAAGGTTTGGATTCTTATCAGCTTGGATTTAATCAGACAGTCAGAAATTCTCACAATATCAGTTCGGCCTTATTGCAAAATGCTTCAATTAAGGGTGGATCAATCTCTATCAACGCTGCCAATGATTTCACAAACTCGGCTGCAAATATTTCTACCGCAAAAAACACCCTTGCTGATGGATCAACCACTTCTGGAAATTTAAGCATAAGTGCCGGAGATGACATTAACATTTCCACTCTGCAACTTCGCAACAGAACTGAAGTTACTTGGGGAACTAGTAAAAAAGGTGGAATTAGTGTTTCCGATAAAACATCCAATCTCTCTTCTGACATTGATGCATCTGGATCGTTAACTTTATTCGCTAGCGGAACTGGAACTGATTCAGAAACTTCTGGCAAGCTGCATGGTTCAAATATTCAAATTACTGGCTCAAATCTTAGTGCTACTGATAGCATAACTTTAGCCGCAAAAGATGATGTTAATATTTCTGCCGCTCAAAACACTTCTTATTTCGAATCACAAAGCTGGAAAAAAGGTTTAACAGTTTCAAAAAGTTCGGTTTCAGGCAGTCAATCAACAACTAATGTTTTATCCAATCTAACTTCCGATAGTGGCAATATCTCAATTACTTCTGGTTCTGATACCAATCTAATCGGAGCAAAATTAAAGGCTGAGGATGTAGCAGTTAATGCTGGCGATGAGGTTAATATTTACTCGGTTTCTGACCAAAATAAATCTTGGGCATCTTCTACTAAATCTCGGAACTTTTCTGGTATAACCGGAGGCTTGGTTGGCGTTTCTTTCCTTGCCAATGTCGCTCCTCTAACTCTTGGTGGAGCAATTTTGGCTAATCAAGGTCTTAGCACTAATGATAGCTCAAAATCCTCATCAACCTCCACTGAAAAAACCTCAAATCTTGCTAGTGTGATTGATGCAACTGGTGCTGTTTCAATTGCCTCAAATCAAGATTTAACAGTTTCTGGTTCTGATATTTCTGGTAAAACTGGCAGCTTAGTTTCTGACCAAGGAAGTGTTAATATTTTGGCAGCACAAGAAATTGAAAAAACCTCTTCTTCAAGCAGCGAAACAGCAAGAGCAACAAATGTTCCTGGATTTAAAGGTGTAAAGCACACATCAAGCGAAACCAGTGAAAATATTACCAATATTGCTTCTAACTTAACTTTCACCGACTCGCTAGCAATTCAAACCAACGGCAATTCAACTGATTCAACGCAGAAAGCTGACATTAATGTCAAAGGCAGCAATTTAACTGTGACGGATGGTGATTTGACCATCGCTTCTAAAGGCAATGTGACGATTGAAAACGCGGTTGATAGTACCTTCACAGAATCATCAAGCAAGAAGCGCAACGAAACTACCAAAAGCTTCTCAACCTCAACAGATTATGTTGAAACTGCAGCCTCATCAAACTTAAGCGCCAACAACATCAATATTTCCAGCCTTGGTGACACAACAATTCAAGGTAGCAATATTGATACCAAAGAAAATTTAGTCATTGGCTCATTTGCCATCGCACAAAATTCTGACGGAACTTATCAAAAAGACTCAAACGGAAATTACGTTACAACTGCTGGAACCACTGTCGATAATCTAACAATCAAAGATGCCGACCTAAAAGAATATCATTACGCTCAAAGTGGCAAAGGCTATACTGGAGTTGCTGCAGTTGGAATGCGTGCATTGCCTTACGCTTTAGCTCCTTTGCAAATTGCTTCGAGTTTAGCTAAAGATTACATGAGCACATACTATCCAGATGCCTTAGAAAATTTTGTTATGAAGGCAACGCCACTTGGATGGTCAATGACTGCAGTTGATAAAGCTGGCGATAAACTTGGTGCAATTAAAATCTCTGAGTCAACAGAAACTAGAGCCGACAAATCAAATTCTCACGCCTCAAACATCAATGTTGGTGGTTCGATGATGACTAACTCGGTTGGCGATACTTTAGTTAAAGGTTCTAATCTAAATGTTTCTGGCGATCTTTTAGCAAATTCTTTGGGTAGCTTCACTGTTGCTGCTGGAACAAATACTGAAAGCACAACTTCGCAAAGCTCTTACGAAACTGCCGGAAAATTCCATTCAGAGTACAACTCAACCAAACTAAATTACCGCGCTGGCGTAACTAAAGATTTTGTTGAAGAAGGCACTAACTCAAGTTCTTCAACTGTTGCATCATCAAATGTAAATATTGGTGGCTCTGCTTTGGTTAATTCTTCAGATGAATTTGCACTTGTTGCCTCAAATTTTGTAACTGGTTCTTCCGCTGAAATCATTTCTAAAAATAACCTAAATATTTCTGATGGCCAAAATAAACAAAGTGATAGCTCTTACACTGACAAACTAACTCTTGATACTGGTGTTCAGGTTGGCAATGCCTATGCCGATGCAGCTTATGCTGTTGTTGATGCTGTAAAAGCGCAGAAAGCTGTAAAAGATGCTTATGACAAGCTAAATAAAATCGAAGATCTTCATGATGAAGGAATGGCCAGCTCAAAAGCGGTTGAACGTGCTGAGTATCAAGTTGTTTTAGCATTGATTAATGCTGGTCTTTCTTCTGCAGCTGCAATGCAAGCAGTTGGTAATGCAGGAGCAGCAGCTTCAACAAGTATGGGCACTGGTTTCTACGGCTCAGTTTACGCTGACATCACCAAATTAAAATCAACAACTACCAGTGAATATTCACAAAGTGTTGCATCTAATTTGGTTGCCGGAGATTCAATTTCGCTAACTTCTGGCGCTGGTGACATCAACATCACCGGCTCAAATGTTTCTGCAACAAATGGCGATCTGAATCTAACTGCAATGTTGGGTAATTTAAATGTTAACGCCGGCGAATCGACAGCATCACAAAGTTACAAAATGAAGTCGCAAAGTTTGGGTGGCTCGGTTGGCAATAATGGTTTTTCTGCTAATATCGGAATGAGTGAAGCCGAAAGCAGCCAAGACCAAACAACTTACACCAACAGCCAACTTCTTGCAGAAAATGGAACTCTTAACATCAACACCGCCAAAGACACCAATCTATTCGGCGCTAATTTGCTTGCCTCAAATGTGAATATGGATGTTGGTGGAAATCTTCTTCTAAAATCTCGCCAAAATTTATCTGAATCTGATTCTTACAATATAGGAATGTCGCTTGGAATTAGCGGAGATTCAAGTGGTGCTAATGGTGGAAGTGTTGGATTTAACTTAGGAAATGGCTATTCAAACAGAGCTTGGGTTGATCAGGTTTCATCAATTATCGGAACTAATTCAGTTAACATTAACGTAGATAACAACACCAACATCGTTGGTGCAGTTATTGCCAATAAAGACAAAGATGGAAACGATCTTGGTAATCTAAATCTAAGCACAGCTTCACTTACTTATTCTGATCTTAAAAACTTCTCGGTTTCTGAATCAAATCAACTTGGTCTAAATCTTCAGGTTGGGAAAAATCCAAATAACCCGACTGCAAATGGCAACCTTGCAATAAATCTTTCGATGCAGGGAAGTGAATCATCTTCTGATACCAAAGCCACCATCGGACAAGGCAATATTACTGTTGGCGGAAATCTAAATGATGAAACAAAACTTGCTGGTTTAAATCGCGACATCGCAAACACCGAGCAAAACAAAAAAACCGTAGTTACTTCTGACTTCGATGCCAGCTTAAAGATTGATCTTCGCCTAATTGCAGCAGCTGGAAATTTGGCAATCGGCAATACTGATAAAGCGGCAGCAAATTGGAATAGCTACGCAGCAGAAACACAAAGAGGAGCTAATATAACTTATGACGCTTTGGCAATTCCTCTTACTTCTTTGGGTAAAACAATTTCAGGAGATGTAAATGCTTCAGATGCCATTCTTGCAACCGGTAAAAATTATCAAAATCTTTACCAGTTAGCATACAATCAAAACATCGTTTTAACTGATCTTGCCGGCGAAGGAAAGTTAATTGCTTACGATGGCAATCAGCTAGATGGAAATGCCCAAGCTAGATATGCCGAAGGTTTTTATGATAGAAATTCTGACACTGCAGCAATCAACGCTGATTCTAACAAAAGTGATAGTCAATTAGCTGGAACTGCAGCTCACGAAGGCGCTCACAGAATGTTCAACAGTAACGGCCAATCTTACACTCAGTCAGAAGAAAGCGCTTCTCACATTATTGGTGATTTTGCAGAGTCTAGATGGGATACCTATCAGTCTGGCAATACTTCGCTTAGAGCCTCGCTTCCAACTTCATCAATTAACTTCAACAACAACTTCTATGCCAACAATGTGAAGTTTGGAAATGATGTGAATCCTCTTATTGTTGATAAACTAGCTAATGCTATCAAGCCAGGACTTGGTGATTCCATGAACAGAGGTCTTAAAAACTTTAAAGAAAACTCGCTAAATAGTGCCGCGGATAAATATGTAAATTCAAATGATCCAGTCGAAAAAGCTGGGTTGGCTGTAATGCTTGGAATTGGTTCAGTAGCCTTACCAGAATCGGTTACTGATTTAGAACTTAGCGCCGCTTTGGGAGGAGCTAGTAAGGCTTATGCTCCAGAAATTGCAGCAGGAGCTAATAAGGTAGATGATGTAGCGAGTGGTTTGTGGAATAAGTTGTTTGGAAGTTCTACATCAACCAAAACAAATCCGGTTGATTTTTATGTCGCTCCGAACGGCGACACTATGCCAGCAACTGCTTACAGATATATGGACTCACACTCTACAGAAGCCACTAGAGCTTTAGAAACAAATACGGGAGAGCTAAACTCTTATTTCGGATACGAGAAATTAAACTCAGGAATTCAAGCTCAAGATAGATACCAGATTCTTCCTCAATGGAGCAACGCCAAAGTAAGGGGAGAATTCGATACTTTGCAGCTTTTCGATAATAAGGGTAATTTAAATACCAGAATTCCTAGAGAGAATGGTGATCTTGGTCCAAATCTAGAACCTTTTGCAAATTACTATCCAAAAACAACTCATGGCAATGGTGGCGGGCAACAATCTAAACCAATAATCCCTCAGCAGATAAAATATAATAATGTTAATTCAATTGGCGAATGATGAAGGACTTAGAAAATAGAAAAAAGCTAGAACAAATCATTATAAAGCTAGATATAGAGCAGCATAAGAAAGATATTCTTATACCAGCTATCTATCGCGATGAATACAGTATACCTATCGTTGGAATAGCGAATGAATTATCTAGCTTAAATGCAAAATTAAGCGATGAAGATCGAGAATTTATCAAAGACTTATACAGTAAGTACGGATGGTAATAAAACAAACTATCATGAAAGGGAATTATACAGAACTGACAAACAAAATAATGCAAAATTTGGAAACGGAGTTGCCAGAAAGGCACTGTAATATCTTAATCAATTTTAAGCAGCTCATAGAGCAAGATAAGTTCAGAGCTTCTTATGCGGAATTGGATAGGTTAATGCATTTGCAAGATTGGACACCTTCCAATAATCTGAAAAATCTGATAATAAAGTATCGAATAGTTTTCTAATCTTAAAAAAATTTATCAAAAATATGAAAAAACATCTAGTAGTATTATCACTAATTTTAACTCTATCTTCATGCCAAACTTCTTTAAATTCTAAGAGTTCAAGCAAAGAAGATTCTGCTGCAAACGATCCAGCAAAAACAATCGTTTCAACTTACTCAGGCGGAGAAATAACCCTCAAAGATGTCAATTTTGAACTCGAAAAACTTGTGGCAAAAAATGAAAAACTTAAAGGGTTAACTTTCGACAAACTTAGCCAAGAACAAAAAGAAGCTGTCATCAAGGAAGTTGTGCTAAAAGAAATGGCTTACTTCGAGGCCAAAAAAAGAAATCTTAACAAAGACAAAGATTACCAAGAAGCACTAAAAAGTTTTGAATCAGAGCTTCTTAAACAAAAACTTCTCTTCACTCTAGCCAAAGAAGCAATCGAAGAAAAAAATGTTAAGAAAAACTACGATGAACTCGTAGCAAAACTAAAAGACAAAAAAGACCTAAGAATCAGTTATATTGCTCTTAGAACCCAAAACGAAGCTGAAGGTGTTTATCAAACTGTCGTTAAATCGCCAAATTCCTTTGCCTCAATTGCAAGAAAAAGATCGGTGGATAAAGAAGTCGCCAAAAAAGGCGGTGATCTTGGCTTTATCGTTGAAGATGTTCTACCGGCAGATGTTTTAAAACAGGCAAAAACTTTACAAAAAGGTCAGATTTCAAAACCATTTTTCACCAACGGCAAATGGGTGGTAATCAAATTAGATGATGAAAGACCAGCAGAAATTTCTCCTTACGAGAAAGTTAAAGATGCGCTGGCACAGAATCTCGCTAAAAAAGCAATTGAAGACTTTGTCTCACAAAGCTTTGAGAAAGCGAAGATAAGTATTTTGGTTAAGTAACTTTAACCAGAACCATTTCAGGCAAATGCTTCAAACCATGTGCCTGGTTATTAATTTTTTAAAAGGAAACTTATGAAAAAAACATTATCACTAATTGCAGTTGCAGGATCTTTATTAGCTAGTTCAGCTCACGCTAAAACCGAAGGAAATTATGTCGGAATTGATGTGCTAAGAAGTAGCGCAAAAGTGAAAAGCACATCAACTCTTGCTAGCGACAATAGTGGCAGTGCTGAACCTTATTATAATCATAGCAAAAAAGATTCAGCATATGGAGTTGGCTTGAACTACAGATATGCATTTAACTTCAATAACTTTTTTGTTGCTCCAGGAATTTCTTATGAATTCTTGAATAATGAGATAAAATCTGGTTTCGCTAGTACAAGCGACAACTACTTTTCACAAAAAACAAACTTAAAAAGTTCACTTAGTTTGAGAGCAAATCTTGGTTACGATATTAACGACCAATTTGCTGTCTATGTTCCAGTTGGAATTTCACAATTCTATTATGATATAAAAACTGGTGATGCTGATGGATTTAACCCTTCAGTTAATGCAAAGAAATCAAGCAGTAAATCAGCGGCATTTATTGGTTTTGGTTTTTCTTATGAACCAGTTAAAAACTGGGTTATGAACTTAGAATACAATAAATATCAAAACCTTAAACTTACTTCTGGAACTGCAACAATTGCTGGCGGGCAAATCAGCGCCAAAACCAATGTTGATGTGGTGAAACTTGGTCTAGCTTACAGATTCTAAATCAATATTATTAATCAAACCCTTGCTTACCCACGGCAAGGGTTTTTTGCTTTTTTAACTTTAAATTTGAATGACAAAGAGGTGCTTAAACAAAATCAAATCTAGCTTAAAAACTCTAATCCTAACGGCTATTTTATTGCCGATTTTTAGCCCGCAAGTTTTTGCACAAACCACTCAAGATGCAATCAACCAACAAGACTGGATCACGCGAAATCAGCAAAACATTTTAGAAGACAAAAAACGCGAACGTGAATTTGACACCATCAGCAAGGAACATGATCGCAAGAAAAAAGAAGAGGAAGAAGAAACAAAAAAATCTCAGCCAATGGTAAGTGGTAAAATGCCAGGATGTGTGGTGATCAAAGAAATTCATCTACTTGATGCCAAATCGCTTTCCAATTTTCGCCAGAAAAAAATTGTTTCACCATTTATTGGTAAATGCGTAGATTCCGAAACTCTAGCTGCAATTATCAAAGCGGTTAACGATTACTACCAAAGTAAAGGCTATGTCACGACTCAAGTCAAAGTTCCAAAACAAAATCTGCAAAGCGGAATTTTTGAACTGCAAATTATCGAAGGAAAAGTTGAAAAGATTTCTTTAGGTAAAGATCGCTTCATTGAAAAAATGCAAGAATTCACCGCTTTTGGAAATGCAGAAGGTGATGTTTTGAATATCAATGACATCAACCAAGGAATGTATCAAATCAACCGCCTGCAATCAAATGCTGCAGTAATGAAAATTGAACCCGGAACAGAAAGTGGTGAAAGTATCGTAAAGATCGATAACAACAAAAAATTCCCCGCGCGCTTTACTATCGGCAAAGATAATTTAGGAAATAATTTCACCGGAGTTCAGCGCACAAACTTATCTTCAAATTTTGATAATCTTCTTTCGTTAAACGATAATCTAAATCTTAGCTACACTACCAACACACACGATGACAACCAAATCAAAGACATAAAATCATTTTCCAGCACTCTTTCAATTCCGTTTAAATATAACACTTTAACCTACGACTTTTCTCACTCAGCTTTCAAGGGGCAAAATCCAGGAACTACTGGATCAACAACATTAACTGGCTTCTCGCAATCATCAAAAATCACGCTGGATCGTGTTTTGATAAACAAAACCAAACTAAGGCTTTCAACCAACGCTTCCTTAACAGACAAATCTTCTGCCAGCTATCTAAACGGCGAAAAAATTACAACTTCCGAAAGACGGCTCTCAATTTTAAATGTTGGTTTTACCTCTTCATCTTATCTCGATAACACTACCAGTCTTTACTTAAACCCATCTTACTCAAAGGGCTTGAAGTTGATGAATGCTAAAAAAGATACACCAGGAATGTTAGATACAGCTCCAAGAGCGCAGTTCGATGTCTTTAAACTTTATGCAAATTTTTCTAAAAGATTCACATTGCCAAAAATCAATGCACCTGCTGTTTTTGTAACAGAAATGAATGGCCAATATGCCAAACAAACACTCTATGGTTCTGAGCAATTTTCGGTTGGTGGATATTATTCAGTGCGAGGCTTTAGAGAAAATTACATCAACGGTGATTCAGGCTATTACTTCAGAAATAAACTTAACGTCAGATTAGGCGACTTAGTTCCAATAAATTGGAAGATTAAAAAAGTAGATGAAGCCAACGCTATTGGCACAAATTTTCTTTATCTGAATAATTTTGCCATCGAGCCATTTTACGATTACGGCTATATCAAAAATAAATATGTTGATAACGGTGCAGATGGCAGACTTTCTGGTGCGGGATTAAAAACAATTTTTAGTAGCAAATATTTCAACGCTTCTCTCACTTATTCTTGGGCAACAAATCAATCACGTTTGATCACTTCAACCACAAAAGAAAATAGACTAGTTTACTTCGAGATTAACGCCAGTTGCTGCTAAAAATCTTTGTAAAAATTATCGCTTATTAACTTGATAGACACCTTCTTTTAAGCAAAATAATGAACCTGTAAAGCCTTACTATACCAAAACATAAATCTATACTCCCATTAAAGCCATATCTAAACATTCATTAAAATTCTCAAATTTGTTTCTAATTTTCTTAACTGTATTTTTTACATGGCCCCATTTTTGCTCAATTGGATTG
>JACCEA011893406.1_pt1 | contig 37074 bp, 27 predicted proteins | sample 7449851 | NCBI WGS metagenome assembly JACCEA01 (sample SAMN15323453, study PRJNA562643) | freshwater metagenome | isolation source: river surface water | place: USA:Blue River Watershed | collected 2017-08-18 | reverse complement strand
TTTCTTTCCTTCCTTGAATACCTTGAGCTATTTGAAGAATTTTCAAAACTGTCCGGTTTCTGAAGATATCAGTAAACGCGTTATTTGTCTGCCGCTATATCATGAATTAACCATCGAGGAGCAGGACAAGATTCTCGTACACTTTAAGAATTAATAGAATGGTGATTTTTGGTGCAAGTGGTTTTGCTTTCGAATGCTTTGAAGTAGCGTACGTAAATGGCGTAAATGCTGCATCTATTCATTTTTTTGATGATGTAAATGCCCAGTTACCGGCGTTAATCGATCAGTATGAATTGACAGTTTACCGCCATGTGGATGAACTTCGAAAAGCTTTTCCAAACGGTTTCGAAGGTGTCATTGGAACAGGAAATCCGCGTGTTCGAAAAATTCTTACTGAAAAACTGCAATTAGCAGGTGGAACGGCTGTTTCTTTGATCTCCAAGGATGCTCGTATCGGATACCTTGGCAATGCTGTCGGGAAAGGTTGTTGTATCATGACGGGAGTGGTTATAACATCGAATTGTACCATTGAAGACGGTGTTTTATTGAACCTGAATGCAACCGTTGGACACGATAGTTACATCGGAGCCTTTACAGAAATTTGTCCGGGAGTGAATATTTCCGGAAAATGTACGATTGGAAAAGAAGTGTTTATCGGCACGGGTGCTGTCATACTTCCAGGTATAACTGTGGGTGATGGTGCTGTAATCGCCGCTGGTGCTATCGTAACCAAAGATGTGGCACCTAGAACCTTGGTTGCCGGAAATCCAGCTATTTGGAAAAAAGACCTGTAAAAATGGCAACTGTACATGTCTTCGCTGATACGGGGAGTTTCTTCTCCAAAAGAACGATTGCCGTTGTTGAGCGCCTACGTCCTGGTACTTGTTATTATTATTTCTTCAACGGTTCTACCGAGAATTTGAACGAGAATCAGTTAACACTTTCGGAGTTAGAAGTGAAATTGGCAAACGGCGAGATCCATAAATTGGTCTTTCACAGCTTGCATGATTACCAACTGAAATGGCTTAAAACGATTAAAAAACAAGTTCCTTCGTTACAGATCTCTTGGGTCTTTTGGAGCTATGAGTATTATCAGCTCAGTTTCAACCTCAAAAATCTATACGGCAAGCATACACAGAAATATTATTGGCGAAAACGAACCTCTAATGCTTTGGCTTTATGGAAATCATGGAGGGCAGGAAACTTGGAGTCGCCCTTTGCCATGACTAAAAAAGCTAATTTGCAAGCACTCAGTTTGGTGGATGACTTTTATGCTTTTGTTCCGCAAGACGGGGTAGAGGTTTTTGGAAACTCAACCTCAACCAAAATTCATCCGTTTTCCTACTTGCCTTTATCCGATGTTGCCGTTCAATTCAAGGCTGTGAAAGAACGAGAGGCGATCATGGTCGGGCATAACGGTAATCCCTTGGTGAATCACGCAGATGCATTGGAGATCTTGGCAAATCTCAAAGAAACTGCACCAATCCTCATTCCCTTGAGTTATGGGAAACCCGCCTACATAACCGATTTAAAGAAATACGTTTCCAAGTCTGCTTTGAACGTGAATTTCCAGGAAACCTATTTGCCGCTGGAGGATTATTACACCATGTTATCCGGAATACGGGCGTATGTTCAACCTACGAGATGCCAGCAAGGCTTGGGGAATATCGTGTTCTTTTTGTATTCCGGTGCAAGTATTTATTTGTGTAAAGAATCCTCTACCTATAAGTTCCTAAAATCAATGAACTTGACCGTTTTTAGTATGGAGGACTTGCAGAAAGGTTTGATCGATCTAACTTCAAATCAGCAAGAACAGAACAAAGCATTTGTAGAGGAATACATCAATGATGCGCGCTTCGAGGAACAATGGGAGAATTTGATCCAATAAAAAAGGGGCCGAGGCCCCAATTCTTATTTACTTACGTCAGCTTTGATCTTTAACACGTTAATACGTGGTTCTGTATTCGCTGTAACTGTTACTGTCTTTTCTACGCCTTTACCCTCAGAGCTTGGTTTGAAATGCACTTTGATGACATCTGATTTTCCGGGCTCAATCGGTTTTTCTGGTTTTTGTGGAGTAGTACATCCACAACTAGCTTGCACATTTTCGATCACCAATGGCTTTTTACCAGTATTTGTAACTACGAACTCACAATCATTCTCGGATTCCAACTTGATAGCTCCAAAGAAATGCTCCAGTTTATTGAATTTTAATGTGGTTAATTTTTTCTGCTCTTCTTCCAAGGCTTTCATTTCAGCTTCCAATTCTTCCTTGTTTTCCTCCAAATAAGCTTTGTCATTTTCACTTCCGGCTTCAATAGCAGAAGAAAGATTTGAATTGGTGTTCTCTTCCTTAGAAGTACATGCGGTTAATAATACAAGTGCTGCAGTAACAAATAACACATTCTTCTTCATAGTGCGTTTAGTTTTTAGCTAGTTTTTGTGTTTCATACTCATTCGATTGCAACAATTGAATTGCTCGTTGCAATACTTCATTTTTCACATTGTAAATTTCGTAAAAAGTTTCAGATCCGAATAGGTCCTGAGCAATCATTGCTTTCAGACGAAGTTGCATGTCTGCTTTGGATACCTTCAGTTGTTCGTCATTGCGTTTGATATCTTTGTGCTCTTTCTCTACATAAGCCAAAAATTCTTCAAATAACTTCTCAGTCACCTGGAAATCTTTCACGAACGTTTTTGCATCTTCGTATTGTTTGTTCAACGCGTCTCGTTGTCCATCAACGTATGTCAGAGCAAAGGCATTGAACGCTCCTGCACTTGCGATATCGCGGTAATAGTCAGTAAATTCTGATGTGTCGATTGGAACAAAGAAGTCTGGCATGATCCCACCTCCGCCATATACAGGACGCTTAGTTACGCGTGTTTCGAATTTCAAAGAATCCGGAAGTTTGATGCTATCCACGTGTGTCATTTCTCCATTCATAAAGCGACGCATGTAGTCGTTTCTGTAGGCGTCAATATCGTCGTATGGCTTTTGAATGAAACGTCCAGAAGGGGTGAAGTAACGTGCTATTGTCAAACGAATTTGAGAACCATCTGAAAGGTCAATTGGTCGTTGAACCAAACCTTTTCCGTATGATCTGCGACCAACGATCAAACCGCGATCCCAATCCTGAACAGCTCCAGAAAGAATCTCAGATGCCGAAGCAGAATTCTCATCCGTAAGCAAGATCAATTTGCCGTTTTCCCATGATCCTTTTGTCTTAGCGTTTAAGTCTTGACGCGGTTGAGCGCGTCCTTCCGAATAAACGATCAATTTATTGTCGGATAAAAATTCGTCCGCGATCAATTGCGCAGCGTAGAGCAATCCGCCACCGTTTCCTTGCAGATCAAGGATCAGACTTTCCATTCCTTGCTCTTTCAACTTCTTTATTCCTTTTGTGATCTCTTCATGAGACGAACGCGAAAAAGAATTCAATTTGATGTATCCAATTTTCGGAGCAACCATATAAGCGCAATCCACCGAATTTACAGGGATCTTATCGCGTGTGATCACAAAATTGATCGGTTTTGACATTTGTTTGCGTTTTACATCAACGCGAACTTTTGTGCCCAAGTCACCCATCAATTTCTCTCGAACCTGACTGTTTTTCAGCCCAACTCCGGCAACGTTTTGTCCATCGATATTTAGAATCTTGTCTCCAGCACGAATTCCTAACTTTTCAGAAGGTCCTCCAGGAATAGTTTCAACCACCATCAAGGTATCTTTCAAGATCTGAAAGCGAATCCCTATTCCTACAAAGCTTCCATTGATCGATTGATTTGCATCATCAACTTCCTCTTTGGAAATGTAAGTAGAGTGTGGGTCCAATTTTTCCAACATGGCAACAATGGCAGCATCCATCAATTCTTTCTCTTTGACATCATCCACATACATCTTATTGATGTAGGTAAGAATTTCGTCAATGCGATCACCTTGAGAAAAGGTAGTAGGTTGCGTCGGACGTTGCTGAGCATGAAGTAAAACTGGTAGTGCTATTAGGTAGCTGAAAAGGAATATACGTTTCATTGTGGAGTCTCTATTTAACTAAGTTAACGAATTAACGAAGAAAATGTGTTTTTGGAACAGTTTCTTTGCGAATATTTGTTAATCAACTCAAGAAATGAAGATACGGACAAGTTGTTGTTGACTATTCCTGAAAGAACGAACAGCACGGAAGAACCATTTTTTGTAATTTCGTTCTACATCGATCATATATGAAACGTTTCGTCCTGACTTTCCTTGTAATACTTTGTGTTGGATCTGTAAGTGCTCAGGTAAAAGCCTTAGATAGGCTGGAGGTGCTTTACGAGCAAGGTCATTACGCCATGGTATATCGAAAAGCGAATCGCTTATTGGATAAGCCGGATTACGATTATTCGTTTCAACCGGAATTTTATAAGGCACTTGCTATATTTCGTATGTCTGATCGTGACTTCTGGATGCAAATGCACCCCGGGGCTCTTCAAGAAGCAAGAAATCTTTATTTAGATGTAAAGAACAATCCGGAAGGGATCAAGGTGTTCAATGCGCATTTGAATCAGGTTGCGGCTTTGAAGCAATTTTTGGTAGAGCGCGTAGAACGTTTGAAAAAAGAAGGTCGTATGGATGAATACGACGAATTGCAACAGATTCTGTTTGGCTTGTTCGACCACATTCCTGATCTGGATAATCCGTCTGGTATAACAACTCCGAAAGATCCGGAAACCAATGAAGGAACTGTTGCTGAAAGCGCTGCGAAAATTAAGAAGCGTGACCAGATCGTTGATGCAGCAAAACAACAGATAGGCGTACAATACAAGTGGGCTGGAACCGATCCAAGTGGTTTTGATTGTTCCGGGTTCACTTCATACGTGTTCAAAAGCGTCAAGAAAGATTTGCCACGCAGAGCAGAAGACCAATACAATGCTTCAGTGAAGATCAAGCAATGGAATGCTCAAAAGGGTGATCTGATCTTTTTCAATAACGGTTCAGGAATCTCGCATGTTGGAATTGTGATCTCTAATAAAGGAGAGCCGCTTACTATGATCCATGCAAGTTCATCTAAAGGAATTGTCATTACGAATGTAGAGGAATCCGAATATTGGTTGAAACGAATCTATGGTTTCGGGACCTTTGTAGAATAACGAGGCTGAAGGAAAAATCCAATAAGTAATAAGATCATTCCGGCTAGTAATGCAATTAAGGAAATGGTATACGCCATTCCAAGGCGGTCACTGAGCAAAAATCCACCGATAGTAAAAACCATCAAACCGATTTTCATCCAACGGAACCATGTTGCCGGAATTGTAATCAGATTGTAACTGGAAACAATCAAGGAAATGAACAGTGCTGCGAACATATATTTCCAAAGCGCCTGAAAAGGCACCAAATCAAAGAAATACAGATTGCAACAGATCAGCTGAATTCCCAATAGAATAAGAAGAATCGTCCGCCAAAAATTGATTTGATTCATGAGCACTGCAATGGTTTGAAAACACAAGAACAAACAAACGATTAAAAAGGGGAGTGTAGCGGTGATCTTCCAGTCTAACCAAAGCAAACCAATGATCGCAGTCAGGAATCCAGCGGCATTTAACAATACAAACACTTTTAAGAATGCTTTCATCGTTTAGTTACCTGTAAATTTCACGCCAAACACACACACATCATCCACCTGATCCACTTCTGCCTTCCAGTTGTCAAAAGTGCTTTGAATGATCTGGTACTGATCTTTCATCGACTTGTCTGCAATTTCAGAAAGCATATTTCGGAATGGTTTTGATTTGAATTTCTTCATCTTATCGCCACCAAATTGATCAACGTAACCGTCTGTATACAAATAGATGCAGTCACCTGGAATGAGATCGAATGATTGTAAAGTAAACGGTTGTGCATGCACGAATTGTCCAATAGGTTGTTTATCCGGCTTCAATTCAATGATCTCTCCATTTCGAATAATCACACATTCGTTGTTGGCACCGGAATAATACAACTTACTTTCTGCTTTATCTATAGAACAAAGTGCAATGTCCATTCCGTCCTTCACATCCATGTTTTCATCTGCACGGAAAGCAGAGATCACGATTTCACGCAACTTATCCAGAATATCATTCGGAGCGGTTAAACGGAATTCATTTACAGCACGAAGCAATCCATTGTTTCCAACAATACTAACCAATGCACCAGGTACGCCGTGACCGGTACAGTCTACCGAAGCAAAAATGTATTTCCCCTGCACTTCACGCGCCCAGTAGAAATCTCCGGATACAATATCTTTTGGTCTGTAGAAAACAAAATAGTCATCAAACATCTCATGCAAACGCGCTTCAGTAGGTAAAATCGTGTTCTGAATTCGCTTCGCATAATGGATACTGTCTAAAATATCCATTGTTTTCAATGTAATCTCTTCTTTTTGTTTTTCTAATTGGTGATTTTGTTCGGCAATCTCCTTTGTGCGCTCTTGCACGATTTCTTCCAAACGTTGGTTTTGACGTTTTACGCGTTGTGTTGAAAGTTGAACGACTCCAAATAAAACGAATATCAAACATACTGCATAAAGTAAGAAGGCCCAAATAGTTCGGTACCACGGTGGAAGTATGGTGATCTCATAGTGCAAAATTGAACTTTCCTGACCGTAGAAATTGCGTGTTTGGATCATCAAAGTGTAATTCCCTTCTCCGATCTTTTCAAAGTTGGCAAAGTTCAAGGTTGACCAATCGGACCAATCATCGCTGAATCCTTCCAATTTATAGCGATACATATTTGGACCTTGAGACGAATAAAAATTCGAGTGGAATGTTACCCTGAAAGAGTTGTTTTGATAATCAAAGGCCTCTAAGTGCTTGGCATTTCGAATATCGAAAATACGCACTTTTCCGTCGCTTTCTATTTTGTCGATGTGCACATCCAATTTTCTCGAACCTTGTCGAGACATCTTTGGGTTGAAAATGAATAATCCTTCCGTGGCACCCATCCACACTTCACCGTTTGGAGCGCGCTGAATCGCAGAAATGATCCCCGCATCTTTGATGCCTCCGAATGGCCATTTCGTGTATTTCCAATTTTTGCCGTTTTGTTCCAACCAACCCGATTCGAATTCGAATTTATCATCTGAAAATTCCCGGTAAGTAACCACCCATAATTGTTTGTCATCAATATTGATCAAACGGTGAATGGTGTTTTTATGTCCCTTTCCTAGAAAAGAATCGTTCTTTTCAAATAAGCGAACTCCTTTATCATTTGGTTCAATGAAATAGATACCATTTCCGGTACCTACATAAACGATGTTCTTAAATGTTTGAACGTAGTAATTGTTGTTATCCTTATCAATATTCTTGATTGGTAATAACTTGTACTTTTTTGTTCGCAAGTTGTAAATACCAATCCCTTTGTTTCGGATGGAGAAATATACTTTACCCTGATGGAAAGTACATGAAACTGTTTCACCGCCTGCATCCGGAACCAATGTATTGTATTCCCAAGCACCGTTCTTAAATTCTAAAACACCCAAGCCAGCTTCCAGAGCTATGAAGAGACGATTCGGATTTGAAGGGTCTTTCCCGAAACTAAACGCGTAAACCGGAGCTATTTTGGATTGAGAATTTGTTAGAGGGAAATACTCATACAGACCATCGTATCCAATCACTACGGTGCGTGGACCTTTGCTTGTTTGAATCGTTTCAAGGTCAAAAATATATTGTCCAAAAACATTTACCGGCTCCAGGAAATCGTGATAATCCCGTTTGTTGGTCACAAAGATGTCGGTATGTAAACCAATCAAAGCTTTCGAATCGATGAATTCGATCGTTTCAATCTGGGATGTTAGTCCTTCTTTCTTTTTGTAATAAGTGAGAGGTGACGATGTTTCAATGAATTGAATTCCGTTATCTAAACACAACCACAAATTTTTGTCACTATCTGAAAATACGTGATGAACAAAGATGTTTTCCAAATTATCATTGAAGTCGAAAACACGTTTGATCTGTCCATTCAAATCGGAAATGATCAGTCCGCCGTCTTCTGTGCAATAAAACACTTGATTGCCTTCACGCTTTATAAAGTTTGGAGCATAATTCTGGATGAATCCAAAGAAATCGGCTGGCATTAATTTCCAAACCAATTTATTATTCACCCATTTTACACGGTAAAGCTTTTTGGAAAGGTTTAGTACATACCAATTTCCATTCACCTCAAAACTACCACGAATGTTTAAGCTATTTTCTTCTTCCGGTCCTTCAGTTTCTCTGGCTTTACCTGTTAGAATGTCAATGTACAAATAACGATAGGTGCGATTTGCAGCTTCTTCATCTGTTTGGTAGGACAGCAACATTCCACGATCAACACGACAAGATGTCTTACACAACATCCCTTTGAATGTTTGAGGAAGCGCGTAAGGAGTTATCTTGCCTTTCGCATATTGATATACGCCGTATTCAGCTACAAAAAGAATTTCGCCGTTATTGATCTCGAAGATGTTCCAAACTTTTCCAAATGCATTCTTTTCATCTACGGTTTTCAAAGGTTTGTAAACCAGTTCTCCTTTAGAGGAATGAGTAAGGAAACCGAAGTTATTTTCTCTACCAACATAGATATTGCCATCGGATGACTGGAAGAAGTTGGAAACAAAAGTTCCGTAAGATCTTGTCTGCTCTGTTTGGCTTGTTTTTTCTTTATCTACTTTGATCTTACTCCATTCCTGCCCATTAAAAGATAGAATATCTTGTCTGTTGCCGAAAATGTGCAACCCATCTGTGCTTTGAATTCCTGTCCAGATCTGAGCCGCACTTCCGTAATCCTTAATTGAGAAGTATTTTCCCGGGAAACGACCATTGGTAGAAAGATTTTGCGAAAACACAGCACTGTTAATGAACAGAATAGCGAGAATCAACCATCTATACAAAACGCTCTTTTTCATGCAAATCTTTATAGTTCACGAATATAGGAATAAAAAAACACTCGCACTAAACAAGGGCGAGTGTTCTCAATTTATTCAAAGAAATTATCGTGTTAATCGTCTGCTTTTCTCAGTTGCACATACCAAATTCCACAAGGCACGCGCTCCAACGTTAGCATCCCAGTCACCGCTTGGTCCCGGAGCTACTTCATTTAGGTCGAATCCAACGATCTCTTTACCGGCTTCGATCACCTGGAAAAACAAATAAGCGATTTGCTCCAATTCAAATCCTCCGGCAACAGGAGTTCCTGTATGCGGACATAAAGAAGGGTGTAAGCCATCAATATCAAAGGAAATGTAAACACGTTGAGGCAATTCACGGATGATGGAATCAACGATTGATTTCCAATTCTCTCCTTCAAATTGTCTGCGTTTGATATCCCAATCAAAGAAGGTAGTGATCTTTGGGTGCGTATTGCTCAATGCTACTTCAGAGGCTGCCACATCACGAATACCGACTTGAACTAACTTCTCAAGATTGTCGCAGTGGTGGACTACATTGTGCATGATTGACGCGTGAGATTCTTGAAATCCTTCATAGGCATCTCGCAAATCTGCATGAGCATCAATTTGCAGTATTCCAAAGGGTTGTCCTAAGTCATTTAAAGCCTCGATCAGTCCAAAAGGTGTGCTGTGTTCGCCTCCCAAAACGGCCACGATCTTTCCTTCCTTTAATAGGGCAGAAGCACGCTCTTTAAGCGACTTACGCAAAGCTTCGGACGTCGCATTGATGCGTTGAACCACTTCCTGAAAAGGAGAGTCCTCTGTCAAAGTACCACCTTGTTCCAAGAAATCGATATAGGAAACGGCATCTACACACAATTCATCGTTGATGCGCTTCATTTCTTCGGAGATCGGGGTCATGAAAACTTTGGTGTTCCATGCTTCCGGTAACTGTGGATGGTAAAAATCCAACTGTGTGGAAGCATCCAAAATTACCTGTGGACCTTCACTCGTTCCTTTCCCATAAGAAGCCGTAGCATCCCAAGGAACTGGAATGATCACCAGATCTGCTTCTTGTTCTGCAACTGGAAAACCAAAAATGTTTCCGTTCGCAATACCTACACCATTCGGATCGAAACCAGAATTATTTTCCATTGATCAATGCTTTCACAAAATTAGGTAAAGCAAAACTTGCATGGTGGATATCAGCATTGTAATAACGCAATCCTTTTGTGCTTACGAAATTGTCGATAGCTTCTGTTTCCTGAACTGATTTCGGATGACGACCATCTTTCAATCCGTATTGGAAACTCCACATTCCCGTAGGATATGTTGGAACATAGAACAATGAAACAGGAGCGTTGTCTTTACCAAAGATATGTTGCAAGGTAACGTTCAATTCAGTAAACGCGTGTTCGTTGAATTTTGGTGATTCACCTTGAGCAACAAGAATTCCACCTGGTTTCAAAGCGTTGTAACAGTTGCGGTAAAATTCAACGGAGAACAACCCTTCAGCCGGACCAACAGGATCTGAGCCGTCAACAATGATAATATCATATGCTTCTGCCGGAGCTTGCTTGATGTGCGCTATTCCATCTCCAACGATCAAATCCAATTTCGGATTATCGAATGCAGCAGCAATACTTGGCAAGTGTTCTTTACACGCTTTGATCACTTCACCGTCGATCTCAACCATTGTTACCTTCTCCACACCATCGTGGCGCAAGATCTCACGAACAGTTCCACCGTCACCACCACCGATCACCAAAATATTCTTTGCATTTCCGTGTGTGAAAAGAGCAGGATGGGAGATCATTTCATGGTAATGGAATTCATCTGCTTCAGTTGTCATGAACATATCGTCCAAGGTTAACATCTTACCATATTTCGGTGACTCCAAAATACGTACGCGCTGGAAAGGAGATTGAACATCGTAGAACACTTCACCGGTGTAGCGCAAAGAAAGCGCTTGATTTTCGTCTTTGTCTGTAAACCATACATTACGGGTGTACATTTCAGGATTTACCCACTCGGCAGCTTTAGTGCGCATTGAAGAAAGATCAATATCCAATCGCGTTAAGAGGTTTACTGCCCCGCGCTTCATTTCTAACGCAGAATAGTTCTTCGCGCCAAACTGTTCTTTCAAGTAATCAAAAGAAATCCATGCATCCATTTCTCCACAAGTGAACAAGTCAACTGCAGCGTAACCGTACTCCGGCCACGTATGAATGGCTAAATGGCTTTCCTGAATAACTACCACACCTGAAACACCGTAGGGTGAAAAGTGGTGGAAAGTAGAATTAATCACAGTTGCACCTGCCTTCAAAGCCGCGTCTACCATGTCGCGCTCGATAGAAGATACATCATTCATAATGTGCGGATCGCACCCCATAAACTCAACGAGAATATGGTTCCCCAATGCATTACTCATTTGCCTTAACGTATAAAATATAAAAAATGAGCGGCAAAGGTACTCTATTTGAATGGTTTTAACAGGCTTTCGCGAAAAATTAATGTAAAAATTAAGTGACCTGAGTTACGTTCGGAATTACTCCCAATTCAAATCTTCATTCTTGCGCAATATATCCCAAGTGTGATCAGCCAGTAATCGAACTTCAGCCACGAATGTGAAATGTTTCCCTGAACGACCCCATTGCTCCGGAGCGATCAAAGAAAGTAGTTGATCTCCACTGTCTTTTTCATATAAAAAATAAACATGGTTAATCAGTGGTTCAAAGCGCATTTCAGCACCATAGATACGTTCGGAAATCGTTTTGCGTGCCTGTAATTTTTTCGCTTGTTCTGCTAATAGTTGCATTTGCTCATAGATCTGATGCAATTGCATGTCTGTCTGGTGCTCCATGGCACTCAAAGCGCGACCTTTCAGTTTTCCCTGATCCTCCGGTTTGACGATTGCACTTCCAGTGTGATGCGCATAAGGTAAACTACCTGGTGTCTCGGTGATTTTATCCTTATCAATTGGATTCTGAAATTCTTCTTTGCTCATATTTCTGAAACAGTCTTACAGCGGATTTGTTGTTGAATTTCGCTATTTTTCTAATAATTCCAATATCCAATTAGAAATTCGATTTATAACGAACATGGATGCTTCTAGATGCGGATGATGCCCGCAGCCTGGGATGACTACAGTTTGAACATTTGAACCAAGGCTTTGAATAGAACTGAGTTGTAGTGTAGTGCCGTACTGATCGTTTTCACCTTGTAAAGCCAGTGCGGGACAAACAATGGTTTTAATCTCCTCGCGGATGTCCCAAGATTTGAAATCTGGGTGTCGCCAAGTGTCGGCCCACGCGAAGAACAAGTCGCGGGTTTTTTCTCCGTGGATTTTATAGAGTCCGTCTAGTTTTCCAGCCTCGAAGGCTTTTACGGCCGGTTCAATTCCTGCCAAAGTTTCTGATTCTACAAAGGTGTGTGCTGCCATTGTCGCAATACCCAGACAATGTTTTGGTTGCTTGGATGCATGGATCAACGCGATACTACCTCCATCACTATGTCCGATCAGTATGTATGGAGCAATCCCACCGAGAATTTCTTGTATGACCATATCTGTTTCCAGCGTATATGCATGCAGATAGTCCGTTGATCTAGGGGCAATCAGCTTACTAGACTGGCCATGACCCGTGCGTTCAATTACCAATCCGGGTAACTGCAATGCATCACACAAGTGAAGGGGAAAGGATTTCCATTGCGGAATACTACCCAAAGCTTCATGAAGAAAGATCAAGGTTGGTCTTTGCTCATCAAATCGACTTGAAAGTAACCAAGAAATATGGATCTCTCTGTCGGGAAAATGTAAGGTCTTTTCCATGGGAATAAAAAAAGGGAAATCGCGCGACTTCCCTTTAAATGAATGTGAGTTGAAATTAGTTCTTTACACGTTCAACATAAAGTCCTGTTCGGGTGTCCACTTTGATAGTTTCTCCCATGTCGATGAACAAAGGAACACGCACTTCTGCTCCTGTTGCCAAGGTTGCTGGCTTCATGGTATTTGTTGCTGTGTCTCCCTTAACCCCTGGTTCCGTGTAAGAAACCTCAGAGATGATATACATAGGCAATTCCACAACTAAAGGAACTTCATCATTTGCATCATACAAAATGTTACAAGTCATACCTTCCATCAAGAAAGCTGGTTTTTCGATCATTTTTGCAGGGATCGGAACTTGCTCGAAAGTTTCGTTGTTCATGAATATGTAATCAGCGCCTTCTTGATACAAGTACTGGTATTCTCTGTTCTCAACGCGAACAACGTCAATTTTATGTCCTGCTGAAAATGTGTTGTCGATCACTTTTCCGGTTTCAACATTACGCAATTTTGTACGCACGAAAGCTGGGCCTTTTCCAGGTTTTACGTGTTGAAATTCAATAATTTGACAAATCTTGTCGTTGTGCTTAATACACAGGCCGTTGCGAATATCTGCTGTGGTTGCCATTCCGATAAATTTTATTTTGAATGGCAAATATAACCAATTTTCGTTGGGTTAAAATCACCTTTTTTAACGCATGATGGGCAAAATCATCGTAGGAATAATGTACCTTTGTGTTCGATATGGCAAAGATACCTTTGTTTTTAAGTGATGTGGCCGGCTCTGAGATCTTGTTGATCTTGGTGTTTATTTTGATTTTCTTTGGATCTAAAAGTATTCCGGGTATCGCGAGAACAATGGGTAGAACCATTCGTCAGATAAAAGAAGCCTCTGAAGAAGTGCAAAATGAGATCCGCAAATCAGGAGATGGGATCAAACAAGATTTTCACTTGCAAAAAATGGTCGATGAAACGGTAGAAGATATCGAAAAGCCATTTCGAGAACAAGCTGAAATAATCGATCGATCAGTTAGTCCGAATGGCGTTTCCTTCGAACCGCCTCCCGTTTTTAACAATCCCATGAGTCAGCCATCAACTCCGAATCGCCCGTTAGATCAATTGCACGACGAACCGGAAGTTTCAGAAAGAGAGTAAGCATAAAAAAGGGAGCCTGTTGGACTCCCTTTTGTTTTTAATACGATGGTTATTCATCTTCGCCTTCATGTTCTTCGTGCTCAACAGCTTTGAAATCTTTTCGAATCTCTGGGTGAGCGATCTCGCCACCTGAAGTTCCTACTTCACGAGCGAAATAAGTGGCCAAAACACCAACCAATAATACCACAATCGAAGCAACTAAAGCCATTGATTTCTTTTTCCATTCCAAGAATAAAGCGATCAATGAAAGACCGATCAATCCCCACATAAATGGCATAAGCGCTTCAGCTTTTTCTTCATGTTCGTGGATCAAATGATGTGTTTTTTCACTTGCGGCTTGAGCTGAAGTCATACTACATTCGCAACCGTCTCCACATGTTGAAGCAGGTAAATGTTCAACAATTTCTTCCGCTCCTTCACCGGTTGAGAAAGAAGGGATGGCAGTCAAACCAGCAATTAGGAATAATAATAGACCAATTCTTCGGGATACAGAAGATTTTGAAAGGATCCCGATAAGCATCACAATGATTCCCAAGATCAAACCAATGATAGGGAAGTGATTGATAATTAAGTGCGAGTGTGCAGCATTCATAACTTATAGTTTTTTGGTGAAATTACCACGAAATTTGAATTTGCCGAGTCTCAATTTTCAATTCGATGAACAAGGAACGGTTGATATCGGTTAACTATCCATAAGTTCCGCCAATTGTTCTCCAACCAGACTACCGATGGCAACTCCCATACCACCCATGCGGACGCCAATTCCAACATGCTGACTGAAACGCTCGATCAATGGCTTTTTTTCATTTCCTACACCCATGATCCCAGACCAGAAGTAATCGATGGTGTGCGGTTTTCCGGGTATGATCACTTCTTTTAATAGCTTGTGTAAAGCTCCTTGGATCTGTTCTGTTGTCGCGAATTGGGTAGTCGTTTCCCCCGAGAAATCCAAGTTTCGTCCGCCTCCTAACAAAATCCGATTTCCAATTCCGCGGAAGTAATAATAACCCTTGTCATAATGGAAAGTTCCGGGAAGTTCAAATCCTTCAATGGGACTAGTAACAAGCACTTGCGCACGAGCTGGTTGAATGCGTTCATCCTTCAATAATTCCTTTGCAAAACCATTTACGGTTATCGCTACTTTTGCCGCTTGTATCAAACCGAAGTTCGTTTCTAAAGAGACACCGTGTTGATGTGATTCCAAAGCTTTGACTTCTATTCCGTATAAGCATGTGATCTTATTTTGAGCCAATAACAGATTGGATTGCAAGAGTAGATTCCCTGTATTCAATTCTCCTTCCAGTCGGTTGAAGTATGCTGTGTTAATTTGCTGGAATCCAATTTCATGGATGGTGTTCACGTCCTCGGAGTAGCAATTGTCTTGACCGGTTATGCGTTTGATCTCTTCATTGAAATAAGCAAGTTGATCAGAATAGGTTTGTTTTTCGCCGGCTTGAGAATTGTGCAATAGATCCCAAGACCCTCTGATTTTTAACTCCAAAACTTTCGGATCGAACCGTTCTTGCAAGCGTTTTAATCCCCTCCAACGTAAGTCAACGGTATCCCAAACTGTCTGAGGATCAATTTTACTGAGGTCATCTGCAAGCTCTGTTACCGATCCAAAGCAAGCGAATCCGGCATTCTTGGTACTCGCGCCTGTTGGTAGGTAGCCGCGTTCAAGTAATACAATTCGCGCATTGGGGTGTTTTTCTCGCAAGGAAATAGCACAAGCAATTCCAACTATTCCACCACCGATCACCAGAAAATCAATTCCTTCTGTGACAGACACTTTTTCCCAGAAACTTAGGTCTTTAAATTGTAGCATTTACAAGTTATTTACTGGATTATTTTTGAGATATTTGTAGAATTTGTTAACGAAGTTAAACCAAATTTGTAACCGGTTGTACAGACATCGGTTTTAAGTACGAAATATGAGATTTCTTTTCACACTCCTGACTTTTCTATTGGTATCCATTTCAGCCTATTCGCAAGAAATGGTGGATATGGTCGTAATCACCAAAGATTACAAGACAGATAAAAAAGACGGCGGGGCTACTGTTAAAGTCTACGATGGGGCTACTGTTGTTCAGACATTTGTTTCACCATCCAACGGAAAAGTCACTTTCCAATTACCAGCCGGTAAAGTTTATAAATTAGAGATTTCGAAAGCTGGAAAAGTTACTCGATACGCGAATGTGAACCTGAAGGGAGTAACCACAGAAGCAATCCAAGGTGCAGGAAATGTTCAGTCTCCAGAGATTTCAGTTGGATTGTTCGAGGAATTACCTGGTGTTGATTATTCGTATGTTAAGTCCAATCCATTCACAGAGTTTTATTTTGAATCTGGGAATCCACAGTTGCAATACGACGACATTATTGCAGGACGCATGAAAAATAAGATCGATAAGATCATTGCCGATTCCGAGAAACAAAAAGGTGCAGCTGACGCACAATACAATGAAGCGATCAAAAATGCAGATGCGCTCTACAACCAAAAGAAATACGAAGAAGCATTAAAACAATACGAAGCAGCGAGTGCTTTAAAACCAACCGAGAAATACCCAGCCGATCGCATTGTTGAAATTGACGGCATCATCAAGGCACAGAAAAATGCCAATGCTGCCAATGCGCAAATTGAAGAAGATTACAAGAATTTGATCAATGCAGCAAATGCTTTGCGTGATCAGAAGAAATATGAAGAGGCCATTGCGAAGTACAATGAGGCCTTGACTAAAAAGCAAGAACAGTATCCAAAGGATGAGATCATGAAATGTCAGACTGCCATGGCGAATGCCAAAAAAGAGGCAGAGAATCAGGCAAAATATGACCAGGCGATGAAGGATGCGAATGGCTTTTTTACCCAAAAGAGCTGGATGGCAGCTAAGGATAAATACAAAGAGGCATTGAAGTTCAAACCAAATGATCCGGTTGCGACAGCTAAACTGGCTGAGATTGATGGAAAACTGAATGAACAAAAAGCAGAGCAGGATAAGAAAAAGAAATTCGACGAGACCGTAGCTGCAGCTGATGCTCTATTTGGACAGGAAAAATGGTTAGATGCCAAAGCGAAATATCAGGAAGCACTAACAATGAATGCTGCGGCGACTTATCCAAGTGATAAGATCAAAGAATGTGATGCAAAACTTGCAGAAATTGAAAAAGAAAAGGCAAAACAAGCGCAAATCGAGAAGTTATTAGCAGAAGGTAATACAGCATTATCTGCAAATCAATTACCTGCGGCCAAAGCTAAGTTCCAGGAAGTTTTAAAGCTTGATGATAAAAATGCAACTGCACTTGCGAAAATTGCTGAAGTAGATGCTAAAATCGCTGACGAGAAAGCAAATGCGGAAAAGATCGCGCAAGCAAAAGCCTTGGTAGCAGAAGGTGATGCTTTGGCTAAAGCTGGAAAAAATCCAGAAGCGAAAGCGAAATACGAAGCCGCTCAAGCGATTCGTGAGGATGCTTCTGTTAAAGCGAAGATTGATGCCATCGATGCACTTATTGCAGCAGCTGCTCAAAAAGCAGAGCAAAAAGCCAAATTTGACAAAGCGATCCAAGAAGGTGATGCAGCATTGGCCGCAAATGATCTTGCTGGTGCCAAAGCGAAGTATGCCGAAGCTCAAACTTTGGATCCTGCCTCAACTGTTCCGAAGTCAAAGATTGCTGAAGTGGAGAAACGAATCGCCGCTGAACAGGCTGCTGCCGATAAGCAAAAGAAATATACGGAAGCTTATCAAAAAGGAATGGATGCTCTGTCAGCTAAAGATTATGCTGGTGCGAAATCGAAGTTTTTGGAGGCTATTGCGGCTGATAACACGAAGCAAGAGGCGAAAGATCGTTTAGCAGAAGTAGATAAGATCATCGCTGATAATGCTGCTGCGGCTGCTAATAAAGCAAAATACGAAGCGGCGATGAAAGCCGGTGATGATTTAGCCAAGACTGCAAAATATGCAGAGGCTAAGGTGAAATACCTAGAGGCCCAGAAAATCGATCCTGTTCAAACAGTCCCTGCTACTAAGATTCAAGAAATGGCCGCTGCATTGGCAAATGCAGATAAGGCAAAACAAGTTACACAATTGATTACTGAGGCAAGTGCAGCGATCTCTAAAAAGGATGCTGTTACGGCAAAAGCGAAATTAGATCAAGCTGCAGGTTTGGATCCCGGAAATGCTCAGGTGACAGCGAAACAGCAAGAATTAGCTGTTTTAGAAACAAACTTGGCAAATGAAGCTGCTAAAAAAGCGCAATTCGACGCCCTGAAAAAAGAAGGGATGGATCTTGCTGCAAGCGGCGAATGGGCAGCGGCAAAAGACAAGTTGAATCAAGCTAAGGCATTACAAGCCGATGCGGAAATCGACAAGAAATTAGCAGAGGTGGACAAAAAGATTGCTGAAGCAAATGCGGCCGCTCAGAACAAGGCTAAATACGATGCGGCAATGAGCGATGCTGCCAATTTGCAAGCTTCTGGAAAATTGATTGAAGCAAAAGCAAGATATCAGGAAGCATCGAAATTGGATCCGACTCAAACCTCACCGGTAGAAAAGATCAAGGAAATTGATGCTGCCATTGCGAAAGCTGAGAAAACAAAACAAGTTGAACAGTTGCTTGCAGATGGAAATAGTTTAATGGCTAAGAATGATTTAGCAGGATCAAAAGCCAAATTCCAGCAAGTGATCTCTTTGGATCCATCAAATGCCACAGCTAGTGCCAAATTGCAAGAAATTGCGGTGCTAGAATCACAGGCCATGGACGCAGCAGCAAAGAAGCAACAATTCGAAGCGCTGAAAAAAGCAGGAATGGATTTGTTCGCTACAGGTAAATATCCTGAGTCAAAACAGAAATTATTGGAGGCAAAGGCAATTCAAGCAGATCCTTCAATTGATCAAAAACTAGCCGAGATCGAAGCAAAATTGGCGGAAGCTAGTTCGGCAGCTGAGAAAAAAGCGAAGTATGAGGCGGCCATGGCAGAAGGAACTGCATTGCAGTCTTCTGGAAAGTTACCTGAAGCAAAAGCGAAATATCAGGAAGCTGCATCTCTAGATCCTGCACAACAAGCACCGAAAGACAAGATAAAAGAGGTCGATAACGCAATTGCAAATGCTGCTAAACAAGCGCAAGTAGTGCAATTTTTGGTTGAAGGAAATACAGCAATGAATTCTAAGGATTATGCAACTGCAAAAAATAAATTTCAGCAGGTGTTGACTTTAGATCCGAATAATGCCGAGGCTAAATCGCAATTGCAAAACGCTATTAATGGTGAAAAAGAATCCATGACTGCGGCAGCTGCGGATGCGAAGTTTACTCAATTGAAGGCAGAAGCAACGGCCTTGATGTCTCAATCCAAATGGTCAGAGGCAAAAAGCAAATGGAACGAGGCTAAGGCGATCAAATCAGAGCCATTGATCGATCAAAAGATCGCGGAATGTGATGCGAAGATCGCAGAATTAGCAAAAGGTGCTGAGAACGAGCAGAAATATAATGCTGCTATGCAGGCTGCTCAAGCTTTGGAACAAGCCAAGAAATACGATGAAGCGATTGCGAAATGCAATGAAGCATTAAGTTTCAAAAACGCGCAAGAACCTAAAGATCGTATCGCAGCTATTCAATTGGCAAAACAGCAAGAAGCAGCGAATGCTCAAAAAAATGCCGAATTTGCCCAAAAGGTGAAAGCAGGGGATGATGCAGTCGCTAAAAAGGATTTTGCAGGTGCTGTGAAACTGTATGACGAAGCGTTGGCAATTAAAAACGACCCAGCTGTTGTTACAAAGCGACAAGAAGCTGAAAAAGCTGCGGCTGGGCAGTCAGGTGGTGAAGCTGATGAACAATACAAGAAGATTCTAGAGGTAGGCCAACGTTCAATTGATGAAAAGAACTACACGAAGGCTATCGACATGTATAACAGAGCCATCAAACTTCGCCCTGATGATGTCTTGCCAAAACAAAAGTTGGATGAGATCGAGGCTTTAATGAAAGCTGAAAAAGAGCAAAAAGAGAAGTTAGCTGCTTATAACAAAAAGATTGGGGAAGCGGAAGCTGCTGCAAAAGCAAATAAATTAGAGAATGCAATTTCTCTTTATGAACAAGCAAAAACGATCAAACCTGATGAAACGTTACCGGATGAACGAATCGCCGCTATTCGTTTACAATTGGCGAATACACCAGATCCGGCTGCTGAAGCAACTAAAAAGTATAATGAGGCAATGGCTGCTGGAAATGCATCTGCCGGAGTTAAGGATTATACGGCTGCTTTGAATTCCTATCAAGCTGCCTTGTCCGTTAAACCTGGTGATAAGCCAGCCGCTGATAAGGTCGCTGAAATGAAGCAGATCTTGGACAACCTGGCCAAATCTGAAAAAAATAAAGCCGAAATTGATGGGTTGATCGCTAAAGCAGATGCATTGTTTACCAAAAAAGAATGGTCCAATGCGAAAGCTGTTTACGAGCAAGTACTCGTAAAACAAGCAAACAACGCGTATGCAATTGGTCAAATAGAACTTTGTGATAAGAACATGATGGTTGAGCGTAATGAAGAAGAAGAACGCGCATACCAAAAAATCATCATGAAAGGGGATGAGAATTTTGACACGAAAGATTACAAGAAGGCAAAAGATTATTACAAACGTGCTTTAACCATTCGCCCAACGGATCCTTATCCGAAAAGACGCTTGGATGAAATCGAGAATTTATTGAATCCGAAGCCTACAAATCCGGTTGTTACTACAGTTACACCTCCTGTTGTGACTAAAGAGCCTGAAAAGTTGCCAACTATTCCTGGTACGCAAACAGATAATTCTTTAGTGGATGGTCAAAAAAGATTGGAAGCAGCTTCAAAAGAGCGAAAGTCAAGAATTGGAACGCGTTTCAAGAAGAAAGTTGATAAGATCAATGATGGTTCCGGAGAATTGGCGAACCAACAAAAAGAGAAAGCGGTTCAGAACGATGGAACTTTGTCTAATATAACAGTTAAGAATGCCTTAGCAGCTGACAGTTCTCAAGTAGGTAGAGAAGAAAATGTTGCCGTGCTTGATGAGAAAGAGAAGCAAATCGAAAATGAAGCGACAAGTTCTCAAATCGTTAAAGAAGCAGCTATTCAAGATCAAAAATCTCAATTGAATTTAACGCAACAGACTGTTGAGGAGAATAATTCCATTTTGGATGGTTCAGCGATTACGAATGCTGAAGTGTTGAAGGAGGGAAATCAGGAACGTCAAGATGCTGTTGGTGAGCGTATTTCAGAAGATCACAAAGAGAATTTACACACAGATACGCAGTTTACTGAAATTCGCATCAAAACGGAACAAAAGGTAGTTGATGAAGGAGAGGAGCATGAAGAGGTTCGCCAATCGGTTCAAGATGCCGTAGATCGCAAAGATGAAATCTCAGCTGATAATCAGGATAAAGAAGATGTTTCAGTTGAAGCGATGAACCAAAAATTGGTGAAGGTAAACAATACCGTTTCTGAGAAACAAATGGAAGATATGAAACAAGCTCCTGTGAATAAGGAAGAGTTGAACAAGATCTCCCAGAACTATGTGGATCAGCAATTAGATGAAAATGCAGAGCATCAGCAAAACTCATTGAAATTCAAAGATGTGATCAATGAAAAGGAAAATGCGGTGTCTGAATATGATCTCACTGCGAATGAGGGACGAAAAGAAAATGCAGAAAAGATCAAAGAAGGAGCAGAAACAAAAGAAGAATTGGATCGAATCGATTTTAACAAGACATACGAAAAATCGTTGAACAACACAGGTGAGATCCAAAATGAAGTGATCGAAACTGAGAAGTATGCAAATCTTCCTTCCGTAGTTGGAGAACAAAACACTGTTGCTTACCAACAATTGAACGACGGTCAACAAGAAAAGGCTATCTCTACTGCGCAAGACCAGCAGTTGAAGCATGAAGGGAATCAAAAAACACTGGACAATACAAAGACAACTGTTGAATCCAATGCAGTAAACAATTCAGATAAGCCTGGTAATAATGCGGAAGTTTTGAAAGAAAAACAAAACGGATTGGGTGAACAAGAACGCAACATGGAGCAAGAGAAAATGGAGCGTACATTGGCTCAAAAGAAATTATTGGCAGACATAGAAAAAGAGGGGATGCGTATCGATGAGAAGACAGCCAACGAGCTTGGAAAACTATTCCCGGAAGGTGTTTCTCAGGAACAATACGACCAAGTTGGTTCTGACGGCTTGGTTTCAGCAATCGTTACACGTCGTATCGTAGTTCGCAACGGTCATGGAGATGTTTACATGCGTACTCAAACGATAGAAGGAATCACGTACTCGAAAAACGGACAGCCTTGTACAGAAATTACTTGGCAACGTGAAACGCAAGATTCGAAATTACAACGCAACTATTAATCAGTAGTAATGAATAATTGACTGTGGGTAACTTCATTGTTACCCACTTTTTTTTGCTTTAAATAACGCTATTTTCGTTTTTCAATTGATCTATTTATGAAGGTACATTTTATTGCTATCGGAGGAAGTGCAATGCATAATTTGGCAATAGCACTATCACGAAAAGGTGCAGAAGTTAGCGGGTCAGATGATGAGATCTTTGAGCCTTCCCGTTCGCGATTGGATAAGCAAGGAATTTTGCCCGCACAAATAGGTTGGTTTCCTGAGAAGATCACCGCAGAACTAGACGCTGTTATCCTTGGTATGCATGCGCGTGAGGATAATCCAGAGTTGTTAAAAGCAAAAGAACTAGGCCTTCCTATTTATTCTTACCCAGAGTATTTATACGAGCAGGGCAAGGACAAACACCGAATAGTCATAGGAGGTAGTCACGGAAAAACGACTATCACAGCGATGTTATTGCATGCCGTGAATGCACTTGGTGTAAATGTAGATTACATGGTTGGTGCGCAATTGGATGGATACGACTGTATGGTGAAACTTTCTGAAGATGCGCCGTATATTATTCTTGAAGGCGATGAGTACTTGAGCTCTCCGATTGATCGTCGACCAAAGTTCCATCTATACAAACCACATACGGCAATCATTTCGGGAATTGCTTGGGATCATATCAATGTGTTTCCTACTTGGGAGAATTACGTTTCGCAATTTGATCAGTTTTGTAAATTGATCGAAGCGGGAGGAGTTTTCGTAGCGAATCAAGAAGATGTAACGGTTAAACAGCTTGGCGAGAATTACGAGGGTCAATTGCAGGTTAAGAAATATGCAACACCAGTATACAAATCTACATCGAGCGGAACTTTGCTGGAGTGGGAGGGAAAGCATTATCCTTTGTCGATCTTTGGTGCCCACAACCTTCAAAATCTGATTGGAGCCATGCGTTTGGCTGAATCCATGAACATTTCAAATGATGCCTTCTTAAGCGCGATGGCAAATTTTACTGGAGCTGGTAAACGACTACAGAAGGTTGTTGAAGGTACAGATTTTACGATGTTCAAGGATTTTGCGCATTCACCGTCAAAACTCAAAGCTACAACGAAGGCAGTAAAAGAACAATACGCCGATCGTAAAGTGGTAGCTTGTATGGAATTACATACCTTTTCTTCGTTGAAAAAGGAGTTTTTACCACAGTACGAAAATGCTATGGCAGCAGCGGATCAGGCACTGGTTTATTTCAGTCCGAAAGTAGTTGCTCATAAGAAACTGGAACCAATCACGGTTGATCAGGTAAAACAAGCTTTTGGTGGTAATGTGCACGTGGTGAATGAAACTTCTGAAGTATTAGATTTCATACATGCACAAGATTGGAACAATGCAGTTTTATTGATGATGTCGTCAGGGAATTTTGATGGGATCGATTATGATCAACTCGGTGCCGAATTAAAGAAATAAAAAAAATCCCTAGGCTATAAGGGATTTTTCATGTTATAAAGTTCGTTGTTTGAATAAGACTCGTCGGAAGATGACGGTTAGAATAATCGCATTAACGGTTGATAATAAAAGCATACCTAATAACGAGATTGTCATGGTTGATCCCGGACTAAACATCGCTTTTTGATTGGCGATTGCTTTTTCGTAGATCTCTTCTCTTGTCAAGGATTCCAAATCGGGATTGTTCTGTTTGATCTTTGCCATTTCCTTCGGGTCATCAAGCATTTTATTTACGGATGCCTCAGCTATAGCTAATTGTCGTTCGTTATAGCCTGGGTCTATCTTGGCATAATATAAATAGATCAAGAATGAAACTAAGACGGTATATACGATCCCGCTACCCATGGTGTTCTTAATGTCATTTAATGCAGAATTTTCAGATGCTAATTCTCTACGTTTCTCAATCCAAGTTCCAATGGTCATTCCCATCAGCAAACATAGAATGTTCCACATCACCTGAACTTTAACACCTGCTTCATCTTGAAATAGTTGAAGGTAAAAGAAACTCATTTTACCAATAAACCAAATGATCACAAATAAGATCGAAATCTTTAATGATATGCGCATAACATTTAAAAAAAATCCCATCCGAAAAACGGATGGGAATCTATTATGAATTCATTGATACTAAAAACTCTTCGTTGGAACGTGTGTTCTCCATGTGCCCTTTCACAAATTCCATTGCTTCTACTGGATTCATGTCAGCGATGAACTTACGCAACAACCAAACACGTTGCAAGACATCCTTGCCAACCAATAGATCTTCGCGACGTGTTCCTGAAGCCAAAATATCGATAGCAGGGTAGATGCGACGGTTTGAGATCTTGCGATCCAATTGCAATTCCATATTACCTGTTCCTTTGAACTCTTCAAAGATTACCTCGTCCATTTTAGATCCGGTTTCAGTTAAGGCAGTTGCCAAAATAGACAAAGACCCACCATTTTCAATCTTACGAGCAGATCCGAAGAAACGCTTCGGTTTGTGCAATGCATTTGCATCAACACCACCCGACAATACTTTTCCAGATGCTGGAGAAACCGTGTTGTAAGCACGAGCCAAACGCGTGATGGAATCAAGTAAGATACACACGTCATGGCCGCATTCAACCATGCGTTTCGCTTTCTCCAAAACGATATTAGCAACCTTCACGTGGCGGTCTGCAGGCTCATCAAAAGTAGAAGCGACAACTTCTGCTTTTACGGAACGAGCCATGTCTGTAACTTCTTCCGGACGTTCGTCGATCAAAAGAACGATCAAATAAACTTCAGGGTGATTTGCTGCAATTGCATTAGCAACATCCTTCAATAACATGGTTTTACCCGTTTTTGGTTGCGCCACGATCATTCCACGTTGCCCTTTTCCAATTGGAGCAAATAGATCCATAACACGAGTAGACATTGTTTCTTCTCTGTGTCCGGTCAATTTGAATTTTTCATCCGGGAATAGGGGAGTTAAGTATTCGAATGGTACTCGGTCACGAATATATCCGGGATCACGACCATTGATCGAATCCACTTTTACCAACGGGAAGAATTTTTCACCTTCACGTGGTGGACGAATCGTTCCTTTCACCGTATCTCCAGTCTTCAACCCGAACAATTTGATCTGACTTTGAGAAACATAAACATCATCCGGAGATGGTAAATAGTTATAATCTGATGATCTTAAAAATCCATATCCGTCTTGAATAACCTCTAATACACCTTCAGCTGTTACGATCCCAACCAAGTTGTATGCATCCTCATCTACTTTTTCTTCTTGTTGTTGACGATTTTGATTGTGGTGTTGTTGACGTTGCTGGTTGTGGTGTTGCGGACGCGGTTCGCGATGCTCTCTTGGCTCTCGTTGTTCTCTAGGTTCACGATTTTCACGTGGCTCACGCGCTTCACCTTGTGTATTTTCTCCACCGTTGTTGCCGTTTGGACGCTTTTCAAAACGTTGTTTGTGTTGACGTTGAACGCGTTCGAATGGTTGTGAAGATTTACTTTCTACTGATCCTTCAGCCTGGTTTTCAGAGGTGGCTTCAACAGCCGCTTCGTTTGTTTTTACTTCAGCAACCGCCGGACTCACGTCCTGAGTGCGGTTTTTGCGCGGACGAAGTTTACGTTCTTGTTGACCTTCGGATCCTTCAGAAGCAGGATTTTCCACTGTTTCAACTTCCGAAGTAGCTGAAAACAGGTCTGTGCTTTCCACAGTTGTTTTAGGACTCTTCGCTTTTTTGACAGTTGATTTGTCCGAAGTATTACTTTCAGCCGTTTTACTCGTTTGTTTGGTAATCAAATCGATAAGTTCGTTTTTCTTGAAAGATTCAGCGCGTTTAATGCCTAATTCTTTTGCAATTTCTCTTAACTGCGGTAAAAGCTTACCTTCTAGTTCCTGAATATTCATATGAGGATTTTGGTCTGAAAAGATGTATTCGACTGAATACATTAAACTTGAAATGATTCAAGTGTGATTTTGATGTTGCAATAATACGAATATTCCGAATCATCTAACATAACAATCAAAAAAAATACTATATAAAATGGATTTTTGTTTTCTACAATATCCTGTTAATTTTGTTGGATAACATTCTATTGGGTCAACTTGTTTATGAAAGCTCCCTTTTCTCTTTTTTGGTACATCACGATTTTTGCCATTTGCGGACTCTTATTTTTCTTGGAAAGTAGTTTGCCTCAAGTAAATCCAATTGTTTTTGCTGTTATGCGCTATCTGGGCATGGGTTACTTGTTTGCAATCGCATTTAAACGTAAGAAACTCTCACTTTGGATCTTTACCGCCATGCTTTTAGGTGTGGAGGTTGGTTTAGATTTTCCGGAGTTCTCTTTAGAAATGAAACGTTTTGGAGACGTTTTCTTGCGCTTGATTAAAACCCTGGTGGCACCACTTCTATTTGCAACTTTAGTTGTGGGGATCGCAGGACACAGCAATTTGAAACAAGTTGGAAGGATCGGTTTGAAATCTATTATTTATTTCGAGGTCGTTACAACTTTCGCGCTTTTCATAGGACTTTTGGCCATAAACATTTCCGGGGCCGGATATGGAGTGAAAGAAACAACTGTTGAAACTTCTGCAAAAGAAAAGTCGGCAGAACTATTAGCTCAATTAGAAAAACCAAAAGATCATTTGGTAGAATTGGTTCCAGAGAATATTGCGAAGGCAATTGCCGAGAATCAGGTTTTGCAAATAGTAGTCTTTTCAGTGTTATTTGCAATTGCTTTGAGTTTGGTGAAGAATGTGAAACACAAGGAAACGATGTTGCATTGGACGGAGAGTCTTTCAGAAGTCATGTTCAAATTCACGGATATTGTCATGTATGTTGCTCCATTGGCCGTGTTTGGAGCAATAGCAAGTACAATTGCGAAAAGTGGAGTTGATGTATTGATGAATTTGCTACAACTCGTCGGTACCCTATACGTAGGATTGCTCGTCTTTGTTCTGACAATTTTACTTCCTATTGCCTTATTGTTCAAAGTGAAAATCCGTGAGTTTTTAGGAAGTATTACAGAACCTTTGTCTATTGCATTTGCGACTGCCTCCAGTGAAGCAGCTTTGCCCAAGGCCTTGGAAAACATGGAGAAGTTTGGGGTTCCAAAAAAAATCGTTGGTTTTGTGATTCCAACTGGTTATAGCTTTAATCTGGATGGCACAACCTTGTATTTATCCATGGCAACTGTTTTTGTGGCACAAATGTGTGGCGTTAATCTGTCAATTGGTCAACAAATTGCAATTTGTTTAACCCTAATGCTGACAAGTAAAGGTGTTGCAGGTGTACGCGGGGCATCCTTTGTCATATTAACTACCACTTTGATGGATTACAAACACCTTGGATTGGATCCTGAAAAAGCCGGGATCATTTTAGGAGTTGATGCTTTAATGGATATGGCGCGTACTTCAGTCAATGTTCTTGGAAACTGTTTGGCTTCCGTAATTATTGCAAAAAGTGAGGGGGAGTTCGCGTTGTCTGAACCGACCTACGAAAAAGATGAGAACTTGCCGGATTCAGGGTTGTTTGGAGAATAATTATTGATGAGACTTACAGGACCAGAATTGTAGTTTCAATTGATGTTCTTCTTCTTCAGGAGTTAAATTCGTGGATGTTATGTCTGGGTTAATTTGCGCTTTTTTCGTTTGATTTGCAGGAATTCCATTTATTCCCTTTTCAGTATCTAGTTGTTGGAAGACGATAATTCCTGCGAATAACAAAAACAGGATTGCAGCTTTGTGGATAAGTTTCATACTGCAATGTTACAACCGTTCCTCGCTTTAATCCAAATATAATCTATTAAAATTACGTTTTCATCGAGTTAAATGTGTGTTTCGTCGATTCATTAGATTAATTTAGCCCTCAAGAATTTCGCAGTATGTGACTCTTTGATGTTAATTAACTCTTCAGGAATTCCGGCAAAAACAACGCTTCCGCCATTTAAACCGCCTTCAGGTCCTATATCAATGATCCAATCAGCACATTTGATCACATCCATGTTGTGTTCGATTACAATAATTGAATGGCCTTCATCAACAAGGCGATTGAAAGCCACCATAAGTTTTTCGATATCGTAAAAATGTAATCCTGTTGTCGGTTCATCAAATAGGAATAAAGTGTTTTTCTGCTGTGCTCCTTTTATAAGAAAAGAGGCTAGTTTTACACGCTGAGCCTCACCACCACTTAAGCTGCTGCTGGATTGACCCATTTGCAAATAGCCCAGTCCGACATCTTCCAACGGTTGGATCTTCTGAATGATTTTTTCAATCAATTTATCTGAATGAGCTTTAAAGAAAGTCAACGCTGAGCTAATATCCATCTGTAAGATGTCTGAAATTGATTTTCCCTGAAATAGCACTTCCAAAGCTTCTTGTTTGTATCGACTACCTTGACAAGCTTCACAAGGCAGGTGAACATCCGCCATGAATTGCATCGAAACAGTAACCTGTCCTTCTCCTTCACACATTTCGCAACGGCCACCTTCTACGTTAAATGAAAAGAAGCCAGGCTTATAATTGTGATGTTTAGCAACCGGTTGTCGGGAAAAAAGCTCCCGGATTTCATCGAAAGCTTTTACGTAAGTTGCTGGATTGCTTCTGGATGATTTACCGATTGGATTTTGATCAATCAATTCAACTTCTTCGATCATACGAAGATCTCCTTCCAAACGCTTAAAATTGCCCTGTGCATCTCCAAATTGCCCCAAATGTTTGCGGACTCCTGGATAAAGAATTTCTTTAACTAATGTAGATTTCCCGGAACCTGACACCCCCGTAACTGCGACGATACGATTTAAGGGAAAGCTAATATCAAAATTTTTTAAGTTGTGTTGATTCGCCCCGATAACGTCAATTTTGTTCTTTCCGGATCGTCGTTTCTTCGGTAAAGGGATTTCTAATTTACCTGTAAGATAGCCCGCAGTAAGCGACTCACTCTTTGTTAATTGATCGAATGGACCATGAAAGACGATTTCCCCGCCATATTTACCGGCTGCGGGACCAATATCGAGTATGCTGTCTGCCGCTTTCATGATGTCTTCTTCATGCTCGACAACCAACACAGTGTTGCCAAGATCTCGCAAACGATGTAACACATGTATCAAACGCTCAGTATCTCGAGGGTGAAGACCAATGCTTGGTTCATCTAAAATATACATTGACCCAACCAAACTGCTACCAAGCGACGTGGCGAGATTAATACGCTGTGATTCTCCTCCAGACAGAGTGTTTGCTGATCTGTTTAAAGTAAGATAGCCCAATCCGACCTCGGTTAAGAATGTCAGACGCTGAACGATCTCAGGCAAAACGCGTTTGACAACCTGCTGATCATGTTCACTAACTTCTAATCCGTTAAAAAAATCCAATGCATCATCGATTGGCATTAAAACGATGTCACGAATACATTTATCGTTGATCTTTACAAAATTTGCGTCATGTCTTAGTCGGGTGCCTGCACATTCCGGACAACTGGTTTTTCCTCTGTAACGAGATAGCATGACACGGTATTGAATCTTGTAAGATTGACTTTCTAAGTGTTTAAAGAAATCGTGAAGGCCGGTGAAGTATTTGTTTCCATCCCACAGCAATTGATATTGTTGGTCATCCAATTCATGAATAGGTCGGTGAATAGGAAAATCGAACTTACGTGAATTATTTACCAATTCGTTCAAGTATTCACCCATCACTTCACCTTTCCATGGTACAATTGCTCCTTCATAAACACTCAAACTTTTATCAGGAATTACAAGATCCGGATCAATTCCAATAACAGAACCATATCCTTCACACGTTTTACATGCTCCAAATGGATTATTGAAGGTAAAAAGGTGCGGACTAGGTTCTACAAAGCTCATTCCATCTAGCTCAAAACGAGATGAAAATGAAATCATTTCCATGCTACCCATGATCACTAAGGCCATTTCTCCTTGACCTTCGTTGAATGCCAATTGAATAGAATCCGCAAATCGTGAGCTTGTCTCATGATCCATGGGACCGGAAACAACGCGGTCAATAACCAAATAAACAGGGTTGGGACCAACGTGTTGGCGTAAGGTAAGTTCATCCAGTGTTATGACTTGATGATCGATAAGCATTCTACTATAGCCTTGTTCCCGCAATATTGTCACTGCACGCTGTATACCATACTTTTCCAAATGCGGATATGGTGCACAGATCAATAAACGTTGGTCGGGTTCTAATTGAGCAATGTGATCAATTACATCTGTCACTGTATGTTTTTTGACTTCGTTTCCGGAAATAGGAGAAAAGGTTTTACCGATGCGCGCAAAAAGCAACTTCAAATAATCATAAACTTCGGTAGTAGTACCAACAGTTGATCTCGGATTCGAAGTAATGACCTTTTGTTGAATGGCAATTGCCGGAGCAATTCCTTTTATGAAATCAGTTTCCGGTTTATTCAACTTGCCTAAGAATTGACGTGCATATGCGGATAAACTCTCGATATACCTACGTTGTCCTTCGGCATAGAGTGTATCAAAGGCCAGTGAGGATTTACCCGAACCTGAAAGTCCGGTTATGACAGTGAATTTTCCATGTTCAATCTTTGCCTCAATGTTTTTCAAGTTGTTTACCCGAGCACCTTTGATGTGAATGTACTTTTCTGCCATGTTGTAAATTTCGCAATTCTAATTGCAACTTAATAGAATACGGGGCTACTTTTTTTAGTGTTGATTGAATGATAATGGAGTAAAATCGGATGGAAAATTTGGCTTTTACGAATTAAGTTGTATATTCGTGGTATCAATAAAGCAAAGGCCTATAGAGAAATTCTACATTAAAAAGTTTTAAATCAAGCAATTAAACTATTTAAGAGTAGAGTTATGGCTATGCGAAATCTAGACGACCATCAGCTTGTTCAGTATTACTTGGAGGGAAACGAACAAGCATTCGAGGTTCTATTACTACGACACAAGGATAGAATTTACCGATCAATTTACAACAAAGTACGTGAGAGGGATCTTGCGGAAGATATTTTCCAAGAAGCGTTTGTGAAGATTATTCATACCCTGAAGTTGGGTAACTACAACGAGGAAGGAAAATTTTTGCCTTGGGCCATGCGAATCGCTCAGAATTTGGTGATCGACCACTTTCGCAAAACCGGGCGAATGCGAATGATCAATGAAAGATCTTCCAGAAGCGAGGAGTTTTCCATTTTTTCTGTATTGAAATTACAGGATGCGAATGTGGAACAGCAAATGACACGTGATGAATTGGAAACACAAATGGTTTCTTTGATTGCTCACTTACCAGATTCACAGCGAGATATTGTTGAGAAGCGTATTTTTCAAGATCTATCTTTCAAAGAAATAGCAGACATGGAAGGGATTTCTATCAATACTGCTCTTGGCCGTATGCGCTACGCCTTGATCAATTTACGCAAGTTGATTGAAAAGCATCAGTTGGTAACAGATATTGATTAATCGGATAATTTAGATTTAAGGGAGGGCTTATCTGAAAGAATGAGCCCTTTTATTTTTTCTTCAAAATGCGTGATCGAAGGCGTTGGCGCAATAATTTTTGGGTGTGTTTGATTGCGTTTTGTTCCCAACTTCCATGACCCGGAATGATTACTTTAGCCTTTTCAAATCGATCTTTTGCATTCGATATTGAAAAGGGCCAAGCACCCATGTTGGCATCTGAGAGATTCCCCAGATCCGTTGCGTCTATTGACTTTAAAAAACAACCTCCGAAAAGCACTTTATCATTTGGAAACCAGATCACGATATTGTCTGGGGTATGACCCGCACCTGGAAAATAAGTCTGAATCAATGTCCCGTTCAAATTGAATAAGGTATCTTTCAGAAAAGTAAATTCTGGTTGTGGCGCTTTGTTTTCAAAGCAGATTTGTGCTGTAGCTAAAGATGTGAAGGTAGGAATCCCTTTTAATTTGTAGTAATTCAAGCCAGCTGTGCGATCATCGTGTGCATGTGTAGCTATCACTAAATTTACGGGCCTATTAAAACGACTGAAAACACTATCCAACAAGGGTTGAAATTGCGTGGTGTCCCAGGGTGTGTCAATCATTATAACACCAGTACTTGTCACTTTTAGCAAACCGTTTGCGGGAACCTGTTGATTCTTGTAGGTATTGAAAGTGGTATAAACGAAAGTGCTGTCATTAATCTCGGAAATAAGTAGCTTTTGTCCGCTTACCAAAAAACTGCAACATAAAGAACATATGAATAATAGCATCTTCCACATAATGCAAGTTTACAGAATGTTTTTGGTTTCTTTCATAACAAAAAAGTCCCGATCATGTCGACCGGGACTTTCAAAAAGATATTTCTAAATTAAGCAGTTACTTTCGGAGCCGCAGCTACGATATCCGCTGATGTTTCAGCAGCAAACTGTTCAAAGTTTTTCACGAATTGTTCAGCCAAATGCTTAGCTGTACGGTCGTAAGCATCTTTATCAGCCCAAGTTGCACGTGGATTCAAGATCTCAGCTGGAACTTCAGGGCAAGTTGTTGGGAATGCTAATTCAAATACAGGAAGCGTATCAAAAGCGATATTATCCAATTGACCGTTCAAAGCTGCAGTGATCATTGCACGTGTGTACGACAATTTCATACGGCTACCTGTTCCGTAAGAACCACCTGTCCAACCGGTGTTGATCAACCAAACTTTAATATCTGTTCCTTCCAATTTTTCACCCAATAACTTCGCGTATTTCGCAGGGTGCAACGGCAAGAATGCTTTTCCGAAACAAGCAGAGAACGTGGTTGTAGGCTCAGTAATACCTACTTCAGTTCCAGCTACTTTTGCCGTGTAACCACTCATAAAATGATACATAGCTTGTTCTTTCGTTAGGCGAGAGATCGGAGGCAATACACCAAACGCATCAGCTGTTAGGAAGAAAATATTCTTAGGAGCTCCACCGATAGATGGAACCATGATATTATCAATGTGGTGAATTGGATAAGAAACACGTGTGTTTTCAGTGATTGATCCATCCGTATAATCTGGAGTAGAAGTGCCTTCGTAGAAACCAATATTCTCCAAAATAGCACCGAATTTGATGGCGTCGTAGATCTGAGGTTCTTTTTCTTTTGAAAGATCGATCGTTTTTGCGTAACATCCACCTTCAAAATTGAACACAGTATCTTTTGACCAACCGTGCTCATCATCACCGATCAAACGACGATTCGGATCAGAAGATAAAGTTGTTTTACCAGTACCTGATAATCCGAAGAAAATTGCAGTGTCGCCTTGCTCTCCAACGTTTGCAGAACAGTGCATAGAAAGCACATTCTTCTCATGCGGCAATACATAGTTCAATACAGAGAAGATACCTTTTTTGATCTCTCCTGTATAGCCTGTACCACCGATGATGATCATCTTGCGAGTAAAGTTCAAGATTGCGAAATTGTGTTGGCGAGTTCCGTCAATTGCAGGGTCAGCTTTGAAACCAGGAGCACATACAATGTTCCATTCTGCCTCAAAATTTTCGATCTCTGCATCTGTTGGACGCAAGAACATGTTGTAAGCGAACATGTTTGACCAAGGGAATTCAGCCGTTACACGAATATTCAATCGGAAGTTGTCATCTGCACATGCATAGGCATCACGAACATAAACATCTTTACCGATCAAATAGGCTTTCATGCGGTTGTAAAGATTGTCGAATTGCTCTGGTGTGACAGCAATGTTCACATCCCCCCACCATACGCTGTTCTCTGTTTTTTCATCGCGCACTACAAAACGATCTTTTGGAGATCGACCCGTAAATTCGCCGGTCTCGATTGCCAAAGCACCTGTGTCAGTGATCACACCTTGTCCGCTGATAATTGTATCCTCCACCAATTCAGCTGGTGTAAGGTTCCAGAAAACGTTACCGAGATTATCTAAACCGATAGCTTTCAAATCGGCGTTTTTTCCTCGTTTACCAAATTCGTCCATAAAATTGATTTAACATTGACGTTAATTGCCAATTTATTTTGGGGCAAAAGTACACGGATTGTGGTAATTGTTGGTATAAAATCATCCTTAAATATCAACAGTTCTTAAATTAAAATCGGTTAATTCGTTGTAAATCAGTGCGTACACAGGTTTAAAATAAGTTTCAAACACAAGATGATGAACCTGGTAATCAGCTCTATTAGTTGTTTCTTGGGATTACATTGTGCTTCTCTAATAAAAAGCTGGCGCTTCTATTTTTACAAATGCCCGGTCTGAGAATGTAGTCAAAGTGGAGTTGATCATTTTGAATATTTGCTTCAAAACACATGTTTGTTAAATAGGAAGGGTGTTTTTTTGCTGTTTCGCATACTTCAAGGTCGTGAGTAGCGACGACACCGATTGCAGATAGAGAAGCCAGCTGTTCAACAATTCCAATTGTCCCTGCTATTTTATCGTCAGAATTTGTTCCTCGAAGCAATTCATCTAATAAAACAAAGCAGCGTTGTTTTCGAACAGTTTCCATAATGAATTGCATGCGCTTGATCTCTGCGAAAAAATAGGAGGTGGAGTCCACTAAAGAATCCATCAAGCGCATAGAAGCCAGAACGTGTATCGGATGAAAACTCGCGTTCTTCGCAGGAACCACTGAACCAGCATTGGCCAAAACAATGGCAATTCCTAAAGAGCGTAGAAAGGTACTTTTTCCCGACATGTTGGAGCCAGTCAAGACGACAAATCCATGATCGCTAAATTGGATAGAATTTGCAACACAACTATTTCCAGGAATCAGTGGATGGACCAATTCTTCAAAGCCGATATTGTATTCTTGATTCAAGCTTGGGAACTTGTAAGATGGATTGTTGTAGGCAAAGACACCCAATGACAACAACGTTTCGATTTCTGCTATGGCTTCGATCCAGTTCTGGATATGGTCCTTGTTTTTCTTGCGCCAAAGAGCCAGACGATGGAATTGATGTACGTGGTAAAAAACGGTTCCATTGAAATGGATCAAAACAAAACCATTTCGCATGCTCTCCAAATTGGAAAAGATCTTACTAAGTTGTTTTAACTGCAAACTGGCTTGCGAATTATCACCTTTCAATGATTCTTGAATTGACTTTAGAACGTTTGAGTTCCAACTTGCCTGTTCAATTTTTTCAATCAGTCGGGCATAGGACTTAAAGGTTACATCTATGCGGTCAATGCTACCTAGTTCTTTGAGGATCTTTTTTGCTACAAGTCCAAATACAACCAAATTGATGGCAAAGAGGGTTGTACCGATCGAAAACCATTTGATATCACCTGTAACAATTAAGGCGACCATCGTACTAGCACCAAGAGCTGCTAGCAACCAGGTTGTAATTCGGTAGATCAATGTAAGAGGAGTGATCTCTTCCCATTGTTGGATATAACGTGCAGCCTCGTCATTGTCCTTGCCTAATTCGCTATAGGCTTCGAATTCTAAAGCCCAGGTTCGGTCTTGAGCTAATTCTGCAACAGCTTTTTGTCGATCCTGTATTTTTCTGGCATCTATTTCAGGAGATAGGAGGGACGAAGCGAGTTTGATCTCACCTTTAACTGTATGAGTTCTGTTGATATATTGAAACAGTGAGTTAGGACCGACAATATCTAGGTCATTCGAATATGGATGTTCAGACAAGTTGAATTGATGTCCATTTGACCAAGGATGACTTTTGAAATCGAGCGATGCCAATTCCCGATCACATAATTGTAAGGTCTTTTCCAGAAATTGTTTGCGATCTTTTAATTTAAAGTGAACCCGAACTAAAACAAGGAATAAAACAGAAAGCACGAATGCAACCAGCATCCAGCTATTCTGATTTTGGGAAATTGTCAAATAGACGAAAAAAGCTATTCCAATTATCAGAATTAATCTGGTCCAAGCAAGTAAGCTGAGTTTTGGTCGCAAGGAAGCCAATTCCTCGTTTCTTTTTGCAATTTCGGATTTGTAAAAGTGCTTTGGCATTATTCGATCAGATCACGTACTGCTTCAACAGCTAAACGAATATTCTTTCTAACTTCCAAAATGTCTGTTTCCATCATATAGCAAGGAGCAGTCACAATCTTGTTCTTTTCATCGATCAAAATTTCACGAACCGATTTCATAACAGCTTCAACACCAGTTTTTTCAAGTCCCGCATTGAAAGCTTTAATGTCATAAGGTGAAGCTTCTTGATCAGTTCCTAAAGTCAAGCTGCTATGTACCGATCCTTCTAAAGCTTTTGCAATAACAATTGGACTGACGCAAAGAGCGGCGATTGGTTTTCCAATATTTACGAGATTTACAATGAGTAATTTCACTTCAGGTAAAATCGCTCCATCCGGACCTTCGAAAGCCCATTTGGTCAGGTTCTTTGCGCTACCAAATCCACCCGGAATGATCAATGCGTCAATATCGGCTGGTTCCACATCTTTTATATTCAGAATGTTTCCACGTGCAATTCTCGCACCTTCAATCAACATGTTTCGCGATTCGTTCATTTCGGAACCATTGGTATGATTGATCACATGATGTTGCGGAGCATCAATTCCAATACACACATATTCAGCTCCAATTTCTTTGACTGCCAACATAGCTAAAACAGCCTCTTGGATCTCAACGCCGTCATATACACCACACCCTGATAATAGAATTCCGAATTTCATGTCACTTTTTTTCTCAAAAATAACCAAATGAAGCGTTCAAGAATCTGTTTCTTCAAGGCAATTCCGTAAAATTGCAGTACGATGGTGAATGAGAAGCGACTGATCTTGTTTTATGATGGTGATTGCGGATTTTGCAATCGTTCTGTTCAGTTTGTTTTGAACAACGACAAGCGCGAGCGTTTTTATTTTTCTGCCTTGCAATCAGAATGGACACAAACATTTTTTGAATCACAGAATATTCAATCACCTGACTTAAGCACCTTTTATTTCTGGGATGGAATTAAGC